>WNGE01000238.1_pt1 | contig 70638 bp, 74 predicted proteins | sample 5400651 | NCBI WGS metagenome assembly WNGE01 (sample SAMN13153370, study PRJNA577476) | soil metagenome | isolation source: 60 cm soil or saprolite under grassland replicate 2 | place: USA:California | collected 2016-06-15 | reverse complement strand
TCCGCCGTGAAGACCGTATCGCGGGATCAGGTCGGACAGGAGGAGCTGGCGTTGCCGCCGCGCGTGCAGGAGGCGCTCGGGCAGCTGGTCGGCTCGGCCAAGGAAGGGCTGCTCGCCTTGAGCGTCGGGGTCGGGCTCGCCGTGCTGGCCGAGTTGCTGGAAGAGGAAGTCGTCGACGTCGTCGGCGCGAAGGGCAAGCACGACCCTGAGCGCACCGCGGTTCGTCACGGGCACGAGTCCGGCGAGGTGACGCTCGGCGGCCGGCGCGTCGGGGTCGAGCGGCCGCGCGTCCGCAGCGCCGACGGCCGTGCGGAGGTGCGGTTGCGCACCTACGCGTACTTCGCCGACCGCGATCCACTGACGCGCTCGGTGCTGGAGCGGATGCTCGCCGGCGTCTCGACGCGCCGCTATCGCAGGACGCAGGAGCCGGTCGGCTCGGAGGTCGAGCAGGCAGCGCGGTCGACCTCGAAGTCGGCGGTCTCGCGCACCTTCATCGAGCGAACGCGAGGAGCGTTGTCGGAGCTGATGAGCCGAAGGCTCGACGACGTCAGGCTGGCGTCGCGCTCGGGATCACGACCGAGGGCGCCAAAATCCCGCTCGGGCTCTGGGAAGGAAGCACGGAGAACGCGACCGTGGCAACCGCGCTGCTCTCCGACCTGGTCGAGCGCGGGCTCGACCCCGAGCAGGGGATCCTGTTCGTGATCGACGGCGCCAAGGCGCTCCGCAAGGCGATCCGCAACGTCTTCGGCCAGGCGCCGGTGCAGCGCTGCGTCCGGCACAAGGAGCGCAACGTCACCGACCACCTGCCCGAGCGCGAGCGGCCGGCGGTCAAGCAGCGGCTGCGCAGAGCGTGGGCGCTCGACGACCACGCTCGCGCGCTCGACCAACTCCGAGCGCTCGCCAGCGAGCTCGACCGCAGCTACCCCGGCGCCGCCGGCTCGCTGCGCGAAGGACTCGAGGAGACGCTGACGCTGACCAGGCTGGGCGTCACCGGCAACCTAAAGCGCACGCTCGAATCGACGAACCCGTGCGAGTCGATGATCGAGATCGTCCGCCACACTCAACGCAACGTGAAGCGCTGGTCCTCGGGCGAGATGGCGCTCCGCTGGACCGCCGCCGGCATGCTCGAAGCCGAACGGCAGTTTCGGAAGATCATCGGCTACCGCGACCTCGCCACCCTCGTCGTCGCGATCGAACGCGACCACGACAGACGCCGTCACTCCGCCGCCACGCACACCCCGACCAAGGAGCCCGCTATCGTCGCAGCGACGTAACGATCACACCGGGACCGCCGCCGAAAATCCACGGCGCGCGGGACATCCTCCCACGCTACGTCCGCCGCCGTGACCTTCCACCCTCCGATCGGCCAGTTATGCCCAGCCGAATATTCATCTCTGACTGGGCGATGCCTGAGCAACTAGACGCTCGCACGCGTCGCCATCCCCACTGCCGGCGGCGCCGGTCACTCGCGGGACGGGAGCGCCGCCGGCCAGCGATCAGGGTCAGCGCGCTACGACAACGCCTTGCGTCAGGACCCGCCACACGACCTCGAGCACGTCGTCCGGCCAATCCGGAAGCTCCAGTGAGTGGACGAGGCACACGTGCAAGTCGGGCCAGATCCGGGGGAGCGTTAGCCGCGGTACTCGGACAGGAACGCGCCAACGGCTCCCAGGAGGAAAAACGTCGTAGCCACGATCGCGCTCGTCACCGCCGCCCTGCGGCATGCAGGAGCCGCTCTCGCCGCGCAAGAACAATCACGGCCGTAGCGACGGGGGCCGAAGATCAGCAGCCACCGAGAGACTTCGTCGCTGATCCAGACAGCCGCGCCGCGGCCGCCCGATGGGGCGGCGGGTGAGGCGCCTCCGACGCTCCGCCATCACTCGCCGAACGCACCGAGGCCGACCCCTCACGAGCGCGTCAAACTGTTGCCCCCTGAACCGCGCGCACCGTCAGCTGTGCGACGGCGACTATTCGTAGCCGGAGGCGGCCGCACACCACGCGCACACGAGGTTGACGCAGGTGGTCGTTCGACACCGTTTCTTGTCGGAGCGCTACCGCATAGTCATGGCCCTGGGACGACAGCCCGTGCCAGCGAATGACAGCTCTCCTTCACTCGTAATGAAGGGGTCCCCAGTTCGAATCTGGGCGTCGGCTTGAATCTACAAGCGGGATCGCGGCGCAAATAGAGCCTCCTTCGCGGGGGCTCGATCTAATGGGTGCCAAGTAGCACCGGGTCGGAGTTGCCCGCGCAGTCGTCCAGAAGAAGGGACGCCGTGTCGGGCGCCAGCAAGACCGAACCCATCCTCCGTGACGAACGCTTCAGGCGTAAGCCCCTGAACGGTTGCTCGGGCTGCCGCGAGGGCGCGGCCTCGTCGGAGCTGTGGACTCAGAGACCGAGGCTCGCGCCCTAGATCAGATCGACTACGGCCGAGACGAAGAGCGGGCTGCGAGAGGAGAAACCTTCGCCAAGCGGCGGTTGCGCCACGCCCGTCACTGGACCAGGTTCGTGTGATGTCCCGCCGGACGGAGGATGCAGCGCCGAGCATGCGCTGCGTCGCCGTACGGGAAGACGGACAGCGTTGTACGAAGTGGGCCGTGGGAGGGAAGCTGAAAAGCTTTCTGCACGAGCTGACCAAGGAGCAGCGCGTAGAGATGGCTCGCACGGGCGGGCACGCTAAGCGAAGTATCGACGGCTCACGCGCTGCCCTAACTGCAGCTACGAGCTGCGTGGCACGGCCGTGCGGCGCGACTGACTAGAGTCGAGCGACGTGACGTCCGAACAGCCGGAACCGGTCGTGTGCCCCGATTGCGGCACATCTATCGTGCTGCTTCCGCTCAGGCTCTACGCGGGCGCGGAGGACGACCTCGACACGGGCGACACCCCCGACGTTGTCCCCCACACTTGGGGTGCCGTGTTCGCGATCGTGGACAACGAAGGGTGTTACACGTGCCCCGAATGTGGGCGGCCACACCGCGTGAAGCCGTGAGTCCCGAGCTGAAGCGCGAGCCGACGTGACGGTATACCCGTCTAGCGTGCAGGATCCGACCACGGTGGAGACCGTGCCTCACGTCCTACCGCTACGGGACACCTAGCGACACTTCAACGGTGCGCATAGCGAGAGGCGTACGGGCAGGCATGCGGGGGTGAAGGCGTTGAGGCATGCGCAACCCTAAGGTTGCGTGTCTGCTCTGCCTGCACAGCTTGCAGGAGTGGCCGAGCGAGAGACGCGCGTCAAGACGTGCGCCGTTGCCGCGTGAACGCGTGCGATTGGCCTGACCGTGAAAGAAGGGGAACGTAAAGGTCAGGTGCCCTGACTGCGGTAAGGACATCGAGATCGTTTCTGCACGCGTGGACGCTCAAGGGCGAGGGGGATCTCGAGCCAGAAGGACATCTGAGCCGAGCACGTATCCCGCCGCGACCCGGAGCCGTTCCACTACTGCGGGAGAGCCGGGCGAGGGGGTCTGGCTTGACGGCAGACGCGCCGGTCGGGGTGGGACCTAATTCGGCGCTGCCTGGCTCCCCGCATAGGCGCATGGCTGGGCTACCGTGCATGCAGTACGACCGAGGAACGCGAGACGCCGAACGTGGCGCCGTCCCGATCTCGCCCTGGTTCCCGCCCGCGTCGAAATGGACGCCCTGGAGCGACGCGCCTACGTGATCGGGTTCCGCAACGGCCGGACGAAGGGGAAGGAGCGGCCCTCCCGCGGAGGCGGGCTCGGCGTCCTAGCCGAGGCGGGAGAGAGTCGCCAAGTCGGCGCGGTCTTTCGCAGCCACGAGCGGGTCGGCGTGAGCTTCCGACTTGTCGGCTCTGAGCGCACGCAGGCTGATGACCCATGCGCGGACGCCGCGCAGTTCGGCCTCATCGCTCTCGAACGCCCCGTCCGGCCACGCGGCTCGACCTTCCTGCAGCCGGGTGTAGACCTCCCCGTTTTCACCGCGAGCGAAAAACGCGAGCTCGACGCGGACGGACTCGCGTTCGTAGCCGTATACCCATCCTCGCCCTCCTCGGGCGCGTGTTTCCACCCATCCGCCACCAGCATGGCGCCAATCCGGTCGTCGTCCTTCAGCCACACGGCGATGTCGAGGTCGTCGTGGGGTCGCGTGACCGACCCCGCGTGAAAGTCGACCGCCCAGCCGCCGAACAACGAGTAGTCGATTCCGTGCTCTTCGAATAGGTCGTGGAGCCGAGCCAACGCGACGAGTTGGTCGGCGTCGCTCAGGACGGGCGCGCTTCGCTTTCGCCTATTCGGGGGCCGACGACGGTCGCCTCAGGAATCGGCTGGGTGGCCCAGGTTGGCGGGTTGACGCCGGCTTGGGCTGCGGCGCGTCGGGCGAACTCCCGCTCGAAACCTGCCGGCGTGCAGACGATGACGAAACGCGCCGGCGCGTTGCCACGGTTGGCGAGCGTGTGAAGAACGCCACCGAGGGCGAATGCGAGCTCTCCGGGCCCGGCCATGATCAGCTCGTCGCCGAGCTGAAAGGTGAGCTCGCCGTCGAGCACGTAGAACGCCTCGTCGAAATCGTGTGTGTGCAGGGGCGGACCCTTGGTACCGGGCGGCATGGTGCTATCGATCACCGAGACGCGGCCGTCGCTCTGCTCGCTTCGCAGAAAGGACCCGGGGCCGGGATGATTCAGCAGTCATCTGCAGCTCGGAGCCGGCCGGTCGTGAGCTTACGCCGCGTGCTCGTACGGGTTGTTGAAGGCGAGCGTCTCGACGGAGACCGGCTGGAAGCTGGAAATGTGCGCCTGTGCAATCAGTGCCATCCAGGTGCCGTTCGCGACCTGCACCTTATCCTGGAGGTCGGCGACGATCGCGTCGATGAACGGCTGCGCGAATCCTGGCCGCGTCGCCATGATGCGGTCGATGACGTCCTTCGGAAACTGATCCAAACCGAAGCCGGTGACGTCGGCGCCGATCCCGTTGTAGGCAGCGGCGGTCTCAGCGCTCTTATGGGGCCGCGATGCCGCCCGTCCCGTGCAGCGCGACGACGTCCCAGACCTCGTCGGCCCGCTTGACGGACATGCCGTACTCGCGAACGAAGCTCCGTGCCGCATCCGCGCTCGCCACTTCGAAGCGGACGGTCGAGGAGTGGAACTGCGGGGTCAAGCCGAGATCGTGAAGCAGGATGCCCGCGTACAGAACCTCGCGATCGACGTCGAGGTCATTCGCGGCTGCGATCAACAGCGCAAGGTCGAAGCTCCGCTCGCAGTGGTGTGCCAAGAACGGTGGATAGGAGCTCGCCGCGAACTCCGCAACCGCGCGTGCGAGCCGCGTCTGCGGCGCACCGTGGGACACGTCGGTTACCGCGCGTGCGGGATCCTCCTCGTCTGCACGTGCGACGCCCGCGAGGACGGTCGACTCCACCAGTAGGGCGCCGCCGACCGCGGCGCCTCGACCGATGAAGCCGCGCCGCGTGAGTCCGTGATGGCACTCGTCCATAGTCCTCGTCGAGGCTAGCCGCGCCAGCGCACGCCGTCATTCGCAGAGCCTCATCCAAGGATGAGCGATCGGATTGGACGCGCGTTCCGCGCAACGGTGAGGTCCAGCGAATGGCGGCGTTCGCTATTCGCCGGCTGATCGGCGCGGTCATCGTCCTCACCGTCGTCAGCCTCGTCGTGTTCGCGATCTTCATCCTGATCCCGGGCGGCGATCCGGCGCAGCGGATCGCGGGTCGCACGGCGACACAGCAGAACATCGAGAACATCCGCCACGCGTGGGGCTTCGACCGGCCGTGGTACGTCCAGTACGCGCAGATGATGAAGAAGATGCTCAACAGCCTTCGCCCGGCTACGACTCGAGGTACGGCGAGCTGCGGTCGTTCACGAACCAGACGAACGTGATCGACCAGATCAAGGCCGGGATCCCGGCGACGTTCTCGCTCGTCATCGGCGCCGGCATCATCTGGCTCTCGTTCGGTGTCTTAGTGGGGGTGATAGCGGCCGTCACGGCCGGAAGGTGGTCGGACCGGGCGATCACGATCGCCGCCCTGGTCGGGATCTCGATGCCGGTGTTCTGGCTCGGGCTCCTCGCCCGGTACATCCTCGCCGAAGGGCACCCGCTCAGCCTCTTCCCCGATAGCGGCTACGTGCCCCTCACCACAGACCCGCTCCGCTGGCTCTACCACCTAGTGCTCCCCTGGTGGGTGCTCGCCGTTCTGTTCATCGGCTTCTACGGCCGGGTCATGCGCTCGAACATCCTCGACACGATCAACGAGGACCACGTCCGCACTGCCAAGGCCAAGGGCCTCACCCCCGGCCGCGTCATCGTCAAACACGTCGTCCGCAACTCCCTGATCCCGGTGATCACGCTCTTCGGCCTCGACTTCGGCGCCGCGCTCGGCGGCGCGGCAATCCTCACCGAATCTGTCTTTCAGTTGAACGGCGTCGGCCAGTACCCCGCCCAGAACATCAGCCGTCTCGACCTCCCCCCGATCATGGGCGTCACCCTCTTCGGCGCCTTCTTCATCGTCCTCTTCTCCGCCCTCGTCGACCTCGCCTACGCCTGGCTCGACCCCAGAATCCGTCCCAACTAACGCGGATTACGCTCGAGCGGCCTCCAGGGTCCCGTGCGAGTGGTCGTGTGCCAGCGCCGCGCAGACTCGGCGCGAGATCTCGACGAAACGCTTCGCCGTGGCGTTCAAGGCCCGATCCTGATGCCAAGCGACGACGATGACGCGCGGAGAAACCGCAAGAGCGAGCTCGACAACGGAGATCCCCGGGTAGTCCGGCTCGATCGCGAGCCGCGGTAGCAGCGCTGCGCCCATGCCGGCCGACACCATCGCTTGCATAGTGCCGTTGTCGTCGGAGCGGTAGACGAACTGGGTTCAAACCACGCCTGCGCATGCCTTCCTCGAGTTGCGCGATCTTTCGACACCGCTGAAAGCTGATCAGCGGGATCTGCGCAAGCTCCCGCAGATTCACTGGTGAGTCGCGAGTGGCGAGCTCCGATTCCGCGGGTACGAGCAGCACGTACGGGTCGGCAAGGAGCTCCACGAGATCAAACGGTCCGTCTTCGAGTGGAAGCGTCGCGAATGCGACTTCGAGATCGCCGGCCTCGACTGACCGGAGGAGGTCGCCGTCGTAGACCTGCTCTGTGAGCTGGATGGCGGTCTCCGGAAAGTCGCTTGCGAAGAGCTTTATGATCGAGGGCAGCACCTTGGCGCCGAAGCTTTGAAAGGTCCCAACGGAGACGGTCCGCTCGCCGTCGCGCAATCTCCGCATGTCCGCCTCTGCGGCTGAGAGAGCCGCGAGCATCCGGTGCGCGTGGCGGAGGAGGAGCGTCCCGTGCTCTGTGAGGCTGACCCGCCTGGGGCCGCCGGGGCGGTCGATCAGTCGCACGCCGACGATCCGCTCGAGGTCGGCAATCTGATGACTCACTGCGGACTGCGTGTACCCGAGCTTCGCTGCAGCGCGGCTGAACGACTCCTCCTCGGCGACGGCGTGGAACGTCGCAAGGTGGCGAAGCTCGACGCCGAGCCACTGATCGAACGGCTTCGGCATCAGGCTGGCAGCCAAGGTTCCATCGGCACGAGATCGAACTTTAGAGGCGCCCTCCAGGATCAGCCATCGGTGCGACATCGAAGCTTCCCGCGAGGGGCCCCTACGTGCTTTTCTTTCCCGAGCAGGCAGCGGGCGCGTCCGCCGGGGCCGCTGCACCGCGAAGCCGACCGGCGAGCTGGGTTACTCAGCAAGCCCGCAACCTCGGCTTCACCGACAGTGGTTTGACGCCTTTGGGTTTCGTCACGCGAGCGTCAGCTCGCCCGCGCGCGGTCCGTCCCGTGCGATGCGCAGCCCCACCGACCGGTAGAGGCCCTCGAAGTCCTCGTAGGGATCCGCGAGCTCGGCGTCGACCTGCGGAGGAGCCTTCGGGGTATCGGGCCGGAGGAGGTGCAGCTCGACGGTCTCCTGCCAGGATCCTGCGAGCACCGGCTCACCGTCCGGTCCGCGGGCGAGCACCGAGTAGAAGTTGCCTCCCACCGACAGCTGCAGCGTGTCGCCGCTCGAGGACGTGGCCACGAAGTCGGCCTGGGATCGCTTCTTGCCCGCCAGGCTGCGCAGCAACCGGCCGGTTCGGGTGCTCCTCAGGCGAAGACTCCCGTCGATCGACGCGCTGAGGATGACCTCCCCGTGGTCGAGGAACAGCACCGCCGATACCGGTCCCTGGTTATCCGTGAAGGCATTGAGCTCGCGGAACGCGACCAGATCCCAGAGCCGCACGCTGCCGTCCATGGAGCTACTGGCGGCGCACCGTCCGCCCGCATGGACGCGAACATCCGTCACCGGCGCGGTATGGCCCCGAAGCACCGCAAGCAGCTCGCCACGTTCACCGTCCCAGAGCCGCAACGATCCGTCGGCGCCGCCGACGAGGATGCGCGCTCCGCTCGGGTCGTAGTCGGCGGCCAGCACGTCCCCCGGCTGACCCGCGACCCAGTCCAGCGGATCCTCCTGGTCGCGTCTCCAGCGGCGCACCGTTCCGTCCTCCGCGCCGCAGACGATGGTCGTCCCGTCTGCGTCGTAGGCCACGCAGATCGCCTCGGACCAGTGGCCGGTGAGGATGGCGGTGAGATCGCCGGACCGCAGATCCCAGAGGCGGACGGCGTAGTCGGCGCAACCGACCGCCACCTCGGATCCGTCCGGGCTGATGGCGGCATGTCGCAGCGGGACCCTGCGAGCGGTGAGCGTGTGGCGGATCTCGAGCGCGTCGAGATCCCACACGCGAGCGGTTCCGTCCTCAGAGGTGGTCACGGCGGTCCTGCCGTCGGGCCCGATCGCGATGCCCCAGATGGAATCGTCATGTGGCGGAAGCGCGCGAGGTCTGCCGGTGCGGCTCAGGTCCCAGAGCAGGAGCTCGCCCTCGAGCGTGCCGCTCATCGCCTGGTTGCCGCGGGGGTCCACGGCAACGGCCACTACGTTCCCCTGGTGCCCCCGCAGCACCCGTAGCTCCGCACCGGTCGCCACATCGAAGATGCGCACCGTGCCGTCGGCTGAGGCCGTCACGAGCCGGCTGCCGCTGGAGTCGAACACCACGCTCCCGACGCCCCCTTCGTGCTGCTCGATGACCCGCGTCGACGTCCCGGATTCGAGATCCCACAAGCGCACGTCGTTGTCGATCGATCCGCTCGCCGCCAGCGAGCCGTCGGGGCTCACGGCCACGGCCCACACCCGGTCGCGGTGTCCCTCGAGCAGGCGGAGCTGGCGCCCTGATTGCGAGTCCCACAAACGGACGGACGCGTCGTCGCCGGCCGTGAGGATGCGCCCGTCGGGCGTGACCGCGATGCTCTGCACCGGTTCCGCGTGGCGCTCGAGGAAGCGCGGCGGACCGGCGTGGAAGTCCCACACGATCGCGCCGCCCGCGCCCGCGTCCGCGAGGCCCAGCCGCCCTCCCGCCGCGCCGAACGTCTCGGAGCTTTCGATCAGCCCCTGCTTGTCGCCAAGGCCGCACACGAGGCACGGCCTCGTCGGATGCCAGGCGACGCTCGCGGCGGGAGCCGGGAGCCGCCGCATCACCACCTGCTCGTTGTCCTCGGACATCCACAGTCGGGCGGTGCGGTCTCGCGAGACGCTGGCCAGAAGCGATCCGTCCGGGTTGAAGGCCAGCCCGGCGACGGTATCGGCGTGGCCGACGGCGAGGACATGCAGCGGCTCGCCGGTCGCGATATTCCAGACGTAGACGTTGCCATCCGCAGAGCCCGCCGCGAGCGTCAGCCCATCAGCGCTCAGAGCCACGCTGCTCAGGCCAGATGGGACGTCGTACGAGCCGATCGGATCTCCCGACTCGATGTCCCACGCCCAGACCGCACCGTCCATCCCGGCGCTGTACGCCCGGCCGTCGGGACCGAAGGCGACGTCGTAGACCCTGTTCCTGTGGCGGGTGAAGGTCCGGAGCTCCCGAGAGGTTGCGAGATCCCAACACTTGACCGACGTGTCGAATGACGCGCTCAGGAGCAGACGGCCATCGGGGCTGATCGCCACCCTCCTCACCACCTCGTCGTGCGCTTTGATGACTCGCCCCGACTGCCTCCATCGCGCAGCGGGCCGGTCGTCAATGGCCCAGATGCGAACGGTCCCGTCCCGACCCGACGCTGCCACGCCCGTCCCGTCGGGGGTGACGGCCACACACCCGAGCTGGGTCTTTGCCCGGCCGATACTGCGGATCTCGCCTGCGTCGGCCACGCTCCACAGCCGAACGGTGCCGTCTTGTCCGCAGCTGACGAGGTGGCGCCCGTCAGGTGTGAACGCCGCCCCGAAGACGGTGTCGTGGTGCCCGGTGAGGGCCGCGCGCAGCGTCCAATCGGAGGTCTCCCAGAGGCGCAGGCCGTCGTCGGACGCGCTCGCCGCGAGTGTCGCATCCGGGCTGTACGCGAGGTCCCGGACGGTGCCGTCAAGGCTGGCGAGGGACGCGACGCGTCTCCCTGACGTCACGTCCCAGACGGCGGCGCCGCCACCTTCGTGGCCGGCGAGCACGGTGCCGCCGTCCGGGCTTATGCTCATCGAGATGACCGGCCCAAGACGCCGGAGGGTCACCGTCTCCTGGCCGCGCGGCCGATTGAGGAGCCGGATGCAGCCGTCGCCGGCTCCGACGGCCACCTCGCGGCTCGCCGACACCGCGACGGCGCTTCCCTCCTTCGCGATGTCGGTTCGTGCGGGCAGGCGGTCCAGATCCCACACCGCGACGCTCGTGTCGAGCGAGCCACTCAGCACGATCGTGCCATCGTCGCTCGGCACCAGGCAGGTCACGGGGCCGAGATGGCCGTCGAACACGCCTTGCTCGCTTCCCTGCCCCACGTCCCACGTGCGTACGGTGCCGTCGTCGCATCCCGTGATCGCTGTTTGTGACCCGCGGCTGAAGGCGAGCGCGCGGACCGTGTCGGGATGCCCGAGCCGCCGGCGCTCCTGCGGGGAGCCGGAGAAGAGCTCGACCGCCCCGCCGGCCAGGCTGCGGAGGATGGCCCCGGCGCCGGGGCTTAGCGCGACCGCCACCGGTGAGCCCTCGACCGTGCCCATGAGAAGCGTGCGCTGGGATCCGTCGGCCGGGTCCCAGGCACTCGCCGTGCCCTCCCCCAGCCACTCCCCGGCCGCGGGCCGCCCGGAGCCGGTGATCACGCTCCGGCCGGCGGCGTCGAACGAGATGCTGGTGATGCTGCCCGCGTGCAGTCGCGCGCGTTGCTCCGGTTCACCGGCGGCATCGAGCAGGATGATCTGGCCGTCCCGCGACCCGAAGGCCTGCCGGCCGTCGGGACCGAACGCGATGGCGGTCACGGGATTGTCGGGGGAGCGGGACAGCAGACGCGGAGCTTCCCGATCCGCCGCCCACGCGAGCAGCGAGCCGTCCGCGTCAGCCGCGATGACCTCGCGCGCCGGTGACAGTGCAACCGCGGTAACCGAGCCCGCGAGGCCGCTCAGGCTGCGGATCCGCTCGCATTCCTGGAGGTCCCACAGCTCGACGCTCCCCGTCACGGAGCCGATCACGGCGACGGTGGCGTCGGCGTCGACCGCGACGCACGAGACCGGCCCCGGAGCGTGCAGGCGGCCGCGGAGACGTCCGCGCTCCGCGTCGAGATAGCGGTAGGCGATCCACGCGTCCTCCGCCCAGCCGGGGCCGCTTTGATCTCCATCCGGGGCTCCGCCGGGCGGTGCGAGCTCGACCGCCCTCAGCAGGTGGGCGGCGGCGGCCTGCCGCCGCCCATCGCCGGACAGCTCGAACGAGCGCTCATAATGCCCCTGGGCCTGGGCCAGGGCGGCGCTCCACCGGCTCGCGGCGATGAAGGCCACCTGCTCGGGTGTCGGCTGCGCCTCGTGAGCCGCAGCGGCTTCCAGCCAGGCCTCGGCGTCCTCGAGCTCCCGGCCCTCCAGAAGCGAGGTGCGTTCGCGGTCGGCATGCCAGCGGACCGCCCGTTCGAGGAGTCGGGTGTGCGTCCTGATCCACTCGAGGTCGGTGTCGATCGTCGAGATGAGGGTGTCGACGACGGCGACGAAGTCCCGGGCGGACTGCGCGTCGATCCACTGGCGGGCGGCAACGTCCGCCGGCAGGCGCGGCGGGTCGACCCCCTCGGCCACAACGGGGATGACCTTCTTGTTGTGGCGGGCGGCGATGCCGGCCTCCTCGACGCAGACGTGTGACGAAGCCGAGTGGGGGCTGACGACGAAGACGTAGGCCTGGGCGCGAACGATGGCGTCCTCGATCTCGGCCATCCATTCCGCGCTCGGCGGGATACCCTCCCAGTCGACCCACGCGGTGCGCCCCCGTTCTCGAAGGGCCTCGTACAGCCTGACGACGAAGTCGCGGTCCTCGCGGGCGTACGAGAGGAAAACGTCGGTCGTCTCCCCTGATGCGGGAGGGCTCTCGCGGTCGCGCAGCGTACCGCCCACGAGGTCCGCTACCCGTCGGACGTCGACGCGGCTGCGGCGCCGGAGTGCTCCGCCTCCGCGGCCCTGCGGATCCAGTACTCCGCCGCGGTGGGATCGGAATCCTCGAGCATGCGCGCGAGCTCGAGCATCGAGCGGGCGTCGTCTTCGCGCGCCGCGATGAGGAACCAGCGCCTCGCCTCGGTGGGTCGCCCGGGCCGCAGCATCATCGCGAGGTTGTACATCGACGGCGCGTAGCCGCGCTGGGCGGCCTTGAGGTACCACGTCATCGCTTCGTCTTCTCTCCGGTCGGCCAGGATAAAGCCCAGGTTGTGCATCGCGAGCGACTCGCCCGCGGCGGCGGCCTTCCGCAGGTATTGCTCTGCGCGCTCCGGATCGCGCTCGACCAGCATGCCGCCGAGGTTGTTGAGGGCGGTGATGTCGCCGAGGCTCGCCGCCCGCTCGAACCACATCTCCGCTTCCGAGTACTCCTGTCGCAGGAAGTGCGCACCCGCCAGTCGCTGCATGGCGATCACGTCTCCGCTTTCGGCGGCCCTGCGAAGGTCGCTCTCGGGTGCCGAGTCCACGCCGACAAATTACACCCGGCCTGCTGGGCGAACCTAACGCTGTCTGACGTGTCGGCGACAGCCGGCTAGGCGCTGCGCAGGTACGCAAGCACGGCCAGCACTCGCCGGTGCGATCCGGCGTCCACAGCTAGGCCGAGCTTCATGAAGATCTGCTTCACGTGGGCTTCGACCGTCCGCTCGGTGACGAAGAGACGTGCGGCGATCGCGCGGTTCGAGAGCCCTTCCGCAACGAGCCCCAGCACCTCCCGCTCGCGCTCGGTCAGCTCGGCCAGTGGATCCTCGCGACGCTGTCGCCCCACGAGGCGAGCCACGATCGTCGGGTCGACCACGGTCTCTCCCTCGCCGATCCGCCGCAGCGCGTCGACAAGGATGGCGACGTCGAAAACGCGCTCCTTGAGCAGGTAGCCGATTCGCTCTGGATGCTCCTCGAGAAGACGGATTGCGTAGCCGGCCTCCACGTAAATGCGAGAGGACGAGCACGCCGAACGGCCAGATCACGTTCCGCGTCAACGTCGCGAAACTGGTCGTGCCTTCGTCCGTCCGGATCGCCGTCGCGATCGACAGCGACCAGAATGCAGCGACCGGTTTCTCGGGGACGGACTACCTGCTCATCGGGGATCTGTCGACCAATGGGTTCGGCCTGGGGCGCTGGAACGGCGCCGACTTCGAAGATGCGCCTGCAGCCACCGCCACAGCGAGCACCGACAGCGGCGGCATCACCTTCTCGGTCAACCGAAGCGACCTCGGCAACACGGGCGGCCTGAACCTCTGGGTCCGGGCATGGGAGGGTTCAGAAGCGGTCGCCGGTCACTTCGACGATGCGCCGGACCAGGGAACATGGACCTACCAGCTGGTGAGCCCAGAGCCGCTCAGGCTTGCCATCGCCGCGTTCCTCGCGCCGAAAACCGTCAAGGCGGGAAAGACCCTGACCGCTGTGATGGCGGCAACCCGGTCCGACACCGGCGAACTCGTCGGCAACGAAGGTTCGGTGCAGTGCCGAGCAACGATCGGCGGCAAACCGCTGCGACTGCTCGCGTCCGGGTTCGTGACTCTCGGCTCACGATCCAGCGCGGGCTGCTCCTGGCGAGTGCCGACCACCGCGCACAGGAAGACGATCCACGGCTCGGTCACCATTAGCTACCAAGGGGCTCGCGTCAGCCGGCAATTCGCGGCAAAGGTCCGGTAATCGGTCGGCGTGAGAGGGTGGCGGCGAACCGCTGGGCCACCCTCTCACCGGCCTCGTCAGCTCGAGCGCGGATCGGTCGCCTCCGCGACCTTCTCGGCTTCGCCGGTGCGCTTGCGCACCACGTCATACGTCGTGTGCCGCTTGACGATCTCCTCGACATCGAGGATCTCGTGCCCTCTGACGACGGCGAACGTCGCCGAGTCGGAACGCAGAGCCTCGTAATCCTGGCGATCCATCTCGATCCGACTTGCGCAGCTCGCGTTCCCGCACTCGCAGATCAGATCGAGCTTCTCGTTCGTCAGCCCGAACGTGTCCGCCAGATCCTCGATGCGTTCGTTGACCTGACGGAAGACCGCCTCGTTCAAGCCGATCCGTCGCGCCCGTTCGTCCACCCTGACCCCTCCCTTGCTGCGGTGCCCGGGTCACGCGGAGGTTCCGCGTGACCCGGACGTCGTTGCTATTCCGTCGCCCCTGCTGAGACTTCGCCGCGCCAGGCACCCGTCTCTGCACCGCGGCTCTCGATCAGCTCCTTGAACCGCTCGAGATCGCCGCGGACGCGCCGCTCGTCGAGGCCGGCGGCCGACCCGACCGCTTCGGTCAGCCCTTCCGCCTGATAGCTCATCGAGAGGCCGATCAGCGTCTTCGAGTCGCCACGCTCCTCGAACGTGACGGTGCCGCGCGTCTTCTTCCCGTCCTCGCTGATCCAGCTGATCTGCCGATCCGGGTGCTGCTCGAGGATCTTCGCGTCCCACTCGGCCTGCCTGCCGGCGATCGTCGCCGCCCAGTGCAGGCGCGTGTCGTCGAGTTGCTGCACGTGGTCGACGCCTTCCATGAACAGCGGGAAGTCCTCGAACTGCGTCCACTGGTTGTACGCCGTCGAGACGGGAACGCCGACCTCGATCGATGCGGCGATCGTCCGCGGGGTCGAGCCGCCCGCGACCGGGACCCCGCTCAGCCGTCGCGACACCGCGCTCCGGAGCTGCGGCACGGCCGCTGCCGCCGCGGCTCCGCCCGCGCCGAGCAGGATCAGGGAGTTGCGCAGCCGGTGGCTGCGCTTCTTCTCGACACGCGTCCATGCGTTCTGGACGTTCCGCGTCATCTGCCGAAGCTGGCGCCGCAGCTCCTTGTCGGCGGCAATGCGGCTCACGACGGCCGTCAGCCCGATCTGGCGCGCGGCGCGCCGGCGTGCACCCGCCCCGTGGCCGATTGCCGACATCAGCTGCTGCCGGAACCTCTTGTCCCGGGCAAGCGCGACGGCGAGCTCGGTTCCGCTCACCGCCCTCTCCTTCGCTGCCTCGGTCTTGCTGCGTCCGAACATCTCAATCCTTTCCCTTTGGGTTCAGTTGACCCGTACCTCAGAGCGACTCGGCCAAACTACCGACACCCCGAAGACTTGGAGGGAAGGAGGCCCTGCGGCGCCGTCGAAGCCGCCCGGATGCGCGAGCGTGTTGCGATCGCCCTTGCGGGGCTCGTGATCGTTGCCGGTGGCCGGCCGGACGCGGCGGTCGCCGACCGGTCGCAGCCGAAGCCGGATGTGGCCGGCATTCAGGTCGCGCTGGCGGTGAAAGGGCTCTACCACGGGCCGATCGACGGGATCAGGGGGCCGCTGACCACCGCGGCACTCAACGCACTGCAGCGGAGGTACCAGCTGCGAAGCAGCGACCTCGCCGACGCCAGCACCCGCTCCGCGCTCGGCGCCCTGGGGCGACCGAGGTATGGAACGCGCGTGCTACGGCAAGGGATGGTCGGGCTCGACGTGGCCGCACTCCAGTTCGAGCTTCGCTACCACGGCTTCCCGAATCCGGGTCGAGGCGTCTTCGGCAGGAAGACACTGCTTGCGTTGAGTCGGTTTCAGCGCTTCGCCGGGCTGCCACCGGACGGAACGGCCGGCCGCGCGACCTACCGGGCGCTGGAGAAGCCGCCGCCTACGGCGCCGGTGCTCCGGACCCCGCTCTCGGCGATCGAGCGGGCGACGCCGGTCGGGGCAGCCGTGGAGCTGTCCTGTCCATACGCGGCGCCCGTCGCGGCGGGCATCGCCGGTACCGTTGCCTTTTCCGGCAACCGGAGCCGAGGCTACGGCTACACGGTCATCACCCGGAACGCCAAGGGCCTGGAGGTGGTCTACGCACACCTTGCGCGCATCGACGTCCGGAAGGGTCAGCGGGTCGTGCCGGGTGCACTGGTAGGCCTTGCCGGCTGGACGGGCAAGCAGCGCCCGTCGACGAGCCTCCGCCTGGAGCTGCGTCTCCGCGGCGCCGAGCTCGACGCATTTACGGCCCTGCACCGGCGTCCCTGATCCCGAGCGCCGGGACGACAACCTCCTCCACGAGCTGCCGGGGATTCGCGGAGCTCGGGATCCACACGGCTGCGTCGGCCGTCGTCACGACGACGAGCTCGAGCGCGGGAACGACGAAGAGGTATTGGCCGGCGAACCCGCCCGCGAAGAAGCTCGGGTGGCCCGCTATCTGTGTGATCCACCAGAGGAAGCCGTAGGGGCTCTCCTCGGGCGGGCCGCCGGGAGTCACCGCCGTCGTGGCCAGGGCGACGAAGTCGCGATCGACCACCTCCGTTTCGCCAACGTGTCCTCGCTCCAGGTACAGCTGCCCGAGGGAGACGAGGTCGCGTGGACGCAGCTCGAGGTGGCCGTACCCGAGTGGGTTGCCCTCCGGGTCCGTGGGCCAGCGATAGTCCTCGATCCCGAGCGGACCGAACAGTCGCTGCTCGGCGAGCTCGAGTAGCGGTCGTCTCGCCTTCTTCGCGAGCAGGACCGACAGGACGTGGGCGGCGCCGTTGTTGTAGGTGAACGTCGTCCCCGGCTCGGCCAGGAGCGGCGCTGTCAGCGGCCCGGCCACCCAGGACTCGCCTCGATCCGCGATCTCGTCGATGTCATGGCGGCCGGCCGCGTCGAGGCCGGACGTCATCGTCAGGAGATGCCGAACGGTGATCCCTGCCTTGCGCGGGTCCGAGAGATCCGGGTCGCCCGGCAGCACGTCGAGCGCAGGTGTGTCGAGAGCAACGGAGCCGTCGGAGATCGCAATGCCGACGAGGGTGCTGAGGACGCTCTTCGTGATCGAGTGGACGTTGCTCAGATCGTCGGCGGAACGATCGCGGAAGTAGCGCTCGGCGACCACGTCGCCGCCTACTGCCACGAGAACGCTCTGGACGTGGCGCAGGCGAGGGTTCTGTCGAACGGCGGCCTCGATCGCCGCGGTGAGCTCAGCCATTCACGGGCAGAACCGTATTAGCTGTCGGCGTCTGTGAGGCGGGCCTTCGCTGCCGCGAGGGCGTCTCTGACGCACCTTCTGTCGGGGGGTTCGGAGCGCTCCGCGATGCCGACCTGACCGCTCTCTAAGCTGATCCGATGCTCGAGGAGAGCGCCGTCGCCACGGGAATGAGGGCGCCGCCGCGCCTGCGTGTGGGAGCCGCCGTAGCGATCGCCCTCCCCGCCGGATTCGTCACCTGGCTCGTGCTGCGGCCCGGCCCCGATAGTCAAGCGGTGTCGCAGGTTGCGCCCGCTTCCGCGGTTCCGCGGCTCGTCCCTGCGGCGCAGCTGCGGGCGCACGCTGCCGCGCTCGGGCATCCCCTCTATTGGGCCGGTCGGCGACCGGGCCTGCGCTACGAGCTCACCGAAGCCGGAGGCGGCCGCACCTACATCCGCTATTTGCCGCTGAACGTCGCAGCCGGCGACCGCCGCCCACAGTTCCTTGCGATCGGCACCTACGCGCGGCAGGACGCGTTCTCCGAGACCGAAGCGGCAGGCCGGCGACCCGGCGTGGTCACCGCGCGGCTCTCAGGTACTACAACTAGCCCTCGTACTCGAAGCGGACCTTCGCGGCCCGGAGCGCGGCTCTGATGCCGCCGGGGCCGGGCGCAGGGCGCGGCGCGGGCTCGGTCGCGGCAAACGTGCCGTTGCGGACCTCTGCAGCGAGCTGCTCGTGGGCTTCGCGAAACGGCACGCCGGTCTTGACCAGTGCTTCCGCGGCATCCGTCGCGAGGAGCAGCGGATCTGCGCAGGCGGCGGCCAGCCGCCCACGGTCGAGCTCGAGGCCGCTGACGAGGACGGTCAGAGCGCCGAGAGCGCCGCGCACGTCGCGGCGCGCGGCGAACACCGGCGTCTTGTCCTCCTGGAGATCGCGGTCGTACGCGAGCGGCAGGCCCTTGACGACGGCGAGCAGGCCCGTCAGGCGGCCGATCGCGGTGCCGGCCTTGCCGCGCGCGAGCTCAGCGACGTCGGGGTTCAGCTTCTGCGGCATCATCGACGAGCCGGTGGCCGCGTCCTCGGGGAGGCGGGCGAAGCCGAACTCAGCGGTCGTCCAGAGGACGAGCTCCTCGCCGATCCGCGACAGGTGTGTAAACAGCACCGCGCAGGCGTAGAGGTAGTCGAGCGCGAAGTCGCGATCTGCGACGGCGTCGAGCGAGTTCCGCATCGTCTCGCCCGGAGGCGGGGGGAGGTCCAGCGTCGAGCCCGCAAGCGCGCCCGCGCCGAGCGGCCACGGCCGCGCCTGGTCGGCGGCGAAGCGGAAGCGGTCGAGGTCCCGCTCGAGCATCTCGACCCAGGCGAGCAGGTGATGGCCGACGGTGATCGGCTGTGCGCGCTGGAGGTGCGTGTAGCCGGGCATCGGCGTCTCCAACTCCTCCTCTGCGAGGGCGAGCACCGCGCGCGCGAAAGCCTGGATCGCCCCGACCGCCTCGAGGCACGCCTCCGCCGCGTAGAGCCGCAACGCCGCCGCGACCTGGTCGTTGCGCGAGCGGCCCGCGTGGATCTTCCGGCCGACCTCGCCGAGCCGGCGCTCGATCAGGGAGTGGACGTCCTCGTCGCCGGGCTCGTACTCGAGCTCCAGGAGCACGCGTTCCGCGTGCTCTAATTCGGATGCGGAAAGCAGGCCCCCGCTTGCGAGACGGCGGGCATGGACCAGGGTCGCACGGCAGTCGTACGGGAGCAGCTCCGCGTCGTCGGCCTGGAGGAAGTCCCGAACCTCGGGCGCGAGCTCGGCGCCGACCCGACCCGACCAGAGCGTCACGCGCTCACCAGCTTCCGCTGCCGGGCGGCCGCGAGCTCGGTCTCGAGCGCGGCGATCGCGATGAACCCCTGCGCCGCCGCGTGCGGGAAGGTCTCGCCGGCGCCGTACGAGGCCAGCGTCTCCGCGTAGAGGGCGTTCGGGGAGCGCCGACCGTCGACCGTCGCGGAGCCGGCGCTGAGGACGACGCGCACCTCGCCGCTCACGAGCTCCTGCGTCGCCTCCACGAACGCGTCGTATGCCGAGCGGAGCGGGCTGAACCAGAGGCCGTCGTAGACGAGCTTCGCCCACTTCGGTTCCAGCTCGCGTTTGGCGTCGAGCTCGCCCTTGGTCAGGACGAGGTCCTCGAGCGCGCGGTGCGCCTCGATCAGCACGACCGCAGCCGGCGCCTCGTAGAGCTCGCGGCTCTTGATGCCGACTGCGCGGTTCTCGATCATGTCGATCCGCCCGATCCCGAACGCGCCCGCGCGCGCGTTGAGGGCGGCGACGAGCTCGGCGAGCGTCAGCTCTTCCTCGTCGACGGAGACGGGCAGGCCGGCCTCGAAGCCGAGCACGAGCTCCTCCGGCTCGGCAGCGTTCGCAGGGGAAGCGGTCAGCGCGAACGCCTTCTCGGGCGGCGCCGTCCAGGGGTCCTCGAGGATGCCCGCCTCGATCGCGCGCCCGAACAGGTTGTCGTCGATCGAGTACGGCGAGTCCGGCTTCGCCTCGACCGGGATCCCGTGTGCCTGCGCGTAGGCGATCTCCGCGTCGCGCGTCCAGACCCGGTCGCGCAGCGGCGCGATCACCTTCACGCCCGGGTACTTGGCCTTGAAGGCGAGCTCGAAGCGGAGCTGGTCGTTCCCTTTGCCGGTGCAGCCGTGGACGACGGATTCGGCGCCGACGTCAACGGCGATCTCCGCGACGGCCTCGGCGATCACCGGCCGGGACAGCGCCGAGATCAGCGGATACTTGCCCTGATAGAGGGCGTTCGCGAGCAGCGCCTTCGCGACCTGCTCTTCTGCAAATGCGTCGATGCGGTCGACCAGGACGACGTCGTCGGCACCGGCCGCGTAGCCGCGTGCGATCGCGGGGTCGAAGTCCGTGTCCTGGCCGACGTCGACGAGGACGGCCACGACTTCCTCGTAACCGTAGTCCTCCTTCAGCCAGGAGATCGCGCAGCTCGTGTCGAGGCCGCCCGAATAGGCGAGCACAGCAGTACCCATTTACGTATCTCCTTCCAGGTGGTGTCGCAGCTCGTCGGCGAGGTCGGCCCCGGTGAGCCCCTCCCTCGCGGCGACGAAGATCGTGTCGTCACCGGCGACCGTGCCGATGACGTCGGGGAGGTACGCCTCATCGATCGCCCGCGCGAGTGCGTTCGCGAATCCCGGCGGCGTCTTGACGACGGCGAGCTTGCCGGTTGCGTCGAGGGTGATCGCCCAGCGGCGCAGGGCGGAGGTCAGCTCGCTCAGGCGGTCGAGGTCGGCGGCGCCGGGCAGCGCGTAGACCAGGCGGCCTTCGGCGCCGCGCGTCTTTACGAGCCCGAGCTGCGCGATGTCGCGCGAGACCGTCGTCTGCACAGCGTCGAAACCCTCGGACCGCAGCGCCTCGGCGACCTCCGCCTGCGTGCCGAGCTCGCGCTGCTGGACGAGGCGCAGGATCGCGCCCTGACGGTCGAACTTGCTCATAGGCCAGTCCCTGGCCTATGAGCGTGGGGAGGGGGTGTGGGGGAACCGGGAGGTTCCCCCACGTCGGACTTTAAGAAGGGGGCTCGTGGGGGAAACATGGTTTCCCCCAAGGGAGAGAGCCGAAGGCGAACGACGCTCATTGCAGGACCTCCCCTAGGAGCGCGAGCGCGTGCTCGAGCTCCTCGATCGTGATCGTCAACGGCGGAGTGAACCGAAGCGTGTGCGGGCCGGCCGTGCAGACGAGCAGGCCGCGCTCGAGGCAGTCGGCGACCACGTCCGCCGCCGGCCGCTCGACGTCGAGCGCGAGCAGGAGGCCTAGCCCGCGTAGGCCGGGTAGGGAGTTGCGGAGATACGTCTCGCACGCGCGCACGTGCGCGAGCAGCTCGTCGGTGATCGCCTCGTCGACGGCGACTGCGGCGGCGCACGTCACCGGGTTGCCGCCGAAGGTGCTCGCATGGTCGCCGGGCTCGAAGGCGTCCGTGTGCCCGTCTGCGACGAGCAGCGCGCCGATCGGCAGGCCGTTCGCAAGCCCCTTTGCGAGCGTGACGGCGTCGGGCCGGACGCCGAGCTGCCCGAACGCGAAGTACGTTCCCGTGCGGCCGAGCCCGCTCTGGACCTCGTCTAGGACGAGCAGCGCGCCCGTCTCGTCGGCGAGCGCGCGCGCCACGGCGAGGAACTCCGGCGCCGCCGGATGGACGCCGCCTTCGCCCTGGACCGGCTCGAGCAGGATGCAGCCGGTGTCATCCCCGACCGCGGCAGCAAGCGAGTGCGCGTCGTTCAGTCGGGCGAAGCGGACCCTGGGGACGAGCGGCTCGAAGGCGGCCCGTTTCGCGGGCTGGCCGGTGACGGAAAGCGCGCCGAGCGTGCGCCCGTGGAACGAGCCGTCGAGCGCGACGACTCCCGGTTTCCCGGTGGCCTTCCGCGCGTACTTGAGCGCGGCCTCGATCGCCTCCGCGCCCGAGTTGCAGAAGAACGCTTGCGCGCCGCCGAAGCGGGCCGACAGCCGCGCCGCCAGCTCCGAGGCCGGCTCCGTCCAGTAGAGGTTCGAGACGTGCCACAGGCGCTCGAGCTGCGCCTGGGCGGCGGCGAGCGGCGCGGGGTGGAGGTGCCCGAGCCCGACGACGGCGATCCCCGCGACGAGGTCCAGGTAGCGGCGGCCCTCGTCGTCGACGAGCCAGGCGCCCTCGCCCGCGACGAAGGTGACGTCCTGTCGCGCGTACGTCGGCAGGAGCGGGGCGGCCAGGGCGGTCGCGCTCACGCGACCACCGCCGTCTCGCCGATCCGTGCCTGGACGCCGAGCTTCGCGGCCCGGACCGCCGCGTACAGCTTCGGCACGATTCCGCCCTGGAACCGGCCGGCGCCGAGCAGGCCCTCGGCCTCGGCCGCACCGATCGTGCCGACGACGACGTCCTCGAGGAGGACGCCGGGAACGTCCGTGAGGAAGAGCAACTCGTCGGCGCCGAGCCCGACCGCCAGCGCCGCCGCCGCCTCGTCCGCGTTCACGTTCAGCGGGCCGACGCCGAGGGGTGCGACAACGGGGATCCTCCCCTCCGCGAGCGCCGCTTCGACGGCCGGCGGCCGGCACGGCAGCGGATCGCCGACGAGCCCGAGCGCCGGCACCTGCACGGCATGGAGGCCGATCTCGTCGCCCGAGAGCCCGACCGCGCGGGGGCCCAGGGCTGCGCACAGCTCCTCGTTGACCCACGCGAAGGAGAGGCGGACGAGCGACAGCACGGCCGGCGTCGTCACGCGTCGTCCGTCCACGAACTCGACCTCGAGCCCGAACCGCTCCATCTCGGCGGAGATCTGCGGGCCGGCCCCGTGCACGACGCAGACCCCGTGGCCGGCGTCCGCGAGCTCGAGGATCGCCGCCGCCGAGCCGTCCGCGACGGCGCCGCCGACCTTGACCACGACGCGGCTCACGTCCGGTAGTCCGCGTTGATGCGGACGTAGTCGTAGGACAGGTCGCTGGTCAGGTAGCTCGCCGAGGCCTCGCCGAGCCCCAGGTCGAGATCGATGCGGCAGCTGGGGCCGTCGAGCTCCGGCTCGACCGGCTGAGGCGCGCCGGCCGCGAGCACGGTCGCGCCGTTGTAGCTCAGGGTGACGCGCGCAGGGTCCAGGCGCGCGAAGCCGCCGTTGTGCGGCGCGGAACCGGCCGCGGCGAGCACGCGCCCCCAGTTCGCGTCACGGCCGAAGAGGGCCGTCTTGACGAGCGGCGAGGTCGCGATCCGGCGCGCGATCGCCTTTGCCTCGGGCGAGCTGGCCGCGCCGGTGACGGAGATCTCCGCCAGCACGGTTGCTCCTTCGCCATCGGCGACGATCTGCGCGGCGAGCCCCGAGCAGACGCGGCCGAGCGCGACCGCGAACGCCTCGTCGTCGCGGGGGGCGCCGCTGGCGCCGTTCGCGAGCAGGACGACCGTATCGTTCGTCGAGCACTCGCCGTCCACCGAGATCGAGTTGAAGCTCCGGTCGACCGCCGGCCGGAGGAACTCGATCGCCTCGCCCGGCTCGAGCGGGTAATCGGTCGTGACAACCGCGACCATCGTCGCGAGGTTGGGATGGATCATCCCCGAGCCCTTCGCCATGCCCCCGACCGTGAAGCCGGGGCCGTGCTCGACCGCTTGCTTCGGCTTCGTATCGGTCGTGAGGATCGCCTCGGCCGCGTCGGCGCCACCGTCCTCCGACAGCCCCCCGGCGGCCGGCTTCAACCCTGCGAGGATGTCGCCGAGCGGTAGCGGCGCCCCGATCACGCCGGTCGAGAGGACGAGCACCTGCTCGGCGTCGAGGTCGAGCAGCCGCGCCGCCTCGGCGGCGGTCGCGCGGGCGTCGAGCTCGCCGCGCATGCCCGTGGCCGCGTTCGCGACGCCGGAGTTGATCACGACTGCCTGCGGCTCCGCGAGCTCCAGGTGCTCCCGCGAGACGACCACCGGCGCCGCCTGCATCCGGTTGACGGTGAACATCGCCGCGCCGGTCGCCGGCGGGAGGGAGCGGACGAGTGCGAGGTCGGGGGAAGAGTGGCGGATCCCGCAATGGAGTCCGCAGGCGGCGAAGCCATGGGCGGCGGTGACGCTCAAACGAGGACTCCCGCGAGCCGAAGACCGGCGGTCTCGTCGAGCCCGAGCGCGAGGTTCGCGTTCTGCACCGCCTGACCGGCGGCGCCCTTGCCGAGGTTGTCGAGCGCGCAGACGACGATCGCCCTGCCGGTGGCGCGATCCTCGAACAGCGCCACCTCGGCGGCGTCCGTGCCCTGGACGCGCGAGAGCTCGGGCGCGACGCCGTCGTCCAGCAGCCGGACGGCCGGCGTCGTCGCATACGCGGCCTCGAGCCGGGCGCGCAGGTCGTCGTCCGTCGCGTGCGCGTAACAGGTGACGAGCAGGCCGCGGCGGATCGGGAGGAGGTGCGGGACGAAGCAGACGGGAAAGCCGAGCGCCTGCGCGAGCTCCGGCGCGTGCTGGTGCGTGCCCACGCGGTACGGCGAGAGGTTCTCGAGCACGAAGCCGGCGTGCGAGGACGGTTTCAGGCTCCGGCCCGCACCCGAGACGCCCGACTTGGCGTCGACGACGACGCTCGCCGGCTCGATCGCATCGGCGATGGGCGCGAGCGCAAGCAAGGCCGCCGTCGCGTAGCAGCCGGGGTTGGCGATCAGCTCGCCCGACGGCGGCCAAAGCTCCGGGATCGCGTAGCTCCAGTCGCTGAGCCCGTCGGCGCCGGGGTGCACGAAGCCGTACCACTCCTCGTAGAGCTGCGGGTCCTGGAGCCGGTGCCCGCCGGAGAGATCGACGACGACGGCGTCCTCAGGCGGGGCGACCGCGGCCGCCTCCTCCGCATCGAGGCAGAGGAAGACGAGCTCGGCGTCGGCCGCCAGTGCCTCCGCGTTGGCGACGAAGTCCGGTACGTCTGCCCCTGTGAGGCGGGGGTCGAGCGCGGCCGCGGGTCGCCCCGCGAGGGAGTCGGAGCCGAGCGCGACCGGCTCCAGCTCCGGATGGGCGAGCACGCGGTCGAGCGTCTCCTGGCCGGAGTAGCCGGCGCAGCCGATGATCGCTGTGCGGAGCACCGTGGCATAGTATGCTAATCAAAGTATTATTATGCAAATGACCGACGCAACCATCGTCCTCGAGGACGGCACGGCGTTCCCGGGACGGATGGCCGGCGCACCCGGCGTGGCGGCGGGCGAGGCGTGCTTCACCACCGCGATGGCGGGCTACGAAGAGGCGGCGACCGACCCGAGCTACGTCGGCCAGGTGCTCTGCTTCAGCTACCCGCTGATCGGCAACTACGGCGTCGACCAGGGGCGGCTCGAGTCGGAGCGCGTCCAGGCGCGCGGGATCGTGATGCGCACGGGGCGGCCGGAGTGGAATGCTTGGCTCGCCGCCCAGGGTGTCGTCGCGCTCGAGGACGTGGACACGCGCGCGCTCGTGCGGCGGATCCGCGACCAGGGCGCGCTCCGCTGTGCGCTCGGCAAGGCGTCGATCGAGGAGCTGCACGCGCTCGCGCTCGCGGAGCCGCCGATCGACGGCCTGCCACTGGCCGAGCAGGTGGGCACGCCCGAGCCGTACGCCGTCGGGGCCGGGCCCCGCGTGACCCTGGTCGACCTCGGCTGCAAGCGCTCGATCCCGGAGCGGCTCGCCGCGGCCGGGCTGGAGGTGCTCGTCGTCCCGGGCGAATGGGACGCCGACGCGATCCTCGAGACTCGGCCCCGCGTCGTGCTCGTCGGCAATGGCCCGGGCGACCCGGCTGCGCTGGACGGCGCGCTCGACACCGTCCGCGGGCTGCTCGGCGCCGTGCCGCTGTTCGGCATCTGCCTCGGCCACCAGCTCGTCGGCCTCGCGCTCGGCCTGGACACGTTCAAGCTCCCCTTTGGGCACCGGGGCGCAAACCATCCGGTGCGCGACCTCCGCAGCGGTCGCGTCCTCGTCACCGTCCAGAACCACGGCTACGCCGTCGCGCCCGGCGACGGGGCGGAGGTCACGCACCTCTCCCTCAACGACGGCACGGTCGAGGGCCTGGCCGGGGAGGACTTCGCCACCGTCCAGTTCCATCCCGAGGCGGCGCCGGGGCCGCTCGACGCTCTGCCCTTCTTCGACTCGATCGCCCAGACGTGCCGAAGCGCACCGATCTTTGCAGTGTCCTGATCGTCGGCTCCGGGCCGATCCGGATCGGCCAGGGCTGCGAGTTCGACTACGCGGGCGCGCAGGCCTGCCGCGTGCTCCGGCGGGAGGGGTACCGCGTCGTGCTCGTCAACTCGAACCCCGCGACGATCATGACCGACCCGGAATGGGCGGACGCGACCTATCTCGAGCCGCTCGACCCGGAGACGGTCGCGGAGGTGATCGAGCGCGAGCGGCCGGACGCGCTCCTGCCGACGCTCGGCGGCCAGACGGCGCTCAACGTCGCCGTCGACCTCGCCGACGCGGGCGTGCTCGCGCGCCATGGTGTGGAGCTGATCGGCGCCAGCGTCGAGTCGATCCGGCGCGCGGAGGACCGGCTGACCTTCCGCGAGACGATGCGCGCGGCCGGGCTGCCGGTGCCGGAGAGCGTCACGGTCACGGCGCTCGAACAGTTGCCGGCTGACCTCACGCTGCCGGTGATCGTCCGACCCGCGTTCACGCTGGGCGGACGAGGCGGAGGCCAAGCAGCCAGCCAGGCCGAGCTCCGCCGCCAGGTGGAGATCGGCCTGGCCGCGAGCCCGGCCGGACAGGTGCTCGTCGAGCGCTCCCTGGCCGGCCTGCAGGAGTTCGAGCTCGAGGTGATGGCCGACGCGAAGGGGAACTGCGTCGTCGTCTGCTCGATCGAGAACCTCGATCCGATGGGCGTCCACACGGGCGACTCCTGGACGGTCGCGCCGCAGCAGACCCTGCCCGACGGCGAGTTCCAGCGGCTGCGCGAGGCGGCCTTTGCGTGCGCGCGGGCAGTCGGCGTCGCCACCGGCGGCGCGAACGTCCAGTTCGCCTACGACCCGGCGACGCGCGAGCTCTGGCTGATCGAAATGAACCCGCGGGTCTCCCGGTCGTCGGCGCTCGCGTCGAAGGCGACGGGCTTCCCGATCGCGAAGCTCGCGGCGCTGCTCGCCGTCGGCTACACGCTCGACGAGCTGCCGAACGACATCACCGGGAAGACGACGGCCGCATTCGAGCCGGCGCTCGACTACGTCGCGGTCAAGGCGCCGCGCTTCGACTGGGAGAAGTTCCCGGGCTCCGACCGGAGGCTCGGGTCGGAGATGCGCTCTGTCGGCGAGGCGCTCGGGCTCGGCCGTACGTTCCCGGAGGCGTTCCTGAAGGCGCTGGAGGGGCGCGAGGCCGGCGGCGACGTGCCCAACCTTCCCGGGCTGCACCCGTATTTCGAGCGCGAGCTGGACGAGATCCGCGCCGCTGAGGGCCGGCTCGCCCAGGACGGCGACGTCCCTGCCGCCAAGCGGTTCGGGTTGCCCGACGCCAGGATCGCGCGTGTCCTCGGGATCGACCAGGCGGAAGTGCGCGGGCGGCGTCCGCTACCCGGCCGGCTCGCCGTCGACTCCTGCGCGGCCGAGTTCGAGGCGCGGACGCCCTACTACTACCTCTCCTACGAGCAGGCCGACCCGGCGCCGGAGCCGAGCGGCCGCGCCATCCTCGTCCTCGGCTCGGGTCCGAACCGGATCGGGCAGGGGATCGAGTTCGACTACTGCTGCGTGCACGCGGCGCAGGCCTTCCGCGGGCTCGGCTACGAGAGCGTCCTGCTGAACTCGAATCCGGAGACGGTCTCCACGGACTACGACACGAGCGACCGGCTCTATCTCGAGCCGGTGACGCTCGAGCGCGTCCTCGACGTCTGCGAGCTGGAGCGGCCGCTCGGCGTCGTCGTCTCGCTCGGCGGCCAGACGCCGCTCGTGCTCGCGCACGCGCTCACCGCGGCCGGCGTGCCGCTGCTCGGCGATCCGCTCGGCGCAATCGAGGTCGCCGAGGACCGCGGCCGGTTCGGGGCGCTGCTGGACGAGCTCGGACTCGCCTCGCCCGCATGGGGAACCGCCGAGACCGAAGAGGAGGCCCTCGCGGTCGCCGACCGGATCGGCTTCCCCCTGCTCGTGCGGCCGCACTACGTCCTCGGCGGCCGCGGCATGCGGGTCGTGCGGGAGCGCGAGGAGCTCCTCCCGCTACCCGGCCCATCGCTGCTGGACGCCTTCCTCGAAGGCGCGCTCGAGCTCGACGTCGACGTGCTCTGCGACGGAGAGGACGGCTGGGTCGCGGCGATCCTCGAGCACGTCGAGCCGGCAGGTGTCCACTCCGGCGACAGCGCGTGCGTCGTGCCGGCGCCGTCGGTCTCGGCGGCGCCGGAGACGGAGATCCGGTCCGTCGCCTCGAGCCTCGCTCGCGCCCTCGGCGCGCGCGGCCTGCTCAACCTCCAGCTCGCGCTCGCCGGCGGCCGCCTCTACGTCCTCGAGGCGAATCCGCGCGCCTCCCGGACCGTCCCCTTCGTCGCGAAGGCGACGGGGCTCCCGCTCGTCGAGCACGCCTGCCGCCTCCTGCTGGGCGCTTCCCTCACCGACCTGGAGCTGCCCGAGCGGGCCGTGCCGACGCGGGCCTGGGCCAAGGAGGCGATCTTCCCCAGCGAGCGCTTCGCCGGCGCGGCCGACCGCGGCCCGGAGATGCGCTCGACCGGAGAGGTGATGGCCGGCGCCGCGACCGTCTCGGCTGCGTATGGCCGCGCCCTCCGCGCGGCCGGCCGCAGCCGCAGCGGCGGCCGGATCGCGGCGCCGCTCCAGTCCGCCTAGTGGGAGGGATTGGCGAAATGCGGCATCCAGCGCGGCGTATGCCTCGCGCATGACGCTTAGGAGCTCGGCAGTGATTGCTGCCCGCAGCTCGCCGTGCCGGGCATCATCGTAGGCGTGCTCGGCGGCGTTCCTGAGTTCCTTCGGGTACCGCCACACTGGACCGCGGATCTTGTCGCGCGGCTCCCACTCGGTAGGTGCTGCGTGTCTCCGATAACAGCGAACCCAGTGCGCATCCGGGCCATGACCTTTGGATTCTCGCCGCGAAGCGCCGCAGCAATCGCATTCTCAGGCTCGCTTATGCAGCGACTTTACATAGCGCTACGCCACCAGCGGACGGCGCGGCTCAGCGAGGGCGAGCGCGAGGAACCCTAGTAGCCCAGGCGACCGGCAGCGACGCGAGGCTGCGGAACAGCGGCACCGGCCGCCAGGTCAGCTCCTCGGACGTGACGGCGAGGCGAAGGTTGGGCAGGCGCCGCAGCAACGTCGTCAATGCCACCTCGCCCTCGAGACGCGCGAGCGGAGCGCCGAGGCAGTAGTGGCTCCCGCGACCGAACGCGATGTGCTTCGTGTCCTCTCTCGTGATGTCGAGCCGGTCCGGATCCGGGAACCGGTCCGGGTCGCGGTCGGCCGAGCCGAGGATCGCGATCACGATGTCGCCTCTGCGGATCGTCTGGCCGCCGAGCTCGACATCCGTCGCCGCCCAGCGGTTCAGCGTTCGTTCCACCGGCCCGTCGTAACGGAGGAATTCCTCGATCGCGCCCGGCATCTGCGCGGGATCGCGCCGGAGCTCCGCAAGCTGGTCCGGATGCTCGAGCAGGGCCAGCACGGCGTTCCCGATCAGGTTCACGGTCGTCTCGTGCCCGGCCACGATCAGGAGCACGACCATGCTGAAGAGCTCCTGCTCGCTGAGCGTGTCGCCTCCGTCCCTGACCTGGAGGAGCGCGCTGACGAGGTCCTCGCCCGGGTTCGCGCGCCGGCGCTCGAACAGCTCGTACAGGTAGGCGACGAATCCGCTCATCAGCTCGCCGAACTCGGCGAGCGCCTCGGGGCCGAGCGCCGGCGTCACGATCGCGTTCGACCATTGCCGGAAGCGATCGCGATCGGCGACGGGGATGCCGAGGAGCTCGGCGATCACGGTGATCGGGAGCGGGAACGCGTACTCCTCCACGAGATCCATCTCGCCGCGCGCCTCGACCGTGTCGATCAGCTCGTCCGCGATCTCCTGGATCCGCGGCCGCAGCTCCTCGACCATCCGCGGCGTGAACGCCTTCGTCACGAGCCGGCGCAGGCGGCGGTGATCCTCGCCGTCTCTGTTCAGCATGTGCTGGTCGATGAACGCGAACGACTCCGGCAATCCGGTCGAGAACGCCTCGAGGTCCTCCGCGGTGAGGGCCAGCGATGGATCGCGGACGAAGCGCTCGTCGTCGAGCAGCACGGCGACGACGTCCTCGTGCCGCGTGACGAACCAGATCATCGTCTCGCCGTCGATCCCCGGCTGGCAGAAGACCGGGTCCTCCGCTCGCATCTGCGCGAACGTGGCGTAGGTTTCCGCCCGGAAGCGGTCGCTGTACAGGTCGTACTTCCTCGTCGCGGCCATCGGACGTCATCCTGACATCCCGTATCCGCTCGCCAAGCGGCTCGTCGACAAGACGGTTGCCGCGGCGCTGCTCCTGCTGCTCTCGCCGCTCGCGCTCGCCGTCCTTCTGGCGATGGCGCTCGACCTGGCGGTGATCGCCCGCGACCGCGGCCCTTTCCTCTACCGCGAGCCGCGGATCTCGCGCGGGCGCACCTTCGATCTCCTCAAGTTCCGGACGCTGCACGCGGACGTGGCCGCCGACGGACACGCCCGCCTGCGCGAGGCGGACCCGGCCAATCTGACGTGGGCCGGCCGCCGCATCCTGAAGCCGTGGTACCTCGACGAGCTGCCGCAGCTCCTGAACGTCCTGCGCGGGGACATCAGCCTCGTCGGCCCGCGCCCGTGGCCGCCAGAACTGGTCAAGCGGCAGGTCGCCGAGGGGCAGGACTACCGCCTCCGGATCATGGCCGGCCTGACCGGGCCGGCGCAGGTGACGAAGGGCGGTGACCAGCTCTACGCGGACCTCGATCAGGCGTACGTCGAGGCCTGCCGGACGCTGGGCGGGTGGGATTTGCTCCGCTACGACCTCGGCATCCTCGGCCGAACGATCCGCGTGATCGCGCGAGGCGAGGGCTTGAACTACTGACGCTCGGTCGAACCGTGCGAGCCTGCAAAACGCGCCAGCCACTCGCGGACGATGTTCACGACCGTTCCGTCGTCGCTTCCGAGGAGATCGTGGCCGCGAAGCCGCACCCGGGCGACCGTCGCCTGCGGAACCTCTTGCTCGAGGCGGCGGAGCGGATCGGCCCGCAATTGATCGAGTGCCTCGTCCCTCAGGGCGGTCACGAGCAGAACGGGTACTCCGCTCTCGCGCAGCGCCGGGTAGGTGGGGACGACTGGTTCCCGAACGAGACCGCGCCCCATCGCGGTCGGCGCATCGCGGCTCTCGGTCAGTGCGGAAGGATCGAAGCCCCGAGCGTCGGCGAAATCGATGTGGCCGCCTTCCAGGAGGACGAGCGATCGGGCGCTATCCGGATACCGCGCGGCGAGATGGCAGCAGATCGACGCCCCCCACGAGAAACCGGCGAGCACGGCGGAACCGATGCCCAGCTCGGCGAGCAATGCAGCCAGCAAAGCGGCGACCCGGCTCGGGAGATAGCCGTCGGGTTCGACCGAGGGAGAGCGACCGTGGCCCGGGGCATCGGGGGAGACGACCCACCACGCGCCGGATATGGCCTCCGCCAGCGGCGCGGCCTGGCCGCCGTCGTCGCCGGATCCGTGAACGAAGAGCAGCGGCGGCGCATCCGGCTCGCCCCACTCGTGCAGAAAGAGCGACGGTCCGCCCAGGTCGACCATCGGCGAGCATTCGGGCATCGTAGGAGCAGATCATGAGGCTCCTTCCGGGACAGCACGCGTCCTACGACGCCCCTTCGACCGAGTGGATCGCGCGCTACGCCGGGATCTCGCCCGAGGAGGTCGTCCGCTTCGACGGCAACACGAGCCCGCAGCCTCCCTCGTACGCGCGCGCCGACCTGCTCGTGGGTGAGCTGGCCCGGATCCACACCTACCCGCACGGCGGCTACCCGCGGATCTCGGAGGCGATCGCCGAGTACGCGGGCGTCTCGCAGGAGAACGTCGTGCTCGGGGCGGGGGCCGATGACGTCATCCTGCTCGTCGTCCGCTCCTTCGCCGGCCGCGGCGACCGGGTGGCGATCGCGAACGAGCCGACGTATCCGCTCTTCCAGATCGCGGTCTGGCTCGCCGGCGCGGAGGTTGGCGATGACGAGCCCGCGTTGACGATCTGCTGCCGGCCGAACAACCCTACGGGCGACGTGATGGAACTGCCCGCCGTCCGCCCTTTGCTCGTCGACGAGGCGTACTTCGAGTACTCCGACGTCACCGCTGTCGATCTGATCGAGGACGGCGTGATCGTCGTCCGCACGTTCTCGAAGTCGTTCGGCCTCGCGGGCGCTCGCGTCGGCTACGCGCTTGCCGGCCGCGACGTCGCGGAGGAGCTGAACCGCCGCCAGGCACCGGCGCCGATCTCGACGCTGTCGGTCGCGCTCGTGCTCGCCGCCCTCGAGGCGCCGCCGGACGTCCGACCGACGATCGAGGAACGCGAACGGCTCGCGGGTGAGCTCCGCCGGATCGGCCTCGACCCGTTGCCCTCCCACGGCAACTTCCTGTACGTCCCGTTCGCGGGCGCGGAGGAGGTGGCCGACCGCCTCCTCCGGCACGGCCTCGCCGTCAGGCGCCTTCCCGGAGCGATTCGCATCACCGTCCGCGACCGAGCCGACGACGACCGCCTCGTCGCAGCGCTCTACTCGTTCCGGTAGATCCCCTCGCCCGTCTCGGGGTCGAAGAAGTGGAGCCGCGCTGCGTCGACGGCGAGCTCGATCTGGTTCCCCTCGGCCGCTCGCGTGTCCCGGTCGAGTCGCGCAACCCAGACGTTGCCGGTCGTCTCGGCGACCTCGGCCGCGTCCCGGCCGACGGCGGCCGTTACGTCTTCCCCGAGCACGCGCTCGCTGCCGACGCGGAAATGGACGAAGACCTCCGCGCCCATGTCCTCGCGGATGTCGACCACCGCCGAGACGCGCTCGCCGTCCGCGGCGAGGCTCGCGTCCTCGATGTCCTCGGGCCGGACGCCGAGGACCACTCGCTTGCCCTCGAACCGCGCGAGTCCGGGGTGCGCCTGCAGCAGCGAGTCCGGCACGCGTAGCTGCCGGTCGCCGAAGCGCGCGAGGTAGCCGCCGTCCGCGCGGGTGAGCTCCGCGCCGACGAGGTTCATCGCTGGTGAGCCGATGAACTCGGCGACGAACAGGTTCCGCGGCTCGTCGTAGAGCTTCTGCGGCCTGTCGAACTGCTGGAGGAAGCCGTCGCGCATGATCGCGACGCGGTGGCCGAGCGTCATCGCCTCCACCTGGTCGTGCGTGACGTAGATCGTCGTCACGCCGAGGTCGCGCTGGAGCCGCGCGATCTCGGCGCGCATCTCGACGCGGAGCTTCGCGTCCAGGTTCGAGAGCGGCTCGTCCATCAGGAACGCCTGCGGCTCGCGCACGATCGCGCGTCCCATCGCCACCCGCTGGCGCTGTCCCCCGGAAAGCGTGCGCGGCTTCTTCGGCAGCACCTCCGCGAGCCCGAGCGTCTTCGCTGCCCTCTTCACCCGCTCGCCGCGGCGCTCCTTCTTCACCTTCCGCAGCTTGAGCCCGAAGGCCATGTTGTCGAACGCGCTCATGTGCGGATAGAGCGCGTAGTTCTGGAAGATCATTGCGATGTCGCGGTCCTTCGGCGGGAGCTTGTTCACGACCTCGCCGCCGATCAGCACACGGCCCTCCGTGATCGGCTCCAGGCCGGCGACCATCCGCAGCGCGCTCGTCTTCCCGCACCCGGACGGCCCGACGAGGACGACGAACTCCCCGTCGGCGATCTCGAGATCGAGATCGGAGACCGCCCGCGTCCCGTCGCCGTAGACCTTCGTCAGCCGGTCGAGCGTGATCTCGGCCATGCGTGCCTAGCTTACGAAAGATAGGATCGCGCCAGGGTGGAGGCTGCCGCCGTCGCACGGCCGCGGGCGAGCCGCTGGGGGAACGCTCTCGAGCGTCAGGGCGTGCTTGCGTCCGTGCTCGTTGCGCCGGCGGTCATCTTCATCGCTGCGCTTGTGGGCGGTCCGCTCCTGCTCTCCGTCTACCTGAGCTTCACGAACGCGACCGCGGGCTCACTCAGCGGGAAGTGGGTCGGCACCGAGAACTTCCGCCACGAGTGGAGCAACCAGACGTTCCAGGACGCGGCCTGGCACACCTTCCTCTTCACGGTGCTCTCCCAGGTCGTCGTCCTACTCGTCGCCGGCCTGCTCGCGCACGCGCTGCTGCGGAGCTTCCCCGGCAAGTGGATCCTCCGCTTCCTGATCCTGCTCCCGTGGGCGGCGCCGCTGCCGCTCAGCCTGATGGGCTGGAAGTGGATGTTCGACACGAGCTACTCGATCATCAACTGGACGCTCGAGAACCTCGGCTTCGTCAGCAAGATCGACCCGCCGCAGTGGCTTGCCCAGCCGCGGCTGGCGATGGGCTCCGTGATCGCCGTGCACGCGTGGCGGCTGATCCCGTTCGCGGTCGTGATCTTCCTCGCCGGGCTCGCGTCGATCCCGAAGGAGGTCGACGACGCCGCGGCGATCGACGGTGCCACCGGCCTCAAGAAGTTCGCCTTCGTGACGCTGCCTTTGCAGCTCCCGATCGCGACCGTGGCGCTGCTGTTCGGGATCGTCTTCACGGCGACGGACATGGCCGTCGTCTACATCCTCACGCAGGGCGGGCCGCCGCCCTCCTTCAGCACCGAGATGGTCACGACCTGGTCGTACAAGACCGGAATCGAGTCCGGCTCGCTCGGCCCGGGCGCGGCGATCTCGCTCGCGCTCTTACCGGTGCTCGCGGTCGTCGCGATCGGAATGCTGATCTTCGCCCGCAAGCGGGAGGTGACATGAGCAACGCCTTCCGGGAGAAGAGCCTGTCGTACCTGATCGTCGGCCCGTTCGCGATCGTGCTGGCCTTCCCCTTCTACGTGATGGTGATCACGGCTTTCAAGAACGGAACCGAGTTCTACGATGCCTCGGCGACGCCGTACTGGTTCAAGCAGGGCCCGACGCTGGACAATGCCCGCTTCCTCTTCGACAACACGCCGTATACGGATTGGCTCGAGAACACGGCATTGATCGGCGTCGCCGTCGTCGGGATCACGCTGCTGCTCGCGCTGCCGGCCGGCTACGCCCTCGCTCGGCTCTCCGGCCGGGTCGGCCAGAGCCTCGGTGTCGGCATCTTCCTCACGTACCTCGTGCCGCCGACGCTGCTCTTCCTGCCGCTGTTCTGGGTGATCAGCCGCCTCCACCTGCAGGACCGGCTGCTGGCCTTGATCCTCGTCTACCCGTCCTTCACGGTGCCGTTCTCGACGTGGCTGATGATGGGCTTCTTCAAGACGATCCCGCAGGAGCTGGAGGACGCCGCGCGAGTCGACGGCGCCTCCCGGCTGAAGACGCTCGTGCGCGTTATCTTCCCGATCTCGCTCCCCGGGATCCTGACCGTGATCATCTTCTCGTTCTCCCTCGTGCTGAACGAGTTCGTCTACGCGTTCACGTTCATCTCGAGCACGGCGCACCGGACGCTCTCGACGGGCGTTTACACCGACCTCATTCGCGGGGATCTACCGGAGTGGGGGGCGATCATGGTCGCCGCGCTCATTCCCAGCATCCCGCTGGCACTGCTCTACAACACGTTCCTCGACCGGTTCATCGCGGGGTTCACCGGCGGAGCCTTCCGCTAAGGCCCAGAAAGGAGGGTCGATGGCAAGTTCAGACGATCCAGGTCGACGAGAGGGGAGGTATGACCGCCGAGAGCTGATTCGCAGGGCCGGCGCAGGCGCCGCCGCAGTCGGCGTCGCAGGCAGCGGGCTCGGGCAGGCGTTCTACGGCCCGCTCCGCTTCAAGGGCCGCGACCTCAGCGGCGACCTCACGATCATCCAGTGGGCGCACTTCGTCCCGGCCTACGACCAGTGGTTCGACAACACGTGGATCAAGCAGTGGGGGCAGAAGAACGACGTTCAGGTGAAGGTCGACCACATCCTCAACACGCTGCTGCCGACCCGAGCTGCGGCCGAGGTCGCTGCCGGCCAGGGTCACGACCTCTTCTTCCAGCTCTCGCCGCCCGCGCAGTTCGAGGATCAGGTCATCGACCACAAGGAGATCGTCCAGGAGGTCACCCGCAAGGTCGGCAAGATCGGCCTCGTCGGGAAGAAGGCGACCTACAACCCGAAGACGAAGAAGTGGTTCGCCTTCTCGGACAACTACGTGCCGGATCCCGTCGTCTGGCGGCGTGACATCTGGAACGGCGTCGGCGAGTCGCCCGCGACTTGGGAGCACGTACGTCGGGCGGCGCCGAAGCTGAAGGCGGCGGGACATCCGCTCGGGATCGGCCAGTCTGCCGAGCTCGACTCGAACATGGCGCTGATGAGCTTCCTGATGTGCTTCGGCGCGTACGTCCAGAACGAGAAGAACCAGGTCGTCCTCAAGTCGAAGCGCGCCGTCGAAGCCGTGAAGTTCATGGCCGACATCTACAAGCGCGGCGAGACGGACGAGATCTTCGGGTGGGACCCCTCCGGGAACAACAACTTCATCTACTCCGGCAAGGGCTCGCTGATCCTGAACGCGATCTCGGCGACGCGGACGCCCGAGGACCGGAAGCTGCCGTTCGCCGACGACCTCTGGATCTGGCCGATCCCGAAGGGCCCGGTACAGCGGAAGGGCTTCGAGCACGTGATGGGCTGCTACCAGATCTGGAAGTTCGCCAAGAACAAGGCGGCGGCGAAGAAGTTCCTCGCCGACCTCGAGATCAACTACAGCCAGGCGTTCACGGCGTCGAAGTTCTACAACTTCCCGTCGTTTCCGGGCGCGATGCCGTTCTCGAAGATCCGCAGGGCGACCGCGGCGGACAAGCACAAGCCGCTCGGCAAGTACGGGATCCTGACGACGATCGCGCAGAAGTACACCGTCAACCCCGGCTATCCGGGCAACGCCAACGCGGCGTTCGACGAGATGTTCAACAAGTTCCTGATCCCGAAGATGTTCGCGCAGGTCTCGAAGGGCCAGATGTCCGCGCAGGATGCGGTCAACGCGGCCAACCACGACATCCAGGCGATCTACAAGAAGTGGCGGAAGCTGGGGAAGATCTAGAGTCTCCCGGCACTTAGGAACTGCGGACGGCGGGCCTTCGGGCCCGCCGTCTGTCTATCCCGGACCCGACAAGGAGACCCTCGTGGCCACGACCGAGCTCGACCCGCGCCGCTGGCTCGCCCTAGGCGTCGTTGGCACCGCCTTCTTCATGACCATTCTCGACGTCTCGATCGTGAACGTCGCGCTGCCGACGATCGGCGAGCAGCTCGACTTCACGCGCGGGAACCTCCAGTGGGTGATCACGGCCTACGCGCTCACGTTCGGCGGGTTCCTCCTGCTCGGTGGCCGCGCGGCCGACCTGCTCGGGCGGCGCCGGGTCTTCATGGTCGGCGTGACGCTGTTCTCCGGAGCGTCGCTCTTGTGCGGGCTCGCGAACTCCGAGGGGCTGCTGATCGGGGCACGCGGGGTGCAGGGGCTCGGCGCGGCGATCATCTCGCCTGCCGCTCTCTCGATCGTCTCGGCCACCTTCACCGAGGGGGCCGAGCGGAACAAGGCGCTCGGGATCTGGGGGGCGCTCGGAGGGAGCGGGGCGGCGGTGGGCGTTCTTCTCGGCGGAATCCTGACGAAGTACGCCGGTTGGGAGTGGATCTTTTTCGTCAACGTCCCGGTCGGGGCGCTCCTGGCGGCGCTCGCCCCGCGGATCGTCCGGGAGAGCCGCGTGGACGCGGCCGAGCGGCATTACGACCCATTCGGGGCGATCACGATCACCAGCGGTCTCGTCCTGCTGGTCTACGCGATCTCGCGCGCGCCGTTCGTCGGCTGGGTGACACCACGGACGATCCTGCTGCTGATCGCGGCCGTCGCCTTGATCGGCACCTTCCTCGCGATCGAGCGAACCGTGCAGGCGCCCTTGATGCCGTTCGGGATCTTCCGCGTGCGCACGGTGACGGGCGCGAACATCGTCGCGGCGCTGCTCGGAGCCGTCATCACCGCCAACTTCTTCGTGCTGACGCTGTACGTGCAGAACGTCCTCGGCTTCTCGGCGCTCAAGGCAGGCATCACCTTCCTGGCCACGGCCGGGACTGCCGTGCTGTCGGCCGGCGTCGCCCAGGCGCTCGTCACGCGCGTGGGTGTCAAGCCGATCTTGGCCGTAGGTCTCGCGCTGATGGCGGCGGGAATGGTCTGGTACACGCAGATCTCGGCCGACGGGAGCTACACGTCCGACCTCCTCCCGGGCTATCTCTTCGTCGGCGTCGGGATCGCGTTCGCCTTCGTTCCGGTGACGATTGCCGCCCTGGCCGGCGTGGCCGAGCGCGAGGCGGGACTCGCCTCGGGCTTGATCAACACGACCCAGCAGATCGGCGGCGGGATCGGGGTCGCCCTCGCCTCGACCGTCTTCACGAGCCACATCGGCACCGGCCGCGCGACGTTGCAGACGCTGACCGAGGGCTACGCGCTCGCGTTCTGGGCTATGGTCGGGTTCGCCGCTGCCGCGTTCGTCGCGGCGCTCGTGTTCATCCGGCGCGAGGAGCTCGAGGAGGCCCCGGCGACCGCGCCCAGCCCCGGTTAGGCGGTCGGGCTAGACGCTCGACGCGAGCGCTTCGGCAACCGTCGCGTGGACCGCGAAATGGCGGTCGAGGCCTGAGATCTCGAGCGCGCGACGCGTCTCGAGGCCGGGTCCGGCGAGGAGGAAACCCTTCCGATTCGCCATCTTCGTCCGGGCCTCGATCAGCACGCCGAGCGCCGTGGAGTCGATGAACTCGACCTCCGAGAGGTCGACGACGACCTTTTGCGGGCCGTCTACGCAGGCCCGGATCAGCGCGTCGCGCATGGCCGGCGCGTTGTAGAGGTCGAGCTCCCCGGCGAGACGGATGACGCAGACCGCGTCGGACGACTCCACCGAGAGCACCGGGGCTTTGCGAAGCCCGGGCGTGCTGCCATTGTCATGCCGGTCGTCGGACAAGCATCCTCCTCCGGTCGAACTGGGCCAGCGCCGCAGCAGGGTCCGGGACCGGCGCGCTTCCGATTGAAGCACTGCGGGACGAGGCAGCGCAACTATGAGCTCCTAACGAAACGAAGCACGGGCTGCCGGGCCGCGCGTGGTCATTCCGCTAGAAGCTCCAAGTTGACGAGAAGGGGCACAAGCGGTGATCTTTCGATATGGACGTCGCCACGGTCGCCCGGCGCGCGCGGACGGAGAACTTCCCGGTCGCGTCGCTGCTCTTTCCGCGTCGCCTGCGGCCGCATCTGCGCGCGGTCTACGGCTTCGCGCGGCTGGTCGACATCCTCGGGGACGAGGTAGAGGGCGACCGGCTCGCTGCGCTCGACGAGCTGGAGCGCGAGGTGGACGCCTGCTACGGCGGTCAGCCGGCGTGGCCGGTGATGCGCGTCCTCCAGCCGACGATCCGGGAGTTTGCGCTCCCTCGGGAGCCGTTCCTGCGCCTGATCGAGGCGAACCGGATGGATCAGCGCATCTCGGCCTACGAGACGTGGGCCGACCTGAAGGAGTACTGCCGCCACTCGGCCGATCCGGTCGGGCGGCTCGTGCTCGGCCTGCTCCGGCTCGCCGGCGACGCGGAGCTCGTGGCGGCCAGCGACGACGTCTGCACCGGGCTGCAGCTCGTCAACTTCCTGCAGGACGTCCCGCGCGATCTCGTGCTCGGCCGCGTCTACCTCCCCGCGGAGGACCGGCGACGGTTCGGCGCCACCGTGCTCGACCGACCATCTCCAGAGCTGAAGGAGCTGCTGCGCTTCGAGGCGGAGCGCGCGCGTGGGCTCCTCGGCGCAGGCCGGATCCTGCACGCCCGGATCGGCGGCCGCGTCGGGCGGGCCGTCGGCCTCTTCGCGCGCGGCGGTCTCGCTGCCCTGGCCGCGCTCGAGGCGGCGGACTGGGACGTCTTCACCCAGCGCCCTCGTCCGTCCCGGACGCGGCTGGCTCTGGCAGCGTTCGCGCGGTGACGGCGGATCAGGCCTACGCGGAGGTCGAACGCATTACCCGCAAACGGGCGCGCAACTTCGCCTACGGGATCATGGTCCTGCCGCGGGACAAGCGCCGCGCGATCGCCGCGATCTATGCGTTCGCGCGCCGCGTCGACGATGTCGCGGACGGCGCCCTCCCGGCCGAGGAAAAGCGGGTTCGTCTCGAGTGGCTCGCGGCCGCGCTCGACCGTCCTGCGACCGACGACGCGATGCTGGTCGCGCTCGCGGACGCGCGTCGACGGTTCCCGATCCCCGACGGTGCGCTGCGTGCCCTCGTCGCGGGTGGCATCCAGGACCTCGAGCAGACGCGCTACGCGACGGTCGAGGAGCTGCTCGGCTACTGCCGCAAGGTCGCCGGCGCCGTCGGCGTCGCGTGCGTAGCGGTCTACGGCTCGGAGGACGTCGAGCGGGCGGAGACGCTGGGAGTCGCGTTGCAGCTGATCAACATCCTGCGCGACGTCCGGGAGGACTGGGAGCTCGGGCGCGTATACCTGCCCCAGGACGAGCTCGCGTCGTTCGGCGTGACCGAGGAAGACATCGCGGCCGGGCGTGCCACGGACGCGTGGCGGGCGCTGATGACCTTCCAGGCGGAACGTGCGCGCGCGTACCTCCAGGACGGGCTCGGGCTGCTCCGCTCACTCGATTCGCGCAGCGCCCTCTGCGCCTCGACCTTCGCCGGGCTCTACCGCGCCACGCTCGAGCGGATCGAGGCGCGCGGGTTCGACGTCTTCGACGGGCCGCCGCATCTCTCGACGCTGACGAAGCTGCGGATCGTCGGGCAGGGTCTCTGGTGAAGGTCGTGGTGATCGGTGGCGGCCTTGCGGGACTGGCCGCCGCGCTCGATCTCGTGCATGCCGGGAACGACGTGACGGTACTCGAGGCGCGGCCGACGCTGGGTGGGGCGGTGCAGACGCTTCCGGAGCGCGACGAGGACCCGACACCTCCACCGGACAACGGGCAGCACGTCGCGCTCGGCTGCTTCGACGAGTACGTCCGCTTCCTCGAGGGGATCGGCCAGGCCGGGTCGTTGCACCGGTCGCGGCTCTCGCTGCCCGTGATCGACGATTCCGGACGCGTGGCGTTCATCCGCCCGACGGCGATCGCGCTGTTGCGGTACTCGCACCTCTCGCTGTCGGATCGACTCGGCGTCGTGCGCACGCTCCTACGCCTCCGGCGCGTCGACGCGCGCTCCTGCGATTCCCAGAGCTTCGCCGTCCTCTTACATCGCCTCGGTGCGTCCCAGCAGGCCGTCTGGAGCTTCTGGGACGTCTTCGTCCGGCCGGCTCTGAACTTGCGCTGCAGCGAGGCGAGCGCCGCGCTCGGCGTGATGACGGTCCAGACGGCGCTCCTGCACGGCAGGCGCGCCAGCGACCTGCTCCTACCGACGGAGCCGCTCGGGGAGATGCACGGCGATGCGGCCGGTCGAACGCTCCAGTCGCTCGGGGCGCGGGTGAAGACGAATGCCCGCGTCGTCCAGCTGATCCCGGGCGCCGCCGTCCTGGCGGACGGCGACCGCGTTCAGGGCGACGCGTTCGTCGTCGCGCTGCCGCCGGCCGAGAGTGCACGCGTGCTCGACGAGCCGGATCCGGAGCTCGGCAAGTCGCCGATCGTGAGCGTCCACCTGTGGTTCGACCGTCCGCTCCTCCGCTTCCCGCTCGCAGCGCTGCTGAACAGCCCGGCTCACTGGGTCTTCGACCGTGGGCGTCTGACCGGTCACCCGCCCGAGCGCGGCCAGTACCTGACCGTGGTCTCGAGCGGTGAGCCGGAGCTGATGGACGTTCGCGGCCGGGAGCTCGTCGACCTCATGCACGACTCGCTCATCGGCCGGCTCGGCGACGCGCGGCTGCTGTGGTCGCGGGTGTCGCGCGAGCCTGCCGCGACCTTCGCGTGCGTCCCCGGGACGGCCGCGCTTCGTCCGGGTCCACGCACGTCGCGGATCAACGTCACGCGCGCGGGCGCGTGGACCGACACCGGCTGGCCGGCGACGATGGAGTCCGCGGTCCGGTCGGGGCGGGCGGCGGCGAAGCTGTTGTCCGATGTGGCAACTAAGCTGGCTGCGTGAGCAGACAGGTGGAAAGGGAAGGGGGAAACCGGGAGGTTTCCCCTAACGTGCTCTTCGAGGGGCGCGGCGACCTGCGCGCCGCGACTCTCGAAGCGTGCATAGGAGAAGAAGGGGGCTCGTGGGGGAAACAAGGTTTCCCCCACGCGACCGAGCCGCAGGCGAGGGAGCTGGCGGCATGACTATCGCTCCCGAGCTGACGACCCTCGACCGCGCACTCGAGCGCGGCACTGAGCGCCTGCTCGAGCTCCAGCATCCGGACGGCTGGTGGAAGGGCGAGCTCGAGTCGAACGCGACGATGATCGCCCAGCACCTCTTCTGGCACTACTTCGCCGGCCTGCGCACGCCGGACCTCGACCGGAAGATCGCGAACGAGTTGCTCGCCAGGCAGCGGACCGACGGAACGTGGGCGATCTGGTTCGAAGGGCCGGGCGACCTCGACACGACGATCGAGTCGTACGCTGCGCTGCAGCTCTGCGGCGTCGATCCCGGCCCGGCGGCGCGTGAGTTCATCCGCAGCAAGGGCGGCATCCCGCGCGCCCGGATCTTCACCAAGTGCTTCCTCGCGCTGCTCGACCAGTGGCCCTGGCAGCGCATCCCGCCCGTTCCCGTGGAGATGATCCTGCTCCCGCCGGAGGCGCCGTTCTCCGTCTACGACTTCTCCTGCTGGGCACGCGGGACGATGGTGCCGCTCTCGGTCGTGCAGGCGCTGCGCCCCGTCCGGCGGACCGGCCTCGACCTGCGCGACCTCGGCGCCCGGCCCGGGGAGACGCGCTCGCCCGCCCGACCGTCGGCTTTGCGTCGCAGCGCGCTTGCCGTCGCGGAGCGCTGGGTGCGGGAGAGGCAGGAGGCCGACGGGTCGTGGGGCGGGATCCAGCCGCCGTGGGTCTGGGCGATCATCATGCTCGCCGCGCTCGGGCACGGCTTCGAGGACGAGACCTTCCGCCGAGCGGTCGAGGGGTGGGAGAGCTTCACGATCGACGAAGGCGACCGGCTTCGGCCCGAGGCGTGCCAGTCGCCCATCTGGGACACGGCCCTCGCCGTCTTGGCTCTGTTGGAGGCGGGAGTCGCGCCGGAGGACGATGCGCTCCAGCGGGCCGGCAGGTGGCTGCTCGGCGAGGAGGTGACCGTACGCGGCGACTGGGCGATCCGCCTGCCCGACCTACCGGCCGGCGGCTGGGCATTCGAGTTCGAGAACGACGTCTATCCCGACGTCGACGACACGGCCGTCGTCGCGCTCGCGCTCCGGGGGCTCGGGCTCGGCGAGGACGCGGTCCGGCGCGGGCTCGACTGGACGGTCGGAATGCAGTCGAAGAGCGGAGGCTGGGGCGCGTTCGACGTCGACAACGAGGCGCACTGGCTCTATCAGCTCCCGATTTGCGACTTCGGCAAGGTGACCGACGAGCCGACGGCGGACGTGACCGCACACGCGCTCGAGGTGCTTGCCGCCGATCGGGCCTACGACGACGCCGTCGGCCGCGGGGTCGATTGGCTCCTCCGCGAGCAGGAGCGCGACGGCTCCTGGTTCGGTCGCTGGGGCGTGAACCACATCTACGGCACGGGCGCCGCGCTCCCGGCGCTCGAGGCCTGCGGCGTCCCGTCGGGACACCGGGCGATGCGACGGGCGGTCGCATGGCTCGACTTCGTCCAGCAGCCGAACGGCGGTTTCGGCGAGGACATTCTTTCGTACGCCGATCCCTCCTGGCGCGGCCGCGGTGCGACCACGCCGTCGCAGACGGCGTGGGCCCTGATGAGTTACGTTGCCGCGGGAGACTCAGCGCGCTTGTCCGCCCGCCGCGCCGCCGAGTATCTTTGCCGGATCCAGCGCCCCGATGGTGACTGGGACGAGCAGCATTTCACTGGTACTGGGTTTCCGCTCGACTTCATGATCCGCTACCACCTCTACCGCCTCACCTTCCCGCTGCTGGCTCTGGGTCGGCTGAGAGAAAGGCTCACCGCATGAAGTTCCCGCTTCGCTCAACCGTTCAGATCGGACGCTACGTCGCGTCCCAGCAACGCAAGGGCGAGCGGTACCCGCTCGTCTTGATGCTCGAGCCGACGCTGGCCTGCAACATCGCCTGCATCGGCTGCGGAAAGATCCGCGAGTACGAGTCGAACAAGGCGCGGCTGACGGTGGAGGAGTGCATCGACGCCGGCGTGCAGTGCCCGGCCCCCGTCGTCTCGATCTGCGGTGGGGAGCCGCTCGTCTACAAGGGGATCGAGGACGTCGTCGCGGGGATGCTCGAGCTCGGCAAGAACATCGACCTCTGCACGAATGCGCTGCGGCTCGAGCAGTACCTCGACGTGTTCAAGCCGAGCCATCGGATGACGTTCGTCGTCCACCTCGACGGCATGCGCGAGATCCACGATTACATCTGCGACTACCCGGGACTGTGGGACGTCGCCATCGATGCGATCACGAAGGCGCGCGAGGCCGGGTTCCGCGTCACCACGAACACGACGGTGTTCAAGGAAACGTCCGTCGACGACGTGCTCGAGATGATGGGCTACCTGACGAACGAGGTCGGGATCGACGGGATGCTGATCGCGCCCGGCTACCAGTACTCGCAGATCGATCCGAACCTCACGATGACACGGGCCGAGCACGAGGAGAAGTTCCGGATCATCCGCAAGGTTGCCCGGCAGCGCGGCTACCGGTGGCTGGCGACCCCGATCTACCAGGAGTTCCTGACCGGCGAGCGCAAGCTGCCGTGCGCGCCGTGGGGGTCGATCACGCGGAACCCGTATGGTTGGAAAGGGCCTTGCTACCTCCTCACCGACGGGATCTTCCCGACCTACGACGCCCTGCTCGAGGGGATCGAGTGGGAGGAGTACGGGCCGGGCAACGATCCGCGCTGCGAGCATTGCGGAATCCACAGCGGCTTCGAGCCCTCGGCGGCGTACGAGGCCGCGTCGTCCCTGAAGGAGAGCGCCAGGAGCATGGCGTGGACGCTGTCGGGCTGACCTTTGCTTGCGCCATGACGGTGGAGGAGCGGATCGCCCGGCGGCTCGGCACGACGGCGCTCGTCGGGCTCGGGGCGGCGAACGGCGTGCCGGAAGGGCGCCTCGTCTCGTTCGGGATCGCCGGCGCCTTGCGCGGTGACCTGCCGATCGGGACGGTGATCGACGCGACGCGCGTCGTCGACGAGTCCGGCGCCGTGCTCTGGGAGGGTGGGCCGCTCGGCGTCGCTCCCGCTCGGACCGGCACGATCCTCGGCGCGAGTCGGATCGTCGACGATCCTGCGGAACGGGCGCGCCTGCACGTGGAGACGGGAGCCGACGCCGTCGACATGGAGTCCGGCCCGCTCGCGCGCAGTGGGCGCCTCGCCGGCTGCATCCGCGCGATCAGCGACACGCCGACGCGGCGCCTCGGCGGCGTGGCGAAAGGGGCGAAGCCGAACGGCGAGGTCGACTACGCCGGCTTCCTCCGCGGGTTCCTGCGCGAGCCGCTGGTGACGGCGCGAGCGGCGCTGGGCGCGCGGCGAGCGCTGAAGAGCCTGGAGGCCGTCGCGTGAGCAGACGGGTCCTGCTTGCAGCGCCGCGGTCGTTTTGCGCGGGTGTCGCTCGCCTCCGGCTCGCTCCCGTAGGGGAAACCATGTTTCCCCTACGGGACCCCTTCTTCTGGTCACGCCTCAGCCCACGCGCCGCTGAGATCGCCGCGTGGGCTGAGGAGAACGAACGGGGAAACCTCACGGTTTCCCCCACGGCCCCTTCCCTTGCCCGCGCGCGGGAGGCTCGCCCGTGAGCAAACGCGTCCTCCTCGCAGCTCCGCGGTCCTTCTGCGCGGGCGTCGACCGGGCGATCGAGATCGTCGAGCGGCTCCTGGCCGAGCACGGGCCGCCGATCTACGTTCGCCACCAGATCGTCCACAACGACCACGTCGTCCGCCGTCTCGAGCGCATGGGCGCGGTCTTCGTCGACTCGGAGGACGAGGTGCCGCAGGGCGAGATCTGCGTCCTGTCCGCGCACGGGGTCGCGCCGGCAGTGCGGGAGAACTGCGAGCAGCGCGGGCTGCGCGTCGTCGATGCGGTCTGCCCGCTCGTCTCGAAGGTGCACGCCGAGGCGCGGCGCTACGCGGACACGGGCCACCTCGTGGCGCTCGTCGGTCACGCAGACCACGTCGAGGTGATCGGGACGCGCGGCGAGCGTCCCGACGCGACAATCGTCGTCGAGTCTCCGGAGGCGGCGGCGCAGCTCGAATCCGACGGCAGGCCGGTTGCCGTGATCAGCCAGACGACGCTGTCGCTCGACGACGTGCGCACGACGGTGGATGCGCTCGAGCAGAGGTTCGGTACGCTCCGGCGGCCGGCAGCCGATGACATCTGTTACGCGACCCAGAACCGCCAGGACGCCGTCAAGCGGCTCGCCGAGGAGGCGACCCTCATCCTCGTGATCGGGTCGCAAACGAGCTCGAACGCGCAGCGTCTCGTCGAGGTGGCACGCAATGCAGGCGCCGCGGCGGAATTGATCGACGGGGAGAGCGAGCTCGACCGCGACCTGGTCACCGCCCACGAGACCGTTGGCCTGACGGCCGGCGCCTCGACCCCGGAGGAGCTCGTCGAAGGCACGCTCGCGCGCCTGGCCGCGCTGGGCTACGACGAGCTCGAGGAGATCACGGTCGCCCGCGAGGACGTCCACTTCCGGCTGCCGCGGGAAGTCGTGTCGTGACCTCGATCGAGATTCCGGTCTCGATCGCCGCGGCACTCCCGAACCTGACCGTCCTCGACATCACGAATGACGTGAAGCGCGAGGTCGCGGACGCGGGTGGGAGCGGAATCGCGTACGTGTCCCCGAACGGCGATCCTTCGCTCGTCCGCGTCCAGGAGCGTGAGACCGGATTCTTCTCGGACCTCGAGTGCTTGCTGGAACGACTCGTCCCCACCGAGGCCTCCGAGCGTCCGCGGCTCGTCTCGTTCCTGATGGGCCCGCGAACCGAGCAGATCCCGTACGTGGACGGCGACCTGTGCCTTGGGCACTACCAGCGCATCTTCCTCGTCGGCTTCGACGACCGCTGCAACGACGAGTGGATGCTCACGCTCGTCGGGTAGCCGAGCGAAAGCTCGCGCTTTCGCTCGGTATTTAGGTATGCCGCTCATCGCGGGAAAGGCGCGGGGCACAGCCCCTAGACCGGCTGCGCCTGCTCTAGCTGCTGGCCCACTGGCTTGCGGGCGTCGCGAGCTCCAGTTTGACCAGACTGCGCTGCTAGGCGCACACTCTCATCGAATGGATGCTGCGCGGCGGCATCAGCGACTTCTCTCGCGGCTCGCGCTCGGCCTGCTTGCGCTCGTCGCCGAGCTGACCGGCCGCAGCCTCTCTTACCGGCTCGACGTCGGCCGCCATGTGGGCGCGGCCGGATCTGTCCGTGCCGACTACTACCCCGTGCTGCTGATCTGCGTGAAGATCGGCATCGCGCTCATGCTCGCGCGGGTCGCCTGGAGATTCGTCCGAGCGCATGCGGTCGCCCGTACCGCGCGGCGGCTCCTCGCGGCACATGGGTCGGCGGAACCGGCGGCGCCGCGCATCAGGCTCGAGGTGTCGCCGCGACTCTGGCTCGGGGCTTTCCTCGCCACCTCGCCGATCTACCTCGTCCAGACGGACGTCGAGGGAATCTCCGCGGGCCGTTGGCCGTTGCTCGCACCATGGCTGCACACGTCCGCGCTGCCGGTGTTCGCCGTCCTTGCGGTCGTCGTCGCCCTCGTCTACGGCGTCGTCTCGCGCTGGTTGGCCGACTGGGAGAGCTACGCGTGGGAGACGGCAGCTCATGCGCTGCGACTCGGTCACGGCACCCGGCTCCTTGCGCGTCCATCGACACGGGTCCCGGTTCCCCCGCGCCGTCTCTTCGGGCTGGCGTTCGAAAGCCGCCCGCCGCCGCTTCCGGCCTAGCCCGCGGACGACCCGAGCTCCGCGGGCCCGTCCGTCCGTCACCTGACCCCGGGAGGAGGCCGTGAACGCCGAATTCGTCAGCGAACTGGAAGTACCCGTACGCCGATCGATCCGCGCCCGTGTCGTGCAGACGCTCGGGCCGCTCACCGTCGCCGGTGGACTCGTCTGGGCCTTGCTCCAGCCCTACCGCGTCACGCTTCTGCATCCGGGCGGCGAGAGCTTCTGGTGGCTGGCCGTCGAGCCGCCGCTGCTCGTCGTCGCCGTCGGCCTGCTCTTCCACTTCGTCGTGCTGCCGGGCCTACTCGAGGATCTCGGGGATCGCTGATGCAGCCTCCCGCCGAGCACGTCCACTGGCTGTTCGCGACGGGGTTCCTGATCGTGGGGCTGCTGCTGTTCGCGGAGGCGGTCGTTGGTGAGGAGGTCTGGCGACGCCGGTTCTGGCGCGCCTACCTGTTCCCCGGAATGCTGTTCGCGATGGGCGTTCTCATGTGGCCCGTGATGACGTTCTACACCAGCTCGACGATCCACATGCTGGCCCATGGAGCCTGGGCCGAGGTGATGATGTTCGCGGGTGCAGCCGAGCTCGCGCTCGTGCGCGGAAAGCTCCGCAGCCCTCTCTGGCGGCTCTCCCTCGCGCTCGCGTTCGCCGTCTCCGGGACGGCGTTCCTGATCCACGAGCAGAACCCGTGGCTCTATCAGCGCTCGGCGTTCCTCCATCACGCGCTCGGCTGGCTGCTCGTCGCGACGACGATCGTGCCGTTTGCGCGTGCCTTCCGGCCACGCTCGCTGGCGCTGGGAAGCGCCTTCGCGCTCGTGTTCGTGACGATCTCGGTGCTTCTGTACTCCGACCGGGACGTCGCGCCGGTCTTCGGCCACCTCGCACCCACCGCCGGAGTGCCGCGCCGGTGAGACGACTCGCGGCCACGGGCGTCGCCGCTGTGGCGGCGGTCCTTGCGTTGCCCGCCGCCGCGGCCGCGCACGCGACGTTGATGCACACCGTTCCGTCCTTCCGAGAGCGTGTCGACAGCCCTCCGCGCGTCGTCCGGCTCGTGTTCAGCGAGGGGGTCGATCCCGTGGCGCTCTCGGTGCGTGTCTACACGGCCGGCGGGCAGGTGGTATCCGAGCCGCCCCACCTGATGCCGGACCCGCGCGCCGTCGAGGCGTCGTTGAAGCGCCTCGGTCGCGGTGGCTACACCGTCCGCTGGCATGTGCTCGCGCATGACGGTCACGTCACGTCGGGCGTGTTCACGTTCGGCGTCCGCGCGTCGGCGCCGCCCCCGACCGACGCCTTCGGCGCATCGGGACCGACGGCCACGGAGCACGTCGTGCGCTGGGCCTATTTCCTGTCGCTCGCACTTCTGCTCGGCGGGATCGCCTTCCGGCTCGTCGTCCTGCGCGGGCCACTCGCGCCCCGAGTCCAGCGGCGTCTCCTGCTCCTGACCGGACTCGGTGCCGTGGGTGCGATCCACGTCGGCGTCCTCGCCTTCATCCTCCGTGCGGAGGACGCGCTGCAACTGCCGTTCGGGCGCCTCCTGTACGGCGATCTCACCCCGGTCGCGATCGGAACGCGCTTCGGTACCGCATTCATCGTGATGACGCTCGGATACGCGCTCGTGACGGCGCTGCTCTTCCTGGCATGGCTCATCGATCGCGACGCACTGCTCTGGGTCGCGCTCGTCGTCGGCCTCGGTTTCGCTTCCGGTCTCTCCCTGTCCGGCCATTCGGCGGTTGACGCCGGGGCGTCCTGGAAATCGCAGCTCGCCGACTGGGTGCACCTGTCCTCGGCGATGCTCTGGATCGGCGGGCTCGTCCAGCTCGGGCTCGTCGTCTGGCCGCTGGCGCCGGAGCTTCGCCGCAGCGCGTTCCTCGGCTTTTCGCGCCTCGCCACGGTTCTGATCGGCACGCTGCTGCTCGCGGGCGTCTACCTCAGCGTTCTTCGTCTGCCGCACCTACGCGATCTCTGGCAGACCGGCTACGGCCACGTGCTGCTGGTGAAGCTGAGCCTCGTCGCGCTCGCGCTCGCCTGGGGCGCCGCCCACAAGTTCCTGGCAGCACCGCGCGTCTCGGCGGGGAGTGGGCGTCTTCGCCGGAGCCTCGTCGGCGAGAGCATGGTCGGCATGGCGATCCTGCTCGCCGCCGCGGTCCTCGTCGACTCGCAGCCGCCCGCCCGGTCGCCGACGCAAACGCCGCGCGCCGTGTCGCGGTAGCGCTTAGAGCGAGCTCGACTTCAACGCGAGCACGTTGTCGACAAAGATCTTCGACTCGGGCAGGATGCCTCGCTTTCGTACGGAGGCAGGCCCCTGGTACCAGGCCGCAAGTGCCTTGCGCTCGTGGCCGCCGAACTCGCGCAGCAACTGCCGCACGTAGACGACGCCGATACGGATGTTGCCGGACGCCGTCCGTGGCACCTTCCCGCCGATCAGCACGGTCTCGACGTAGCTCCACGTCACCGGCAGGATCTGCATCACGCCCCATGCGCCGGCGGAAGACGTGAGGTCGGTCTGGTAGCCGGATTCCATCCAGGCCAGGGCCCGCACGAGCTTCCGGTCGACGCTGTAGTTGGCCGCCCAGTAGTCCAGCAATGTCCGGACCCGGTCGGCGGGCGTCGTGGTGATCGCCTTGATCAGGACGGGCTTGACCGCGGTCGGCGGGGGGCGCCGGAACGCGGCGAGCGTCCGCGAGCCCGCGACGCCGTCGGCCGCGAGCCGACGCGAGCGCTGGAAGCGGCGCAGCGCGCGCTCGGTGCGCGCGTCGAAGTATCCGTCCACCGGGACGAGCTCGCCGCGGCGCGCGAGCAGGAACTGGAGCACGGCCACGTCCCAGCCGAACAGCCCGTGTCGCATCGCCCGTCTTCCGAACAGCGGCCGGCCGAGCGGGCCGAGCGCCCGGCGCGTCGCCGGGCCGGCCTTGCCGTCTGGCGTAAGTCCCGCGCGTTGTTGGAACCGGATCAGTCCGAGCTTGGTCGCGCGGCCGGCGATTCCGTCGATCGGGCCCGTGTAGACGCCGTACGCGCGCAGGCCGACCTGAAGGCCCGCGACCTGGGGGTCAACGCGGGCCGCGGCGCCGGGCGCGAGCCAGAGGGCCAGGAGGAAGGCGATGAGCAACGCACGCCGCACGGGACCGAACTTTTTTCGCCGCGGTGCCCGGACTCCTGCCAGTAACGTGGCGCCGATGCGCTGGGCGATCTCCGGCGGGGCCGGGTTCCTCGGGCTCCACCTCGCCCGCCGGCTCCTCGCCGACGGGCACGACGTGCGCACTCTGGACGTCGTCCCGCTCGACGAGCCCGAGCTCGAGCGTGCGGTCGAGGAACTCCGCGGCGACGTCCGGGACCGGGATCGTGTCCGCGAGCTGTGCTCGGGTGCCGACGTCGTCGTCCACGCAGCGGCCGCGCTCCCCATCCAGGCCTCACGCGAGGCGATCCGCAGCGTCAACGTCACCAGCACCGAGAACGTGCTCCTGGCCGCTCGCGACGCCGGCGTCCGCCGCGTCCTGTTCATCTCGTCGACGGCCGTCTACGGCGTGCCCGAGAAGCACCCGATCGAGGAGGACGATCCGCTCGTCGGGGTGGGCTGGTACGGCGAGTCGAAGATCGACGCCGAGGCTTTGTGCCGTGTCGCCGCGGTCGAGACGACGATCATCCGGCCGAAGACGTTCATCGGCCCCGAGCGGCTCGGCGTCTTCGAGATCCTGTTCGACTGGATCCGCGAGGGCCGCCGGATCTACATCCTCGGCAAGGGCCACAACCGCTACCAACTGCTCGGCGTCGAGGATCTCGTCGAGGCGATCGTGCGCGCCGCGGCCGTCCCCGAGGCCACGGGGGAGACGTTCAACGTCGGCGCGACCGAGTTCGGGACCGTACGCTCCGACCTCCAGGCCCTGATCGACCACGCGGGCTCCTCGTCGCGGCTGCGGCCAGTTCCGGTCAAGCCGGCGGAGGTCGCCCTGGGAGCCCTCGAGCGCTTGAAGCTCTCACCGCTGGCGGAGTGGCACTACAAGACAGCGCACCGCGACTCGTTCGTGGACGTCTCGAAGGCCCAGAGCCTGCTCGGCTGGCAGCCGCGGCTGTCGAACACGCAGGCGCTGATCGAGACCTACGACTGGTATCTCGCCAACCGCGGCCGAGTCGGTGCGGCCGGCGTGACACATCGGGTGCCGTGGAACCAGCAGGCGCTCGGCCTCCTCAAGCGGTTGAGCTAGTGGCCCGCTCGTGATCGTCCTCAACCAGGCCGAGGTGCGCGAGCTGCTCGATCTCGACCGGCTCGTGGACGTGCTCGCCGACGCGCACGCGGAGCTGACCGCGGGGAAGACGTCGATGCCGCCACGGATCGCAGCACTCGTGCCGGAGCGTGAGGCGCTGCTCGGGGTCATGCCCGCGTACCTCCCCTCGGCGGGACTCGCCTGCAAGCTGGTCACGCTGTTCCCGCAGAATCGCGACCGCGAGACGCACCAGGCGGCGATCCTCGTCTTCGACCCGGAGAACGGCACGCTGCTCGCGCTGATGGACGGGACATACGTGACGGCGACGCGCACCGCGGCCGGGTCGGCGCTCGCCACGCGCCTGCTCGCGCGCGAGGACGCGCGGGTGCTCGCGGTGATCGGCACCGGCGTCCAGGCCCGGACGCACGCACGCGCGCTTCCGCGTGTCCGTCCGATCGAGGAGATCCGCGTCGCCGGCCGCGACCGTGCGAAGGCCGCTGCGCTCGCCGAGGAGCTCGGCCCGGCAGCCCGCGCGGTCGACTCCTACGAGGACGCCCTCCGCGGCGCGGACGTCGTCGCCGCCACGACGCACGCAACCGAGCCGGTCGTTCGGCGGGAATGGCTCGATCCCGGCACGCATGTCAACTCCGTCGGGCTGAATCCCTCGGGCCGCGAGGTGGACGAGGCAACGGTCGCGGAGGCGAAGCTCGTGGTCGAATCGCGCGACTCGGCGCTCGCTCCGCCACCGGCCGGCGCGCCCGAGCTGGTCGGGATCGATCCTGGCCGCGTCCATGCGGAGCTCGGCGAGCTCGTCAGTGGCACGAAGGCGGGGAGGGCGTCGCGGGAGGAGCTGACCCTGTACAAATCCGTGGGCGTGGCGGTGCAGGACGCGGCCGCCGCGGCACTCGTGCTCTCGGCCGCGCGCGAGCGGGGAATCGGTCGGGAGGTCGACCTGGAAGGAGCGGAATGAGCAACCCGGACACCGAGGTCATCAGGCCCGGCCTCGAGGGCGTCGTCGCCTTCGAGACGGAGATCGCCGAGCCAGACCGTGAGGGCGGCGCGCTTCGTTACCGCGGGGTCGACATCGAGGAGCTCGTCGGGCACGTCACGTTCGAGAAGGTCTGGGGTCTGCTCGTCGACGAGTCGCTCGAGCCCGGACTGCCCGCCTCGTACTGCGAGCTCCCGGTCCGGACCGGCGGCTACATGAGCGACCTCCAGGCGGGGCTCTCGATCCTGTCCGGCGAGTGGGGTCTGAAGCAGCTGATCGACATCGACGAGCGCCAGGCACGGGACGATCTGGCCCGGCTCTCCGCGGCTGCTCTGTCCCTGGCGGCGCAATCCGCCCGCGGCGATCGACCACCCGTGCCGGAAGCCGAGGTGATGAAGGGCGAGATCGCAGCCGAACGGTTCCTGCTCGCCTGGCGCGGCGAGGTCGACGAGCGGGCCGCGAAGGCGATCGATACGTACTGGATCTGCACCGCGGAACACGGCCTGAACGCTTCGACGTTCACCGCCCGGATCGTGGCCTCGACTGGTGCGGACTGCGGCGCAGTGGTGTCGTCTGCGGTCGGCGCACTCTCCGGTCCCCTGCACGGCGGAGCGCCGGCCCGCGTCCTGCCGATGCTGGACGCCGTCGCGGAGATCGGCGACGCGGAGGTCTGGGTGCGCAACGCGCTCGCCCGCGGGGAGCGGATCATGGGCTTCGGCCATCGCGTCTATCGGGCCGAGGATCCGCGTTCGCGCGTCCTCCGTCGGACTGCGAAAGAGCTCGGCTCGCCGCGCGTCGAGGTCGCCGAGGCGCTCGAGCAGGCGGCGCACGAAGCGATCGCCGAGCGGCATCCCGATCACTCGTACACGAACGTCGAGTTCTGGTCGGCGGTCGTCCTCGACGTGGCCGAGATACCGCCCGCCCTCGCGCCGGCGATGTTCGCGTGCTCGCGCACCGCCGGCTGGTCGGCGCACGTGCTCGAGCAGAAGCGAACGGGCCGCCTGATCCGCCCGAGCGCCAAGTACGTGGGCCCGGGGGAACGTCCGCTCAGCTCGCTCGACGGCCGCTGAGGCCGGAGACACGCTTCCGGCACAGAGCCGGCACCCACGTGCGAATCGCGGCGCGCTAGCGTGCCGGTAGGGGGTCTCGTGCTTCCCCCCAAGGGGGCTGCGCGCGTATGAGGGAGAAGTAGGCTCCGCGCGATGGAGCTGACGGACTACCGCGACCGGTTTCCGATCCTCCGGCACACGACCTACCTGATCAACCACTCGCTCGGCGCGATGCCGGACGCGGTGGAGGAACGGCTCGCCGAGTACGCGCGCAGCTGGAGGGAGCGGGGCATCCGCGCCTGGGGCGAGGGGTGGTGGACGATGCCGCTTACGGTCGGCGACCAGATCGGCCGGATCGTCGGCGCCCCGCCCGGGTCGACCGTCATGCACCAGAACGTGGCGGTCGCCGAGGCGATCGTCGTCTCGTGCTTCCGGCCGGTCGACCCGCATCGCAACCGCGTCGTCTACGAGGAGGGCAACTTCCCTTCCGTTCGTTACCTGTACCAGGCGCAGCCCGATCTGGAGGTCGTCGTCGTCCCCGACGACGGCGCGATCGTCGAGGCGATCGACGAGCGGACGCTGCTCGTTCCGATCAGCCACGTCCTGTTCAAGACGGCGGAGATCCAGGACGTCGCCGCGATCGTCCGCCGCGCGCACGAGGTCGGCGCGCACGTCGTCCTCGACGCCTACCAGTCGGCCGGCATCGTTCCGGTCGACGTCGCTGAGCTGAACGTCGACTTCGCCGTCGGCGGCAGTGTCAAGTGGCTCTGCGGCGGTCCCGGAAACGGGTGGCTCTACATCCGTCCGGATCTCGCCGAGGTGCTCGAGCCCACCTTCATGGGTTGGCAGGCGCACGCCCGGCCGTTCGGGTTCGAGCCGGAGCTCGAGTACGCGGAGGGCGCCGTCCGCTTCCTCACCGGCACGCCGAACGTGCCCGCTCTCTACGCGGCGACTCCGGGCTACGACCTGATCGAGGAGATCGGCGTCGAGCGGATCCGCGCCAACTCGATCCGGCAGACGGAGCTCCTGATCGAGCTGCTCGACGCCGCCGGCTTCGAGGTCGGCAGCCCGCGCGACCCCGTTCGACGCGGCGGCACGGTGACCGTCCGCGTCCCCGAGTTCGAGGCCGTCCACAAGGAGCTCGCCGAGCGGGAGATCATCTGCGATTTCCGGCCGGACGCAGGCCTCCGGCTCGGCCCCCATTACTTCAACACGGACGACGAGCTCCGGTACACGGTGAGTCAGGTCACAGAGATCGTGGAAACGGGCGCTTTCGACCGGCATCTCGGCGCAACCGCTCGGTTCTAATCCCTCGAACGAGGGACAATCGAAAGCCCGAAATCTGGGTACGAAGACCGCCGTGATGCGCCGTCTCGTCACTCTCACCAGCGCGCTCGCGGGCCTTCTCGCCCTGGCGGCCCCCACCCACGCGTCGCAGCTGATCGACCGCAACGCGACGGGCGTCCGGCTGGCCGTGAGCGCGAAGGGAGAGGCCCTGCTCACCTATCGCGCGCACGGAAAGACCCAGCACGTCCTCGCATGGGGCGCCGTCGACGCCCTCCATCCGACTTCCGGTAAGCCGCAGGTGCGCTTCAAGAAGGACTACGCCGGCGGCTGGGGCAAATACCACCGCGACTATTGGCGGACGTTCAAGAACGTGTGCCACCGCTACGACGGCCCGAAGCTCGCCTACCTCGTCACCGCCTGCGGCGCGGCGGATGGCTCCTTGTGGGCCGTCCAGAGCTGGCAGACGCCCCTACCGGATCTCGGGATGACGCCCTGGCTGCCCGTGCAGCGTGCGTGGGAGCTGCACCTGTCGCACTGGAAAGGGCCGATCGCGCTGCTCGAGGCCTACAACGGCTGGGTGTACAGCGGCCGCTTTCACGAGCTCTTCGGCCGTCTCACCTACGCGGGCCAACCCGTCTACGGCTTTGCGACGACGCGGATGGGCACGCCGACCGACAGCTACGGCCGGCTGATCTATCTCGACACGCTCAATTCGCGCTACGGGAAGGGCTGGAAGCGGGAGAACTCCTTCGTCGCGCACAAGCCGACCGGGATCTGGTGCTACGGCTTCTTCCAGTTCGATCCGACGAAGGGCTACCCACACCCGAAGGGCTTCCCGAGCACGCCGCGCGGCCCCGGGACCGGCGAGCGGTATCGACTCAGCGTCAACGGGCCCGGTGTGACTCCGGACGTCTCGGTCGAGCTCGCCGGACTGCATGACTTCAACGCCTCGAACCCGGCGGACGTCGAGTACGAGCGGCAGCAGGATGCTCTCCTGTTCTCGATGCTCGGGCCCGACAAGGAGTGTCGGCACCACTGAGCCGGCTCTAGCCGAGGAGCTCAAGCAGCCGCATCGCCGAGTAGGGCGCGGTCGGATCGTCCTCGTGGCGGAAGTAGGCGTAGGTCGGCTCGCGGACCCCGCGTAGCTGCTCGGCCCAGCTGGCGAGCTCGGCCTCCGAATACGGCGGGTCGCGGAAGCGCACGTACCGGAAGGGAGCTTCCGACTCGAGGTCGTTGACGCGCACGGCACCGGCGGCAGCCAGGCGCGGCTCGATCCCGTCCCAGGACCTGTGCCCCAGGTCGAAAGCGAGGCGCAGGTCGGGATCGAGCGAGCCGAGCAGCAGCTCGAGCATGCCCTCGTCGCGCGCGCTGATCAGCTGGACCCGGACGGGGCCGAGTCGGTCGCCTAGCCGGCGCACGCGCTCCGAGAACTCGGCCACCATCCGCGGCCGGTTGCCCGCGAGCTTCGGCGCGAACGTGAAGCCGGCCGGCGTCTGGTCGGCCCAGCGGCGGAACTGATCCTCGGCCGGGAGCCGGTAGCCGGTCGTGTTGAGCTCGACGGTGGGCAGGCGCGAGGCGTAGTAGGCCAGGAATTCCTTCGCATCGGTTCCGGCCGGATAGAAGCCGGGCTTCCAGGACGGGTACGACCAACCGGAGGTGCCGATGCGGGCATCAGGCATGCCACTCGACCGTCGCTTGGGAGGCGGGGATGTCCGCCGGAGCGGCGACTAGACTCGACGCGATGTCTGTCATGCCAGAAGTGATAACCGAGAACACGGTTCACGTCCTCGACCACGGCTTCGTCCGCCTCGACGGCTCGATGGCGACGGACCTCTCGGTCGTGAACGCGGCTCGCGTCAGCTTCGCCCGGCGGAAGGAGGAGATGGACGAGTCCGACGAGGGCCTGATCCGCTTCCTGATGCGGGATAGGCACGGAACACCCTTCGAGCACAACTCGTTCCGGTTCCACATCCGGGCGCCGATCTTCGTCGCGCGGGAGTGGTTTCGACACCGCGTCGGCTCCTTCAATGAGTTCAGCATGAGGTACGCGAAGGCAACCGACGACTTCTACGTCCCCGAACCTGAGGATGTGCGGTCGCAAGTTGGCAAGCCGGGCGCCTACTCGTTCGAGCCGGTCGACGAAGAGCTCGCGGAGCGGACACGGGAAGAACTGCGCGACGTCTACGAGCACGCCTTCTCGACGTACGAGCGCCTGGTCGACGCTGGGGTCGCGCGCGAGCTCGCGCGGTCGGTGATGCCGGTCGGCGCGTACACGGAGTTCTTCTGGACGGTGAACGCTCGCGCACTCATGAACTTCGTCTCGCTCCGAGCCGCGGACACAGCCCAGCGCGAGATCCAGCGTTACGCGGAGGCCGTCGAGCTGTTCTTCGCCGAGAAGATGCCGGTCACCCACGCGGCGTTCGTCGCCACGGGCCGCGTCGCGCCCTAGGCGCTTCCCGCCGGCCTGAGAACGATGTCCGTCGGCTTGTGGTTCGGCGGGATCTGCCGCGTCACGACCCAGCCGTCGAAATGCTCGAGTACGTACGCGGCGGTGAAGCGGGCGGTGGCCTCGCCGCGGCGGCCGACGTTGAAGCTGCCGCAGAGCGCGATCGGCTTGCCGCGGCGGGTGAGATAGAGGTCGTAGTAGCCGCCCTCCGGCAGCGGCCGCAGACCCGTGACCTGCAGGATCATCGGCCAGTTTCCCTGCTGGTCGCGGCCGCCGAGCTCGAGCGTCGCGAGGGCGTCGCTGTCGAGCGCCGTCCCCTTCAGCTTCACCACCCGCTGGGCATCGATCGAGTTCGGCGAGTTCCCGCTCGTCGCCTGACCGAGGAGGAAAGCAGCCGCGGCGATCGTCAGGACGGCAGCCGCGATCAGGAGCGGCGAGCGCTTGCGGCTGCCCGCGCGCCGGGTGAGGCCCAGCGGAGCGAGGGCTTCCTCGGGCCACTGCACGGCCTCGAGCTCCGGGCTGAGCTCGGGTGGCGGACCGGCGGCGACCAGCAGGTCGTGCACGCGCCGGAGCCGGTCACGCTCCGACAGGGAGACGTCCTCGCCGACGAGCTCGTCGAAGTCGGGCGGCCGCTGAGTCATCGCAGCTCTCCTTCCAGGACGTCTGCCAGTCGGTGGAGCGCAGCGCGGGTGCGCGTCTTCACCGTGCCGAGCGGAATGCCCAGGAAGTCGGCGACCTCGCTCTGCGAGAGCCCGCCGTAGTAGGCGAGCTCGAGCACGTCGCGCTCGTTCGGCGGAAGGCCGGACAGCGCGCGGTGGATCCGCCACGAGACGTAGGCGGCTTCGGCGCGCTCGTCCGGACCAGGCTCGGCCGAGGCGGTCTCCGGTGCCTCCCCCGGCGGCTCGTGCCGGCCGCGCGCGCGATCGACGATCGCGTTTCGGGCGACCGCGTACAACCATGGCGCCCCCGGCCCACGATCCGGGCGGAACGTCCGCGCCGACCGCCAGACGGCGGCGAAGGTCTCCTGGACGGCGTCCTCGGCGCGCATGCGGTCGCCCAGTCGTCGGAGCGCCAGCCCGAAGACCGAGCGAACGTAGCGGTGGTAGAGCACCTCGAACGCGTTGGCATCGCCAACGGCTACGCGCTGGATGAGGTCGGCGTCCGTCGGCGCGTCCACGAAGTCCTCGGAGTGGCTCTCGGCAGCAGCGCCGGACGGGACAGCCGCCGAGTAGGCGAGCGAGAGTCCCATCTTCTCTGGCTCTTTACGAGAATCCACGCGCTATGGATTGGAGCAGAGAACGTGTCCTCGGTACAAGCCGTACGAATCGCTAACGAACCTTTAACGACATGTACCCGTCGGAGTGGGTAAAGGACAACGAGCAAACTCGAATCCAGGCGGAGGGGGTTTCGACCATGCGTAGGCTGTTTCTCGGAGTCGCAGCCGCCGTGGCGCTCGTCTTCGCAGCGCAGGCGGCGACGGCACCAACCGCGACGGTGACCGTCCAGATCAAACGATCCGGCTTCTCACCGGCAAGCGTCACGATCAACTCGGACGACGCGGTCACGTGGAGGAACACGGATACGATCGACCATCAGGTGGTCGCGAACGGCGGTTCGTTCGCCTCGGCGATCCTGGGCCCCGGCAAGACGTACACACACACGTTCCGCAGCGGCGGCACGTTCCGGTACCACGACGGACTTCATCCGACCTTGAAGGGAACGGTTGTCGTCCGCGGAGCTCCACCGCAGGTGACGCTGGTCACCTCAGCGGCGGTCGTCAAGTTCGGGACGCCGGTCACCCTGACCGGAACCGTCTCGAACAAGAAGAGCGGCGAGACGGTCACCCTCGTCCAGCTGCCGGCCGGCCAGACGACGAAGCAGGTGGTCGCGACGCTGCAGACGACGACCGGCGGCGCCTTCTCGTTCAGCGTCACGCCGCAGATCAACACGACGTACCAGGCACAGTGGAAGAACCTCTCGGAGAGCTCGGTGATCGTGCAGGTCGCCCCGCTGATCAAGCTGCCGTACGTGTCGCGAACCGGCTACTTCCACTTCTACGTCACGGCGGGACGGTCGTTCGCCGGCCACTTCGTGTATCTGCAGCGCTTCACGTTGGGTCACCAGTGGGTGAACATCCGCCGGCTAGCACTTGGATCGAAGTCCGGCCGGATCATGTCGCTCGCCTTCGTTCGGGCATCGATTCCACGCGGCCGCTGGTCGGTCCGGATCTTCATGCCGGCGAGCGAAGTCGGTGATGGTTACCTCGAGACGGCGAGCGGAACCCAACCCGTCGTCAAGCACTAGCGAGTCGAACGAGACGCGGAGGGAGCCCTCACCCGGTTCCCTCCGCCGATCGTCAGCTCCCGGCCGCCTCCTCGTAGCGCGCCTGGACGGCATCCCAGTTGACGACGTTCCACCATGCCGCCAGGTAGTCGGGCCGCCTGTTCTGGTACTTGAGGTAGTAGGCGTGCTCCCAGACGTCGATCCCGAGCAGGGGCGTGTCGCCGTTCGAGAGCGGTGAGTCCTGGTTCGCCGTGGACACGACCGCGAGCCCGGTGCCGTCGTGGATCAGCCACGTCCAGCCCGAGCCGAATCGCTTCACGCCGGCGTCGTTGACTTGCTCCTTCAACTGATCGAGCCCGTCGAAGGTCGAGTCGATCGCGGCCGCGAGCGACCCTGACGGTTCTCCGCCTCCGTCCGGGGTCATGATCTGCCAGAAGAGCGTGTGGTTCGCGTGTCCGCCGGCGTTGTTCCGCACTGCGGTCCGCTTGTCCTCGGGAAGCAGGTCGAGGCTGCCCAGGACCTGCTCGACGGGCCGGTCGGCCCACTCGGTGCCCTCGAGCGCCTTGTTGGCATTGTCGACGTAGGCCTGGTGGTGCTTGTCGCGATGGAAGTGCATCGTCTGCTCGTCGATGTGCGGCTCCAGCGCGTCGTAGTCGTAGGGCAGCGGTGGGACCTCGTACGCCATTTCGGTGGCTCCTTTGTCGCTTTCCTGGCCGAGGATATGCTCCCCGCGCCCGGCTAGTCGAGAGGAGATGGATGTCCACGCTCGCCTTCAAGTTCGAGGAGATCACCGCGCGGGAGCTGAAGCCGGAGCTGTACGAGCTCGACGGCATCTCGCGCGCGACGATCGAGGCGCACTACAAGCTCTACGAGGGCTATGTCGACAAGCGAAACGAGATCCTGCGCAAGCTCGAGGGTGTCGACACCGGGTCGGCGAATCAGGTCTACTCCGACATTCGCGCGCTCAAGGTCGACCTCACCTTCGCGATCGGCGGGATCAAGAACCACGAGATCTACTTCGAGCATCTCGGCGGCGGCGGCGGCGATCCGGACGGTCTGATCAGGGAGCTGATCGACCGCGACTTCGAATCGGTCACGGACTGGCGCGCGGATCTCAAAGCGACGGGGATGGGCGGACGCGGCTGGGCGTGGACCGCGTACGACTGGGACGAGGGGCGGCTCTTCAACTACATCGGTGACGCGCAGAACACGTTCCCGATCTGGAACGCGACCCCGCTGATCGCGCTCGACGTCTACGAGCACGCGTACTTCCTCGATTACCAGACCGACCGGGCGTCCTACATCGACGCGTTCTTCGACAACCTCGACTGGTCGACCGTGAACGACTGGGTGTCGAGGTACCAGATCCAGAGATAGGCACACTCCTCGCCGTCGTCGCCGGCTACCTTGCCGGCTCGATCCCGACCGGGTACTGGCTCGTCGGGGCGATCAAGCGGATGGACATCCGCCGCCACGGCAGCGGCAACATCGGCGGGTCGAACGTGTGGCGCGCGTTCGGTTGGCGCCTCGGCCTGCCGGTCGTCTTCGTCGACACCGCGAAGGGGTTCGTGCCGGCGCTGCTCGGCGCGCTCCTGGTCGGCAAGGGGACGGGTGTGCTCGCCGGCGGGGCCGCGATGCTCGGCCACTGGCGGCCGCTGTTCCTCCGCTGGCAGCGCGGCGGCAAGATGGTGGCGACGTGCGGTGGGGCGTTCCTCGGGGTGGCGCCCGTCGTCGGCGGGATCGGCGCCGGGGTGTGGATCGCGACGTTCCTCGTGTTCCGGTACGCATCGGTCGCGTCGATGGTCGCGGCAGTGTCGATGCCGTTGATCGCGGTCCTGCTGGACGAGCCGTGGCCGGTGGTCGCCTTCGCCGGCGCTGCAGCCGTCGCCGTCGTCGGCCTCCACCGCGCCAACATCGCGCGCCTGCGAGCCGGGACGGAGAGCCGCTTCCGCTTTCGGCGCGCCGCGAGCGCCTAGGGCCTCGCGGCCCCTTAGAGGTACACGCGCGCGCCCCCAAGGGGGGACGCGAAGTCCCCTGAAGTCACGCTAGCGCGATCTTTTGGACGGGTGGGTGACGAGTCTGTGCCGGGAGTGCGACGGCCTGCGTCAGGCCGCCAGCCAGTCGCGTAGCTCCGTGTGGCGGCCGTCCGGCTCGCCGGTTGCCAGCTCGGTTCGCAGCTCGCCGACCGTTCCGTGCCGCTCGGCGAGCACCTCGTGGTTGTGGATCGTCTCGAAGTTGACCTGGCGGGCTAGGAGGAAGTCGGCGTCCTCGAGCGAGGGATAGCGCTCGAGCGCAGACTTGAGCGCGATCCGGACCGAGTCCTCGACGAACCGCGGCTGCAGGTGCGCGTGTTCGACGACGAAGAGCTCGTCCGGCCGCTTCAACAGCTCGTAGATCGGGGAGCTCATCGATCCCTCCACGATCGCAACGAGATCCTCGGCGTTCACGCGCGCGTCGCTGCCGAGGAACAGCGTTCCGCGACCGCGCTGGTTGTGCGTCGCGAGCGGGACGAGCTCGAGGATCCGCTCCACGTCTCCCCCGTCGAAGCCGGCCTCCCGCAACCGCTCGCCGGCGCGGCCGCGGACGAGCCCCTGGGCGCAGGGACACGCGTTGATCCCCGTCGCCTCGACGCCGACGACGCGGCGCACTCGCTCCTCCGACGCCGCCGCGATCCCGATGATCGACACCATCTCCTGCGTGGCGAGCCCCGTTACCGGAGTTCGGCGCTCAAGCGGGTAGCGCGCGGCGATCCGAACCTCGGCGCAGCCGGCGCCCTGCCGTTCGACGATGTGACGCGCGATGTGATCGGCGAGCTCCTCGACGAGGAACGCCTCGCCGATCACGACCTCCTCGATCGCCTCCTCGAACAGCTCGGGGAAGCGGGACATGTGGACGCCCTTCTGGGCCGGATCGAGGTCGACCGTGCACTCGATCTCGGCGGCGACGAGCCGTTCGATCTCGCCCCAACGGAGCCGGATCGCCTTGCTGAGGCCGCGCACACCGGCGCGCGACAAGCCGATCTGCACGTCGGGCGCCGACGCCTGGAGATCCTCGAGGATGTGCCGTGACTCGACCACGCCAGACAGGTTAGTGTCAGGCGCCTCAGTGGCGCCCTCGGACACATCCTTCCCGCGCCTCGTCTCGCTTGCCGCGCACGATCTGCGCACTCCCCTGGCGACGATCAACGGCTTCGCCCAGACGCTCCTCCGGATGGGCGACCTGCAGGAGCCGAACGACCGCTACATGACGATGATCGTCGAGGCCGCGCGCCAGCTCGCGGAACTGCTCGACGAGCTCGGCCTGGCGGCCCGGATCGAGGGCGACCGCTACGAGCCCAACCTCCAGGCGATCGACACGCTCGAGCTCGCGCGCGCCGCGCAAGAGGAGCTGGGGGAGGAGCGAGTGCGCGTCTACGGCGACGGCGGCCAGGTGCAGGTCGACGTCGAGGCCACGCGTCGCGGGATCGCGGCGCTCGCCCAGGCCGCGCTGCGGCACGGCGGGCTCGAGGAGGTGGACGTGCAGGCGGCCGGCACAACGGTCACGATCCGACCGGTGACCGAAGCCTCCGGGCCCGTGCTGATGGGGGACGATCTGCGCGACCTCGGCGCGGCCGTTGCCGTTCGCGTCGTCACAGCGATGGGCGGCGCGGTCGCGTTGGACGGCGATGCGGTCGTCGTGCGTCTGTCGACGTGAGTCGGGCGGCGGGGGTCAGCCTGCGCCGCTGGCTGCGGCGTCAGCTCGCTCAACCCATTCCCGCACGAGAGCGGCTCGAGGCGGCGGTCGAGCACGACGACCCGGCCGAGGTTCGGCGCCTGCTCGCGGACGTTCCCTTCACGCCCGAGCAGCGCCGTCATGTCGACCGGCTGCTCGAAGCGTGGGAGGAGGAAGCCGGCCGGACCTAAGAGGCTTTGGCGGCCTAGTTCTCGGCGCCGTGCGCGATCAGGAGCTCCTCGATCCGTTTGTCGCCGTTCTGTCTTGCGGCGTCGATCGCACGGAAGCCCTCGTCACCGGCGCCCTGGCGGAGATTTGGATCCGCCCCGTGCTCGAGCGCCAGCTTGACCAGCTCGTAGCGCACCGACTCTTCCTTGCCCTCGGCGGCGACCGCGGCGTGGATCGCCGCGGTCTGGATGTGCTCGTTGCGTGAGAGCGCGTTGACGTCGGCGCCGCGCTCGAGCAGCAGTCGTGCGGCGTCCACGTGGCCGAAGAAACACGCCAGTCCGAGGGGATGGAATCCGTCGTCGCCGAACTCGTCGGCGCGGGAGGGATCCTCGTCGAGCAGCTCACGCAGCCGTGCCGTCCTCCCCAACGCCGCCGCCTCGTGAACGGTCAGCGCGGGGTCGGCGGCGAGCAGCTCGTCGACGGGATCCTGCTGGCCCCGGTAGAGGGCCTCGAGGAGCTCTGTCATGTCGTCCTCCTGACCTGGTACATTTAGTTAGTTAGGCTAACTAAATGACTGACTCGCTGTCAAGCGCACACCGTGAGGCGGCCGACAAGCTGCATTCCGCCTCGATCCACGTCCTCCGCCGCGTCGCCCGCGAGGACCCGGCAAGCGGACTCAGCGCGGCGCGGCTGTCGGCTCTCTCGGTGCTCGTCTTCGGCGGCCCACGCACGCTCGGAGAGCTTGCGGCCGCCGAGCAAGTGCGGCCGCCGACGATGACGAGCATCGTTCGCGGGCTGGAGGAGGCGGGGCTCGTTCGCCGCGAGGCCGACCCCAACGACGGCCGCATCGCCCGAGTGCGCGCCACCGCGAAGGGCGAGCGGATCCTCCAGCGCGCCCGGGAGCGCCGGATTGTGAGCCTCGCCGATCGCCTCGGCTCCCTCGGCCCGGAGGAAGTCGCTCGGGTCCGAGAGGCGGCCGAGCTCGTCGAGCGCGCCTTGCGGGACTAGGGTCCGGGTATGGATCCGAGCCCGCCGAGCCAGCCGCCACCGCCGGCGCCGTGGGCCCGGCCCCCGACGCGGCCCCAGGTCCCGCCCGAGGTGCTCGCAGCAGCGATCGCCGGCGTGGCTGCAGTCGTGCTCGGCCTCGTCGGCCTGATCCTGATGACGACCACGGATCTCTCGTTCGACGACAGCGCCTCCAAGTTCCACGGCGAGGTCGTGGTCTTCCTCGCGGTCCTGCTCGCCGTGCTCATGCTCGGGCTCGCGTTCACCGCCGGCCGCCTGGTGCTCTGGCCGCTCTCGCCGCTGCCGCTCGTCGCGGCGCTTGCCTCTGCCGCGATTGCCGTCGGGCTTGCGATCGTCGGAGTGGTGAAGTCGTACGCCCACGACATCTCGGTTCTCGACGGGGTCGGCGCCTGGATTCCCTACGCGGAGATCTGGGCCCTGGTCGGCGCAAGCTTCATGGTGGCGGGGGCGTCCGCTGAACGCTGCCTTCGCACGAATCGTGGCGGCACCGTTGGCCGCGCTCGCGTCCGTGTTCGGGATCGTCGGCCTCGCAATCGGGCTCGGTGACGACGAGCGGGATCCGTCGCGCGGTTTCGGCTGGATCGGCTTCGGCGCCGTCTGGGCCTTTCTCGCCCTGGCTGCCTGGCTCGGAGCGAGGACTACCGCAGCAGGCGAGAGAGCCGCCGGTCCTTGAGCACGCGCCCGGCCGTCTGGCACTGCGGGCAGTAGTAGACCGTGTGCTCCTCGTAGTCGACGCGGGCGATCGGCGCCCCGCAGACGTAGCACGGCTCTCCGAGCTTGTCGTGGACGCGGTACGTGCGCGCGTCGTTCGCGCCGCGTTCGCGGAGCTCGAGGCCGCGCGCCAGCTCCTCGTCGATCGCGGTCGCGAGCCGCTCGACCTCCTCGGGCTCCAGCTCGCGCGAAAGCGCGAACGGCGACAGCCGCGCGCGATGGAGGATCTCGTTCGCCCACGCTCTGCCGATCCCGGAGATCACCCGCTGGTCGCGCAACAGGGAATGGAGCCGCCGCGACTCGCCCGCCACGATCTCGCCGAGCCGCTCCCGGCCGAGGCCGAGCGCCTCCGGGCCGAGGTGTGCGAGCTCCTGCTCCGCCTCCTCGCGCGTGAGCAGCCAGACGCCCGCCCGCTTCTTCGAGCCCGCCTCGGTCAGGACGAGCCGCGAGCCCCCCTCGAAGACGAGCTGGAACGCCGGCGTCTTCGGTCCTTTCTCTCCGAACTGAAGCAGCTTCAGCCGCCCCGCGGTCATCAAGTGGACGAGCAGCACAAGGTCGTCCTCCTCGGTCGGGAAGAGGAGCCGCTTCGCTCGCCGTTCGGCGCCGGCCAGCTTCCGCCCTTCCAGGGCGGAGAGCGGCGGGTCGAACGTCTTCAGCGTGGCGATGTGCGCCGGCCCGGCTCGCGCGATCGGGAACGCCGAGACCGGGTCGTTGAGCGCGCGGCGCCACGCCTCGACCTCGGGCAGCTCAGGCATCCGCGATCTGGGTCTCGAGCTGAAGGCGCAGCTCCTCCTCCGTGGCAGCCGTCGGCTCCACGAGCGGTGTGACGATCTTCAGCGAGCGGAACGGGGACAGCAGGACGGGCACGAATGCGACGGTAGCGCCAATCGCGCCGACCCAGACGGACGTCTTGACGCCGAACCTCGCGGCGATCACCCCCCCGAGGAGCGATCCCAGAGGGATCGTTCCCCACACGATGAAGCGGCGGGTTGCGTTCATGCGTCCGAGCAGCCGGTCCGGAGTCGTCGCCTGCATGTAGCTGAGCGCTGCGATGTTGTACGTGACCCCGCCGTAGGCGGCGACTGCGAGGCCGATCACGAAGAACGGGATCGCGAGCGAGGCCGGTGCGAGCGGCACGAGCAGGAGGCCCGGCCCGATCAGCCCCGCCCCCACGATGATTGTCGGCCCGGTGCCGAGCCGGTTTGCGACCCGTCCCGCCGTCAGGGCCGCGAGCAGGAAGCCGACGTTCGAGACTGAGAAGACCAGGCCGACCTCCTTCGCGTCGAGGCCGAGCCTGCGGACGGCATAGACGAGGAAGACCGCGAACAGGAGGCTCGTGAAGAAGTTCGCGTATGCGGTGCAGGCGGCGATCGCGCGGAGGTATCGGTCGCCAAGGAGGTAGCGCAGCCCCTCGCGAACCTCGCCCAACATCCCGGGACGCATGTCGTCCCTTGGCCGGACGCGGTGCTCGGGACTGCGGATCCTGCCGAGGAACGCCGCGGAGCCGACGAAGCTGACCGCGTCGGCGACGACTGCGTAGGGCGCCGTGATCGCGCCGATGAGGACACCGGCGAGGCCGGGCCCGCCCAGCTGCGCGCCCGAACGGCTGATCTCGAGCTTGGAGTTGCCCTCGACGAGGTGCTCGCGCCCGACGAGGGAGGGGAGGTACGCCTGGTAGGCGACGTCGAAGAAGACGGTCAACGTGCCCGTGAGGAATCCGACGACGTACAGCTGCCAGATCGTCAACCCGCCCAGCGCCTTTGCCGCCGGGATCGACGCGAGCGCGGCCGCACGGCCGAGGTCGGCGACGATCATCACCGGCCGGCGCGGCAGCCGATCGACCCACACGCCCGCCGGCAGCGCAAAGAGGATGAACGGTAGAAGGTCGAACGTCCCGAGCAGCGCCACCTGGAAGGCGCTCGCGTGCAGAACCTTGATCGCGACGAACGGCAGCGCCAGCAGGCTGACCTGCGTTCCGAACTGACTGACCGTCTGCGCCGACCAGAGATGGAGGAAGTCCGCGTGCCGCCAGAGGCCGCCGCGCGACCGGAGGCTACGCGTCCACTGCGGCAGGGCCCGGCTCCGTCACGACGGGAGCGGGTTCTACCACGCCGCCGGCCATCTCGGCCTGAGCCGCAGTGGGTGGCGTGACCGGCGCAGGCATCTCGCCGATGCTGCGGACCGGGGACAGCAGCACGGGGAGGAACGTGAACACCGAGCCGATCGCGCTCACCCAGAGGGCGGTGCGGAGCCCGTAGGCCGAGGCGATCGCGCCGCCGGCGAGCTGGCCGAGCGGCAGTGTGCCCCAGACGATCCAGCGCATCGAGGCGTTCATCCGTCCCTGCAGTCGCTCCGGCGTGATGGCCTGGCGCAGGCTGACCTGCGTGATGTTGTACGCGACCTGGCTGTAGCCGCCGATCAGCGCGCCAGCGATGAGGACGGGCAGCGGGAAGCCCTTGGGCGCCAGCGGGACGGAGAAGGAGAACGCAGGGAAGAGCAGCGCAGGCAGCACGATTGCGCGTCCCACGCCGACGGCGCGCTGCACGGGGTTGGCCACAAGCGCCCCGACGATCGACCCGGCCCCGAACACCGCGAAGACGAACCCGACCTCGAACGACGAGAGGTGGAGCGTACGAACGAAGTAGAGGAGCGCGATCGTGAAGCCGATCGCCCCGAAGAAGTTCGAGCTGCCGGTGCACGCTGCGATCGCGCGAAGGTGGGGATCCCGGACGACGAATGCGAGCCCCTCTTTCAGCTCCGGCAGCATCTTTGGCCTTGGTGCTCCCTCTGTCCGCTCCGGCAACACCTCCGGGCGGCGGATCGGGATCATGAAGGCGGTCGAGACGACGAAGCTGGCCGCGTCGAGGATGATCGCGTATGGCGCCGTGATCGCTGCGATCAGCACGCCGGCGAGGCTCGGCCCGGCGACCTGCGCGGTCGAGACGGTGGTCTGCAGCTTCGCATTCCCCTCGACGAGTTGCTCGCGATCGACCAGCGACGGCAGGTACGACTGGTACGCGACGTCGAAGAAGACGGTGAAGACGCCGACCACGAACGAGATCACGAGCAGGTGCCACATCTGCAGGAGGTCCAGCGCCCAGAGCAGCGGAATCGCCGCGAGCAAAAGCGCCCGCGCCGCGTCGCCGACGATCAGGATCGGCTTGCGGCGCAGCCGATCGACCCAGACCCCCGCGGGCAGCGCGAACAGGATGAACGGCAGGAAGCCGAGCACGCCGAGCAGCGAGAACTCCAACGGGCTGGCGTGCAGCTCCACCGCCGCGAGCCACGGAATCGCCAGTGCGGAGATCTGCGAGCCGAACTCGCTGATCGACTGGCCGGTCCAGAGCTTCAGGAAGTCCGCGTGACCCCAGAGCCCCCCGCGCCGACGGAGGCTACGCATGGGGGGGCTCTGAGTACCAGGTCGCCACGACCAGGCTGACCAGGGCGCCTTCGCCGGAGTCCTTCGCGCGAAAGTCGTCCACGAGTCGCTTCAGCCGTCGTTCGAACCGCCTCGCATCGGCCGGAGCGAGGCGTGCGCGGACAAGGCCGAGGTTTGTCAACGCCGCGTGCTCGACCTCCGCCGCCGCCTGCCGCAGCGTCGCGGCGCCGAGCGGTGGCACCGCAGCAGGCGCCTCTTCTCCCTGGAAGAGGAACAGGCGCGCGACCCGTCCGTAGTACTTCTCCGTCAGCGCGCGCACGCGACGCGTGCCGACGACCCGAATCAGGCCCACGTCTTCGAGCACCTTCACGTGGTGGCCGACGGTGCCCTTCGGCACCTCCATCTCCGCCGCCAGCTCCGAGATCGAGCGTGCACTCTCGCGGAGCAGGCTGAGAATCGCGTGGCGCGGCTGAGTCGCGAGCGCTCGCAGCTGCTCGGGGTCGGAGACAAGGAGCGTGTCCTCCGCCTCGTAGGCCTCAATGGGCGACATTTCCCGAACATACGGGATTTCCGGACCGTCCACAAGCGGGTTACGGTTCGCCGCCGTGGACCCCATCGTCGTCACCGTCACGCGCGGCAGCGTGGTCGAGGCGCGCCACCGCGTGCACGCCGTGGCGGTCGAAAACGGCGCCGTCGTCGCGGAGGCGGGATACGCCGGTCTCGTCGCCTTCATGCGCTCCTCGTCGAAGCCGCTGCAGGCGATCCCGGCCGCGCGGGCGCGCGACGACCTGGACGACCGCGATCTCGCGATCGCCTCCGCGTCGCACCTCGCCGACGACGCTCAGCTCGCCGCGGTGCGGGCGCTGCTCGCGAAGGCTCCCGCCGAAGAGGACGAGCTCGAATGCGGTCCTGAGGGGCGTCCGCCGTCGAGGCTCAAGCACAACTGCTCAGGCAAGCATGCCGCGATGCTCGCGCTCTGCCGCGCCCGCGGCTGGCGCAGCGAGGGGTACCGCCTGGAGGGCCACCGCGTCCAGCGAGACATGCTGGCGATTCACGCGGAGGCGGCCGAGGTGGCCGAGGACGAGCTCCCGACGGCGGTCGACGGCTGCGGCGTCGTCACCTTCGCGCTGCCGCTGGAGCGGATGGCGCACGCCTTCTCGCGCCTCGCCGGCCTCGACGGCGGCGACCGCGTCGCCGCCGCCATGCGTGCGCATCCCGATTTGATCCGCGGGCCGCTCGCCACCGACACCCGGTTGATGAAGGCGCTCCCCGGCTGGATCGCGAAGGGAGGTGCCGAAGGGCTCCTGTGCGCGGCGGGCGAGGGTCTCGGGCTCGCGCTGAAGGCAGAGGACGGCAACGGCCGCGCGCTCGGCCCCGCTGTGGCCGCCTTCATCCGCCGGCTCGGGCGCAATCTCGCCGACCTGGAGGTCCGGCCGCTGGAGAACAGCCGCGGCGACCGCGTCGGCGAGCTCCAGGCCCTCGAATGAAATTTCCCTTCACCTTTTCGGACACCTGTGTAATATCGAGCGCGGAGAGCGGGTGAGCCGGGCGTACTAGAGCACCGGCTCTTTCGCGTCTTGTAGGTCGATCGAGTCCCCATCCACCTTCAAGCCGGGAGGTCAGCCGAGTTGCTCACCGTCGATATCTCTCTGCCGGACGTCGAAGAGCTCCACAAGCTCGTTCAAGACGGTCTCG
>WNGE01000643.1_pt1 | contig 70661 bp, 72 predicted proteins | sample 5400651 | NCBI WGS metagenome assembly WNGE01 (sample SAMN13153370, study PRJNA577476) | soil metagenome | isolation source: 60 cm soil or saprolite under grassland replicate 2 | place: USA:California | collected 2016-06-15 | reverse complement strand
CGAACAACAACGCAAGGGTCGCGGCCGCCAACAACCCCCAGCCGGCCCACCCGGCTCCGTTCGGTCCGCTGTGGAACCGCAGCACGTCGTCGAGATCGAGCTGGGGCCGGAACACGAAGCCGAGAGAGCTGGCGTCGCCGGCGCCCACGAGGCTCGCCGACCATGGGAACAGCAGCACGCCGGCGAGGACGGCGGCAACCGCGGACGCCGCCAGCGTTCGCAACCCGAGGGTGACGCCGGTGACGAGCGGAGCGGCGAGGATGATCGCGACCGCGGCGGCGGCAAGCACGAAAGGCGCCAGCGGGTACCAGGCGGTCGTGAACGCGAGCAGCAGGGCGAGGCCGAGGACGCCCTGACGAACACGTCCGGCCCCGGAGGGGCCGCGCTCGGCAAGCTGCAGCGCCAGCGCGACGAGATACGGCGTGAGCGCGAACACGACAAGCGGTCCGAGACGGCCGTTGGCGATCGCGTTGCGGGGCACCGGGTTGATCGCGTACGCGACCGCAGCAACGACCGCTGCGACGGGGCTCGCCGTCGTGTCGCGCGTCAGCCGATACGCACCGAACGCTCCGATCGGGAACGCGGCGACGACGAGCAGGGTGCGCGCCAGGCCAGCGGCTCCGAACAGCACCGTGCTGAGCGCCGCCATGGCTACGAGCCCCGGCGGTGCCGCGGTCGACGAACCAAGACCCGTGTATCGCCAGCCCGACGCGTACGTCGACAGGAGGTCGCTGATCCCGGGCCAGCGCGCCATGGTGCCGACGGCGGGCACGCCGCTGCCGAGCAACAACCGCGACCCGAGGAGCCAGACCAGCGCGAGCACGACCACGAGCGCGAACAACGGCTGGCGGGAGCCGGTGGTGGCGACGCTGATCGCGGAACGTCCGGCGTCCGCGAGCGAGCGCACGCGGTCCTCCGTCGTGACACGGTCTGCGACAAATCCGTGAAGCCAGGCGCCGCGAACTTGCAGGTCGCGCAGCTCTCTGTCGTCGACGCGCCGAGCACGGCGCGGCTTGCGCCCGGCCCGGCGCACCTCGCGCAGGCGCCGGAGGTTCCACCACCATGCACCGAGCGCGGAGCGTGCGCGACGACGCCGGAACGTCAGAGTGAGAAGAAGCGCCTCGACGAACGACGCCGCGATCCCGACCGGGACGACCCACAACAGCGTCCTCACCGACGAAAGCGCGAGCACGGTCCGAATTCGGGCGCGCGCCATGACGACGGGATCGGGCGTTGCATCTCCACCCCGCTGCGGGGCCGCCTCGTGATGCCGGACTCGCGCATCCGGCGCCACCATGACCCGTGCCCCCGCGAGCCGCGCCCGCCAGCACAAGTCCAGGTCCTCGGCGCCGGGGAACGCGGCCGGATCGAAGCCACCGAGCTCATGGAAGAGGTCGGTGCGCACGAGCATCGCCGCGTCCGATACGTAGAACACGTCGCGGACGCCGTCGTGCTGCTCGTGATCGAGCTCCCCCGGCTCGATGCCCGTGTGCGGAATGCCGAACCGGTCGATGCTGCGCCCGACCTCGAGCAGCACGTCCGGGTTGTCGACGTCGACGAGCTTCGGCCCGACGATGCCGGCGTTGGACCGGAATGCCTCCTCGAGCATCACCCGCACCGCCGAGGGCTCGAGCACGACGTCGTCGTGACAGATCAGGAGGAATGTCGCGTTCGAGACCGCGTACAGCGCTTCGTTGGCCGCAGCCGCGAACCCGGAGTCAGACATCCGGTGGACGTAGGCGCCGGGCGTCGCCGCGACGCTGCGTGGGCTGGGGTCGTTACCGGAGCCGGCGTCGACGACCATGACGGCCACGCTCCGATAGTCCTGGCCACGCAGCGACGCCAACGTCTGCTCGAGCAAAGGTCCCGGGTTGCGGGTCACAACCACCGCGGTCACGGTGGGGACCTCGTGGCTCCGGCCCGGACGGCCACCGCCCCGTGGGTCCGTCTGCGTGCGGGGCGAGTCTGTGGTCGCCATGGCTCCGGCGGAGGATATCTGCGGCGCTTGGTCGTGACGCGGATCACGAGTGCTTGCAGATGTTTATCTCGGGCGCTATTGCGGCTAGCATCAAGGGCGAGCCCGCCCCTCGGGCCAGCAAGCCCTCACCCCAATTCTGAGCAAGGAGAGCCACACCATGGACGTACGCAAGACGCTCGAGGACACCGCCCACATCACGGTGGGCGTCGGGGTCATCGCCTTCCAGCAGGCCCAGGTCCGCCGGCGCGAGGTGCAGGCGTCGGTCGAGAAGCAGGCCAAGGAGGCGAAGTCGTTCCTGAAGACCCGCACCCGGGACGGGAAGGTCAAGCTCGAGGGCCTGGCCAAGGACGTGTCCGGCGGGGTCGAGCCCTTGGTGGGCGACCTGCGTCAGCGGGTCGAGCCGATCGCCGAGCAGATCCAGTCCGTCCCCGCCCAGCTGAAGCAGGCGGTCGAGGCCGGCACCAGCCGCGCCAAGGAGATCGTCAGCCGCGCCGCCTGAGACCACACAGATCCCCCCACGACGCGACCCCCTTACGGGGGTCGCGTCGCGTGTGCGCCACGACCACGGCCCCTACCACCCTCGGGGGGTCGTGTCGCGCGTGCGCGCCACTACATTCGCAAGCGTGCTCGTGGCGCTGGCAGGCGGAGTGGGGGCCGCCCGGTTCCTTCGCGGGCTCGTCCAGGTCGTCGCGCCCGAGGACGTCACGGTCGTCGTGAACACGGGCGACGACGACTGGTTCTACGGGCTGCTCGTCTGCCCGGACCTCGACACGGTCACGTACACGCTGGCCGGCGCCGAGAGTCCCGAGATGGGTTGGGGGCTGGACGGCGAGACGTTCGCGACCCTGGGCGCGCTCGAACGGTACTCGGAGAGCCACTCCCTGCCGACGTGGTTCCGGCTGGGAGACCGGGATCTCGCCACGCACCTGTACCGCCGCGAGCGCCTGCGCGCGAGCGCTCCCCTCTCGACGATCGCGGCCGAGATCGCCGCCGCCTGGGGCGTTCGGTCGCGGCTGGTGCCGATGACCGACGATCGGGTCTCGACCCGCATCGACGCGCGCGCCGCCGACGGGTCGGTGGCCGAGCTGCGCATGCAGGAGTGGTTCGTGCGCGATCGGGCGGAGCCGCCGGTCGTCGCGGTGCGCTTTCAGGGGGCGGCGCGTGCCGCACCGGCGCCAGGTGTGCTCGACGCGCTCGACGACGCCGAGACGATCATCGTGTGTCCCAGCAACCCGGTGATCTCGATCGGGCCGATCGTCGCTGTGCCCGGTGTGCGCGAGGCGCTTCGCCGGCGTCGCGACCGTGTCGTCGGCGTCAGCCCGATCATTGCCGGCGCGCCCGTCAAGGGGCCGGCCGATCGGCTCATGGCCCCGCTCGGCATGGAGGTGTCATGTGTGGGGGTGGCCCGTGCCTACCGCGACATCTGCTCCGCGCTCGTCATCGACGCCGGTGACGCGAGTCGGGCAGCCGAGGTCGAGGTGGTTGGCGTCCGCGCCGTCGTTGCCGACACCCTGATGCGTGACGCGCGTGTCGCGGCCGCGCTGGCCCAGCACACGCTCGACGCCGTCGCTTGAATGACCGCCCTCAGGATCTTCCCCATCGAGGGTGTGCCCGAGATTCAGCGCGGTGACGTGCTCGCAGAGCTGCTCGTCGCGGCTGCACGAGCGCAGGGCACGCCGCTCGAGGATCGTGACTGCCTGGTCGTCACCCAGAAGATCGTGTCGAAGGCGGAAGGGCGCATCGTGCCCCTTGACGCATCCGATCCCGCGGCGCGTCGCGCGCTCGTCGAGGCCGAGTCGGTGCGCGTGCTCCGCCGTCGGGGCGACCTGGTGATCAGCGAGACCGCGCACGGCTTCGTGTGTGCCAACGCGGGCGTCGATCTGTCGAACGTCGAGGATGGACACGCGGCGCTGCTTCCCGTGGAGCCCGACCGCTCCGCCCGACGAATTCGCGACGGCGTCCGCGCCGCCGCCGGTGTGGATGTCGCCGTGATCGTGTCCGACACCTTCGGCCGTGCGTGGCGCATCGGCCTCACCGATGTGGCAATCGGGGTGTCCGGTCTCGCCGCCGTGGTCGACTTGCGGGGTCAATCGGACGCGACGGGCCGCGAGCTCCAGGTGACCGAGGTCGCGCTGGCCGACGAGATCGCGGGCGCCGCCGAGCTCGTGAAAGGCAAGGCCGCCCAGCTGCCGGCGGCCGTCGTGCGGGGACTCGACGCGAGCTGGTTCCGCGAAGGCTCCGCCCGCGAGCTCGTGCGCCCGCCGAGCGAGGATCTGTTTCGCTGATGGCAGGCGGGGTTCCCGCCTTCATCGACGCCCGGCGGTCGATCCGGGCGTTCCGCGCCGAGCCCGTCCCGCGCCGTGAGCTCGACCGGGTGGTCGAGGCGGCATGCCTGGCCCCCGCCCCCCACCATTCACGACCTAAGGGCTGGACCGCTACCCCGACGAGGCACGCCGGCGGGCCGAGTGGGGCATGGCGTTGCTGTCACTCGGCGCGGCGGTCGAGAACCTCATGCTCGCCGCGACCGACGCCGGTTTGGCGTCGTGCTGGGTGGCGGCGCCGATCTTCTGTCCCGATGAGGCGCGCGACGCGTTGTCGTTGCCGGCGGACTGGCTCCCCCACGCGCTCGTGCTGGTCGGTCGGCCCGATCCCGCGTACGAAGGCCGGGCCCGGCCGCCCGTCCCGCTCGACGACCTGCGCGCGTTCCGCTAGGCGAGATCAGCGTGGCGACTGCCTCGGGCTCGCGCTACCGGCGGGCGCCGACGGGAACGGCGCGGAACCAGTCGAGCGTGCGCCGCAATCCCTCCGTGAGGTCCGTCCACGGCTTCCACCCGAGATGGATCGCGGCACGGCCCGGATCGAGCGCCGAGTGGAGGAGCTCACCGGGGCGCGGCAGTGCGTAGCGCGCCGGCTCCTCGAAGCCGACCAGATGAGCCATGGTGTCGTACAGGTCCTGGACCGACGTCTCGATCCCGGTCCCGATGTTGACGATGAGACCGCCCGCCTTGTCGGCAGCGCGCACGAAGGCATCGACGGCGTCGTCGACGTACACGAAGTCCCGGGTCTGGTCGCCGTCGCCGAAGATCGTCGGCCGCTCGGGTGTCAGCAGTTGGCCGGCGAAGATCGCGATGACCCCCGCCTCCCCGTGAGGGTCCTGGCGCGGGCCGTAGATGTTGGCCAGCGCGAGCACGGTGTATTCGAGCCCGTGCACCTCACGGAAGTAATGGAGATAGTCACCGGCGGCCTTCTTCGACACGCCGTAGGGGGACGTCGGCATCTGCGGATGCGCCTCTCGCACGGGCAGGTGCTCGGGCGTGCCGTACAGCGTCCCGCCCGATCCGGCGAAGACCACCTTGCCCACGCCGGCCTCGACCGCCCCTGTGAAGATGTTGAGCGATCCGATGATGTTCACCTCGGCGTCGAACGTGGGTCGGGCGACGGATTCGCGGGGTGAGATCTGGGCCGCGAGGTGGAAGATCGTGTCGGGTCGGCGCCGGATGATCAGGTCGCTGACGGCGGGCAGCCGGACGTCGAGGCGGTGGAACGTGAACCGGCGGTCGCGCCGCGCCCGCGCCTCGCCCAGGTTCGCAAGCGTGCCCGTAGACAGGTCGTCGACGACGTCGACTTCCCAGTCCTCGGCCAGCAACCGATCGACGAGCGTCGAGCCGATGAACCCGCCGCCGCCGGTGACGAGCGCCCTCACTGCGACGACGGAACCCGCACAGGTACGCGCGCGCCGGAGAGCCTCGAGCCCGCGGCCACCGTCGCCGATGCGCCGATGATCGTGTGGTCGCTGGCCGCGACTTCGGGTTCGAGCGCGGCCTGGGGACCGACGACCGCGTCGACGACCTGGGCATCGGCTGCGAGCCGGGCGCCGTCGAGCATCACCGACCGCAGCACGCATCCGCCTGGGCCGACCGCGCATCCGGGCCCGAGCACGGCCTGACCCACTCGTGCCCCGCTTCCCACACTCGAGCCCTCGCCCAGCAGCACCGGCGGTTCGATGCGGGCGTCGGGGGCGATCGAGACTTCGCCTTGCATCCAGACGCCGGGGGCCTGCTCGACGGCCCCCGCCGCAGGTTGCCCGCCGAGCTTGCCCGCCACGACGTCGGCGTTCGCTTCGACGTACTTTCCGGGGGTCCCGATGTCGATCCAGTAGGAGTCGCTCTGGAACGCGAAGAGTTGGCCCGGGCGATCGAGCATGCGGGGGAACGTCTCACGTTCGACCGACACGGTCAACCGAGCTGGTATGCGCTCGAGCACCGGCGGCTCGAGCACGTATGTGCCCGCGTTGATCCAGTGGCTGGGGGCCTTGTCCCGGGGTGGCTTCTCGACGAACGCGATCACTTCCCCGTCGCCCCGGGTCGGCACCACGCCGAAGGCCGACGGGTCATCGACTCGGCAGAGATGGATCGTGGCCTCGCCGCCGTGGCCGTCGTGGAAACCGACCATCTCGGTGAGGTCGAGGGTCGTGAGCACGTCGCCGTTGCAGACGACGAAGCGCTCGTCGATGCCGGCGAACTCGGCCGCGTAGCGAATCCCACCGGCGGTGCCCAGCGGATCGTCCTCGACCGCGTAGCGGAGCGTCATGTCCCCGAAGCGGTCGTCGGGAAAATGCGCGTGGAAGGCGTCCGGAAGGTAGCCCAGCGACAGCACGACCTCCTCGATGCCGTGACCCGCCAACCAGTTCAGCTGGCGCTCGAGGAACGGTTCGTTGGCGATGGGCAGAAGCGATTTCGGTGTCGTGTACGTCAACGGGCGGAGGCGTGTCCCCTCCCCGCCCACGAGGACGATCGCCTTCACGACGACGGTGGTGCGCTCGGCGGCGGCGTTTCGGGAACGGTGCTCGGCGCGGTCCCGCCCGGGGCGGTGCTGAACGGCGTCTCGTCCGTCGGGACCCGCTGCGAGTTCGGCGGAGTTCCGAGATCGGCGAACCTCGTCCCCTCCGGTGCAAAGACGAGCGCGATTTTATCTCGGTCCTTGGGCTGATATTCGGACGGGTTACCGGACTGTTTCTTGCCGTTGACGTACCAGGTCAACGTGCCCTTCTTCTCCGAACCGTCCGCCAGCTTGCAGGCGTCGCCGTTCTTTTCCTTCACGGCCTTGCCATCGGAGCCGGGCCAGAGGTCGAGCGAACTCGAGCTCGCTGACCAGCCGCCGTATTCCAGGAACTTGCCCAAGGTGGCGTTCTTGCCGCTCTCGGACGAGTTGAACGGGTGAATGTGGATCAACCCGTCGCCGTGGGAGTGGATGCCGACGCGGATGTCGGGGTTGTCTGCCTTGGTTTCGAACTCGGGCGCCGGGGTCGTCAACCAGCCGCTGCACGCATAAACGTCGAGGGAGGCGTGCCAGTGGTCGCCGGGCTCACCCGTGGCCGGGTTGCCGGCGCGGGGCGCCGCCACGGCCTCGGACCGCCGGCCGGCAACGGTCCAGATGACGAGGGCGACGCCGAGCACTGCCACGAGCGCGATCCCCACGTTCCAGCCGAACGAACCGCCGCGGCGCTTGGGCTTACGGTAACGAGCCCGGGCCTGAGCCCGGGCGTAACGACTACGCGACTTCGGCATGACAAGCCGAGATTACCCGGTCACTTGCGGAGGTCTCGGTCGGCGGCGGAGCGCATGTTCGGCCATTGCCAGACCCGCTCGCACCGTGAGGAACACGGCCGCCAACGGCAGCGCCACGCGCTTCGGCCCATGCCAGCGTTTGGCGGCGAACCGGAACAGCGAACGGTGGTGCTCGACGATCATGCGGTACGGATGCCTGGCCGTTGCCGCGCCCTGCACGTGCGTGACGGTGCCGCCCGGCTCGTACCCGATGCGCCATCCGGCGCTCCGGAGTCGCCAGCACAGGTCGACGTCTTCCACGTACATGAAGTAGCGCTCGTCCCAGCCACCGACGGTCCTGAGCGCGTCTCGCCGCAGCCAGATCGCGGCACCCGAGACCCAGTCGACGTCGCGCGGGTGCCGGGGGTCGGCGTCGAGCTGGCGGTACCGGCGGGTGAACGGGTTCGTTCGCCACACGAGGCCGAGGAGCCCGTGACCCACGGCGTCCCGGAGCCGGGGCACCGAACGCGCCGACGGGTAAATGGAGCCGTCGGGGTTGCGGATCAGCGGGCCCGCCGCGGCCAGATCGGGCTCGGCCGCGAGGCGGGAGAGGATCGCGGCGGCCGTCCCCGCCTCCACTTCGAGATCGGGGTTGCAGATCGCGACGACGGACGCGTCGGTCGCGTCGATGCCGAGGTTCGCAGCTCGGGCGTAGCCGAGGTTCTTGCCCGGGTGGAGAACGGTCACGGCCGGCGGCGCCTCCTCGATCGCTGCCGTGGAGCCGTCCGACGACCCGTTGTCGACCACGACGACATGTGGCGCGGCGCCGGCGCTCGTATCGGCGAGCAGCGATTGGACACACCTCGTGAGCGCGTGCCCTGCCTCGTAGTTGACGACAACGGCGGCCCAGCGGCTCACTACTTCACGAACCGGTACTTCACGAGCGTCCACAGCGCGATGACGCCGTCCCGCCATGTGATCTTCTTCCCTTCGTATGGCTCGCGGCCGGCGTAGGAGATCGGCACTTCGTAGATGCGGATCCCGCGTCGGAGCACCTTCGCGGTGAACTCCGGCTCGAAGTCGAAGCGGTCGGCCCGAAGTTGCATGCCGTCGAGCACGTCGCGCTCGAACAGCTTGTAGCACGTCTCCATGTCTGAGAGGGTGCTGTTGTACAGGACGTTGGTGACGAACGAGAGGAAGCGGTTCCCGACCCAGTGGAGGAACAGCATGTTGCGACGCTCACCGGTGAAGCGCGAGCCGTAGACGACGCGCGCCCGGCCCTTGAGAACCGGAGCGAGCAGCTTGGGCCAGTCCTCCGGGTCGTACTCGAGGTCGGCGTCCTGCACGAGGACGACGTCACCCGACACGCTCTCGAGTCCGGTGCGAATGGCTGCACCCTTGCCGCGGTTGGCACTGTGCGCGACGACGCGGACGGTGCTGTCCCGGAGCTGGGTGAGCACGTCGCGAGTGCCGTCGTCGCTGCCGTCGTCGACGATGACGATCTCGCGTTCGACCGGCAGCTCGACCGATCGCATTCGACGCACGATCTCGGCGACGGTGTTGCGCTCGTTGAAGACGGGGATGATCACCGACAGCTTGTTGACGCGAACGGGTGCCGTCGGTCCGCTGCTAGCTCCGCCCTCGCTCACGTTCCCTCCGGAACCAGTCGTAGGTGCGGGCGAGACCTTCGCGGAGGTCGACCTCCGGGCGCCAGCCGAGGACCCGGGTCGCCAGGCTGATGTCCGGCCGCCGGCGGGTGGGGTCGTCGACGGGAAGCGGCTCGAAGATGATCTCGGACCCGGCGTTGGTCAGCTCGAGCACCATTCGAGCGAGCTCGAGCACGGTGAACTCGTCGGGGTTCCCGATGTTCATCGGGCCGGTCCAGTCGGACTCGAGCAGTGCGAGGATCCCACGCACCTCGTCGTCGACATAGCAGTACGACCGTGTCTGCGTTCCGTCGCCGAACACGGTGAGCGGCTTGCCCTCGGCCGCCTGGGCCAGGAAGTTCGAGACGACGCGCCCGTCCCGTTCCCTCATGTGAGTGCCGTAGGTGTTGAAGATGCGCACGATCTTGACGTCGATCCCGTGCGCGCGGTGGTACGCCATCGCCATGGCTTCGGCGAAGCGCTTCGCCTCGTCGTACACGCCGCGCGGGCCGACGGGGTTGACGTTGCCCCAATAGTCCTCGGTCTGGGGGTGGACGAGCGGGTCTCCGTACACCTCGCTCGTGGAGGCGAGTAGGTACCGAGCGCCGGTCGTCTTCGCCAAGCCGAGCGTGTTGTGCGTGCCCAGTGAACCGACCTTGAGCGTCTTGATCGGGAACTCGAGGTAGTCGCGCGGGCTCGCTGGGCTCGCGAAGTGCAAGACGGCATCGACCGGACCATCCACGTCGACGAACTGGCTGACGTCGTGCTCCTCGAGCTCGAAGGCATCCGTTCGGAGCAGGTCCTGGATGTTCTCGATCCGGCCCGTGAGGAGGTTGTCGATGGCGAGGACGTCCCAGTCTTGACCGACGAGCGCGCGGCAGAGATGCGAGCCGAGGAAGCCCGCGCCACCGGTGACGACGGCGCGGGGCATCAGCGTCCGCGGCCCTGATACGAGAATCCGCGTTTTCGCATTGCCGCCGGGTCGAGCAGGTTGCGGGCGTCGACGATGCGCCGGGCGCGCATCAGCTCGCTCACGCGGGCAAAGTCGAGCCAGCGGAACTCGTCCCACTCCGTGAGCACCGCGACGACGTCGGCCCCGGCGCACGCGTCGTAGGGGTCCGGGACGACCTCCAGGTCCGGGACCCGTGCCCGGGCCTGCTCGCCGGCGACGGGGTCGTAGGCGCGTACGCCGGCGCCCTCGGCGGTCAGGCTCGACGCCACCGCGAGGGCGGGGGAGTCGCGCACATCGTCGGTGTTGGCCTTGAACGTGAGTCCCCACAGCCCGACCTGGGCGCCGCGCAGCTCTCCGCCGAGCGCGCCGCGGATCTTGTCGACGACGCGCTGGTACTGGAGCTGGTTCACGTCGGCGACGGCCGCCAAGAGACGGAAGTCGTAGCCGGCCTCACCGGAGCGGTGCAGCAATGCCGCGACGTCCTTCGGAAGGCACGAGCCGCCGAAGCCGGGACCCGGGTGCAGGAACTCGAAGCCGATGCGAGGGTCGTAGCCGATACCGAGGGCAACCTCCCGCACGTCCGCGCTCACGGCCTCGCACAGGTTCGCGATCTCGTTGATGAACGAGACCTTTGTCGCCAGGAAGGCGTTCGACGCGTACTTGATGAGCTCGGCGGACGCCGCATCGGTCACGAGGATCGGCGCCTGCAACTTCCGGTAGAGCTCCGAGACGCGCACCGCGACTGCGGTGTCCTGACAACCGATGACGACACGGTCCGGCTGGAGGAAGTCCCGAACCGCAGTGCCCTCGCGTAGGAACTCGGGGTTCGACGCGACTCCGACCGAGTCCGCAGGGACGCCGGATTCAACCAGCAGCCGCTCGACGAACGCGGTGGAGCCCACCGGCACCGTCGACTTCGTGATGACGACCGATCCCGGCCGCAGCACCGGCGCGATCTCGCGGACGACGTCCTCGACGAAGGACATGTCAGCGCGACCGTCCGGTCCCTGCGGCGTCTGTACGCACAAGAACACGAACTCGGCGGTCCGAGCCGCCTCGGCCGCGCCGACCACGAAGGTCAGCCGGCGAGACGCCAGCCCCTCGGTGACCAGCGAGGGCAGGCCCTCCTCGAGGATCGGCACCTCGCCCTTGGACAGCCGCGCGACCTTCTCGCCGTCGACGTCACCGCACACGACGTCGTGCCCGAGCCGGGCGAAGCAACCGGCCGTCGTGAGCCCGACATACCCACTACCGACGACCGCGATCGCGCTCATGCGTTCTCGTCCTTGGTCGCATGCATCAGCACACCGCGGGATCGGCGGCCGGACCAGCCGGCTTGCCGTTGGACGCCGGGCTCGGGGGCGGGCCGGGGGGCGGCGCCGGCGCCGCCGGGGCCGCTGCGCTGGTCGGCGTGGCGCCCGCCGGTGCCGCCACGGCCTTGAAGTCCTTGCCGACGACCACGGCGACGTCGGCCTCGACCACCGAGCTGTCTTCGATGAGCTTCCCGACCCCACCCAGGTAGCTCTGGACCACCCTGGCCTTGTCCAGCGAGCCATGCCGGTACCGAACTTCCGTAGCAGGCACCGAAGGCTTGTTGCCCACGCCGGCGGTCACGAAGCCCTCTTTGTTGAGTGCGGTCCCCGTATTGGCAGCGAGATCTTTTTGATTCGTGCCGTTGAAGACGCGCACTCGGACCTCCGACGGCTTCGGGCCCGCGTGCTGCTCTTGTGCCGGTCCGAATTGCCGGAGGCGGGCGAGCACCGCCTCGGCGTCAGGCTCCTTGGCCTGGAGCGTCGACCCGAGGCGCGAGTTGCTCGGCCCGGGATCGGTCGGGAACGTCACCATCTGCAGGCTGTTCGGGTCGTTCGGGTCGACTCGACGGAACGACCTGATGAGCTTGTTGATGTCTTCGCGGCTCACTTCCTCGTCGGCTTTCAGTTTCGGGATCGTCTCGTTCGCGATGTCGATAGCCGTCCGCGGGCTGTTCACAGATCTTCTGAACGCCTCTGTCGCGAGCCGGCGCATGAACGCTTGCTGACGTTCGATGCGGTGCAGGTCAGGTGCGTCCGCACCCGGCTTCTGCCAGCGTCCGTCGATGTACTGCTCCAGGTCACGCGAGCGCACGTAGTTGAGCGCGGTGGAACCGTCGAGGGTGTAGCAACCAGGTTTGAAGTTGAACGGGATGAACTCGAACCCGCTCTTCGCGTCTCGCGACGGCGCATCGATGTAGATCGGAACGCCGCCCATGGCGTCCACGATGCCCTTGAAGCTCTGGAAGTCGACCTCGACGTAGTGGTGGATCGGGATGTTGAAGTTCTGCTTGAGCGTGTCGACGACCCGCTGCGGGCCTCCGCCCGTGTCAGAGTTGAACGCGGCGTTGATCTTCGACTGGCCCACGCCGGGGATGTTGACGACGAGGTCACGAGGGAACGAGACGAGGAACCCTGTCTTCGCCTCCGGGTCGACGTGGATCACCATCAGCGTGTCGGAACGTTGACCCCCCTCGGTCGATGCATCACCGAAAGCCTGACGTTCCTCGGGTGTCTGCACCTGGGCCCGGGAATCGGACCCGATGAGCAGGAAGTTCGCGGGCTGACCGGGGTCGGTGTTCTCAGCGGTGTTGACCTTGACGCGCGGGATCTGATCGATCTTCCAGTCGATGTACAGGTTGACGCCGATCACCCCGGCGGCGACGAGAGGCACGGACACGGCCAGCGCCACGAGGAAGCGGCCGAACAGCACGCGCGGAAACGACCGGGCTGGGTCCACGAAACGGTCATGCTACCGGCGGGACCGGTGAACCCTTCGTCGCGGGCGGCTTGGCGGGCGCGGAGAAGATCCAAAAGATGTAGGGATCCAAGAGATAAGGAAAGCGGCTGACGAGCACGGCGCCGCTACCCTGCCCGCGTGACCCCGGGCGCGCCGCTCACCGCCGCCGCCGTGCTCGCCCGCATTCCCACCGCCGTCGACGCTGCGATGGTGCGGGCCGGCACCGACTTCGTCATCGCTGCCGATCCCGACGCGGTGCTGGTGGCGTCCGGCGGCCAGGCGTTCGACGTGCTCGACCGGCTCCCGCCCGGCTGGTGGGCCGGGTTCATGACCTACGAGCTCGGCCGCGCGGTCGAGCGGGTGACGCCCCGCACCGGCGTTGACGGGCGCAGCGACCCGCCGTTGCCCGATCTCGTGCTGGCCCGCTTCCCCGCCCGGCTCGTGCTCGATGCACGGTCCGGCCGCTCCAAGGTCCTGGGGCACGGCCCGGCCCGCGCCGTGCTCGCACGCGCAGCGGATGCCCCCGCCACGCATGGACGCCTGCCGGCGCCGCCCGCGCTCCGGCACTGGCGATCGGGCACGCCGCGGCGCGTGTTCGAACAAGGCGTCGCGACGATCCTCGACCGCATCGGAGCCGGCGACTGTTATCAGGTCAACCTCACGCGCCGCCTGACGTGCGACCAGCCGGCTGACCCGGTGGCGTTGCTCGCCCAGCTCGAGCAGCAGAACCCGTCCCCGCACGGGGCGCTGCTGCGCCTGCATGGGGCGCCCGGCCTGCCGCCGGTCGCCGTGGTCTCCGCGTCGCCCGAGCGGTTTCTCTCGTGGCGCGGTGCGGACGTCGAGACACGGCCGATCAAGGGAACGGCCGTTGATCCCGACACGCTGGCGACGAGCGCGAAAGACAGGGCTGAGAACGTGATGATCGTCGACCTGGCCCGCAACGACCTCGGTCGCGTCTGCGAGCCCGGTTCGATCGTGGTCCCGGCGTTGTGCGCCGTCGAGGCGCATCCCGGCCTCCATCATCTCGTCAGCACCGTGCGGGGACGCTTGCGGACGGGCCAAGGTACCGGCGCGCTGGTTCGCGCCATGTTCCCACCGGCGTCCGTGACGGGGGCGCCCAAGCCACGCGTGATGCAAATCATCGAGGACCTCGAGCCGGCGCCGCGCGGCGTCTACTGCGGCGCGGTCGGCTGGATCGACACCGAACGCGCGAGCGGCCACTTCAACGTCGCTATCCGCACCTTCACGATCGCCGGTGGGCGTACGCACCTCGGAGTCGGCGCAGGAATCGTCGCCGACTCCGACCCCGCGGCCGAATGGTCGGAAACCGAGCTCAAGGCCGCCCGGCTGCTCGCGTCGGCGGGCGCAGCCGCGTCCCATGAGCGCGAACCGGCACTGGTGGGAGCGCGCCGGTGAACGACTCCATCCTGTGGCTGAACGGGAAACTGGTTCGGGCGAGGGAAGCGCGCGTGTCGCCGTTCGACCACGGTCTGCTCGTCGGTGACGGAGCCTTCGAGACGCTGCGCGTGTACGGCGGCGTCCCGTTCGCCTGGTCCCGTCACTACGAGCGACTGTCGCGCTCGGCCCGCGGCCTGGGGCTCGCGGTACCGGCCGCGAACGAGCTACGAGCGGCCGTCGACGCCGTGCTCGCCGCCAACGACCTCACCGAAGCGCGGGTTCGGCTGACGCTGACGGGCGGACCTTCACCGCCTGGTTCCGAGCGAGCCGACGTCCCTCCCACGGTCCTGGTCATCGCGGGGCCGCCGACGCCGTTCCCGGCGACCGTCGACGTCGTGACCGTCCCGTGGACGCGGAACGAGCGCGGCGCGGTAACGGGCCTGAAGACGACGTCGTACGCCGAGAACGTTCGTGCGCTCGCCTACGCCCAGGAGCGGGACGCCGGCGAGGCAATCTTCCTCAACACTCGCGGCGAGCTGTGCGAGGCAACCGGGTCGAACCTCTTCGTCGTGGGCGAAGGCGTGCTGCGAACACCCCCCGCCGGGGCCGGATGCCTCCTGGGTGTGACGCGCGCGCTCGTGCTCGAGTTGTGTGCCGGGCACGGCATCCCCGCCGAGGAGGCCGACCTCGCGCCGCCGTCGTTGAGCTATGCCGACGAGGCCTTCGTCACGTCGTCGACGCGCGAGGTGCAACCGATCGCGCACGCGGACGGCAGAGCCTTGCCCGCAGCGCCCGGCCCGACGACCGAGAAGATCGCCGATTTGTTCACGGAGCTGATCGGGCGCGACCTGGACCCCTAGACGTCGCGCAGATGGACGACGTCACCGACGTGCACCGCGATGACGCCTCCCGCTTCGTCGTCCACGAGTAGTTCGCCCGAATCGCCGACACCTACCGCCCGTCCAACGACGTCACCCGCGGCTCGCTCGACGCGCACGCGGCGGTCGAGCGTCGCGAGCCGGCGCTGATACTCGCCCGGCACGTGCTCCAAGCCGGCGTACCGGTCGCCCAGCTCGTGCAAGAACGCTGTGAGTAGCTCGCGCCGGTCGACGGCGTGGCTCGCCTCGAGGTTACAGGCCGTCGCGGTCTCGACAAGGTCGGACGGGAACTCGTTCCAGTTGACGTTCACTCCGATGCCGACGACGACTGCACCGCCGTCCGACTCGGCGAGTATCCCCGCAAGCTTCCGGTCGTCGACCACCAGGTCGTTCGGCCACTTGAGCGCGGGCGCGAACCCGGCGATGCGTTCGATCGCGTCGGCCATCGCCACTCCGGATGCCATCGCGACGAGCTGGGCGCGTTCTGGCGCGAGCGACGGCCGCATCAGGACCGATACGAGCAACGACGAGCCCGGGGGCGCCACCCAGCCGCGGGCCCGCCGGCCCCGGCCTGCGGTCTGATAGTCGGCCACGGCCACCAGACCTTCGGGTGCGCCGCGGCGTGCCTCGTCCAGCAGGTAACGGTTCGTCGAGTCGAGCGAGTCGAACCAACGGACCTCGTGGAACCCGGGGACTCGCTGGATCTCAATGGCGTCGTGCTCGACCATCGCCCGTAGGATACGGCCACCGCCGAAGCGCGCCTGGAGTCGTGTGTGACACCACCGTTCAACAAGGTGCTCGTCGCCAACCGCGGTGAGATCGCGATTCGAGTGATGCGCACGTGTCGGGAGCTCGGGGTGACGACTGTCGCGGTGTACTCGGAGCTCGATCGCGACGCCGCGCATACTCGGTACGCGGACGAGGCGTATGCGCTCGGCGGGCAGTCCGCGGCCGAGAGCTACCTCAACACCGACGCCATCCTCGACGTGATCTCGCGCAGCGGCGCCGAGGCCGTACATCCTGGTTACGGCTTCTTCGCCGAGAACGCCGACTTCGCCCGCGCTATCACCGAACGGGGCACGACGTGGATCGGCCCGCCCCCTGACGCCATCGAGACCATGGGAGACAAGATCTCGGCGCGCCGGGCCGCGGCATCGGCGGGCGTCGAGGCCGTGCCCGGCACGCTCGAGCCGGTGACGAGCGCCGAACAGGTCATCGCGTTCGGTGAGCAGCACGGCTGGCCGGTGGCGATCAAAGCTGCCTACGGCGGCGGGGGCCGGGGCATGAAGGTCGTCGACACCCCCGACGAGGCGCAGAGCGCGCTCGACTCGGCCGCCCGCGAGTCGCAGGCGTACTTCGGCCGCCCCGAGACGTACCTCGAGCGGTACCTCACGCGTCCGCGCCACATCGAGATCCAGGTGTTCTGCGACACGCACGGGAACGCGGTCTGGCTCGGCGAGCGCGACTGCTCGACGCAACGTCGCCACCAGAAGCTCATCGAGGAGACGCCCGCGCCCGGCATCACCGACGACGTGCGTCGCGCCATGGGCGAGGCCGCGACCAAGGTGGCCAAAGCGTGCGGGTACGTGAACGCCGGAACTGTCGAGTGCCTGTACCAGGAAGGCGACTTCTGGTTCCTCGAGATGAACACGCGGCTCCAGGTGGAGCACTGCGTGACCGAGATGGTCACCTCGCTCGACCTCGTAGCCGAGCAGCTGCACGTCGCCGCGGGGAAGCCGCTGTCGTTCAGCCAGGAGTCGTTCGATCGCCGCGGCCATTCCATCGAGTGCCGCATCAACGCCGAGGACCCGGCCAAGAAGTTCCTCCCCTCGCCGGGCACGATCACGCGGCTGCGCGTACCCAGCGGCCCCGGGGTGCGGTGGGACGGCGGCTACGACGAGGGCGACACGATCTCCCAGTTCTACGACAACCTCATCGGCTAGCTCGTCGTATGGGGGAACGACCGGGAGGCAGCCCGGCACCGCATGTTGCGAGCGTTGCGCGAGCTCGAGATCGGCGGTGTCCGCACGACCGTTCCCGCGCACGTCGCGCTTCTCTCCCACCCGGACTTCGTCGCCGGCAATCACTCGACGCGCTGGGTGGAGGAGGAGGTGGATCCCGAGCTCTTCACGCAGCTCGCTCGGGAGCCTGAGGCGACCACGGCTGCCGAGGCGCAGGCCGAGGCCGAGGGCTATCCGCTCGAAGAGCGGACCGTGCCCGTCGAGGTCGATGGCAAGCGCTTCTCCGTACGCGTCTGGCTCCCCGAGACTCCGACGGGCGGGGACGCCGGGCCTGGCGCCGGGCCGGGGTCGGGCCGGCGCGTGAGCAAGCCCCGGCTCGCGGCAACGGGAGGCGCCGGAGGCGACGGCACCGTCAGCGCGCCGATGCAGGGAACGATCGTGAAGGTGCTCGTCGGGCAGGGTGACTCGGTCGAGCCCGGACAGGCGCTGCTCGTCCTCGAGGCGATGAAGATGGAGAACCACATCAACGCCGAGCGGGGCGGGACCGTGAAGGAGGTCCGCGTCGTAGCCGGCGATACGGTCGGCACCGGAGACGTGCTGATCGTCATCGAGTAGCGCGGCATCGTGGCCAGCGTGCCGATCTTCCACGTGGACGCGTTCGCGTCGTCGCCGTTTACGGGGAACCCGGCCGCCGTGTGCCTCCTCGAGACGCCGGCCGAGCCGAGCTGGATGCAGTCGGTGGCGGCTGAGATGAATCTCTCCGAGACGGCGTTCGTGCACGAGCGCGACGAAACCGGCGGGTCATACGGCCTGCGGTGGTTCACACCCACGGTGGAGGTGGAGCTGTGCGGCCACGCCACGCTCGCCAGCGCCCACGTGCTGTGGGAAACGGACCGGCTGTCGACGGACACGCCGGCGAGGTTCGAGACCCGAAGCGGCACGCTCACGGCGACGAGAACCGGCGAGACCGGGGAGGTCGAGCTCGACTTCCCCGCCGATCCCGTCACTTCCACGGCTCCCGACCCCGGCCTGCTCGACGCGCTCGGTGTGGCCGCGCGCGATGCTGCGCGGGGGCGCGTCGGCTGGCTGCTGGTTCTGGGCGACGAGCGCGCGGTACGGGACGCCCGTCCCGACTTCACGAGACTGACCGCATTTGACATCGCCGTGCTCACGGCGTCGTCGGACGACCCCGCATTCGACTTCGTCTCGCGCTGCTTCGGACCCAAGTTCGGGATCGACGAGGACCCGGTGACCGGATCGGCGCACTGCGCGCTCGGCCCCTACTGGGCGGAGCGGCTCGGGAAGCAGGAGCTGACCGGTTATCAGGCGTCGGCTCGAGGCGGCGTCGTCCGCGTACGCGTCGACGGCGACCGCACGCATCTCGCCGGCCGGGCGATCACCGTCGCGCGCGGCGAGCTCGTGACGTAGAACGGCAGCCGGCTACGACGCGGCTTCGGCGAGCGACTCCGACAGGGTCGGGTGGACGAGGAGCGAGTCGACGATGTCGACGACCCGGAGCCCATTCGTCACGGCCACCGCCAGCACGCTGATCAGCTCGGCGGCGTTGCGGCCGACGATGGAGCCGCCGAGCACCACCCCGGTGGCGGGGTCGGACAGGATCTTCACGAACCCGCGCGGGTCGCCCTTGATGTGGGCCTTCGCGTTCGACGAGAACGGCACCTTGGTGACGCGGATCTTCCGGCCTACCGAGAACGCCTCCGCCTCCGCCAGACCCACCTCGGCGATCTCGGGGTCGGTGAAGATCGCCTGCGCCGCCTTGTCGTAATCGAGGTGTCGGTGCGGGCGGTTGTGCAGGCCCATGAGGTGCTCGGCGATCTTGCGCCCCTGCATGGCCCCGACCGAGGAGAGCGGCAGCTTGCCCGACACGTCACCGGCGGCGTAGATGTGCTCGACACTCGACCGGCAGTGATGGTCGATCGGGATGTAGCCGGCGGCGTCGACCTCGACCCCGGCTTCGTCGAGCCCGAGGTCCTCGCTGTTGGGGATCGACCCGACGGCCAGCACGGTGTGCGACCCTTCCACGACGCGGCCGTCCTCACACGTGACCTTGACGGCACCGTCTGTGCGCTCGATGTTGTCTGCGCGCGCTCCCTTGAGGAGAACGACACCGCGGCGGAGGAACTCCTCCTCGAGGGCGGCGGCAACTTCGGGATCCTTCAACGGCAGAACTTGCTGGCGCGACACGAGCAGCGTCACCTTCGAACCCAACGCGTCGAACATGTGCGTGAACTCGACACCGGTGACGCCGGAACCGACGACCACGATGTGCTCCGGCAGCTCGGGCGGCGGGTACGCCTGGCGCGTCGTCAGCACCCGCTCGCCGTCGACAGGAGCGAACTCCGGAACGCGCGGCCGCGAGCCGGTGGCGACGACGACGTAGTCAGCCTCGAGCTCCTCGATCCCGGCCGCGGTCTCGACCACGACCTCGTGCGGGCCCTTGAGCCGGCCCGCGCCGCGCAGCAGGCGGACTCCCTGCGACTCGAGCAGGGTGACGATCGAATCGTGGAGGTAGCGCTCGATCGATGCCATCCGCTCGCGGAGAGCATCGATGTCGAGGCTGCCTTCGGCGCGCAGGCCCATGACGTGACTGCGGGAGAGCTCGACCAGCTCACCGCCCGTGGCGATCATCGCCTTCGAAGGGATGCAGTCCCACAGGTGCGCGGCGCCGGCGATGACGTCGCGCTCGACGAGCGTGACGTCCGCCCCGAGTGTCGCCGCCACCGTGGCGCACGTGTTGCCGGCGGGCCCGCCGCCGAGGATCACCACGCGAACTCCGGGAAACTGTGTCACGTCACCAGGCTACGGCACCCCTCTAGCCTCGAATCATGCCCGAGTTGCGACGCGATGACCTCGGAGGACGGTGGGTGCTGCTTGCGCCGGGGCGGGCGGCGCGCCCGCACACGTTCCCGCCGCCGGCGCGAGCGACCGCCGAGACGCGAGACAACTGTCCGTTCTGCCCCGGACATGAGCACATGACGCCGCCCGAGGTGTACCGGACGGGCGAGGGCGATCGCGACACGCCCGGCTGGCGTGTGCGCGTGGTGCCGAACCTCTACCCCATCGTCGGCGGGACGGACGCGGGACCAGGCGCGACTGGCGCTCACGAGGTCGTGGTGCTGTCGCCATCGCACGAGAACTCCTTCGCGCAGCTCGACCATCGCCAAGCCGTCGAGGTGCTCACCGTGATACGCGATCGTTCCCGCTCTCACCTCGCGGCGGAACACACCTTCGTGCAGATCGCGATCAACCACGGTCGGGCGGCGGGAGCATCGATCGAACACCCCCATGCGCAACTCGTCGCCCTCGACGTGATGCCTCCCGCCGTGACCCGCGAGGTGGAGCGCTTCGAGACAGCTGCTCACGACCCGGTCGCGGCTGACCTAGAAGAAGGCGGCGACGCACTCCGTGTCGTCGACGGGCCGGTCGCGGCGTGGTGCCCGCAGGCGTCGAGCACGCCGTACGAGCTCCGCCTGGCGTTGCGGGCGGCCAGAGCCCGCTTCGACGAGGCGAACGACTCTGACATCGAAGCTGTGGCCACCGTCGCGCGCGACGCCCTCGGCCGGCTGGCGTCCGCGCTCGGCGACGTGCCCTACAACCTCGTCGTACACACCGCTGGTCCGGACACGAGCGCCGGATCTTTCCACTGGTACATCGAGGTGCAAACCCGTATCAACGTCGTCGCCGGCTTCGAGCAGGGCACGGGCATCCTCGTGAACACCGTGCCCCCGGAACAGGCCGTGCAGCACCTGCGCGAGGCCGCCGGAGAACTGTGCTGATCCGCACGTGCATCACGATCGACGCGTCTCCGGCCGCGGTGTGGGCGGACGTGAAGCGCCTCGACAGCCACGTCGAATGGATGCGCGACGCCGAGTCGATCGACTTCCGCAGCCGGCGTCGGACGGGCGTCGGCACGGAGCTCGAATGCCGTACGCGCCTTGGCCCGCTCGCCACGACCGACGTGCTGGTCGTGACCGAATGGCGGCCACGCCGCGCCATCGGCATGTCGCACGAAGGCGCGGTGCGCGGCCGAGGCCGCTTCACACTGCGACGCAAGCGAGGTGGGCGGACGCAGTTCTGTTGGAGTGAGCGCCTGCGGTTCCCGTGGTGGATGGGCGGCCCGCTCGGTGAGCTGGTCGCGCGGCCCTTGCTGCGCGCGCTCTGGACGGGCAACCTGCGACGGCTGAAGGCGCGCGTCGAGAGCTGAGAGTGATTCAGGACCAACACCCCGACTCTGGCAACCGCGCCGGAGGCGCGCGAGTGGAGGAAGCTCAGCGCCCGGTGAACTTCGCCTTGCCCGGGCCGTGCTCGAGGAAGCTGCGCACGCCGGTGGCGGCGTCCTCGGTGCCGAACACCTCGACGAACGCCTCCGACTCCAGCTGAAGACCGAACTCCAACGGGTGGTCCAGCCCGGCGTCGATCGCGTGCTTGGCGAAGCCGATGGCGACGACGGGGCCGGACGCGAACGTGCCCGCCCACGCCAGCGCGGCATTCTCCAGCTCGGCGGCGGGCACGACCCGCTCGACGAGACCGATGGCGAGGGCTTCGTCGGCCTTCACCTGCCGCCCGCTCCAGATGAGCTCCTTCGCCCGAGCGGGCCCGACCAGTCGAGGCAGCCGCTGTGTCGCGCCCGCGCCCGGGATGATGCCGAGGAGGATCTCGGGCTGGCCAACTCGCGCGTTGTCGGCCGCGACGCGCAGGTCGCACGCGAGCGCGAGCTCGAGCCCGCCGCCCAGCGCGACGCCGTTGATCGCCGCGATGACGGGACGCGGGATCGCGCTGATGGCATCGAACGCAGCCCGGAATCGCTTCCCGACCTCGCGGGCCTCGTCCCGACCGCCGAACTCGCTGATGTCGGCCCCGGCCGCGAACGCCTTGGCCCCGCCAAACACCACGACGGCCTTCACGCCGGGATCGCCGGCGAGCTCACGCGCCGCCGACTCGAGCTCGCCGAGCACCGCTCGTGACAGCGCGTTGAGCGGAGGCCGGTCGATGCGGAGCACGACCACGCCGTTGCCGCGCCGTTCCGTGTGAACGCCCTCGGGCATCGCGCGGGAGGCTACTTGTGCCTGGGGAACAGCACCTCGCCGCCGATGGGACGGAAGCCGGCGGACAGCAGCGCGCGCACCGAGGCCACGTTGCCCGGCGCGACCTGGGCGAAGATCGCGCCGTCGTCGGGGACGAACGTCCGGGCGGCGAGCGCCAGGCGGCGTCCGAGGCCGCGGTGGCGGGCGGACGGCTCCACTTCGAACGCGCACTCCATCCGGCCCACGAGACCCCGACCGATGACGAGCACGCCGAGCTCGTCCGGATCGGTGAAGACTTTGAGGTCGGTCCGGTAGCGTGCGGCGCGCCGCACCCGGTCGTGACCACTGAGGTCGTCGCGCGGCGTGAGCTCCAGGTCGGCGTGGTCGGCGGGCGGCGCGGCCATCACGAGGTCTCGGCTGCCCGGTCGGCTATCGAGACGCTGGGCGAGCCACAGCTGGAACGACGGGTGGGTCCATCCGGAGAGATCACCGACGGGCAGCTGATTGAGGACGTCGTCGGCGGGTACGTCGGCCGCCACCACGAGATGCGCGGTGAAGTCGACGATTGCGTCAGCTGGTCCGCCGGGCGACGGCATGACCTCTACGAAGCCGTCGGGAGAGGGGTGGTTGCCGTGGGCAGCGGCATGCAACATCTCCGCCAGCGGGTGCTCCTCCACCCCCGGCAGGTTAGGTCTGCAGGAGCTCGTCCGCAGCGGCGTAGGGGTCGAGCTCACGCGCCGCAACCTTCGCCAGCAGCCGCTCGAACCGCTCGCCGGTGCATCGGGAGTCCGCGCCCTCGCGGAGCCGCTCGAACACGATTGCGCGCAGCTCTTCCCGTAGTCGCGAGTCACGCCGTCGCTCGAGCCGGCCGTCGGCCTCGAGGTACGCGCGGTGGTCGAGCACGGCTCGCCACAGTTCCGCGATGCCGCGGCCGTCGGTGGCAACGGTCTCGACGATCGGTGGCCGCCAGTCGCGCTCCCCCGCCAGCTCGAGCATCTGCTCCAGGTCGCGCACCGTGTCGGCGGCGCCGTCGCGGTCGGCCTTGTTCACGACGAGTACGTCGGCGATCTCGAGCAGTCCCGCCTTGTTGGCCTGCACGCCATCGCCCCACCGCGGGTTCACGACGACGACGGTGGTGTCGGCAGCCCCGGCCACCTCGACCTCGACCTGCCCGACGCCGACGGTCTCGATGATGATCCACGGCTTACCGGCCGCGTCGAGGATCCGCACCGCTTGGGGGGTTGCGAGCGACAGCCCGCCGAGATGCCCGCGGGTCGCCATCGATCGGATGAAGACGCCCTCGTCAGTGGCGTGGTCCTGCATGCGGATGCGGTCGCCGAGGATGGCGCCGCCGCTGAACGGGCTGCTCGGGTCGATGGCGAGGACGCCGACCTCGACGCCGTCGCCGCGCAGGAGGCTGATGAGCTTGTCGGTAATCGTCGACTTGCCTGACCCGGGCGCGCCGGTCATGCCCACGGTGTACGCAGCGCCCGAGTTCAGGTACAGGCGCCCGACGGCCTCGGTGGCGGCGTTGCCGCCCGTCTCGACGAGCGAGATCAGCTTCGCGATCGCGGAACGATCGCCGCGACGGGCCGCGTCGACGAGCGCGGACGGGTTGTTGGGGGCTCCTATTCGGAGATCACCTCGGTGATCCCCGGCACGCGGTCCATGATGATCCGCTCGACGCCGGCCTTGAGGGTCATCATCGACACGGGACAGGTGCCGCACGCGCCGACCAGGGTCACGTGGACGGCGCCGTCGGCGTCGATGCCGTTGAAGATGATGTCGCCGCCGTCGCTCTGGAGGGCGGGGCGGATGGCGTCAATGGCCTCGAGGACTCCGGCATCTCTGTCGTCGGTATCAGTGTCGGTGGGCATCCTGGCTGCTCCGTCTGCGTCTATCTGCGTCTATCTGCGTCTATCGGACCGGATCTGGTGGGTGCAACACTCCTATTCTCCCACGCCTTCCCGGAACCGCTGCACCTCGGCGCCCACCTTTTGGAGCTGCCGGGCGAGGTCGGGATAGCCGCGGTCGACGTGATAGGGGTCCAGGACTCTCGTCTCACCGTCGGCCGAGAGGCCGGCCACCACCAGCGCCGCCCCCGCACGGACATCTTGCGCGCGCACGGGCGCGCCGGAGAGGCGCTCGACGCCGCGGATCACGGCGTGCCGGCCCTCGTTGCGGATGTCGGCACCCATGCGGTGCAGCTCGCTGACGAACCCGAAGCGATTGTCGAACACGTTCTCGGTGACGATCGCCGATCCCTCGGCGGTCGCGAGCAGCGCCACGACGAGCGGCATGAAGTCTGTGGCGAAGCCCGGGTACGGGAGCGTCGCCACGTCGACGGCCTGGAGCCGTTCGTCGCACCGGGCCCAGATCCCGTCCGGCGTGGGCGTGACGCGAAGGCCCATCTCCCCCAGTTTCAGGATGACCATCTCGAGGTGTTCCGTGCGCGTGCCCTCCACGGTGACCTCGCCGCCGGCGACGCCGCACGCCATGAGGATCGTCCCGGCTTCGATGCGGTCGCCCATGATCTCGTTGTCGACTGCGGACAAGCCTTCGACGCCCTCGACTTCGATGGTCGAAGTTCCTGCGCCGCGCACCCTCGCGCCCATGCGATTGAGGAAGGCCGCCAGGTCTGTGATCTCGGGCTCGCGCGCCGCGTTCTCGAGCACCGTCTGGCCTTTGGCGAGTACCGCCGCCGTGAGAAGGTTCTCGGTTGCGCCCACGCTCGGGAAGTCGAGGACCACCCGCGCGCCGCACAGTGCTTCGCAGCGCGCCTCGATGAAGCCGTGCACGACGTCGAGCTCGGCGCCCATGGCCTGAAGGCCCCGGAAGTGCATGTCGAGTTTGCGGCTGCCGATGTTGTCGCCGCCCGGCATCGCCACACGCGCTTCCCTGCACCGCGCAAGGAGGGGCCCCAGCACGTTGATGGACGCGCGCATCCGGGTCACCAGCTCGTACGGCGCCTCGGGCTTGAGCGGACCGGTGGCGTCGATCGTGAGCTCGTTCGTCCCTGTCCACTCGACGTCGGCGCCGATGGCGCGCATGACGTCGAGCATCGCCTCGAGGTCGAGCACCGGGTGGACGTTGCGCAGGACCGTCACGCCCGGGGCGAGGAGCGCGGCGGCCATCTGCTTCAGCCCGGCGTTCTTGGTCGCGCCCGGCACCCTCACGGTTCCCGACAGCGGGCCGCCGGCGCGTACGACGAAGGCGTCCACGGTCAGCGACGCTGGTAGTTCGGCGCCCGCTCTTCGACGAACGCGGCGATGGCTTCTTTCATGTCGTCAGAGCGGAGGCAGACGGCCTGACCCTCGGCTTCGACACGCAGCCCGTCGCGGGTCGACATCGTGCCGGCCACGTTGACGGCGCGCTTGGCGCCCTGCACCGCGAGCGGCGGCTGCGCCGCGATCGTCGCTGCGAGATCGCGCACCGTGGGCTCGAGCTCGGCGTCCGATACCACCCGTTCGACCAGTCCGATGCGCAACGCCTCGTCGGCGTCGATCTGGGTGCCGGTGAAGATGAGCTCCTTCGCTTTCCCGGGCCCGACGATCCGGGGTAGCCGCTGCGTGCCTCCGAGGTCCGGAAGGATGCCGTACTTGAACTCGAGCAGGCCAACCTTCGTTCCCTCGGCAATCACGCGCACGTCGCAGGCAAGGGCGAGCTGGAGGCCGGCGCCGAGCGCGTAGCCGCGCACGGCAGCGATCGTCGCGTAGGGCGCTTCCTCGAGCCACGTGAACGAGTCCTGCGTCCGCAGGATGGAGTCGATGACGGGGTCGTCGTCGCGTGTCCCGGCGTCGGACCCCGCGCCGAGGTCGTCATCGAGTGAGCCGGCGAACACGGACGTGTCGATGCCGCTCGAGAAAGCGCGGCCCTCGCCGATGACCACGAGCGCGCGCAGGTCAGGATCGTCGCGGAGTTCCTCGCCGAGCTCGCGCAGCTCGCGCCACATCTCGACCGTGAACGCGTTCAGCCGGTCAGGACGGAAGAGCCGTAGCCAGCCGACCGATCCGTCGCGCTCGAAGCGGAGCGTGACATAGGTCATGGGCGTGCAGGGTAGTGCCGGCTTCCGGCGGTGTGGGGAAGCTCAGCTCGCGATGATCTCGTGGGTCTCGGTGATCGGCTCGGTGACGCAAATCGCCACGATCGGGACCGGCTGCATGAAGCCCGGTACCAGCCGTGCCTCGACGACGCGGACCTCGCCGTCGTCCGGCACGAAAACCGCCATGTCTGCCGTCGCCAGCATCTCTCCCGGGGCGGCGAGGTCGCTCAGCCGGGCGGCGAGGTTCACGGGACCACCGATGTAGTCGTCGCCTTCAAAGAGGATCACGTCGCCGCCGGAGACGCCGGCCCGGATCGGGAGGTTGACCGCGTCGTCGGCCCGACGATCGAGCTCGATGAGCGCCGCCGCCAGGTCGTTGCCGTCTGTGCCGACGAACATTGCCCCGTCACCGAGCCACTTCGCGACGCGAACCCCGTGCTCGGACGCGACGTCGCGGATCAGCGTGCGGAAGCCGGTCAGGAGCGCGACCGCCTCCTCGTCGCCGTGGACCTCCGTGAATCGGGTGAACCCGCAGAGGTCGACGAAAGCGAAGTAGCGGCGAACTCGCATATCCAAAGTCTCGCAGGTGGGTCCGCCGCCGCCCGAACAATACTCGCCGGTTCACACAGCCTTCGCGCGGAGTTCGCCTCTGCGATCACGGCCCTCTGGCGGTGTGACCAAAGTCCCACGGCTTACGCTGCCCTGCATGTCCGAACGCGACCTTCTGACCGGCTTTCTCGACTGGTACCGGGCGGTCGTGGAGCGGAAGGTGGCCGATCTGTCAGTCGACGACGCGACTCGGGTCATGACGCCGACCGGTCTGAGCCCGCTCGGGATCGTGAAGCACCTCGGCGACGTCGAGCGCCGATGGTTTTGTCTGCGGTTCGCGGGCGTGGACGTCGCCATCCTGCGTAGCGACGACTCGCCGGACGCCGACTTTCGCATCGAGCCAGACGACACAATCGCGTCAGTTGTCGATTCCTATCGCGCCGCAGTGGCTGACGCGCGCCGCATCACCGAGGGTGCGTCGCTGGACGACCTCGCCGCCGCGGAATCGCCCCACTACGGGCGCGTCTCGCTGCGGTGGATCCTCGTGCACATGATCGAGGAGACCGCCCGCCACGCCGGACACCTCGATCTCATGCGCGAGCAGATCGACGGTAAGACCGGGGATTAGCCTGGCAACGACTGCACCCAGTCGACCGACACCTCGGCCACCTCCGCGGCCACGTCATCAATGGTGCGACCGGACGACTTTCGCGGCCGGTATCCGTGGTCGGCCGACTCGAGCCAGTGCATGGCTACCGGCCCCTTGATCGCCTTCACCGCGTCCGTCAACGCGTCCTGCGACGCCAGCGAGTCACGCGTGCCGCTCACGAACAGGCACGGCACCGTGAGCCGCGGGAAGTGCTCGACCCGGGGCTGGTCGGGCTTGCCCGCGGCGTGCAGCGGATACCCGAGCAGGAGCAGGCCTAGGGCAGGCACGGGATCATCGTCGGCGCCGACGATGAGCGAGCAGTACCGGCCGCCCATCGAGCGGCCACCCAGCACGAGCCGTTCGGGCGGCAGCTTCGCCTGGCGCGCCAGCTCCGCGGCGGCCTCGCGGGTGGCGCCGTCGAGCACGGCGGCTCGGTCGGGTGACTTCCTTCCTGCGTCCCGATACGGGTAGTTGAACCGCAGCGACGGGATCCTGGCGTCCGCGAGCGCGTCGGCCACGCGGGCGAGAGTCGCCGCGTGCATATCGGAGCCGGCGCCGTGTGCGAGGAGCACCGCCCGGTCGGCGCCGCGCTTCGGACCCGCGTAGATCGTGTTCACCTCTTGCCGATCGAGGCTCGGGCGCGACCCATCAGCCGGAGGCTACCCGGCCCGTCTCCGCCACTAGGCTGCTCGCTCATGCCGCGCCCGGATCGTCCCCTTCGCGTCGCGTACCTCGTGTACCGCGGAAACCCGCACTGCGGCGGCCAGGGTGTGTATACGCGCGAACTTGCTCGCGAGCTCACCGCGCTCGGTCACACGGTCGAGGTGTTCTCGGGGCCGCCGTATCCGGAGCTCGTCGATGACGACCAGCTGACCCGGGTACCGAGCCTCGATCTCTACCGGCCCGAGAACCCGTTCCGGGTGCCGTGGCCGTGGGAGTTCAAGAGCCGCTACGACGTCGCCGAGTTCGCCATCATGTGCGCGGCTGGCTTCCCGGAGCCGTACACGTTCAGCTTGCGCGTTCGGAAGCTGCTGCGCGGCCGCCGAGCCGACTTCGACGTCGTCCATGACAACCAGTGTCTCGGCACGGGCGTCGCGAAGCTGGTGGACGACGGCTGGCCGATGCTGGCGACGCTTCACCATCCCATCACCGTCGACCGCGACCTGGAGCTCCAGCACACGACTCGCCGCTGGAAGCGCTTCACGTTGAGCCGGTGGTACGGCTTCCTCGACATGCAGACCCGGGTGGCTCGCAGGCTCCCGCGGCTGATCACGGTCTCGGAGTCGTCGCGGCGCGACATCGTCGCCGCCATGGACGTCGACCCGAACCGCCTGCACGTCGTACCGGTGGGCGCGAACCCGGACGTGTTCCGGCCCCGGCCCGACCTTCGACGGGTCCCGGGCCGGATCATGACGACGGCGAGCGCCGACGTCCCCATGAAGGGTCTCGGCCCGCTACTCGAGGCCCTGGCCAAGGTGCGCACCGAGCGGGACGACGCCCACCTCGTCGTGATCGGCAAGCCCAAGGGCAAGAGCAACATCCCGGCGCTCATCGACCGCCTCGGACTGGACGGGGCCGTCACGTTCGAGAACGGCGTGACGACCCAGAGAATCGTCGAGCTGTACGCCGAGGCGGAGCTGGCAGCGGTGCCGTCGCTGTACGAGGGGTTCTCGCTCCCGGCTGTCGAGGCGATGGCGTGCGGTGTCCCGATCGTCGCCACGACCGGGGGCGCGCTGCCCGAAGTGATCGGTCGTGACGACGAAACTGGCCTGCTCGTTCCGCCCGGCGATTCATCGGCGCTCGCCAGTGCGATCCTGCGCGCTCTCGACGACGCCGACCTGCGCGCCCGTCTCGGCGCCGCCGGGCGCGCCCGGGTGCTGGACCGGTTCACATGGCGCAGCACCGCGCTCGGGACAATCGAGCACTACCGCGCCGTTCTCGACGAGCAAGCCTGGGCACGCGCATGCTGACCGTCGATTTCGAGCGATTCGATCTGCGCGACCGTCACAGCCTGCTCGATCTCGGGTGCGGCGCCGGTCGCCACGCGTTCGAGGCGATGCGCCGCGGCGCGACTGTCGTCGCGCTCGACTCCGACGATGCCGAGCTCAAAGACGTGAAAGCCGTGAGCGGCGCAATGCTCGACGCCGGTGAGCTGCCGCGCGGCGAGGCCGGTGTCGTCAACGGCGACGCGCTCGCGCTGCCGTTCCCGGACGAGGAATTCGACCGGATCATCGCCGCCGAGGTGCTCGAGCACATTCCCGACGACGAACGCGCGGTGCGTGAGCTCGTGCGTGTGCTGCGCGCCGGCGGTCGTATGGCCGTCACGGTCCCGACGCGTTGGCCCGAGCGCGTCTGCTGGGCGCTCGACCACCGCTATCACGACACGCCCGGCGGGCACGTGCGGATCTACCGCCAGCACGAGCTCGAAGCCAAGCTCGAGCGGGCGGGACTGGTCTCGCGCGGCTCGCATCACGCGCATGCCTTGCACGCGCCGTACTGGATGCTCCGGTGTGCGGTCGGCGTCGAGAACGCCGACGCCTGGCCCGTCCGGAGGTACCACGACTTCCTGGTGTGGGAGCTCACGAACCGGCCCCGCTGGACCCGAATCCTCGACCGGGCGCTCAATCCCGTTCTCGGGAAGAGCGTCGTGCTCTACGCGGAGAAGCCTCGATGAACGTGTTGCCTGACCTCGACGGGATCGTGAGCGCCGACGAGCTCGCGGCCACGGTGGATGCCATCGCCGCCATCCAGTTGCGGGACGGCAACGTCCCCTGGACCCCGGGCCACCACACCGATCCGTGGAACCTCGTCGAGGCGGCGATGGCGCTCGACGTCGGAGGGCGTCACGCGGAAGCCGAGCGGGCATACGAGTGGCTGCGATGCCGGCAGCGGCCCGACGGTGCGTGGCACGCGTATTACATCGGCAACGAGGTGAAGGATCCCACACTCGACACCAACGTCACCTGCTACATCGCGAACGGGGCGTGGCACCACTACCTGTCGACGCGCGACCGGCGTTTCCTCGACGACTTTTGGCCTGTCGTCGAGGCCGCGATCGACTACGCCCTCGACTACCAGGCCGAGACGGGCGAGATCGCGTGGCGGGGTGACGATCCCGACGACGGGGCCTTGCTCACCGGATCGTCGAGCCTCCATGCGAGCCTGCGCTGCGCGATCGCGATCGCGGAGCACCTCGGCCACGAGCGTCCCGACTGGGAGCTTTCGCTCGGCTCGCTTGCAATCGCCGTCGCCCACCGGCCCGACGCGTTCCTCGACAAGGTGCGGTGGGCGATGGACTGGTACTACCCCATCCTCGGTGGCGTCCTACGCGGTCACGCGGCCCATGCCCGGGTGGCCGCGGGATGGAACATGTTCGTGGTCGAGGGGCGCGGCGCGCGCTGTGTGTCGGATCGTCCGTGGGTCACCGCCGCCGAGACGTGCGAGCTCGTGATGGCGCTCGACGCCATCGGTGCGTACCGCGAGGCCTCCAAGCTCTTCGAGTGGGTGCAGTTCCTGCGAGCCGACGGCGGGGGCTACTGGACGGGCGCGAACTTCGAGGGCGGCGCGTTCCACCTCGAGGGCCAGCTGTATCCCGTCGAGCAGCCGACGTGGAACTCGGCCGCGGTCGTGCTCGCCGCGCACGCGCTGGCGGGTGACGCGCCGACGGCTGGCCTCTTCCGCGGTGAGGGGCTGCCGGTCGGGCTCACCCCCGAGGAACTCCTGGCCGCGGGGGCCGAGATCGAAGCAGAGATGTTGGCGCGCCGGCGCCGGGACTAGAGCCCTCGACAATCAATCGCGTCGAAGCAGGCGCAGGCTGCCGGTGGTCGAGACGGGTGTGAAGGCGCCCGAGGCGACGGCTCGCTTCCACACCTCGAACGGCGCCGGACCGCCCTCCCACGGATCCTCGAACACGTCGTGGAACACGAGTAGGCCGCCCGGCGCGACGTGCGGCGACCAGCCTTCGTAGTCGGCGAGCACGACGTCGAGGGCATGACCGCCGTCGATGAACAAGAGCCCGAGCGGCGTGCGCCACTGCGCGGCGATCGTCGGCGAGTCGCCCACGATCGCGACGACGGTGTCCTCGAGGCCGGCGCGCTCGATGGTGCGGCGGAAGAACGGCAGCGTGTCCATGCGCCCCGTGGCGGCATCGACGACTTCGGGGTCGTGGTGTTCCCACCCGGCCTGGTTCTCCTCGGAACCCCGATGGTGGTCGACGCTGAACAGCACCGTGCCGCCTTCGCGCGCGGCGCCACCGAGGTACACGGCCGACTTGCCGCAGTAGCTGCCGATCTCCAGCAGCGGCCCGATGGCGGCCGCGTCGCGACCTGCCCCGTGGAGCGCGAGTCCCTCCTCGTCGGGCATGAACCCCTTGGCGGCGCGGGCGACCTCGAGGAGGTGAGCGTCCACTCAGATGACGGGGTCTTCGCGGTACCGGCCGAACACGTCGGCCAGCGCCCCGACGATCTCCCCTACGGTCGCCTGCGTCGACACCGCGTCGATCAGCCCCGGCATGAGGTTCACGTCCGGCTCGCCCGCGTCGGCTCGCACGCGCGTCAGCGCGGCATCGACGGCGGCGCCGTCGCGATCGGCCTTCGCCCGGGCCAGCCGCTTCAGCTGCGTCTCCTCGACTTCGGGGCCGATGCGCAGGACCTCGACCTCCTGATCGCCACCGGTCGTCGCGACGTTCACACCCACGAGGAGATGACGACCGTCGTTGAGTTTTCGCTCGAGCTCGTACGCCGACTCGGCGATCTCACCTTGGAACCAGCCCGACTCGATCGCCTGGAACACGCCTTCGAGGAGCGAGCCGCCGCCGAGCCGGTCCAGGTGCGCGAACACGGCTTCCGCCCGACGCTCCATCTCGTCGGTGAGCTCCTCGACGAACCACGAGCCGCCGAGCGGGTCGGCCACGTTCGTGACGCGGGACTCGTAGGCGATTACCTGCTGCGTCCGGAGCGCGAGACGGGCCGCGTTCTCCGTCGGGAGGGCGAGCACCTCGTCCATCGAGTTCGTGTGCAGGCTCTGCGTGCCTCCGAGCACGCCGGCGAGCGCCTCGATGGCGGTCCGGACGACGTTGACCTCGGGCTGCTGCGCGGTGAGCGACACCCCCGCCGTCTGCGTGTGGAACCGCAGCTGGCGGGAGCGCTCCGCGTGGGCACCGTACCGGTCGGTCATCCAGCGGGCCCAGATGCGACGGGCGGCGCGGTACTTGGCAATCTCCTCGAAGAAGTCGATGTGGGCGTTGAAGAAGAAGGACAGGCGCGGGGCGAACTCGTCGACGCCGAGCCCCGCGGCCATCCCCGCTTCGACGTACGCGAAACCGTTGGCGAGCGTGAACGCGAGCTCCTGGGCGGCGGTGCTGCCGGCCTCACGGATGTGGTACCCGGATACCGAGATCGGATGCCACCGCGGCATCTCGGCCGTGCAGAACCGCAGTGTGTCCGACACGATGCGCATCGACGGGCGGGGCGGAAAGATGTACTCCTTCTGCGCCTGGTACTCCTTGAGGATGTCGTTCTGGAGTGTGCCGCCGAGATCACGACGCGTCGCACCGCTGCGCTCCGCCGCTGCGACGTACATCGCGAGAAGGATCGCCGCCGGTGAGTTGATCGTCATCGACGTCGTGACCTTCGAGAGGTCGATGTCGCGGTAGAGATCCTCGACGTCGGCGAGCGTGTCGACGGCGACCCCGCACTTGCCGACCTCACCGGCCGACAGTGGGTCGTCCGAGTCGCGTCCCATGAGCGTCGGCAGGTCGAACGCGGTCGAGAGGCCGTCGCCGCCGGCGTCGAGCAGCTCGCGGAAGCGACGGTTGGTGTCGGGAGCGGTGCCGAAGCCGGCGAACATCCGCATCGTCCACAGCTTCGAGCGGTACATGGACGCGTAGGGCCCGCGTGTGTACGGCCATTCGCCGGGAAACTCACCGTCGTCGGGCCCGTAGACGGGGGCAACCGGAACACCCGACATCGTCGTGAAGTCAGCGTCGCGAAGCTCGGACTTCTCGGACGCCCGTTGCCAGCGGTCGCGTGCTGTCGTCACTGCGAACACGCTACCGGCAACCACGTGGGGTGGTGCGCCCCGGCGTAGAAATGGGTAGGACAGGTGCGCAAACGCGCCGTCAGTCGACGCCAGGTACAGTCCGCTCGCCGCCGACCCGGAGGATCCGATGGAGCAAGGCCAGGCCCCCGACCGCAACCTCGCCCTGGAGCTCGCCCGTGTGACCGAAGCCGCTTCCCTCGCCGGCGGCCGGTGGATGGGCCGGGGCGACAAGGAGGCCGCCGACCAAGCCGCCGTCGACGCCATGCGCCTCGTGCTCAACCGGGTCTCGATGGAGGGTGTCGTCGTCATCGGCGAGGGCGAGAAGGACGAGGCCCCGATGCTCTACAACGGCGAGCAGCTCGGCGCCGGCGGGCCCCCGTGCGACATCGCCGTCGACCCCATCGACGGGACCACGCTGACCGCGCTCGGGCGACCGAACGCCATATCGGTGATCGCACTCTCGGAACGAGGGACGATGTTCGACCCCGGCCCCTGCGTGTACATGGAGAAGATCGCCGTCGGTCCCGAGGCCGCCGACGCGATCGAGCTCGACGCGCCCGTGACCCACAACCTGCAGGCGGTCGCGAAGGCGCTGGGCGAGGACGTCGACGACGTGACCGCTGTCATCCTCGACCGCGACCGGCACGAGCGCATCATCAAGGAATGCCGGGACGCCGGGGCGCGGATCCGGCTCATCCCCGACGGCGACGTCGCCGGCGCGATCTCCACCGCGTGGCCCGACAGTGGCGCCAACATCCTGTTCGGCATCGGCGGCACCCCCGAGGGCGTCATCGCCGCCGCCGCGCTGAAGTGCCTGGGCGGCGCGATTCAAGGTCGGCTCTGGCCGCGCGACGACGACGAGCGGAGCGCCGCCGTCGACGCCGGCTACGACCTCACCCGGATCCTCACGACCGACGATCTCGTCAGCGGCGACGACGTGTTCTTCTCCGCCACCGGCATCACCGACGGCGAGCTCCTCAAAGGTGTCCGCTACTGGGGTGATGGCGCCGGCACGCAGTCTCTCGTGATGCGGTCCAAGTCGGGCACGATCCGCAAGATCGACGCCCGCCACCGCTGGCACAAGCTCATGCGCTACTCGTCGTTCAAGTTCGACTGATTCTCTGGTCGCACTTGCGAGCGCAAGTGCTCCAGCCCACCATCGTTTCGATCCGGGGCCGGGGAAACCCCGGCCCCTGTCGCAGGTGCCGCTTTCAAGTTCGGCTAGCGCAGGCGGCTCCACGCGCTGCGCGGCGTCACGCCGTAGTTGTAGATCGACCAGCCGATCGCCTTCTGCTGCCGGGCGGCGCGCACAAACCCGACGTAGTCCTGCGCCTTGGCAGCGTTGCCGAGGCCGCCGATGGCGTGCACCGGCGCGTCCGGCTTGGCCAGGTTCGACCGCAGGCGGCGGATGTTCTCGTCGGTGTAGCGGAAGCCGTCCCGGTAGCCGGAGGCCGTGTTGCGGTTGGTCCAGTACGACATGGGCAGCCAGACGTCGTAGAGATCGCCGATCTCGCGCCACGGGAAATTGGGCCAGAAGTCGCCGTTGATCACCTCGAGCAGGACGGGCTCGAGCACGATGGCGCCGATCGGACGGTTCGGCGCGAGCTTTCGGACACGGTTCGAGAGTTCGACGAGCGCGGTGTTGCGAGCATCGACGTCGGAGACGTCGCCCCGGAACTCGATGTCGAGCGCCACGCCGTCGAAGCGCTCGCCGCCGGAGCGGAAGTCGAGCAGGCCGCGGATGTGTCGCAGGTCGGCGTCGAGATCGTCGAAGTGCGGGAGGTACCAGGCGACCACGCGCAGTCCGGCGTCGTGGGCGTCCTGGAGGAACTGGCCGACGAGCTTGGGGGTGACCGTTGCTCCCGGTGTGCGGGTGTCGTCCTGCGCCGCCTGCAGATACAACGTCTTCACGCCGCGGTCCTTCATGGTGTCGACCGCAGACGGCTTGAGCGGGGGCTTCTTGCCGGCCGGTTGGAGCGCGGGGACGTACTCGTAGACGTCGACCCACGTGCCGAGCCCGCGGTAGGCCTGGAGGTCGTTCCGATTCGGAGCGCTCGGCGCCGAGCCTGCCGTGCCGAAGCTGAACGACGAAGCAAGCGCGATGACGAGGACGAGCGGAAGGGACCGGCGCACAAGTGTCACGCTAGGCGGCGATCGCAGGTTGTGGTGCGCGCCAACTACACCGGCTCGATCGCGCCGGCCACCTCGAGTCGGTTCCGGGCGCGTAACAGTGCGGCTTGCGCCTCTTCGTCGTCCGGGCTCTCGGCCAGTCGTTCCTCGGCGCGTTGCAGCGCGCGCCGGGCGCGTTCGACGTCGATCTGCTCGGCGAGCTCGGCAACGTCGGACAGGACGATCACGCGGTCGTTCGACACCTCGACGAACCCGCCATGCACGGCGACCGCCTGCTCGCCGCGCTCCGGCAGCAGGCTCCGCACGACGCCGATCCCGAGCGCGCCGAGAAACGGGACGTGCCCGGGCAGGAACGCGATCTCACCCTCCGAGGTCCGGCACACGAGCATGTCGGCCTCGCCCGTGTAGAGAACCCGTTCGGGTGAGACGACATCGACGGTAAGCGGCACGCGCCCTCAGCCCTCCTGCAACGTCTTCGCCTTGGCAAGCACGCTCTCGACGCCGCCGACGTTGAAGAACGCCTGCTCCGGGACCTCGTCGAGCTCGCCGTTCACGAGCGCCTCGAAGCTCTGCACGGTCTCCTCGATCGGCACATACACGCCCGGGACGCCCGTGAACTTCTCGCCCACGAAGAAGGGCTGCGACAGGAACCGCTGGATCTTGCGAGCGCGGGCGACGGTGACCTTGTCCTCTTCGGACAGCTCGTCGATCCCGAGGATGGCGATGATGTCCTGCAGTTCCTTGAACCGCTGGAGCACCTCCTGCACGCGGCGGGCGCAGTTGTAGTGGCGTTCGCCGATGACCTCGGGCGCCAGGATCGTCGAGGATGACGCGAGCGGGTCGACGGCGGGATAGATGCCGAGGGCGGCGATCTGGCGGCTCAGCTCGGTCGTGGCGTCGAGGTGCGCGAACGTCGTGAACGGCGCCGGGTCCGTGAAGTCGTCGGCGGGCACGTACACCGCCTGGAGCGACGTGATCGAGTGGCCCTTGGTCGACGTGATGCGCTCCTGGAGCTCGCCCATCTCGTCGGCGAGCGTCGGCTGGTAACCCACGGCCGACGGCATCCGGCCCAGCAGCGTCGACACCTCCGACCCCGCTTGCACGAACCGGAAGATGTTGTCAACGAAGAGCAACACGTCCTGGTTCTTCACGTCGCGGAAGTACTCGGCGACCGTTAACGCGGCCAGCCCGACCCGCAGCCGCACGCCCGGCGGCTCGTCCATCTGGCCGAAGATCAGCGACGCCCGGTCGATGACGCCGGATTCCTGCATCTCGAGCCAGAGGTCGGTGCCCTCGCGGGTCCGTTCGCCCACGCCTGCGAACACCGAGATGCCGCCGTGCTGGGTGGCGACGCGGTGGATCATCTCGAGGATGATGACGGTCTTGCCCACGCCGGCCCCGCCGAACATGGCGATCTTGCCGCCGCGGACGTAGGGCTCGAGCAGATCGATGACCTTGATGCCGGTCTCGAACATCTCCCGGCTGGGCTCGAGCTCGCGGAACGGCGGCGGGTCGCGGTGGATGTCCCAGTGCTCGTCGATCCCGGTGAGCTGGTCACCCGGGATGTCGAGGGGTTCGCCGAGCACGTTGAGCACATGGCCGAGGACGCCTTCGCCGACCGGCATCTGGAGGTCGCGACCGGTGTTGCGCACCTTCGTGCCGCGGCGCAGTCCGTCGGTGGGCTTCATGCAGATGGCGCGGACCCGGTTGTCGCCGATCTGCTGGGCCACCTCGGCGACGATGCGGATGGCCTCCCCCTCCAGCTCGATCTCCATGTCGATGGCGGTGTTGATCTCGGGGAGGGCGTCGGGGGGGAACTCGACGTCGACGACCGGTCCGGCGATGGCGACGACGCGCCCGTCCTTCAGCTCGATCTCGGTGCGCTCGGGGGCCAGGGTCATTGCAAACGACTCCTCGTAGGTTGATGTGCCTCGGTGTTCACGGCGCGGCGTGCACCCGGAGATCCTCGCCGAACGGCTCCTCGGCGCCCTGCGCGCCAATGTTGCGGAGGGCTTCCGCTCCGCCGACGATCTCGGTGATCTCGGTGGTGATCGCGTCCTGGCGCGCCCGGTTCATCACCCGGGTGAGGTTCACGATGAGCTCGTCGGCATTGTCGCTGGCCGCCTTCATCGCCCGCTGCCGGGCCGCGTGCTCCGACGCCGCCGCGTTCAGCAGCGCGGCGTAGATGCGGGCCTCGACGTACCGGGGCAGGAGCCGTTCCAGGATCTCCCCCGGCCCGGGCTCGAACTCGTACGCCGCCCGCAGCGGCTCGGCCTGGCGGGCGCGCTCGTCTTCGTCGCGCACGATCTCGCGCTCGAGCGGCATGAGCGGGCGGACCACGACCTCCTGCGTCCCGATGGACACGAAGCGGGTGTAGATGAGCTGCACCATGTCGACGCGCCCGTCCAGGAACGGGTCGCGCACCGCGGCGCCGATGCGGCGGGCGTCCTCGTAGGACGGCTGGTCGCTGAAGCCGGTGAACGACGCCTCGACCGGATACCTCCGGTAGCGGAAGTAGCTCTCCCCCTTGCGTCCGACCACGTACACCGACGAGTCGCGCGCGAGCTCGCGATGCTCCTCGATCTCACCCTCGGCGGCGCGTAGCACCGACGAGTTGTACGCGCCGCACAGCCCGCGGTCGGCGGTAATCACGACATGGCCGACGGTGCGGATTTCGGACCGGGGCACCAGGTACGGGCTGTCGATGGCACCGCCGGCGTCGGCGAGGTCGTGGACGACCTCGGTGATCTGGTCGCTGTAGGGCACGGCGGCCTCGACGCGGGCCTGCGCGCGCACGATCCGGCTGGCGGCGATGAGCTCCATCGCGCGCGTGATCTTCTTGGTCGACTGGACGCTCCGGATGCGTCGCCGGAGGATCCGCTCCTGGCCGCCCGCCACGTCCCGCTACTCCGTCGCCAGCGTCTTGTCGGACTCGGGCTCTCCGAGGGCCTCGCCCTCGAGCGCTTCGATCGTCGTCTCCGCCGCTGCTGACGGCTGGAACATCGACTTGAAGTCGTCGACGGCCTGCTTGAGCTCGGCCTCCTCCGGGAGCTGCCCGGTGTCGCGGATCGTTGCGAGCAGATCGGCGTGACGGGTCTGGAAGTAGTCGTGGACCTCGCTCTCGAAGCGCCGGACGTCCTCGATAGGGAGGTCGTCGAGGTACCCCTGCGTGCCGACGAAGATCGAGATCACCTGGAGTTCGACCGGCAGCGGCGCGTTGAGCCGCTGCTTCAAGAGCTCGGTGAGGCGGTAGCCGCGGTCGAGCTGCGCCTGCGAGACCCGGTCGAGCTCGGAGCCGAACGTCGCGAACGCCTCGAGATCGCGGAACTGGGCCAGGTCGATCTTGAGCGTTCCGGCGACGGACTTCATCGCCTTGATCTGCGCGTCGCCGCCAACCCGCGACACCGAGATGCCGACGTCGACCGCGGGCCGGACACCCGCCTTGAAGAGGTCGTCCACCAGGTAGATCTGCCCGTCGGTGATCGAGATCACGTTGGTTGGGATGTAGGCGGAGATGTCACCCGCCTTCGTCTCGATGATCGGTAGGGCGGTTAGTGAGCCGCCGCCGCGGTCCTCGTTGAGCTTGGCGGCGCGTTCCAGCAGCCGGGAGTGCAAATAGAAGACGTCACCCGGGTACGCCTCGCGGCCGGGCGGCCGGCGGAGGAGCAACGACAGCTGCCGGTACGACTCGGCTTGCTTCGAGAGGTCGTCGTACACGACCAGCGCCGCTTCGCCGTTGTCCATCCAGTACTGGCCCAGCGCGCACCCCGCGTACGGCGCGAGGTACTTGAACACCGCCGGGTCTGCCGCCGGCGCGTTCACGACGACCGTGTACTCGAGCGCGCCGTGGGACTCGAGGGTGGCAACCGTCTGCGCGACGGTCGACCCCTTCTGGCCGATGGCGACGTAGATGCACTTCTCGCGCTGGCCGCGCTGGTTAAGGATCGTGTCGACCGCGACGGTCGTCTTGCCGGTCTTGCGATCGCCGATGATCAGCTCCCGTTGGCCGCGGCCGATCGGCGTCATCGCGTCGATGGCCTTGATGCCGGTCTGGAGCGGCTCGTTCACGGGACGGCGGAGGACGATGCCGGGCGCCTGGATCTCGAGCCGCCGGTACGTCTCGGTTGCGATCGGCCCCTTGCCGTCGATTGGCTGGCCGAGCGCGTTGACGACCCGGCCCAGCATGGCGTCCCCGACCGGGACCGACATGATGCGGCCCGTCTCCTGGACGGTGTGGCCCTCCCCGACCTCGTCGGCCTCGCCGAGCACCACGGCGCCGATGGAGTCCTCGTCCAGGTTCAGCGCCAGCCCGAGCGTCCCGCCCTGGAACTCCAAGAGCTCGTTGACGGCGGTGTCGGGCAGGCCTTGGATGCGGGCGATCCCGTCGCCGACCTCGAGCACCCGGCCCACCTTCGCCCTCTCGATCGAGGGGGTGAAGCCGCCGATGTGCTTGCGCAGCGCTTGGGCGATCTGGTCGGCGTTGATTGCGAACTCGGTCACGAGATCCTCTCTTTGAGCTCCTCGAGGCGGCGGCGGATCGTCCCGTCGATCACAGTGTCGCCGATGCGGGCGAGGACGCCGCCCAGGACGCGCGGGTCGACCACCACCTTGACCTCGACCTCCTTGCCCAAGGCCTCGCTGAGCGCCCGGGCCAGGCGTTCGCGCCGCGCGTCGTCGAGCGGGACGGCGGTGCGCACCTCGGCCACTTCGTGCTGACGGGCGCGGGCCGAGAGAGCGAGGAAGCGATCCACGATGGCGGGCAGATCACCGGCGCGGTCAGCGCCGACGACCATGGCGACGAGTCCGACGCTGGTCGGCACGGCTGTGCCGCCCATGAGCTCCTCGATCACCGCGACCCGCCGCTCCGCGGGCACCGCTCGATCGCTCAGCGCCATGCGGAGCTCGTCGTTGGCCTCGAAGGTGCGCGAGAAGCGGAACAGGTCGTCCTCGACGGCATCGACGCGCCGTTCGGCGCGCGCGATTTCGTAGAACGCCTGCGCGTACGCCTCGACCCGGCTCGGCTGTGCCATTACGGCTGCCTGCTCCCGTTCCCGCCGCGTCCGTTCCCGCTGACCTGGTCGATGTAGCTCTCGACCAGCGCGAGCTGCGTCTCACGATCCAGGTTGCGCTCGACGATCCGCTCCGCCAGCTCGATCGACAGGTCGGCCACCTGGCGCTGCAGCTCGGCGCCGACGCGCTCGGCCGCGAGGCGCGCGTCTTCCTGCGCCCGGGCGCGGATCTCGGCCGCCTCGGCCTCGGCCTGAGCCCGGATCTGGCGCTTGACCTCGTCGGCGGACTGTCGCGCCTCCTCGAGGATGCGCGCCGCCTCGTTGCGTGCCTCAGCCAGCTGGCGCTGGTACTGCTCCCGCTCGGACTCGGCCTCGGTGCGCGCTCGCTCGGCGCGCTCGAGGTCGTCGCGGATCCGCTCTTCGCGGCGCTTCATCATGTTGCGCACCGGCGGCAGCGCGTATTTCCACATCACTAGCAGGAGAACGAGAAAGGCCGCGCCGCCCCAGATGATCTCGTTCGTCTCCGGAAGGATCAGGCTCGGGGCCTTCTGGCAATCGTCGATCTTCTTGCCGTCCTCGAGCAGCTTGATGCACTCCTCCTCGGCATCGCCCGCCGGTTTGGCATGGGCGACGCCGGGAACGGCGACCACGCCGACGAGGGCGACCACGACGGCAGCGATAAACAGTCGGATCCGCATCGGTCGCTCCTAGCCGCTGATGATGAAGGACAGCACGAACCCGAACAGGGCCAGCGCCTCGGTGAACGCGATGCCCAGGAACATGGTCGTCCGGACAGTGCCTGCCGCTTCGGGCTGCCGGGCCATCGCCGTGATGGCGTTGCCGACCACGAGCCCGATGCCGATGCCTGGGCCGATCGCGGCGCCGCCGTAGACGATCCCACGGCCAATGGCTGTGAGTCCCGACTGGAGCTCACCGGCTGCTTGTTGAGCCAACAGGACGAGATCTAGCAAGGGAACCTCCCTAGTGCTCGGGGTGCATGGCAAGGCCGATGTACACGGCGGTGAGAATGGCGAAGATGAACGCCTGGAGCCCGGCGACCAGGATCTCGAACGCGGTCAGCGCGACGAGCAGCGCGAACGGGAATGTGGCCCCGACCTTGAGGAGCGCGGCGGCGCCGAAGATGGACGAGGAGAGGATCGCGAACGTCACGAGAATGAGATGGCCGGCGAGCATGTTCGCGAAGAGCCGGATGGCAAGTGAGAAGGGCCGGACGAAGAACGTCGAGACGAACTCGATGAGCACCATGAGCGGCAGGATCGCCTTCGGGACGCCCGGCGGGATAAGCGACGACTTCATGTAGCCGCCGAAGCCCTGCCTCTTGATCCCGACGATGTTGAAGATGAACCAGACGAGGAGCGCTAGGAGAAGCGGAACCGCGATGCGTGCGTTCCCGGGGAACTGGATGAAGGGGACGATCTCGAAGATGTTGACGATGAAGATGAAGAAGAACATCGTCGTCAGGAAGGGCAGGTAGCCCATCCCCTCGGGGCCGATCGTCTGCAGGATGATGCTCTCGCGGACGAACTCCACGCTGGACTCGGCGAGGTTTTGCACTCCCGTCGGAACCAATGCTCCCCGCCGCGCCGCGGCGAAGAAGAATGCCAATGTGATCACGACCGCGACGAGATAGATGAGGACGGTCTTGTTGATGGCGTACGGCGTGTCCTTGAAGAAGATGTCGGGCCAACGCGTGAGGTGCGTGATCGGTGGAAATTCGAGACCGAGGAGCGTCACGACGCGTGTCCCTTGCGGTTGGTGACAGCGAGCCGATCACGCCGCAAACCGGGTGCGGCAAGCGAGAAGCTGACGGATCGTAGCTCCCAGAACAGCAACCCCAGATGGGTGACGAAGAGAGTCAGGCCCAGGACCACGATGTCGACCCAGCCGAACAACGCCTGGGCCACGACCATCACGACCACGATCGACACCATGCGAAACAGGAATCCGCCCAACGCGACGGCGAACAGCGCGTTCCCCGACCGTCGCGCGCCCCAGTCGAGGGTGAGTGCGGCGGCGAAGAAGTTGAGCAGGCAGACGGCCAGGCCCAGGGCCGCGCTGGCAGCTCCGTCGACGCCCCGGATCGCCCCGGCGACCAGCACAACCGCGGGGGCGATGAGCAGCCCGTGGCGGGCCAAATCGGCTGCGATCCTCTTCTCTACCGGGGGCGGCGCGTCCACGGCTTGCCCTCCTCCTCGCGCTCGACCTTTGCCTTGTAGCGGTAGATGGTCCGTATGCACACGCCTGTGATGCCTAGCGTCGAGAGCGCCACGACCAGGACCGGCGCTGTGCCGAGCCGGCCGTCGAGCCACAGGCCGAACAGCGCAAACAGCACTGGCGTCGCCGCGAACTCGAACGCCTGTGCGAGCGCGTCGCCGAAGCCACGATTGAGGGCCTGACGCTCGGCCCACCGCCGCTCGCCGCCCGCCCCTACGTCCCCCGCTGCGCCCGGATGCACGATCCTTCGCCCTACTCGCCCACTCAGGTGAGCTTGTGAATACAATCACAATCTAGCCCGGCGCCCGAGAGGGCGTCAACTCAGGAGTCTTTCGCCTCCGGCCCCGGGGAGGCCAAAGCGCCGGGAGTGTCTCTTAGGCCCCGGTGTGCTCCTGCTGCTGGCGGCGAGCGGCGAGGTCGACGACGTCCTCGCCGTGGGCGGCGGCATCCCGGGCTTCGAGCGCGGCGTCGCGGGCCGAGCGGACCCCGGGGTGGAACACGACGTAGAGGAGGAGGCCCAGTGCCGCGATCCCGACCGGGAGCAGCGCGTTCCCCTGATTCGTGTAGGTCGGGACGAGGACGAGGCCGGACAGCACTGCCGTCCAGAGCCACAGGATGGCGACCGTTCGTCGCGTCGTATGGCCGAGACGCATCAGCCGGTGGTGCAGGTGGTCCTTGTCGGCGACGTGGAACGCGGTTCGCCGGTACACGCGGCGGAAGAACGAGAACGCCGTGTCGAGGATCGGGATGCCGAGGATCACGACCGGGATGAAGAGCGGCGCGAAGAAGAAATAGGTCTGGCCGCTGAACTGGTCCGCCGTGCGGCCGCCCACGGTGATCGTCGTCGTCGCCATGAGGAGCCCGAGGAACAACGACCCGGCGTCGCCCATGATGACGCGCGCCGGGTTGAGGTTGTGGGGCAGGAACCCCACGCACACGCCGACGGCGATGATCGCGACCAGAGGGGCGACGTTCGATCCCTCCAGCAGACCGGCTTTGAACAACCGGTCCGAGTAGAGGAAGAAGGCCGAGCCGGCGATGGCGACGATGCCGGCCGCGAGGCCGTCGAGCCCGTCGATGAGGTTGATCGCGTTCGCCATGATCACGACCGTGAGCACGGTCACCAGGGGCGCGAGGTCGGCCGACAGTACGACGTAGTCGTACCGGGCAAACGGGACCCGGAAGTAGAGCATCGTCACGCCGAACAGCGAGAGGACGCTGCCGGAGAGCACCATGCCCGCAACCTTCGCCGGCGGGGACACGCCTCCCCTTCGCTCCCACAGGTCGTCGACGGCGCCGACCACGAACATCACGGCTGCCGCCACCATGACACCGATGGGTTCCACTGCGCTGTCGAACATCTCGTGGAACTGCGGGACCTGCGATGCAACCGCCATGGCGACGAGGAACCCGCCGAACATCGCGGCGCCGCCCAGCGTCGGCGTGGCCCGCTCGTGCACGCTCCGGGCGCCCGGGACCGAGATCGCGCCGATCCACACCGCGACCCGGCGGACGACGAACGCGAGCAGGAACGTCGTGAGCGCGGCGACCGACAGGACGAGGGAGTACCCGGCCACGGGTTACCTCACCTCGAGGAGCGTCACGGGCGGGCGAGCTCGGGGTACGGCGTGTACTTCGAGCACAGACGGGCGGCGGCGTCGCGCACGTCCGTCGCGACCGTGTCGTCGTCGGGCTTACGCAGCACGGTTGCGATGAGGGACGAGATCTCTGCCATCTCCGGTTCGCCCATCCCGGCAGTTGTCACGGCGGCGGTCCCGAGCCGCAACCCGCTCGTCACGAACGGCTTCTCGGGGTCGTTGGGGATAGCGTTCTTGTTCACCGTGATGCCGGCGCGATCGAGCGACTCCTGGGCCTTCTTGCCGGTGACGCCGAACGGGCGCAGGTCGACGAGCATCAGGTGGTTCTCGGTCCCGCCCGACACGATGCGGAATCCCTCGTCCGCGAGCCCGCCGGCGAGCGCCTGCGCGTTGCGCACGATCCCCGCCGCGTAGTCGCGGAAGCCGGGCTGGGCGGCCTCGTGAAAGGCCACGGCCTTGGCCGCGATCACGTGCATGAGCGGCCCGCCCTGCAGACCCGGGAACACCGCCTTGTCGATAGCGGCGGCGTACTCGTCGCGACACAGGATGCACCCGGCGCGCGGGCCGCGCAGGGTCTTGTGGGTCGTGAGGGTGATGACGTCCGCGTACGGCGCCGGCGACGGGTGGACACCGCCGACGATCAGCCCGGCGATGTGCGCGGCGTCGACCATGAACAGCGCGCCGACCTCGTCGGCGATATCGCGGAACGCGGCGAAGTCGATGAGGCGCGGGTAGGCGGTTGCTCCGGCGACGATCATCTTCGGCCGCTCGCGGCGAGCTAGATCGCGGATCTGGTCGTAATCGAGAGTCTCGCTCTCGTCGTCGACGCCGTAGGCCACGAATTCGTAGAGCCGTCCACTGAAGTTGACCGGCGATCCGTGCGTGAGGTGGCCGCCCTGGTCGAGGCGCATCCCCATGACCTTGTCGCCCAGCGCGAGTAGCGCCATGTAGGCGGCCATGTTGGCGCTGGCGCCCGAGTGAGGTTGCACGTTCGCGTGGTCGGTGCCGAACAGCGCGCACGCGCGGGCGCGGCCGAGCTCCTCGGCGTCGTCGACCACATAGTTGCCGCCGTAGTACCGCTTGCCGGGGTAGCCCTCGGAGTACTTGTTCGTGAGCACGGAGCCCTGCGCCGCCAGCACCGCGAGTGACGTGAAGTTCTCCGACGCGATGAGCTGGATCGTGGTGTTCTGCCGCTCGATCTCGCGCCGGACGACGTCGGCGATCTCGGGATCGGTTGCGGCCAGAGCGTCGAAAGGATCGGTCATGACTCTCCCCGCTCGATGTCGGTGATCTGCTTCACGCGCCGCTCGTGGCGGCCGCCTTCGAATCCTGTCGACAACCACAGGCGGAGTATCTCGTCGGCGAGCCCCTCCCCGACGACGCGCCCCCCCATGGCCAAGACGTTGGCGTCGTTGTGCTCTCGTGACACTCGGGCCGTGTACAGATCGTTGCACAGGGCCGCCCGGATGCCCCGAACTTTGTTGGCTGTGATCTGCTCACCCTGCCCGCTCCCCCCCAGCACGATGCCCCGCTCCGCCTTCCCTTCGGCGACGGCCCGGGCCACGGCGGCGCAGATCGGCGGGTAGTCGACCGGCTCCTCGGAATGCGTGCCGAGGTCGTCGACGGTGTGCCCGTCCTCCTTGAGGACTCCCTTGAAATGCTCCTTGAGGCGGTAACCCGCGTGGTCGGAGCCGATCGCGATGTGCACGGACGCCTCCTCGGAGCCACGCGACGAGCCGGCAGCAAGGTCAGCCTACCGGTCGGCTTGTTCGTCAATGCGGAGGGCATCGAGGGCCCCTCTTGCTCCGCGGCTAGACCATCACGACCGCGTACCCTCGGCCCGTGGTCCGCCCCGACGAACAAGAGGAGTTCCCGAAGGTCACCGTCGCGTTTCTCCGACGCGTGGAGGAGCTGTGCCCCCGGCGCGTCGCGTTCGAGCACCACAATCGCCGCGGGAACCGCACGGCGCCCGCCCAGTGGCGCGTCGCAAATCAGCTCATGGACCATGCGCGCGTCGCGCACATCGAGCTCGGGCCACCCTCCCCCGTCGCGTTCACACCGCTGCCCGACCTTGTACCCGAGGAGCGACGCGTCTACGACACCGCCGCCCGGTGGTATCTCCAGCTGTTCGGCAATCGGGCCGTCCGCACCGTGGACGTCGACGACCTGGACGAGTGGGAGACACCCGTCCCCGAGCTCGGGGTTCGACTCGTGGGCCCCGCCGGCCTCCCGGTCGAGGACGGCGACGGCCAGGCCGAGCTGCGCTTGTTGCGCATCGGCGGCGCCGAGCCCGACTCCACTGATCCCCTGGGCTCCGTCGACGTCCGCTTCGCCCTGCTTCGCCGGGCCGGCTGGCTCGCCGGGCGATCGGTGCGGCTCGTGCATGCCGACCTGCTGTTCGGAGCTCTCGTCGAGCACGAGATCGCGGTCGACGCTGCGCTGGACCAACTGCGTCCCTGGCTGCACGAGCGATTCGGCGCCGTGCGTGCCCGTGTCGACAATCCCGTTCCCCGTCCCGGCCTCGAGTGCGGTCGGTGCCGGTTCGTCGCCGGCTGCGCGGCTCATGGCTGACGATCTGCGGCCCGAGATCCTGACCCTCAGCCCGTCGTCGGTTGAAACGTGGCGCCGCTGCCGGCGCGAATTCCGCAACGCTCACCTCTTGGGGATCCCCGGCAGTGACGAAGGCCCGTCTCCCGATCAAGGTCTCCTCGTGCACGACCTGCTTCGTCATCTCCACCGCAACGGCTCGTGCCGCGACACCGGGTACGTCGACGACGTGCTCGTCGCCCATGGCCTCCCGGCGACGAGCCCCATCCGGGGCTACGTCGAACGCCACGTTCGCCGTTGTCCGCCCGAGTTCGACGACGCTCGGCACGAGCTGGAACGGGCGCGGTTTCACCGGCGTCCGGCCCCCATGTTCATGGCGACCGGGCGCATCGACGCGGTCTGGATCCATGACGGCATGCTCGATGCGCGCGACTACAAGACGGGACGGATGGAGTGTGATCGGGTGAGCGATGACGCGCGCGCGCGGCTCCAAGCCTGGCTGCTCGCTCCTGTGGCCGCCCGTCGCGGCTTGCAGTTGCGAGTGAGCTACGAGTGCCTCGCCGCCGAAACCATCGACGATCCCCGTCCGTTCGAGCCGGACAGCGACGAGCTCGACGCCATCGAGGAAGAGCTACGAGGTGTCGCGGAGGTCATCTGGCGCGAGCAAGACTTCCACGGCGCTGCCGACCGCGAGATCTGTGGAGCTTGCCGCTACCGCTCGATCTGCACCGACAGCGCCGCGCCGGCGGACACGGTCTGGCCGATGGTCGAAGGCGACGAGACCGAGGTGATCCCCGCCGACCGGTAGCGTCATCGCTTGTGATCGATCCCCGCACGCCCGTGCTCGTCGGCGCGGGCCAGGTGATGCAGCGGCTCGACGATCCCAGTCAGGCCCGCGAGCCGATCGACCTGCTCGAAGACGCCGCCCGTGCCGCGGGCGCCGACGCCCGCTCGACCCGGTCCGTGCTCGGGATGCTCGACACGATCGCCGTCGTCGACATGGTGTCGTGGAAGTACCCCGACCCGGGTGCGCTGCTCGGCCGGCGGCTGGGCGTCGAGCCCCGCACGACGATCACGACCACGTTGGGCGGCAACTCACCCCAACTCCTCGTCAACGAGCTCGCAGCCACGGTCGCGCGTGGGGATGCGCGAGCCGTGCTCATCGGTGGCGCCGAATGCGTGTACACACGCTGGCGGGCCCGCCGCGAGCCGAAGACGTGGCTGGACTGGACGCGCGCCGACGACCCGCCGTGCCCGAACGTGATCGGCGACCCCCGTCCCGGCACGAACGACTACGAGATGGCGCACACCGCCCTCGCGCCCACGCACATCTACCCCCTGTTCGAGACGGCGGTCCGCGCCGCGAACGGACGTGACGTGGATGACCACCAGCAGCTCGTGAGCGAGCTGTGGTCGACGTTCGCGGCCGTCTCCGCCCGGAATCCCTACGCGTGGTCACGGGTGCCGTACTCCGCCGCGGAGATCCGCGAGCCGTCGCCCGACAACCGGGTCGTGACGTTTCCGTACGTCAAGCGGATGTGCGCCAACATCGACGTGGACCAGGGCGCAGCGGTACTCCTGTGTTCGTACGAAACCGCCCGAGATCTCGGTGTGCCCGACGACCGTCTCGTCTTCCCGCTCGGGGGTGCCGACGCCCACGATCATTTCTTCTTCAGCGAGCGACGGTCGCTTGCCGCGTCGCCCGGCATCGCGGCCGCGGGACGCGCTGTGTTCGAGGCGGCCGGCACCGACGCCAACGATGTGGCGCGCTTCGACCTGTACTCGTGCTTCCCGTCCGCCGTCGAGATCGCGCTCGAGGCGCTCGGTCTCCGCGGACCGGATGGAGGTGACCCGAGGCCGCTCACGGTCACGGGCGGTCTCGCATTCGCCGGTGGTCCGGCCAACAACTATCCAACGCACGCGATCGCAGCGATGGTCGACGCCTGTCGCCGCGACCCGGGGTCGGTAGGGATGGTGAGCGCGATCGGGTGGTACGTCACCAAACATTCGATCGGCCTGTACTCGACGACCCCGCCGAAGCACGGCTTCACGCGCGTCGAGCCAGCGCGCACGCAAGCAGAAGTCGACGCGCTCCCCCGCCGCGACCCCGCCGGCCCCTATGAAGGTTCGGCAACCGTCGAAGCCACCGCCGTGGTCGTCGAGCGCGACGGCACGCCCACAGTGGCGATCGTGTCAACGCTCACACCTGACGGCCGGCGCGCGCTGGCCAACACCGGCGACACCGACGCGATGGAGGACATGACCGAGAAGGCGTGGGAAGGCCGCACCGTGAAAATCCGCACCGACGGGACGGTGAACGTCCTGGCTTGAGTGACCGCTCTGCCTACCTCGCCAGCGCGAGCGTCCGTCCGACTTCTTGAAGCCACTCTTTCGGGCGTGCAGTGGCGTCGTGCCAGGTAACCGGCACAATGCGCCAGCCCTCGCTGACAAGTCCTGCCATACGACGACGATCGCCATGGAACGCGCGGCGACCGCCGTGCGTCGCGAAGCCATCGGCCTCGACCGCGACGCGGAAGCTCGGCCACGCGAAGTCGAGACGGTAGCGACGTCCGGCAACCTCGACCGGCTGCTGACGGACCGGCTTCGGCAGCCCGCTCCGAAGTAATAGCCGCCAGACTTTCACTTCGAGCCTGTGCTCGAGCGCTGCGGCCTTTTCGCCGCGTCGGTCCAGGATCTGTCGCAAGCTTGCGGTTCCGGCACGCCCACTGCCGCCGAGAGCGTCGAGAGGCGCACGCAGGAGCCGCTCGCTGACGCGCCCTTGCCGGAACCCGTTTTCAACCGCCGCCTCCAATGACTCCTCATCAAGCACGCCGGCGAGATCGATGAGCGTGCGCGCCGGGGTAGTGATCGGAATGCAGCCCAAGTGCGTTCGGTCCGGCCGCGGGAGCTCGTCGGTTCTGTGCACCGTCAGCTTTGTCGTGCGAAGCTTCGTCACCTCCCCAGAGACACGCGGCCATGGCCGCCTGTCTGCCTGTTGACGGCGCGCCGCCGGCGCGGTACACGCATGGAAGGATTGCCTCCCACCGCCGTGTTGTGATGCGGCGGTCAATCTGCCCAGGCGAGAGGCCCAGCTCGAGCGCCTGCGCCCTCGAGAACACGCCGTATTGGCGTGCCGCGAGGCGCGATAGAAGCGCGTCGAGCGATTCATTGCTCCGTGAACGTCGAATAGCGGTGCTCATGGAGCAATGAAAGCTGTGGCGTATGACAGCTACGGGCGAGGCTTGCCCCAGGTGTTCCAGGACGTGACCTGCTCGGTCGGCCGGCGGCGGGCGGGCTTGAAGTCGTCGCCCGTGTAGTACGCGACCGGCACGAGGCCGGCTTGGAGCACGCCGTCGGGAATACCGAGCAGCGCGGCTGCTTCGTCCGCGCGCGGCAGGTGCAGCGTCGTCAGCACCGAGCCGAGCCCACGGCTGCGTAACGCCAGCTCGAAGCTCCACACCGCGGGATAGATCGAGGCCCAGACGCCGGCGTGCGGGTGCCCTTTCGTGTAGTCCTCGACGCACGGGATCACGTGCACGGGTACGTGCTCCAGCCGCTCCGCGAGCCACAACGCGCTCTCGCCGACACGACTCAGCTCTTGTGCACCTTGGCCGGCCCGGTCCATGTAAGGCCCGAAGCCCTGCCGGTACATCTCGGCGAGCGCCGCCCGCTTGTCGGCGTCGGTGACCACGAGCCAGTGCCAGCCCTGACGGTTCGACCCGGTGGGCGCCTGGGTCGCCAGACGCAGGCATTCTTCGATGACCTCGGGCGGCACAGGCCGGTCCAGGTCGAGCCGCTTACGCACGGCGCGGGTCGTGGACAGCAGGTGATCGACGGTCTCGAGGTCCAGCTCTCCGGACGGGCTCACGAGTCCTTCGGACGCAGGTCGACGCGCAGCGTGAGGATCCCGTCGTTGAATGTCCAGGACGCGTCGGCGACGATCGCGAAGTCCATGAAGTCGAGCTCGGCCTGCTCGATGAATCTCTGGCGCTCCTCGCCCGCAACCGGCGGGAGCGGTCGGTCCTTCACGGCGTCGGCGCGCTCGCGGAACCGCCGCAACATCCCTTCGACGTCGAGCTTGTCGGATGCGTCGGCCATCGTCCTCCCTGGCGCCGTCGCAAGCTCCGGCTCTGCGGCGGCGGACGGCAAAGCCGCCGCCGCCGCGTGCACCCTACCCACTTCCTTCCTCGCGCTTCCTCGCGACGAGTACCCGGTCGCGTCCCGTCAGGTCCTGCCGGATGAGCACCTCGTCGAATCCTGCCGCAGTGGCCATCCCGCGCGCGGGCTCCGACTGGTGCGGCGCGATCTCGCACACGAGCGTGCCGATCGGATCGAGCCACTGGGGTGCCTCGCGCACGATCACGTCGACAGCCTCGAGGCCGGTCGGGCCGCTGAGGAGCCCGTCGCGCGGCTCGTGACGAAGCTCGGGCGGCATCGCGTCGAGCTCCGACTCCGCCACGTACGGCGGGTTCGACACGACGAGCCGGAGATGGCCGCGAAGATGCTCCGGGAGAGCCTCGAACCACGACCCCGTGCCGAGGCGAACACGCGTCGACGGCAGCCCGGTCCCCGCCAGGTTGGCGCGCGCAACTGCCAGCGCGTCCGGACTGATGTCGGTGGCCCATACGCCGGCGTCGGGAAGGTCGGCCGCCAGCGCGAGCGCGATCGCGCCCGAGCCCGTCCCCAGATCCGCGACCGTGTACATGGTGGCCGTGCCCGCCCACGGGTCGGGACGCCCGCGGCGCGCGCCGAGGCGGACGGCCTCGTCGATCGCAACTTGTGCAGTCACTTCCGTCTCGGGGCGCGGGATCAGCACGCGCTCGTCGACGAGGAGGTCGACCCCGAGGAACGTCCAGCAACCGAGGACGTACTGGAGCGGCTCGCCGGCGACCCGCCGGCCGACGAGCTCCGTCAGGTGGGCCGCGGGCCGGCTCCCGACGGGCTCGTCCTCGGCCGCGACGAGCTCGGCGGCGTCGTAGCCCGAAACCTGCTCGACCATCCACCGTGCCTCCGTCGCCGCGTTCTCGACACCGCCGGAGGCCAGCGAACGTTCGGCTTCTTCCCGCAGGTCCCGCCAGCTCGGCACGGATCAGTGGTCGGCGTGGGCAAGCTGCTCGGCGCGTTCGGCCGCGCTCAGCTGATCGACGATGGGGTCGAGCTGCCCGGCGAGCACCTGGTCGAGCGAGTGAACCGTGAGACCGATCCGATGGTCGGTCACCCGCTTTTCCTTGAAGTTGTAGGTACGGATCTTCTCGGAGCGTCCACCGCCCTTCACCTGATCACGACGCGCCGACGAGACCTCCTCGGCCTGCCGCTCCCGCTCGGCTTGCAGCAGCCGTGACCGCAGGATTCGCAGCGCCTTCTCCTTGTTCTGGAGCTGGCTCTTCTCGTCCTGGCAGGTCACGACGAGGCCCGTGGGTTTGTGCGTGATGCGCACCGCCGAGTCGGTGGTGTTGACGGACTGCCCACCCGGTCCGCTCGACCGGTAGACGTCGGCTTCGAGGTCGTTCGGGTCGATGTCGATGTCGACGGCCTCGGCCTCGGGCAACACCGCGACGGTGGCCGCACTCGTGTGCACGCGGCCCTGGCTCTCCGTGACAGGGACCCGCTGTACCCGATGCGGCCCCGCCTCGTGCTTGAGCCGGGCCCAGGCGTCCGGGCCCTTCACGACGAAGGTGACGTCGCGATAGCCGCCCACCTCGGCGGGCTGGCTCGAGAGGACTTCGACGTCCCAACCCCGGAGCTCCGCGTAGCGGCGATACATCTCGAACAGGTCGCCGGCCCAAAGGTTGCCTTCGTCACCGCCCTCGGCGCCGCGGATCTCGACGATGACATTCTTTCCGTCGCTGGGATCGCGTGGGACGAGCAGCTCCTTGAGATTTGCTTCGAGCTCGTGGAGGCGAGCCTCCCGCTCGGCGAGCTCACTCTGGAGGAACTCGCGCATCTCCGGGTCGGTCTCGGCCGCCAGCAGCTCGCGGGCGTCGGCGACGTCGGTCTCGATACGCCGGTACTCCCGATAGGTGTCGACGACCGGCTTGAGCTCAGCGTGACGGCGGCCGGCCTCCCGGGCCGCGGCCTGGTCGCCGCTCGCGTAGAGCTCCGGCAGCTGCGACTCGAGCTTTTCGAGCTCGGTCTCGAGATCGTTGAGTCGTTCGAACACGCGCGCAAGGGTACCGGCGCGTCTCCACGCCAGGGCGCTCCAAGGCGATGGTCAGCGAAGCGCGTTCGTGATGACGGAGTTGTCGCCGACGGCCGTGTCCTCGGCCACCTGGTCGAGGAACTTGTGGAAGTCGTCGGACCCGGAGCGGTCGGCGATCGCCCGCGGGATCGCAGGAAAGGCGTAGTCCTCGGTCGGCAGCGGCGGGTGGTCGTCGGCCGGCTTGCGCGCCATGACCAGGTCGACGACCGGCGCCAGACGCTGCTCTTTGTCCTTCTGCGCCTGCTCGTCGCGCTCGAGGAACTCGGGCAGCACCTCGCGGCCGAACAGCTCGAGGCTCTCCATGATGTCCTCGTGGCGGTTCTTGCCCGACTGGCTCACGAAGATCACCTGGTCGACGCCGCACTCCTCGTAGCGGAGGAGGAATTCACGGATCTGCTCCGGTGTGCCGACGGCGCCGCGCAGACCTCCGAGGCCGTCCTGCACGACCTTGGCGCCGAGGCGGTCGGAGTAGCTAGCGGCCGCGTGGACAGCGCCGGGGTCGAAGCCCTGTTCGGCGCGCTGCTGTTGGTACTCGGCCCACACGTCGGTGACGGCGGGACGGTGCCGCCCGAAGATGTAGTAGTGCGCGAGCGAGTACCCGAAGAAGTTCGCGCCGTCGAGGCCGCGCTGGAGGGCTTCGTCCTCGTCGGGATGGCACATGAACGTCGTCACGCACGCCAGGTTCGGGTTCACGGCGTCGCCGATGGGCACGCCCTCCCGCTCGAGGGTCCCGTAGTAATCGCCCACCCAGTGACGGGCGTCCTCGGGGTCGATGAACGCGAAGCTGAGCGCGCCGATGCCCTTCTGCGCCGCGAGATGGATCGTGTCGCGGCGGCTGCACGCCACCCAGACCGGCGGATGCGGCTTCTGGCGCGGCTTCGGCACGACATTGCGGGGCGGCATGGTCAGGTATTTGCCGTGATGTCCGGTGAACGGCTCCTCGGTCATGCACCGCACCGCTACGCGCAAGCCCTCCTCCCACATCTCCCGCTTCTCGATGGGATCAATGAGGAAGCCGCCCAGCTCGGCCTCCGATGACGACTCACCCGTGCCGAAGTCGACGCGCCCGCCCGACACGAGGTCGAGGGTCGCGATGCGCTCGGCGACTCGGGCCGGGTGGTTGAACGGCGGCGGCGTCTGGACGATGCCGTGGCCGAGGCGCATCTGCTTGGTGCGCTGCGACACTGCGGCGAGGAACACCTCGGGCGCGCTCGAGTGGCTGTACTCCTCGAGGAAGTGGTGCTCGACCTCCCAGCACGCCTGGATGCCGAGCTTGTCGGCAAGCTCGCATTGCTCCAAGGCGTTCTGGAGCAGCGTGTACTCGGAGTTCTCGTCCCAGGGACGGGGCAGCTGGTGCTCGTAGAACAGCCCGAACTTCATGGCGATCCTCAGTAGGTGCTGACGGCGACGAACGCGCCGTCGTCGGTCGGTCGGATGCTGCCGTGCTCGTGGAACTCTTCCAAGAGAGTGTCGCGTCGGGGGTTGCCGTCGAGTGCGTGCTCGACCTCGCGCAGCGTAACGGTCAGGTTCTGCTCACGTCGCGGTCCGAGCGACTCGGCAAGGCCGCGCTCCCAAAGCTGTCCGATCACGTCGGTGCCCGGGTACTTGCGGCACGAGTCGCCGATGAAGGTGCGGTCGCGCATCTCGGTGAGCGCTGTCTTGAGGTACTCGACGTGCGGAGTCTCGTCCTGGCGGATGTACGACACGAGCGTGCTCGCCTCGCCGTCACCGGCGACGAGTTCGCTGTCGGAAAGCACGGTCTCGGCCCACGCGAACGTATGGAACGCCGAGATCTCGATCAACAGGATGTTGATCATCCGCTGGATCATCATCTCGAAGTCGAGGTCCAGATCGGCGAAGAGGTGCGCCGCTTCCATCTGGCGGCGGATCTTCTGCGGGTCGGGAACGGTGCTTCCGCCACCGGCGAGACCCATGCGCTCGAGCATGCGCGCCGTCTCGTCCTCGGTCACGGGATGTTCGAACGCGACGTCACGCGCCGCGAACCACATCTGCTTGTGCCCGGCCTCGTCAGCGAATCCGGCCTCGTCGCGCGCGTGGGCCTCGAACAGGCCACGGTCCAGGTGCGCCAGCGCGGTGCCGGCGATGCTCTCGTCGAAGAAGGACTGGAGGTCGCCGACGTTCGCGTACCGGATCATCGCCCCGAAGCCCTCGACGGTGCCGATGCGCGTGAGCGTGGTGATCACCGGGTCGCGGACACCCTCACGAATGAGGAACTTGGCCTGATCGACGTTGGGGTACGTCTCGGGCCACGTCGAAAGCGGCACGTCAATAGGCTCGGTGCCGAACTGCTCGGTGTGGTTCGTCTGCCAGGACTCGATCGCGGGGGCCCGGTACCGAGTGCGCGGCGAGCGGTATGTGCCCTCGGCGTCGAATCCGCCGTGGCACCGCACACCGCCGACGACCAGAGGCTGGTCGATCGAATCGGTTGCGAGCAGCTCGTCCTCGGTCCACTCGAGCTGGAGGTTCACGTGCTCCCATCCATACCTAGGTCGCCCATGTCAATTGACCGGTACACCCTCAAGGGTATACTCGTCCGTATACCTATGGCAAGCGCCACGGATCCCAAGCTGGTCGATCGGGTTGCACCGACCGGTCCTCTACCCCGGGCGGCGCGCCAGGAAGCGATCCTGCGCGGCGCCGCTCGCGCCTTCGCCCGCACCGGCTACGCGGGAACCTCGATGGAGGACATCGCCGCCGCCTCCGGCATCACGAAGCTCATCGTGTACCGCCACTTCGACTCGAAGGAAGAGCTGTACCGGGCGGTTCTCCAGCGCGTGTTCGACCGCCTGGCCGAGGAGTTCGTGATCGGGTACTCGCGCGGCGCCGGCGGCGTGGGCGCCCGCTCGCTGCTGACCGTGGCCCGAGAGGACCCCGACGGCTTCCACCTGCTGTGGCGTCACGCTGCCCGCGAGCCCCAGTTCGGCGACTACGCCCGCGAGCTAAGGGAACGTTCGGTCGACGCCTCGCGCGCGCTGCTCGGAAGCCAGGTCTCGCCGGACCTGCACGAGTGGGCCGCCCACACGATCGTCGACTACCTCGTTGAGGCGGTGCTCAACTGGCTCGAGTACGGCGACCGCGCACGGGACGAAGAGTTCGTGGGCCTGGCGACGGCCGGGGCGCGGGCCGGCGTCCGGGCCTGGACGGCTGACTGAGCCCACCCCACACAAGGGACAGCCCCGGGCCGAAAGCCCGGGGCCTGCCCCGATGGGGCCCAGCCCGCCCCACCGCTCCTGCTACCGGCCCCTGCCACGCTCAGTGACAAGACTCTCTGGACAAGTACGGAAATTCGCGCGGCGCGTCAATAGCACCCGAGGAAAGCCCGTCCCGACGGCGGCACGCCGCCGCCGAGTCAGTGACCGATCGCGCGCGCAGAGTGACTTCGGCTCAGACCGCGCCGCGGAAGGCGGGAAGCGGGCCCGCCGGTGCGGCGGTGCGGGCGTCGACCTCCGCCAGCTGCTCGGCGGTCATCACCGCCCGCAGCGACGTGATCGCCACCTCCAGCTGGTCGAGCGTCGGCTCGCGCGTCGTGAGCTGCTGCAGCGCGAGGCCCGGTCGCATCAGGACGCGCACCACACGCGAATCCATGTGGCGGGCGGCGAGACGAATGATCTCGTAGGCGACCCCGGCGATCACGGGGATCAGCAGTACCCGTGAGGCGATGAGCAGCGGCCAGTCGGGCCGTCCCACGAACGCATAGACGACGATCGTGAGCACCAACACGGTCAGCAGGAAGTTCGTGCCGCACCGGACGTGCTCGGTCGTGAACCGCTGGGCCGACTCCGGCGTGACCTCCACGCCGTTCTCATAGGCGGCGATCGCCTTGTGCTCGGCGCCGTGGTACATGAACACCCGCTTCACGTCGCGCAGACGCCCGATCAGCACGAGATAGCCGATGAACAAGCCGAGCCGCAGCGCGCCCTCGGCGGCGTGGAGCCAGAACCCCTCGAGCGGCACCCACCGGTCGAGACCACGGGCTCCGAAGGCGGGCAGGAGGATGAACAAGGCGGTGAAGATCGTCAGCGCCACGGCGATGGTGCCGGTCATGGCGCCCTTCGACAGCCGCTCCTCTTCGGGTACCTGCCGGTTCGCGGACCAGGCCAGGGCCTTGAACCCGAGCGCGAGCGACTCGGCCAGGGCCATCACGCCCCGCAGCAGCGGGATCCGCGCGTAGCGCTCGGCCCAGCGCGGCGCGTCGTGGACCTGGACCTCGATGCCGCCCTCGGGGGTGCGCACCGCGACGGCCCACGAGCGGAAGCCGCGCATCATGACGCCTTCCATGACGGCCTGGCCGCCCATGTACCGGGGCTGCGGCCGTCGGGCCATCAGCTCTTGGCCTTGCCGCCCTGCTTGGCGTAGCGCCGCTGGAACCGCTCGACCCTGCCGCCGGTGTCCACGAGCTTCTGCTTGCCCGTGTAGAAGGGGTGACACTCGGAGCACAGCTCGACCCGCAGCTCGGGCACGGTCGAGCGGGTCGTGAACGTGTTGCCACACGAGCACCGCACGGTGCACTCGACGTAGTCGGGATGGATGTCGGTCTTCATGGTGACTCCAAATCTAGTGGCACATAGCGATCAGAGGGGCCGGTGCCGGGCCGTCGGCGAGCGGCGAGTTTGCGCGAATCGGGCTGCGCCGAAGGCGAAGGCCGATGAGCGCACTGTCTGAGTCCGCCGCCGATGAGTCCGGTGCCGGCCCCGACAAGCGGGTTCGGCGCCGTAGGCCGTCGTGCCCCCCGCCTCGGTCGCGATTACGACCCGGGTGTGGGCGCCTTGGCGATCTCGGCGAGGAACTCGTCGTTGCTCTTGGTGGTGCGGATCTTGTCGATGAGCAGCTCGAGGCCCTTGCCCTCCTCGAGGGCGTTCAGCACCCGGCGGAGCTTCCACACCTGCTGGAGCTGGTTGCGGTCGAAGAGCAGCTCCTCGTGACGCGTGCTCGACGCCTCGACGTCGATCGACGGGTAGATCCGCCGCTCCGACAGCCGCCGGTCGAGCCGCAGCTCCATGTTGCCGGTGCCCTTGAACTCCTCGAAGATCACCTCGTCCATGCGGCTGCCGGTCTCGATGAGCGCGGTGCCGACGATCGTCAGCGAGCCGCCCTCCTCGATGTTGCGGGCCGCGCCGAAGAAACGCTTCGGCGGGTACAACGCCGTCGAGTCGACACCACCGGACAGGATGCGACCCGATGCCGGCGCCGCCAGGTTGTAGGCGCGGGCCAGGCGTGTGATGCCATCGAGGATGATCACCACGTCCCGGCCCATCTCGACCTGGCGCTTGGCGCGTTCGATGGTGAGCTCGGCGACCTGGGTGTGCTCGTCCGACGGCCGGTCGAACGTGCTCGCAACGACCTCGCCGTTCATGACATGCCGACGCATGTCGGTCACCTCTTCCGGTCGCTCGTCGACGAGCAGCACCATGAGGTGCACCTCGGGGTTGTTGCGTTCGACCGAGTACACGATCTGCTTGAGGATGGTCGTCTTCCCCGCCTTGGGCGGCGACACGATCAACCCTCGCTGCCCCTTCCCGATCGGTGAGATCAGGTCGACGATCCGCCCGGTGATGTTGGACGGGTCGTCGGGCAGCTCGAGCCGCAGCTTCGAGTCCGGGAACAGCGGCGTCAGGTCCTCGAACTTCGGACGATCGCGTGCCGTGTCGGTCGGTAGATCGTTGATCGCGTCGACACGCAGCAGCGCCGGGTACTTCTCGTTGCTGGCCTGGGGCCGGGCGTACCCCTTGAGGTAGTCGCCCTTGCGCAGCGCGAAGCGTCGCACCTGCGACGCCGACACGTACACGTCCTTCGGGCCGGGCAGATAGCCGGTAGCACGGAGGAACCCGTAGCCCTCGTCGCGCAGGTCGAACAGGCCTTCGGTCGCGACCGGCTCACCTTGGAAATCGCGCGGCTCCCCGTCCTGCTGACGATCGCGGCCCCGTCGACGGCGGCGGCGACGGTTGCCTTCACCGTACGACTGCCGTTCGTCCTCGGGCTCGATGCGCGGCTTCGTCGTCGTGCCGCCGTCACCGTCACTCGTGGCGGGCTCGGACGTCGGGCGCGTCGCTGCCGAGCCGCCGCCGCTCCCGGACGCATCGCTCCCGCCGTTCCCACTCGAAGCGTTCGACGTCGCCGGACGCGCGGCGGGTTGGGGCTCCACGGTCTTGTCGTCACCCGCCCCGGCGGCCGCGATCGCTTCTTCTTCGGCGGCGAGCTCGGCGATGGGGTCGTCGGCCTCGGACGCGCGGCGCGAGCGGACCCGCTTCGGCTTTTCGTCGGAGCCGGACGCCGCGCTGTCGTTGGAGCCATCCGGGCCGGCGCTGCCGCCCTCGTTGTTGCCGGCGCCGAGGATCGCGTCGATCAGGTCGGCTTTCTTCATACGCGTGGCGGCGCGAACTCCCATCGCGCCGGCGATGGCGTGGAGCTCCTCGCGGTCCTTGCCATCGAGGACCGATCGGTCGAGCTCGTTCTCACTCATGGGGGGAACTCCCTTAGTAATGACTCAAGGGCGAATCGAAATAAGGCAGCAGCATCAGACTGGAAACACCCGCGTCGTCACCACTCGACTGAGTACCTCTCAGGTGCTCTGGTCCATCGGCGAAACACCAGTGACAATGCGCCCGCTGGTCGCAGCGGACGAAACCGATGCCGCCTCACGCCGGGACAATGCCCCGAGTGGGGGCGACGGTGCCGGGCAGGGATTCGGGACCCAAGTGTCTCCGGGGATCACCTGACCGGTGAAACACGGTACCGCCTATATGGAGAACCCGCAAGTATCCGGGGTTATTCCGGACCGGCGGTCAGCGAGCACCGACGAGCCGTGACATGAGCGTGTGTGCGACCACCGGCTGGCTTCCGGCGACACCCCGCTCGGTATACAGGCCGCCGGGACCGTCGCGCCTCGAGTCGAACAAGAGGTACGGCACCGGGTCCGACGTGTGCGTCTTGATCGCGCACGGCGTCGCGTGGTCCGGCATGAGCAGGATCCGGTACGGCTGGCCCGTGCCGTCGAGTGCCTCCGACAGCGGGCCGATGACGTCGCGATCCCAGCGTTCGAGCGCGGTCACCTTCTCGTGCGCGTCACCCTGGTGCGCCGCCTCGTCGGTCGCCTCGACGTGGAGGAGGAAGAAGTCTCGGTCCTCGAGCGACGACAGGGCCGCGTTGCGCTGCGCGCCGTAGTCGTTGTCGAACCCCGCCGTGGCGCCGGGCACATCGAGGACCTCGAGGCCGGTGAGCACGCCGAGCCCGCGCACGAGATCGACGGCCGAGGTCAGCCGTCCCTCGACGCCGTAGCGGGGCGCGAAAGCGGGCAGGTCGGGTCGAACGCCTTGGCCCCAGAGCCAGATCTGCGTGGCGACGGAGCCGACGGCGGCGGCCCGCTGCGCCACGATCGGCTTCGACGCCTGCATGAGCCCGATGAGCTTCTCGGCCGCCGGCCCCACGGGGAGCACGGCGGGGTTGCCCGTGAGGTCGTGCGGTGGGACGCACTCCGCGTCGCCGAGCTCGCGGGGCACGACGCACAGATGGCGGTACTCGACGCCCGGAAAGAAGCGAATGCCGTCACGCCCACCGCCGAGCTCGGCGTCGAGCGCCTCGATGATCTGCCGCCCTTGCTGGCTCGTCGGGTGGCCTCCGGCGAAGTCGACCAAGGTGGGCGGGCCGGCGCCGGCGAGCGTGATCAGGTTGCACCGGTACGCGACGTCGTCGGGTCCGAGCTCGACGCCCATCGCCGCCGCTTCGATCGGCGCGCGCCCGGTGTGGAATCGGGCCGGGTCGTACCCGAGGATCGCCATGTTGCCGACGTCGCTGCCGGGTGGCAGGCCCTCGGGAATGACGGCAGCCCGGCCGACCTCGCTGCGTTCAGCGAGTCTTGCCAGCGCGGGCATCGACGCGACCTCGAGCGGCGTGCGATCCTCCAGCTCGGCGATGGGCTCGTCGGCGCAGCCGTCGGGCACGAGCACGACGTACTTCACAATCCTCCTTTGTCGCCGTCGCAAGCTCCGGCTTTGCGGCGACGGTCAGCAAAGCCGCCGTCGCCGCGGTAGATGGTAGGCGCCGCCTTTTCACGAGCCCGGCCCGATACCGTCACCGCCACGATGCGCTCTCCGCGGCGGTCCCCGAGGTCGATTGTGGTCACGGCGGTCGCGGTTGCTGGGGCCATGCTCGTCGTGTCGTGCCGCGACGGTGGCGGCGGCTCGTCCTCGTCCTCGACGCGCCCGCCATCGACGAAGGCTCCGGCCACGGGCAATGGCGCGCAGCTTGGCGCGGCCAACGTGAAGCTGACGCCGGTCGCGCGAGTCGAGGATCCGACCGCGTTCGCGACGCGTCGAGGCGACAGCGCGTTCTACATCACCGAGCAGGTGGGTCGGGTCCGAGCCGTGCGCGACGGGCAACTCGCAAGCGATCCCGTCATCGACCTCACTGCCGCGGTCGGAAGCGGCGGCGAACGAGGCCTGCTCGGCCTCACGTTCTCGGCCGACGGCACGAAGCTCTACTTCCATTACACGAACAAGAGCGGAGACACACGCCTCGACGAGTACACGATGAGCGGATCGACCGCCGACCCCGGATCACGCCGCCAGTTACTCGCCGCCCCGGGACTGCAGCCCAACCACAACGGCGGCCAGCTGAGCTTCGGCCCCGACGGGCTGCTCTACCTCGGCCTCGGGGACGGCGGGGGTGCCGGTGACTCCGGCACCGGACATGCACCGGGCGGCAACGGACAGTCCCTCGACACGCTCCTCGGGAAGATCCTGCGCATCAACCCAACGCCGTCGGGTGGGCGGCAGTACACGATCCCGCCCGACAACCCGTTTGCCGACGGCGGCGGGCAGCCCGAGATCTGGGTCTATGGGCTCCGGAACCCTTGGCGATTCACCTGGGATCGGGAGACGAGCGACCTCTGGATCGCCGACGTGGGCCAGAACGATTGGGAGGAGATCGACTTCGTGGCGGGAGGCAGGGCCGCGGGCCTCAACTTCGGCTGGAACCGGCTCGAGGGCAACCACGAGTTCGCGGGCGACCCGCCCCCCAACGCGGTCCCGCCGATCTTCGAGTACCCGCTCGGCAGCGGAGGGACGTGCGCGGCCATCGGCGGGTACGTGTACCGGGGATCGAAGATCCCCGCCCTCGCGGGCGCGTACGTGTTCAGCGACTACTGCGCCAGCTCGATCCGCGCCATCGTGCAGGAAGGGGGCCGCGTGACCGACCAGCGCGAGCTCGGCGTCAGCGGCAATCAGGTCACGGCGTTCGGCGAGGACCAGAACGGCGAGCTGTACGTCCTGTCGCAGGGCGACGGCCTGCAGCGCATCGACCCCGCCTAGCTCATGATGCGTTCGTCATTCCACTACTCCACGCGGCCGACGATCGCGCCGGCGAGCCGGCGGGTGATGGCGGCGGGCAGCGCGCTCGAGAATGCGGCGCCGGCCTGGTTGAGCGGGCCGGGGATGCACACCGCGCGCCCGTTGTCGTAGGCGCGCAACGCCGCCGCGACCACCGCCTCGGCGGACTGCCACAGGAAGCCCGGCACCGCGTTGGAATCGAGACCCGCTCGCTCCTGGAACTCGGTACGCGTGAACCCGGGGCACAGGACCATGACGTTGACGCCGGTCCCCCGCAACTCCTCGTGCAATGCGTGGCTGAAGCTCGTCACGAACGCCTTCGTGCCGCCGTACGTCGCGTTGAGCGGCGTCGGCTGGTAGCCCGCCAGTGACGACACGTTGATGATCCCGCCTCGACCACGCTCCACCATTCCGGGCAGCGCCGCGTGACATAGCCGCATCAACGCGACGACGTTCAGGGCGACCTCTCGCGCTTCGACCTCGCGCGGCAGCTCGGCGAACTTGCCGAATGTGCCGAAACCCGCGTTGTTGACGAGAAGGTCGACCGGCGGGTCAACCGACTCCAGCCGGGCCTCGACGACGGCCGCCCCCTTCGTCGTGGTCAGGTCGGCGAGCAGCACTTCGACGTCGACGCCGTGCTCCTTCTCGACCCCTTCGGCGAGCTCCTCGAGGCGAGCCTCGTCACGCGCCACGACGACGAGATCATCGCCCCGGGCTGCGCGGGCCCGCGCGAACTCGGCGCCGATCCCGGACGACGCCCCCGTGATCAGGGCGACCGGCTTTCCCGCGCTCATGTCCCCACCTCCAAATCCGCGGTCACAGGTTCAGTTCGGCCGCGACTGCTTCGGCGGACGCCTCCACCGCCGCCCCGATATCTACTTCTTCGATCGCGCGCTCGGGATCCTTGAGCCCGTGTCCGGTCATCGTGCACACCACCGTCTCGTCGCGCTCGATCAGGCCGTCCTCGGTCGCCTTGAGCAGCCCGGCGACTGCCGCCGCCGACGCCGGCTCGACGAAGCAGCCTTCGGCCGAGGCGAGCAGCCGGTACGCATCGATGATCTCTGCGTCCGTGACGGCGCCGATGTGACCGCCCGATTCGTCGCGGGCCGCGATCGCCCCGCCCCAGTTGGCCGGATTCCCGATGCGGATCGCGGTGGCGATGGTCTCCGGATGCGGGAAGGGCTCGCCCACGACGAGCGGCGCCGCTCCTCTTGCCTGCCACCCGAGCATCCGCGGCCGGCGGACGGCACGCTCGTGCTCGACGTAGCCCTTCCAGTACGCGCCGATGTTGAGCGCGTTGCCGACCGGGATGCAATGCACGTCGGGACCGTCCCCGAGCGCGTCGACGATCTCGAACGCGGCGGTCTTCTGACCGTCGATCCGATACGGATTGATCGAATTGACGATCGTGACGCCGCCGCGCTCACCCAGCTCGAGCACGACGCCGAGCGCGGCGTCGAAGTTGCCGCGCACTGGTACGACGCGCGCGCCATGTATGAGCGCCTGGGCGAGCTTGCCCAACGCGACTTGCCCTTCGGGGATGACGACCGCGCAGGTGAGGCCGGCGCGGGCCGCGTACGCGGCGGCCGACGCGGACGTGTTGCCAGTGGAGGCGCAGATCACGGCCTTGGTGCCCTCCTCCACTGCCTTCGAGATCGCCAGGGTCATGCCGCGGTCCTTGAACGAACCCGTCGGGTTGAGCCCCTCCAGCTTCAGCAGCACGCGTGCACCGGTCCGCTCCGACAGGTGCGGCGCCTCGACCAGCGGCGTCCCTCCCTCGAGCAGCGTGACGACGGGTGAGCTGTCGGTGACCGGAAGATGGTCGCGGTACGCGGCGATGATCCCGGGCCACCGCTCGTGGGCGAGCGTCATGACTCTTCTTCGCCGAGTACCCGAATCACCGACCCGACGCGATGCACGACATCGACGTCGCGCAGCGCGTGCACCGTGGCCCGAAGGTCGGCTTCACGTGCCCGGTGGGTAGCGAAGATGAGTCGAGCGTCGGCGCCGATCCCGCGCTGCTGCATCGACTTGATCGACACGCCGTGACGGCCGAACTGGTCGGCGATCTTCGCGAGCACGCCGGGACGGTCGGCCACCTCCATCAGCAGATAGAACTGCGATTCGATCTCGTCGATGGGCCGCACCCGCCGGCGACTCAACGCGCCGATCGTCGCACCCCGACCCCCTGAGGTGAGGTTCTTGGCCGCGTCGATGAGGTCCCCGAGCACCGCCGAGGCCGACGGACCGCCGCCAGCGCCGCGCCCGTACAGCATGAGCTCGCCGACGGCATCGCCCTCAATGAACAGCGCGTTGAACGAACCTCGGACTGAGGCGAGCGGGTGGTGCACAGGGATCATCGCCGGGTGCACCCGCACTGCCACGTCGCCATTCAGGCCCTCTGCCACCGCGAGCAACTTCACGACGTAACCGAGCTCGTGCGCAGACGCGATGTCGTGGTCGGTGATCTCGGCGATGCCCTCGCGGTACACGTCACCGGCCACCACTCGAGCTCCGAAGGCGATCGACGCGATGATCGCTGCCTTCGCCGCGGCGTCAAATCCCTCGATGTCTGCCGTGGAGTCGCGTTCGGCGTACCCGAGCATCTGCGCCTCCGCGAGCGCGTCGTGGAACGACGAGCCCTCCTCGGTCATGCGCGTGAGGATGTAGTTGGTCGTCCCGTTGACGATGCCGATGACGCGGTGGATGCGATCGCCTGCCAGCGACTCGCGCAGCGGCCGGATGAGTGGGATGCCGCCTGCGACCGATGCCTCGAAGAGGAGGTCGACGCCGGATCCTTCGGCCGTTTCGAACAGCTCCTTGCCCACGTTCGCCAACAGTTCCTTGTTGGCCGTCACGACCGGCTTGCCGGCCTTGAGCGCCTCGGTGATGAGCGAGCGCGCTGGTTCGATCCCGCCGATCACCTCGACGATGATGTCGATATCGGGATCGGTGACGACCGATTCGGCGTCGTGCGTGAACCGACTCGTCGGGAGCGGGACGTCACGCTCACGAGCGAGGTTGCGGACGGCCACCCGGGTCACTTCGAGGCGTACGCCTGCCCGCTGCTCGATGAGATCGGCGTTTTCGTCCAGAAGCCGAACGAGTGGCGCGCCCACGTGCCCGCACCCGAGCAAGCCGACCCGGACGGTTTCCTCGCGAACCGGATCCGCCATCGCCCCAGTCTCGCGCCTAAGGCTCGTCGAGGCGCACGAGATCTTCGGGCGTCTCGCGTCGAACGACAACCCGGGCTGTGCCGTCTCGTACGAACACCACCGCGGGCCTTGGGACTTTGTTGTAGTTCGAAGCCATGGAATAGCCGTACGCGCCGGTGACCGGAACTGCCAGCACGTCCCCGACCGCGACGCCGTCCGGGAGGCGTGCGTCGGCCACGACGAGGTCGCCCTGCTCGCAGTGCTTGCCGGCGACGGAGCACACGAGCGGCCGGGCCTCGTCGATGCGGGCCGGTAGGTAGGCCTCGTACCCGGCGCCGTAGAGCACGGGACGGGGGTTGTCGCTCATGCCGCCGTCGACGGCGACATAGGTGCGGCCTCCGGGAATCTCCTTCACGGTCCCGACCCGATAGAGCGTGATCGCGGCGGGGCCGGCAATCGACCGACCCGGCTCGACCACCAGCCGCGGGACCGCCTTCAGGCCCGCGGTGGCTATTGCAGCGGAGCATGCGGCCCGCACGACGCCGGCGTACTCGGCGATCGTGTGATCGGGATCGTCGAGAAGGTAGCGCACACCGAGCCCCCCGCCCAGGTTCAGCTCGCGCACCGGCACACGCGCTTCGGCCTCGATCTCGGCCGCCAGCCCGGCCACGATCTCCATGGCCAGCCGGTAGGACTCGAGCACATAGATCTGCGACCCGATGTGACAATGAAGCCCGGCGAGTTCGAGCGTCGAGCTGCGCGCCACGCGCAGGGCCGCGGACCGGGCAATGCCGTTGGCGACCGTGAACCCGAACTTGGACTCGTCGGTGCCGGTCTCGATGAACTCGTGGGTATGCGCCTCGACCCCCGGTGTGACGCGAACCAGCACGTTGGGCCGCACCGAGCGGGCTGACGCGAGCTGCTCCAAACGGTCGAGCTCGTCGAACGAGTCGGCGACGATGCGTCCCACGCCCGCGTCGAGCGCTGCCGTGAGCTCCTCCGTCGACTTGTTGTTGCCGTGAAACACGATCCGGTCGACCGGGAAGCCGGCGCGCAACGCGACGTGCAACTCGCCGCCGGTGGCAACGTCGAGGTGGAGTCCCTCGTCGGCCACCAGCCGGGCCATGGCCGTGCACAGGAACGCCTTGCCGGCGTACGCGACGTTCCCGGCGCCGAACTGCGCGACGTACTCACGGCAGCGCCGCCGGAGCTCGTCCTCGTCGTACACGAACAGCGGTGTGCCGTACGCCTGCGCCAGCTCTTCGAGTGCGCCGGCGTCCTGGAGCGCGGGCGGGACCAACGCCCGGTCGAGGGGTGCACTCATGGCACGCTCATTGCCCCTGCTCGATGTCGTCGTCGTCGAGTCGCGCCATCTCCTCCGGCGCCGACACGCCGAGCAGCCCGAGGGCGTTCGCCAGCCCCACCCTGCACGCCTCCGCCAGCCACAGCCGAGCCTGGGTGAGGTTCTCGTCCTCGCTGATCACACGGCAGTCCCGGTAGAAGCCGTGAAAGTGCTTGGCGAACTCACGGGCCCAGGTCGTGACCCGGTGGGGTGCCCGCAGCTCGGCCGCTTCGCTGACGACCTCCGGGTACTGCGCCAGTGTCCGCAACAGCTCCATCTCACGTTCGTGCACGAGTAAGGAGAGGTCGACTTCGTCGAGCGGGCGACGCGCGATGCCACGCTCGGCTGCCTTGCGGTCGATCGAAGCGATGCGCGCGTGCGCGTACTGGACGTAGTAGACGGGATTCTCCATCGACTGCGCCGTCACGACGTCGAGATCGAACGTCTGGGGAGTGTCGATGCTCTGTAGGAGGAAGGTGAGCCGGATCACGTCGGGGTCGACCTCATCGAGGATGTCGGCCAGCGTGACGATGTCGCCGGCGCGGCGGGAGAGCCGGACGAGCTCACCGCCGCGTTCGATCCGTACCAACTGTCCGAGGATGATCTCGGGCTCCCCAGCCGGGAATCCGAGCATCTGCATGCCGGCCTGCAACGACTTCACCTGGCCGTGGTGATCGGCGCCCCAGATGTCGACCAGATGCTCCCAACCGCGGGCGAACTTGTCGCGGTGGTACGCGAGGTCGGAGAGGAGATAGGTCGGGGTGCCGTCGCTCTTCACTAGGACACGGTCCCGTTGATCGCCGTGCTCCGAGCTTCGGAGCCAGACGGCGCCCTCGTGTTCGTACGCCAACCCGCGCTCGCGAAGAATCTCGAGCACCTCATTGACGTCGGTGCGTTCGTGCAGCGTGCGCTCGGAGAACCAGGTGTCGAAGCGGACCCCGATCCGTTCGAGGTCGCGCTGGACGGAGCGCACGGCGTCGCGGTAGCCCCACTCCCGGGCCTGATCCTCCGTCACCGCGTCACCGAGCTCGGCCCGCATGCGAGATGCCATCTCGACGAGGTACTCGCCCCGGTAGCCGTCTTCGGGTGGCTCTTCACCCCGATCGCGCGCGTACAACGACGCGCCGAAGGTGTCGAGCTGACCCCCGGCGTCGTTCAGGTAGTACTCGCGATGGACGATCGCGCCCTCAGCGGCCAAGAGGTTGGCGATGGCGTCGCCGACCGCGACCCAGCGGGCGCCGCCGGCATGGATGGGCCCCGTCGGGTTCAGCGAGACGAACTCGAGATTGATCCTGCTGCCCGTGAGCGCGTCGCCGCGCCCGAAGGCATCCCCGGTGGCGACGACAAGCCGTAGGACTTCGTGGAGCCACGATGGATGCAGGAAGAAGTTGAGAAAGCCTGGACCCGCAACCTCGACGTGGTCGAGGTGCGGTGGCGGTGAGGTGTTGATGTGGTCGGCGAGTCGTTGTGCGACCTCTCGTGGCGTGACCCCCGACGCGCGGGGGACCTGCATCGCGACCGGGCTGGCCCAATCGCCCTGGCCCCGATCAGGGTCAGCGGGTGCGAGCGCGATGCCGTTCGGCGGCTCGGGAAGCCCGGCCGCCGCGAGCGCGGCGCGGAGAGAATTGTCGAGTTCGTCACGAATCACGGAGCGTAGTCGGGTCGACACAGCGAGTACCAACCCGACGCGCATCGTACTTCTCGCCTTGTCCGGACCCGGCAGAGTTGTCCGGGCGGCGTCTTGTGCTGCACCACGCGCAGGTATCCTGCGCGCCGGACAAGCGGGAGGGTTGCGTCGTGACGAGACGCAGCGGCCGCGAGCACGTGCACCTCAATGCGCTCGTGCCAGTCCACACGGAGGACGCCGACGTCGATTTCACGGGGCGCGATCCCGATGACGCGCGCCATCAGGCGCGCCTGACAAACGCGCTCGTCACAGATTTGCGTTCCGGTGTGAGTGGCATTCCCTTCGTCTACCGTTCGCTCGATCGGCTTGTCGACATCTACGGCCTGCGCGACGCCGCGATCATCCTCGACGAGGTCGGGCTCGGTCGCCAAGTCTTCCGCGTCGGGCGTCAGGTCCTCACCAACGAAGATCTTGCACTGCTCGAGGGCGAGCCGGGGGTCTACACGGATCCGGCGATCGAACCGGCTCACATCGACGACCGAACATTCCTCGGCTTGTGCTCGGTCGCGCTGCAGCTCGACTTGCTCCGCTACGACGCGTGGCACGACTCGCTGACCGGTCTGTACGACCGGCGGAGCTTTGATCGCATCCTCGAGCTCGCCATCGCCCGCAGCCGCCGCTACGGATGGCGATTCGCTCTCGTCATCCTCGACATCGACCGGTTCAAGGCGCTCAACGACCGGGAGGGGCACGCCGCCGGCGACGCGGCCCTCCGAGGCCTCGGTGAGCGACTCCGCCGGGTGCTGCGGTTCGGCGACGATGCCGCCCGAATCGGAGGCGACGAGTTCGCGCTGATCCTCCCGGAGACCGAGCCGGGCGACGTGCCTGAGCTCGTCAAGCGCATCGAGACCGCCGATCAGAGCCCGCCGCTGGCGCTGTCGTTCGGGTGCGCGAGCTGTCCCGAGGAGGCTGACGACTTCGACACGCTGTTTCGGCGCGCCGACGAGCGTCTCTATGCCGCCAAGGAGAAGCTCAAGGAATGAACCTGGATGAGCTCGAGCTGGAGTTGCGGAAGCTCCCCGGGATTTGTTGGGTGGCGTTCAGCGATCTTGGTGACCGGCTCCTTGTTCAGCTGCACGCGATGGACGCCCACAATAATCTGGCCCTCGAGGCCAGTCAGATCGCGGCGCGCCACTGTGACGTCCCGGTCGCCGTCGATGTCGTGCGTTGGATGACGCCTCCCGACATCGCGCGCGCGTATGTCGAGAACGACACGCTGCACTCGAACGGCTCCTCTGCCGGTGACGCCGCAGCAGTACGGAAGCCGTCCTTCGAGCTCCTGCGCGTCCTGACCCTGGTCGATACCTACGAGGTCGAGGTGCACCTCGGCGATGGCGGGACACGGACCGTCGGACGCGCCCCAGTCGCTCGTGGGCTTCTCGGGGCAGTTGAGGCCACGCTGGAGGCGCTTCGCGAGTTCCCCGTCGACCTGAAGGTCGAGGCGGAGTGGGCCCGGGCGATCGAGATGACATCCGCCGGACGTCCCATCGTCGCCGTCGCGTTCGTCCCGCCCGGCGGTGACGAGTACTACGGGTTGTCGCGCGCAGACAGCGAGATGGAAGCTGCCGCTCGCGCCACATTGGAGGCGCTCGACCAGCATCTCCACGGACTGCGTCGCGCCGAGACCCCGTAGCTTCTCCCGCGCCGCTTGGTACCCCGCACTCGTACCGCCCTCGTAGCTCAGGGCCGCGGCAGCGGCCGCGGGGGCGGCGGCTTCGCCGACCGTCACCGCAGAGCCGGAGCTTGCGACGGCGGCAAGAGGAACCGTTGGTGACCGTCGCCGCAGGAGCCCGAGCTTGACGAGGGCGACCAGCGAAATAAGGCGCGCTGGTACCGTGCACTCATACCGCCCTCGTAGCTCAGGGGATAGAGCAGTGGCCTCCGGAGCCATGTGCGCAGGTTCGAATCCTGCCGAGGGCGCTCATGGGGTCGCGGGGGTGGAATCATTCAAAGATCCGACGAC
>WNGE01000438.1_pt1 | contig 70740 bp, 70 predicted proteins | sample 5400651 | NCBI WGS metagenome assembly WNGE01 (sample SAMN13153370, study PRJNA577476) | soil metagenome | isolation source: 60 cm soil or saprolite under grassland replicate 2 | place: USA:California | collected 2016-06-15 | reverse complement strand
ACCAGCGCGGCCCCGCCGACCGGCAGGTTGACGTAGAAGATCCAGCGCCAGCCGGGGCCGTCGGTGAGCCAGCCGCCGAGCAGCGGGCCGGCGACGCTCGAGACGCCGAAGACGGCGCCGAAGTAGCCCTGGTAGCGGCCACGCTGCCTGGGCGGGATGACGTCGCCGATGATGCTGAGCGCGACCGCGAACAGGCCGCCGCCACCGGCGCCCTGCAGGGCGCGGAAGCCGATCAGCTCGAGCATGTTCTGGCTGAGCCCGCACAGCGCCGAGCCGAGCAGGAAGATCCCGATGGCGACCTGGAAGGTGACGCGCCGCCCGTACAGGTCGGAGACTTTGCCCCACAGCGGCGTGGCCGCGGTCGAGGTCAGCAGGTAGGCGGTGACCACCCAGGAGAGCTGGTCGAGGCCGCCGAGGTCGCTGACGATGCGTGGCAGGGCGGTGCCGACGATGCCCTGGTCCAGCGCGAACAGCAGCATGCCGGCCATGACCCCGAACAGGATGATGACGATCTGCCTGTGGCTGAAGTACTGCTGCGTGGGGTCGTCGCCGGCGGGGGCGGACGCGTTACCTGGCTGCAGCGCGCTAGCCCCGGCGGCACCGTTGACGGCCACGGCCGACGGGCTGTCAGGTGCTGGTGCGGTCATCTGGTCTCCGTTCCGGTCAGCCGGTCGATGCTCTCGAGCAACCGGGTCAGCAGCGCGGTGAGCCGGTCGCGGTCCTCCTGGGGCCAGTCGGCGGTGGCGCTGTCGACCAGCGCCGCCTTGGCCTGCATGGCCTCGTCGAGCCTGGCGCGACCCTGGTCGGTCAGGCGCAGGCGGGTCGCCCGGCGATCGTCCGGGTCGCCGCTGCGGGCCAGGTAGCCGAGGTCCTCCAGGTGCCTGACGTGCCTCGACACGGTCGACGAGTCCAGCCTGATGCACCTGGCCAGGTCGGAGACGCGCAGCGGCGCCCCCTCGGCCACGTGGTGGAGCACGAACGCCGAGGAGGGGTCCAGCTCGCTACCGTCGAGGGTCCGCGCCCTGATCCGCCGGCCGATGGTCATCAGCGCGAGCAGCAGCCGCTGTCCGGTGGTCGGCTCGGGGAGGGTGGTTGGTACACGCACACAGCCACCGTGCCATAGATGCTTGTGCCATGCAACTAATGTCCGCGTGGGGCACGGCGGCGACGGGGCGCCCCTACCGGGTGGGCACGCCGAGCAGGCGGCGGACCTCGCGGATGTCGTCGCGCATCTTGGCGATCAGCTCGTCGACGCCGGGGAAGACCTGCTCGCCGCGGAGGCGGTGCTCGAACGAGACGGTCACCTCGCGCCCGTACAGGTCGCCGTCGAAGTCGAGCACGTGGGCCTCGACCCGCACCTGCTCGCCGTCGAACTGGGGGCTGACGCCGACGTTGACCGCGGCGGGCAGGGGCGCGCCGCCGTCGACCGACAGTCGCCCGGCGTAGATCCCGAAGGCGGGCAGGGCGATGCGCCCGTCCACCTCGAGGTTGCAGGTCGGCACGCCGAGCAGGGCGCGGCCGCGGCCGTCGCCGCGGGCCACCCGCCCGGAGACTGCGTAGGTGCGGCCGAGCGAGGCGGCGGCGGCCCGGACGTCGCCGCGGGCCAGCTCCGCTCTGACCCGAGTGGAGGAGACGACCTCGCCGCTGCCGTCGGCGTGGAGTCCGACGCCGACGGCGTCCACGCCGCGCTCGGCGCCGAGCGCGGCGAGCAGGGCCACGTCGCCCTTGGCACGGTTGCCGAAGCGGAAGTTCTCCCCCACCACCACCGCACGGGCGGACAGGGCGTCGAACAGCACCCCGACGGCGAAGTCCTCCGCGCTCACCTGGGACAGCTCGTGGGTGAACGGCAGCACCAGCACCAGCCCCATACCGGCGGCGCCGAGCAGCTCGACACGCTCGGGCAGGGTGCCGAGCAGCGGCGGGGCGTCGCCGGGCCGCAGCACCTCGAACGGGTGGCGGTCGAAGGTGACCGCGGCGGGCAGCGCGTCCCTGACGGCCGCCTCGGCCACCACCCGGCGTAGCAGCGCCTGGTGGCCGCGGTGGACGCCGTCGAACATGCCCACCGTCGCCACGGTCGCGCCGAGGCCGGCTGGCAGCTCGCCGAGCCCGTAGGCGACGCGCGAGCTCACCGGCACCTCCTCGCGCTCACGCCAGCACCACCCTGGAGCGCGCCCGGCCAGCGCCGTCCTGGATGACCGCGACCAGGTGGCCGTCGGGCCCGACGGCGGCGACCGGGCCGTCCCTGCCCGTCGGGCCGAGGGTCTGCCCTGACGCCAGCGCGACCGCCTCGCGCGCGGACACCGGCCGGACGCCGAGCGGGGCGAGGGCGGTCGCCGGCTCGATCACGACCTCGCCGAGCCGGTCGCTCTCCGCGAGCGTCTGCAGCTCGTCGAGGGGACGGGCGCCGGCCTCGTCGAAGGCGCCGGCGGCGGTGCGGCGCAGGCTGGCCAGGTGGGCCAAGGTGCCGAGGGCGCGGCCGAGGTCGGCCGCGAGGGCGCGCACGTAGGTCCCGCCGGAGCAGGTCACCAGCACCGTCGCGACGGGACGCTCGCCAGTGGCGAGATCGCGCAGCTCGAGGGCGTGGATGGTGACCTCGCGGGGCTCGCGCTCGACGGTCTCGCCCCGCCGTGCCTTGGCGTAGAGCCGCTCGCCTCCCACCTTGACGGCCGACACCATCGGCGGGACCTGCTCCTGGACGCCAAGGAAGCCGGCCAGGGCGCGCCGCAGAGCCGGGCCGTCGACCACGGCGGCGTCGGCCGTGGCCACCACCGTGCCGGCCGCGTCAAGGGTGTCGGTCTCGGCGCCGAAGGCGATCGCCGCCAGGTAGCGCTTCGGCTCCATGGGCAGGTAGGGCAGCAGCCGGGTGGCGCGGCCGAGCGTCACCACCAGCACGCCGGTCGCCGGCGGGTCGAGGGTGCCACCGTGGCCGACGCGGCGCTGGCCCGCCAGCCGGCGCACCCGCGCGACCACGTCGTGGGAGGTCATGCCGGCGGGCTTGTCGCAGACCAGCACCCCGTCGATCATCGCCGTGCCCGCCCGCCCCCAGCGGCGAGGACCTCGGTCAGGGCGGCGACGGTGCCCTCGACACCCAGGTCGGAGGTGTACCCGGCGGCGAACTGGTGCCCGCCGCCGCCGCAGCGGGTGGCGATGGCCCCCACGTCGGTGCCGCCCTTGGAGCGAAGCGAGACCTTGTGGGTCCCGTCCGGCTGCTCCTTGAGCACCGCGGCGACGTCGCTCGACGCGTCGGTGCGGACCAGGTCGATCAGCCCCTCGGTCTGGTCCATGTCGACGCCGTGCGCGGCCAGGTCGGCCAGGGTGACCGAGGTCCACACCAGCGACGCCTCCGGCACCTGCGCGATGCGGCTCAGGGTGTCGCCGACCAGGCGGAGGTAGCCGATCTCGTTGGTCTCGAACACCGCCTTGGCCACCTCGTACTGCTCGACGCCGGCCTCCAGCAGCTCGGCGGCCAGCAGGTGGGTCGCCGGCGTGGTGGCCTGGTACTGGAAGCGGCCGGTGTCGGTGACCAGGCCGGTGTACAGGCAGGTGGCGATCTCAGGGTCGAGCTTGAGGCCGAGGCGGCGCAGCAGCTCCCGGCAGAGCACCGCGCTGGCCGGGGCGTGCGGGTCGATCAGGTTGACCTCGCCGAAGCGGGTGTTGGAGGCGTGGTGGTCGACCACGATCGTGCGGGCGGCGCCGCGGAACGCGTCGACCAGGGTGCCGAGCCGGTCGAGGGAACCGGCGTCGAAGCAGACGAACAGGTCGGCAGCGGCCGGGACCTGCCCGGGTGGGACGAGCCGGTCGAGGCCGGCCAGGAAGCGGTACTGGGGCGGCACCACGAACGGCTCGGAGAAGCTGGTCAGCGCCCGCCTGCCGCTGCCGGCCATGGCCAGGTTCAGGGCCAGCGCCGAGCCGAGGGCGTCGCCGTCCGGGTTGACGTGGCAGGAGATCACCGTGGTGCCCGAGGCTGCGATGGCCGCGATAGCGGCCTCCCAGTCCTGCTCGGCGATCGCCGGCGAGGCGCTCACGGCCGCGGCCCTTCCGGCTCGGCGGCCTCTCCCCCACCGCGCTGTTCGCCGTTGCTGCCGATCTCGGCCAGCAGGTGGTCGATGCGGGCGCTGTGGTCGGGCAGGTCGTCGCGTGCGAACTCGAGCGTCGGGACGTGGCGCAAGCGCACCTGGCCGGCGACGAAGCTGCGCGCCTGGCCGGCCGCCTCCTGCAGGGCCGCCTCGGCGGCGTCCTGGGCCGGCCGCTCGCCCAGCACGGTCCAGTAGACGGTGGCGTGGTGCAGGTCGCCGGTCACGCGCACGTCGGTGACGGTGACGAAGCCGAGCCGGCCGTCGGCCTGCTCGGCCTCGACCCATTCGCCGATCAGCCGCCTGATCGTCTCGGCCAGGCGCAGCGAGCGTGGGTAGCTGGGATTGGCCATGGTCCTCAGCCGTCCTCTGGTCCGAAGAGGGTCACGTTGCTGTCGAGCAGCTCGACGCCGGCGGCACGCTCGGCCTGGCGCTCGGCCGAGACCAACACCCGGCGGGCGTGGAAGCCCTCGCCGGCCACCGTCGCCACCGCCACGGTGGCCCGCTGCCGCTGGTCCTGGTGGTCGACCTCGGCCACGGCGCAGTTGAGCTTGCGCAGGTCGGCCGAGAGCGAGCGCAGCAGCGAGCGCTTGTCCTTCAGCGAGGTCGATTCGGGCAGGCGCAGCTCGAGCTGGAGCAGGGCGACGAACATGGCTCCTATCGCGGGATCTCCACCATCTCGTAGGCCTCGATCTGGTCCCCCTCCTTGACGTCGTTGAAGTTCTCCAGACCGATGCCGCACTCGTAGCCGGCGGCTACCGTGCGGGCGTCGTCCTTGAAGCGGCGCAGCGACTCGATGCGCCCGTCGTACACGACCACGCCGTCGCGGACCAGGCGCGCCTTGGCGCCGCGGGCGACCTCGCCGTTGGTGACGTAAGCGCCGGCAACCACCCCGACCTTCGGCACCCGGAACAGCGCCCTGACCTCGGCGGTGCCGAGCGGGCGCTCCTCGAACTCGGGCGCGAGCATGCCCTTGAGGGCCTTCTCGATGTCCTCGACGACCTGGTAGATGACCGTGTAGAGGCGGATGTCGACGCCCTCGCGGTCCGCCAGGGCGGCGGCGGCCGGGTTGGGCCGCACCGAGAAGCCGATGATGATCGACTGGGTGGTGGTGGCGAGGCTGACGTCGTTCTCGGTGATCGCGCCGGCGGCCTTGTGCACCACGCGCAGGCGCACTTCTGGGACCTTCAGCTTGGCGAGGGCGTCGTCGAGGGCCTCGACCGAGCCCATCACGTCGGCCTTGAGGATCAGCGGCAGCTCCTTGAGCTCGCCCTCCTTGATCCGCTCGAACAGGTCCTCGAGGCGAGGCGCCCTGGCCGACTGGGCGAACAGGGCCTGGCGCTGGCGCGCCTCACGCGTCTGGCCGATCGAGCGGGCGACCCGCTCGTCGGCCACCACCCGGGCCTCGTCGCCGGCGCTCGGCGGCGCCGAGAGGCCGAGGATCTGCACCGGCCGGGCAGGGCCGGCCTCCTCGACCTCGATGCCGTTCTCGTCGAACATGGCCCGCACGCGGCCGAAGGCGACCCCGGCGACGATCGCGTCGCCGACCTTGAGGGTGCCGCGGCGGACCAGGATGGTGGCCACCGGGCCACGACCCTTGTCCAGGTGCGCCTCGATGATGGTGCCCTGGGCGCGCCGGTTGGGGTTGGCGCGCAGGTTCAGCTCCACGTCGGCGACCAGCAGCACCGTCTCGACCAGGGTGTCGAGGCCCTGCTGGGTCTTGGCGGAGACGTCGACGAACTGGGTCTTGCCGCCGTACTCCTCGGCCACCAGGTCGTACTCGGTGAGCTGCTGGCGGACCCGGACCGGGTTGGCCTCGGGCTTGTCGATCTTGTTGACGGCCACCACGATCGGCACCGCGGCCGCCTTGGCGTGGTTGATCGCCTCGACGGTCTGCGGCATCACGCCGTCGTCGGCCGCCACCACCAGCACGGCGATGTCGGTGACGGCGGCGCCGCGGGCGCGCATCGCGGTGAACGCCTCGTGGCCCGGGGTGTCGATGAACGTCACCAGCCGGCCGTCCTCGCCCGCACGCACCTGATAGGCGCCGATGTGCTGGGTGATGCCGCCGGCCTCGCGGGCCACCACGTCGGTGTGGCGGATGGCGTCGAGCAGCTTGGTCTTGCCGTGGTCGACGTGGCCCATGACGGTGACGACGGGCGGCCGCGGCCGCAGGTCGGCCTCGGTGTCGGGCTGGGTGTCCTCCCAGCCCTCCAGCTCGGTCAGGGCGTCGGCCTCGCTCGGGTCGACCACCTCGATGCGGGCGCCGATCTCCTCGCTGAGCAGGTTGACGGCGTCGTCGGACATCGACTGGGTGGCGGTCAGCATCTCCCCCATCTGCATGAGGATGCGGACCAGGTCACCCGCCGGCCGGCCGAGCCGGTCGGCCAGCTCCTGCACGGTGACGCCGCGGGGCACGCGCAGCACGCCCTCGACGGCGATGTCCAGCCCACCCTGCCCCTCGAGGCTGGGCGCGCCCATGGCCTCGAACTCTTCCCGCCGCGACCGGCTGCGACGGCGCTTGGGCCGTGGCCCACGGAAGCCGCCGGGGCGTCCGGAGGGGCCGCCGCGGGTGCCGACCGGGCCACCACGGCCGCCGCCACCCGGACGGCCGCCGATCCCTGGCCGGCCGCCGCCACCACCGCCGCCGGGACGGCCCTGACCCGTACCTGGCCGGCCGGCGCCACCGCCGGGACGACCCTGACCCGTACCTGGCCGGCCGGCGCCACCGCCGGGACGACCCTGACCCATGCCAGGCCGGCCGGCGCCACCGCCGGGACGACCCTGACCCATGCCAGGCCGGCCGGCGCCACCGCCGGGACGACCCTGGCCCATGCCGGGACGACCCTGGCCCATGCCGGGACGGCCGGCCTGGCCGGGCTGGCCGGGCTGGCCGGGACGCATGCCGGGACGGCCGGGCTGCCCGCCCTGGCCGGGACGGCCAGGCTGCCCGGGACGCCCGGGCTGGCCCGGCCGCGCACCAGGCGGCAACGGCCGCACGCCGGGCGGCAAGGGACGGCCACCCTGGCCCGGCCGCGCACCAGGCGGCAGCGGGCGCACGCCGGGCGGCAGCTGGCGGCCACCCTGGCCCGGCTGGCCGGGGCGCCCACCGGGCGGCAACGGCCGGACACCAGGCGGCAAGGGCCGCACGCCGGGCGGCAGCTGGCGGCCACCCTGGCCCGGCTGGCCGGGGCGCCCACCGGGCGGCAACGGCCGGACACCGGGCGGCAGCGGCCGGACACCGGGCGGCAGCTGGCGGCCGCCCTGGCCCGGCTCGCCGGGGCGCTGCCCGGGCTGGCCCTGACGAGGCTGGCCCTGCTGCGCCGGCCGTGCCTGCCCTGGCTGCGCCTGCTTTGGCCGTGCTGGCTGGGCCTGCCGGGCGGTGCCGGACTGCGGCGCCTTGGCCGCCGAACCCGACGCAGGCCGCGAGCCGCGGTCGCCGCCCTTGGCCGACGACCGCAGGCGCGCCGCGACGTCAGGCGACACCGTGGAGGAGTGGCTCTTCACCTCCACGCCCATGGAGGACAGCCTGGACAAGAGGTCCTTGGAAGGGACCCCGAGCTCCTTGGCAAGTTCGTAGATGCGCGGGTTGCTCAACCAGTTCTCACTTCCTCTTGCTCACTCGACCGGGGGCGTTGCCGCCCGGAAGCCTCCTCGGTGGTCTCCCCGGCCGGGTAGGCCGCGCCCACGGCGTCGCGCAGGGCGTTGAGGGCGGCGTCCACGCCTGGCGCGTCCGCCGCCTTCAACGCCCGCTGCACGCTGCGCCGCTTGGCCGCCCGTGTCGTGCAGACCGGGTCTCCGCACAGGTAGGCACCCCGGCCGGGCGCCTTCCCACTCGGGTCGTACCTGATCACGCCGTCGGGGGAGCGCACCAGCCGGTGGAGCGTGCGCTTGTCCGCCGAGACGCGGCACACCACGCAGGAGCGCCGGGGCAGCGCCCGCCCGGTGGATCCCGGACGGCCGGCCCTGGAGGACCCGCGCACCATCAGCCTATGCCTCCTCAACAACTTCACGAACCCTGTCCGACATTCCCAGCTTGCCCCGTACCGGGATGCGCGGCCACCTTGCCCGGTGATCCCGCCGTCCGTCCAGCCTGGCCCTGCCGGTCGGCCTCGGCGGCCTGGGTCTCGCTGCGGATGTCGATGCGCCAGCCGGTGAGCCGCGCCGCCAGGCGGGCGTTCTGCCCCTCCTTGCCGATCGCCAGCGAGAGCTGGTAGTCGGGCACGACCACGTGGGCGGTGCGCTCCTCCTCGTCGATCTGCACGCTCTTGACCTTGGCGGGCGAGAGCGCCTCGGCGACGAACTGGGCAGGGTCGTCGGAGTACAGGACGATGTCGATCTTCTCGCCCCGCAGCTCGTTGACGACCATGCGCACGCGCGAGCCGCGCGCGCCGACGCAGGCGCCCTTCGGCTCCACCTTGGGATCGTTCGAGCGCACCGCGATCTTGGTCCGGTGTCCCGGCTCCCTGGCCACGTTGGTGATCTCGACCAGGCCCTGGGCGATCTCGGGGACCTCCAGCTCGAACAGCCGCTTGATCAGGTTGGGGTGGGTGCGCGAGACCACCACCCGCAGGCCGCGGGCGGAGCGAACCACGTCGGTGACGTACACCTTGAGCCGGTCGTTGTGCTGGTAGTGCTCGCTCGGGACCTGCTCGGCGTGGGGCAGGTCGGCCTCGACCCTGCCAAGGTCGACGGTGATGTGGCGCGGGTCGCGCTGCTGCACGATCCCGGTCACGATGTCGCCGACGCGCCCCTCGTACTCGCCGAAGGTGACGTCGCGCTCGGCCTCGCGCAGCCGCTGCATGATCACCTGCTTGGCGGTGACGGCGGCGATGCGGCCGAAGTCCGAGGGGGTGTCCTCCCACTCGCGCACCACCTGCTCGTCCTCGTCGAGCTCCTGGGCGTAGACGGTGACCTCGCCGCTGTCGCGGTCGACCACGACGCGAGCATCGTCAGGCGCGTTGGGCTGGCGCTTGTAGGCGGCGGCCAGGGCGCTCTCGAGTGCGCTGATGACCGTCTCGAGCGCGATGCCCTTCTCGCGCTCGAGGTAGCGCAGCTCCTCGATGGGGATGTTCACGTCGCCGTCCTCTCCTGGCCGGTGCTGGCCGTCCGCCCCTGCTGCTTGGCTGTCACCACGGCAACACCACCGTTCCCCGCACCACCTCGGACAGCGGCACCTCCAGCCGGTCGCCGCCCACCTCGAGGGTCACGGCCCGCTCGTCGACCGCCACCACGATCCCCTGCACGGCGGCGGTCGTGTCCGCGCCGGCCGGGGCTCGGGTGACGCGCACCTGGTGCCCGCGCTGGCGGCGGAAGTCCCGGGCGGTCCGCAGCGGCCGGTCCAGCCCTGGGGTGGTGACCTCGAGGACGTAGCTGCCGGGCAGCGGGTCCGCCTCGTCGAGAAGCTGGGACAGCTCCTTGGTGACGCGCTCGACCACGTCGGCCTCGACCGGGTCGTCGGCGTCGAGGACCACGCTCAGGACCCGGGAGCGCCCCTGGCGACGGAGCTGCGTCTGCAGCACCTCGACGCTGTTGGCGGCGGCGACCCGCTCGGCCAGTTCCTGGACACGCGGAGGAAGCGTCACCATAGTCGGCTACCTCCTCGCGTGCTTTACGTGGTGTGTCGCCCTCTCGGTAACGGCACCGTCCGGCCTGCGGCGGAAGGGAGCCCGGACACAATTGAAGTGGGCCAACGCCCACTTCGCTCAGAAGAACAGGTGGCACCCGTCGCCAGCCGCCCACGATAGCACCCGCGGTCGCCGCGCAGCAAGCCGTTTGCGGCCTCTGCCAGCGCGTTTACCTGCGGTGTTTGCATTCGCAAAGGGGTCAGGGCGCCGGCAGGCGGTCGAGCGGTCAGCCGGCTTCGAGGCCGAGGGAGGGCCACTCGGCAGCCAGCAGCATAGCAAGCTCGTCGGCCTGGCGGCGCCAGCGTGCGGGAAGCGGTACGCGGCCGAGTGGCGCGCCCGGCGCACCGGGAGTCGGCGCGGCCCCCAGCGCCACGGCGGCGGCCGGGTCGGCCGGCAGTGGCACGGCCCCCAGCGCCGCGGCGGCGGCCGGGTCGGCGGGCAGCACGACGGCGCCGCGCACGCCGGCCACCCGTTGGACCACCTCGCCGGCTTCGAGGTCGCCGGGGGCGCGGTTGAGCAGCAGCACGGGACGGCGGCCGCGCTCGGCGAGCAGGTCGGCCGCCGCGACCGCGGTGCGCGGCGAGCAGGCATCGGCGACCAGCACGATCTGGTCGGCGGCGGCGAGTGCGGCGCGAGCTCCGGCCGTGGTGCCGGGCCCGCAGTCGACCACCACGGTGGTGGCGTGCGCCGCCAGCGCGCGCACCACCAGGGTCCAGCCGCGCTCGTCGGGCGCTGCGGCACCCGGCCGGGCGGCGAGGACGGCCAGCTCGCCGCGTCGTGCCAGGGTGGCAGGGCGCGAGCAGCTCGGTCAGGGGACCAGGTCCCGGGCTGGCGTCGACCGCGACGGTGCGGCCTGGTCGTCCCGCGGCTAGCGCGGCGGCGAGCAGCGCAGTGACCGTGGTCGCACCGGCCCGCGGCGTGGCGCCGAGCACGCCGACGACGGCGCAGCGAGCGAGCGGCGCGGCTGCCAGCGCCGCCCGCAGGCGCCGCTCGTAGGAGCCGTCCCGCCAGGCCCGCCGGCCACGCGCGGGCGAGCGGCGCCATCCCGGTCCGCGAAAAGAGGCGCGCAGGGCACGGGAGAGCCGGACAGGCAGCGGCCATGGTACCGGCCAGCCGGCCGTAGGCAGCCGGTCGAGCCACCCGGGTGTCACGTCCGGGACCGGCCGGGGCGCCTGGTCGCGCGGCCGCACAGGCGGTGGCTCGTGCGGCGGCCCGTCGCGGAGGATCAGCACGGCGCCGTCGCCGATGCCACAGCCGGCGAGGGAACGCGCCGGCGGCAGCGGCACCCCGCCGGGCGGCGCGAGAGCCAGTTGGTCGGACGGCGGTTCTCCACCGGGCGGCCCGGGAGGCGATGACACCGCCGGTAGGCTGGGCAGCGGCGCGAGGGCCGTGGGGCCGGGCGGCGGTTCGGCACCGGGCCACACGGACGCCGTAAGGGTCGCTGGCCCGGATGGCGGTTCGTCTCCGGGCAGCGCCGGCGGCGGGCCGGGCAGTGCCGCCCGCAGCCCGTCGAGCAACTCGGCGACGGGGACCTCGGCGGGCACGGCCAGGTCGACGCCCAGGCCGTCTGGTCCGACCACGGTGACCAGCACGGCGGCGCTCAACGGTGGTCCAGCCTCGGCGCGGGAACCCGCCGCCGGCGGGAGCCAGGCACCGGCGCCGAGGCGGGCAGGGGCGTGCTCGCCTGGCCGAGCTCCCGGGTGGGCATGGCGGGAACGCCGCCGGCCTGGAATGCCAGGACCGACGCGGGCGCGGGGTCCTCGGCGGGGCTTGGGGGTGGTGCCCAGGCGACCTGGACCAGGACGTCCACCCCGTCGGGGTGGACCAGGTGGCCGCGACCGGGCGGCTGTGGGCCAGCGCGGCGCCCGCCGAGCACGGGTCCCTCCTGGGGGTCGCCGCGCAGCACCAGACCGGGGGTGCCGAGCTCGCGGACCCGCTGGAACAGCGGCTCGAACGAAGCCCGGGCGATGCCGCTCACCGGCCGGGCGAGGACCAGGTGGAAGCCGATCTCGCGGCCGTAGCCGAGCAGGTCGGCCAGGGGCGCAAGGGGACTACCCGCCGAGCTGAGCGTCAGGTCGTAGTCGTCGACCAGCAGCACCTGGTGGGGACCGGCCCACCGGTCGCCGGCGGCACGCCGGCTGCTTGCCGGCGTGGCCGGGGACAGGCGCTCCGCCAGCAGCGCGCCGAGCCGCCCGACCACGCCGGCGGCCATGCCCGCGTTGCAGGCGTAGCCAGCGGGCCGCGGACCGTCCGCCAGGTCGACCAGCGTGCGGCGGTAGTCGATCAGCGTGAGCTGGACCTGGTCCGGCGGGTGACGCTCGGACAGGCCCCTGGCCAGCAGGCGCAGCAGGCCGGTCTTGCCGCAGCCGCCGTCGCCGAGGACCAGGAAGTGCGGCCTGCCGCCGAACAGGTCGAGCCAGAGCGGCGCCAGGCGCTGCTCGTCGAGCGCGAACGGCACCCCTGGAGGCTGGCCCGGCGCCGGGCGTGGCAGCTCCTCCGCGCGCACCACCGTGGGCAGCAGCCGCAGCGGCGGAGCCGGCCGACCGGCGACCGCCAAGGAGGCCAGCGTCGGCACCGCGTCCGCGGGCTCCCCCGGCACGTCCTGGACGGACCCCAGGGCCACAGGCTGCTCCGCCACAGTTGCTCCACCGCCTTCGCCGGCCGCGGCACCCAGGCTGGTGGTTGCGGCCACCCGTGGCAGGGCAGCCTGGAACTGCAGGCCGGCGGCGGTGAGGCCGCGGCCGGGCAGGGCCGCCAGCGCGGCGGCGGCCGCCCGGCCGACCTCGGACTCGACCGGGTCGTTGAGGCGCAGCTCGAGGCGGCCGCCGATGTCGTCGCGCATGGCCAGGCGCAGGTCAGCCCAGCGGTTTGCGGTCACCACCAGATGCACGCCGTAGTGCAGGCCGCTGGCGACCAGCTCGCCGATCCCGGCCTCGAGGTCCTCGCCCAGCCGGCGCAGCAGTGCCCAGTTGTCGACCAGCAGGAAGACCTCGCCGTAGCCGGACAGGGGCCGCGTGCCAGCTCGGCGCCGGTGCCAGGCGGCGATGCCGTCGAGGCCGTCGCGGCGGAACTCGGCCTCGCGCTCGGCCACCACCGCTCGCAGCTCACGCACCAGGCGCCGGGCGCGGTCGGTCTCACCCGTGGCGCACACCGCCCCCACGTGGGGCAGGCGGCCGAACTGGTGGAGCAAGCCGCCGCCGAGGTCGATGGCGTAGACCTGCACGTCCTCTGGCCGGTGGGTGAGGGCGAGGCCGGCGACCAGGGTGCAGAGCAGGGTGCTCTTGCCGCTTCGCGGAGCCCCGACCGCGGCCAGGTGCCCGGCCGCACCGGAGAAGTCCAGCAGCAGCGGCTCCTGTGCCTGCGCGAGCGGCTGGTCGAGCACGCCGACTGGAACCTGCAGCCAGCCCACCCCACCCGGCTCCGCCGGGCCCCCGTCACCAGGCACGACCACGGCCCCGCCCGGCCCCGCCCGACGGGGCGGTACTCCCCCGCCCGCCTGGGACGGCCTCCCCCCGCCGAGACCGGCGCGCCCGGTCCCGTCGTGGTCGGCGGAAGGCCATACGAGCACCTGGTCGAGCGTGATCGCGGCCGGCAGCGGCGGGAGCCAGACCTGGTGCACGGCCCGTCCCGTACGCGCGCCCTCCGTGGCCAGGCCGGCCACCGCCACCTCCATGTCGCTGCCGGGACCGGTCGGCGTGCCGGCGGCGTCCAAGTCGTCGGAGACCAGGACCGCCCCGGCCGCAAGGCCGGCACCGCTCCCCAGGACCGCCGCCGCGGCCGGGGCGGCGTGGTGGGCGGCGGAGCCGAACGGGTCGAAGGGGACGATCGCGGGCGGGCCCGGCTCCAGGTGGCGAGGAAGGGCGCTCACCAGGGCGGCCCTGAAGCGGTGGTAGATGGTGCTGTCCACCTTGAGCCAGCCGAGGCCGGGCGAGGCCGGGAGCCGGTAGGCGTCGGGCGTTCCGAGCACGGCCAGCGACTCGGAGGCGCTGAAGGTGCGCAGGCAGATGCGGTAGCGGAGGTGGCCGTCGAGGCCGCGGACGCGGCCCTCGTCGAGCCGCTGTGAGGCGAGCACGAGCTGGATGCCGAGGCTGCGACCGAGGCGGCCGATGGCCACGAACAGGTCGACGAAGTCGGGACGGCTCGCGAGCAGCTCGCCGAACTCGTCGACCACGACCAGCAGGTAGGGCAGCGCGGGAAGGGCTGCGCCGGCGGCCCGCCTGGCCTGGTAGTGCCGGATACCGTCGAGGTCTCCGGCCTGGCGCAGCAGGCGCTGGCGGCGCTCCAGCTCGCCCTGGAGCGCGGCGCGCACGCGCTCGACCATGGCGGGCTCGCCCTGCAGGTTGGTGATCAGGCCGGCGCACTGGGGAAGCCGGGCAAGGCCGGCGAAGGCGGCGCCGCCCTTGAAGTCCACCAGCACGAAGCTGAGCAGCTCGGGTGGGTGGGTGAGCGCGAGGCCGAGCACCAGGCTGCGCAGCAGCTCGCTCTTGCCGGAGCCGGTGGCGCCGATGACCAGCCCGTGCGGGCCCATGCCGCCGTCGGCCGCTTCCTTCAGGTCGAGCATCAGTGGCTCGTCCCCGGCGCGGACGCCGATGGGGACGCGCAGCAGCTCCGAGTGCGGCCGGGGCCGCCAGCCAGCGCCAGGGTCGGCCAGGTTCACCCGGCCCGCCTCCAGCAGGTCGAGCAGCCGGACCTCGTCCGGCGGGGCGGTCCGGTCGCCGTGGGACTCCAGCCGCAGCGGCGCCAGGCGCCGGGCGACCGCCTCGCACAGCGCCTGCCCAACCTGGTCGGCGACGATGCCGCCGTGTCGGCGGCCGTGCGGCCCGGTCTCCTGGAGGTCGAGACGGCCGCCGGGCGAGACGAGCATGCGGGCGCCCAGCTCGGCGGGCTCGTCGCCGTGCCCGGCGACCAGGCAGAGCACGGTAGCGCCGAGCCGCGGAGCGCGGGCGAGCAGTTCGCGCACGGCGGGCAGGCGGGCGAGGGCGCCCCGGCGCGAGAAGCCGTCGAGCACCACCACGAGGTGCGGGCCTGGCGGCGCGCCCGGGTGCGGGCCGGTGGGCTCGCCCAGGTGGAGGCCCGGCGGGCCGCGCAGGTCCGGGGACGGCGGCTCGCGCAGGTGCACGGCCGGTGACTCGTGGCCCTCCGCTCCCGCCCAGGCCGGCTCGGCCCGCCTGGCGAGCTGCTCCAGCCTGGCCCGGAGCTCGCCATCCAGCAGGGCGTCCAGGCGGGCCGGTTCCGCCGCGAGCAGGCAGGCGCGCCCCGGCGGCTCCCGGGACGGCGGGCGCGTGTGCGGCAGCCACTTGAGCCACTCCCATGCGCCCGCCCGGCCCGGCGCCGCGTAGGCCAGGATGCGCAGGTCGTCCGGGGCGTGGAGCACCGCCAGGTGGCACAGCAGCGCCCTGACCAGGGCGCTGGCGCGGTCAAGCTGGCCGCCGACGGCGACCACGCCGAGCCCGCGCAGGTCGACGGCGACCGGCGCGCCCGCCAGCGTGCGGGCGCTCCCCACCAGCTCCTCGGCCGCGGCGAGCAGCTCGGGGTCGTGGTCGGCGAGCGGGCCGCCCGACTCCAGCCGGACTGGGCAAGCAAGCGCCACCGGCCCGCGGCCGACGCGGGCGCGGAGGAAGTCGCCGTCGCGTGGGCGCCGCTCCCACAACCGCGCCGGCCGGCCGGCGAGAGCGAGCAGGCGTTCCGGCTCCGGCAGGAGGAACTCGGCCGCCTTACACTGCACCGCCGCCACCTGGTCCAGGCGGGCGCGAACGGCGTCGAGGTGAGCGCGGTAGCGGGCGCCGGCGCGGCGCCTGCTGCGCAGCTCGACCTGGCGCAGCCAGAGCCCGGCAACGGCGGAGGCGAGCACCGTGCCGGCCGCCAGCGCCACGGCCAGGAACGAGCGGCGCCCAGGGAGGAGCAGCAGGAGGCCGACCGAGCCGGCGCCGCCGGCCAGCGGCAGAAGGTGGGACAGCCAGCCGGCGCCTGGCGTCACCGGGTATGCCGGCGGGGCGGCCACGACCACCTGGTCGGCGGGTGGCGACCGGGGATAGGTCCTGGCCGGGCGGTAAAGGGTGAATGGCTGCGGCTTCACCGCCGCACGCTACCGCGCGGACCCGCAAGGACCACCCGCCAGCGCGCGGCTGTGGACGGCGCCCCGCTGGAACGGCGGTCAAGTATCCCGTTTCGAGGCATTCGGTGGCCGCCGTGGTCGGCGCGCAAGGTCCAGGGCTGGACGAACGGCTCGGCGCTTCATGCGTCGCCGGATACGTGCTGCCGGGCGAGGTCGGTGACGTCCGCCGGTTCCCGACCAAGCACCGCTTCGCCACTCACATCGGCACCGCCCCGCTGGAGGCCTCCAGCGGGGCGGTGGTCCGCCACCGGCTGCCACGGGCCGGCGACCGCAAGCTCAACCACGCCTTGTACATGATGGCGATCGTGCAGGTCCGCCATCCCACCGCGGGGCGGGCGTACTACCGGCGCAAGCGCACCGAGGGCAAGGCGCCCAAGGAAGCGCTGCGCTGCCTGAGGCCTGCGCCAGTAGGCGGTCATGGGCCACGGCGGGCTGGCAACCCTTCCGCGCAACGGCGCCACGGCTGATACTGCCTGAGAACAAAGCGCGACGTCGCATACGTGCAGGAATCGCGGAGGCTGTGGGGAGGAGCGATGGCCGGCCTGCGACGAAGGGCGATGGAGTACCGCTCCGAGCAGGTGTGGGGGGGCTTGCCGGTCGTGCACGTCGCGGTCGGGGGCCGTCAGGCCGACGGCCGCTATCGGCTGGGACGCGCCCGCGGGATCATCGCCCTAGGGGACGTTGCCACGGGGCTGGTGGCCGTCGGTGGCGTTGCGGTCGGGCTGTTCAGTGTCGGTGGGGTCGCGATCGGGCTGGTCGCCGTGGGCGGGGTGGCCATCGGGCTGGTGGCGGTCGGCGCGGTCTCCATCGGGCTGGTGGCGATCGGGGCGGTGGCGATGGGGCTGACGGCGGTGGGCGCGGTCACGGTCGGTCTGGCTGGGGTGGGTCCACGGCCGCCAGGTGGGATCGCGGCTGCGCGGGAGTTGTGGGCCGTGGGGCGTCTGCCAGGCTGGCCTCGAAGCGCCGATGGACCGCGACGCGTAAGGGCCTGCGCCGGTTGGCCGTCGCGGGCGCACCGCACCCAGGTGGCGGCCGGCAGCTCGGAGCGGGGGTGGCGGTCGCGTGCCTGCGCCCCGGCAGTTCCCCGGCCCGCCGTTCCTGCCTGGGATGGTCGCCTACGGCGCACCTGCGGTGACGGGCTGGGGTCGCAGCCGGGTTCGCCGCCACCACAGATAGCAGACGACCCCGACCAAAATCGGCAGGAACCAGGTCAGCGCCCGGAACACCAGCACCGCGGCGGTCACCTGCTCCCGGTCGCCCCCCGCAGCGGTCAGGCCAGTGATCAGGGTCGCCTCCACCAGCCCCAACCCGGCGGGGGTGAACGGCACCGCGGTGAGCAGCCGCGCAAACGCGAAGAAGGCCAGCACCTGCACCCAGGAGACCTCGGCGTCGCTGACGCCGACGTGGCGCAGGCTGACCAGCAGCACCGCGTACAGCGACAGGTGGCTGACCAGCGTCGCGGCGGTGATCGGCACCCAGCCACCCTCGAGCAGGTCCAGGGTGCGGGCGCGGAACCTGACCGTGGCCACCTCCCAGCCCGCCACCGGCGGCCGCCGCACCAGCCCGAGCAGCCGCGAGGCGACCCGGCCGGCCCACAGCCCGAACCGCCGCGCCAGCTCCTCGCTGCGCAGCAGCAGCGCGAACGCCACGATCGCGCCGACCAGCCCGGCGATCCCCACCAGCCCGGCGACCACCCGCGCCCCCGAGGCGCCGCCCTGCAGGGCCAGCAGGGCCAACGCCAGCACCGGCAGGCCGAGCTTGGCGAAGGCGTTCCAGACCCCGGAGACCAGCACCGCGGTGGTGGTCTGCGCCCCCGAGTAGCCCCACTGCCCGAACATGCGGTAGGTCATGCCGGTGCCGATCACCGGCCCGGCCCACGGCACCGTGTTGGCCACTGCGGCGGTCGACTGGGACATCACCGTCGCCCGCCAGAACCCAAGGCCGGGCGCGACCGCCATCCACACCAGCCCGTAGGTGGCCAGGTTCCAGGCCGCGACGGCCAGCAGCGTGGCGTCCTCCAGCCAGGTCATCGCCCGGATGTCGGCCCACACCTGGCCCAGGTCGATGCCCTTGAGCAGGTAGTAGAAGATCGCCACCACCAGCACCAGCGACAGCACGGCCTGCACGGCCAGGCGGGTGCGCGAGCGGGGCTTGGCGGCGGCTGGCTCCTGGTCGGCCATCACAGCAACCCCTGTCTGGCTGGACCCAGCGACCTCTTTGCGTCGGGCCGGCTCATCGTGCCTCCCCAGGGTCGAGCCGGAGTCGGCCGTCGGAACGCGCGTCGAGCGCCTGGCGCAGCGCGTCGCGGGTGGTGAACCCCAGCAGCGACGGCGCCTCGTTGGCGAACTGGCCCGTCGGGTCGGTGGTGGAGTGCAGCCGGTAGGTCACGCAGCCGCCCGGGAAGCGGTCGTACCAGGTCGCCGAGAACGCGCCGGCAAGGCGCTCGACCCGTACGAAGCGGCGCACCCCTGGCTCCGGCGACGGCACCTCGGCCGCGCCGGCCGGGTCGCACGCGGCGGCCAGGCGCGCCACGACCGCGCCGGCGCCGGCGCGGTCGTGGTCCAGAATGACCACCGAGCGGCCGTCGTTGACGGCCACCTCGGCGACCGTCCAGCCGACCAGCCGGGACTCCACGCACGGCAGCAGCGACGCCGACGGCACCGACTGGGCCTCGAGCCACAGCGGCTCCAGCTGGGTGCAGTCCAGGCTGTGGATGTTGAGCGGAGTCTGGACGAGGTCCTCGCTGTTGAAGATCTGTCCCCAGTTCAGGGCGGCCAGGACCAGCACGGCCACCATCGCCGCCCACAGCCCGACCCGGCGGGCGCTCCATTGCTGCATGCGGACCGGCGTCGGCGGTGCGGGCAGCAGCTTGACGAACTCGGCGTGCAGGTCGCGGCCCTGGTCGCGCAGCAGGTGGCGCAGCTGGGACGGCAGCGCCAGCCCACGGGCGGCGGCGAACCCCTCGCCGATCTCCTCCACCGTGAAGTACCGGAGCGCTCGCCCGTAGACCCGCTCGGGGCTGGAGCGCAGCGCCAGGCACAGCATCATGTTGGCCAGGTCCACCGCCTGCCGCCACGGGGTGGGCCGTGCCTCCACGAACGCCACGTCGATCAGCAGCATCCGGCCGTCGCGGACCAGCAGGTTGGCCGGCTTGACGTCGCGGTGCGCCAGGCCGGCGTCCCACATCTTGCGGACGATCCCAAGGCCGTCGTCGATCACGCCGTCGTCGACCTCGGCCTCCCCGAGCTCGACCGCGCCGTCGAAGAACTCGGTGACCAGCAGGTACTCCCGCTCCGGGGTCAGCTCCACGAACCCGTACGGGGTGGGGCTGGGCAGCCCGGCGCGCCGCATCAGCGACAGCGCGTAGTCCTCCTGCTGCACCAGCCGCCGGACGGTGTTGAACGGCTTCTCGTCCTCCAGCCGGCCGTAGAGCAGCTCGCGGCCGAGCTTGTACCAGCGGTCGGCGCGCATGTGGCTGCGCGCGTACAGCTTGCCGAACAGCTGCTTGGGCGGGTCGCCGGCGACGGTGATGCGCAGCGGGGTGGAGCCGGCCGAGCCGGCCAGCCCGAACGGCCTGACGTCCTGGACGACCAGCCCCAGCTGGTCCTGCAGACCCCGCCGGATCGCCTGACCGCGGGCGCCGCCGACGTCGAGGTGGGCGCTGCGGCCGCGCCGGTAGGCGACCGGGAACACCTCGCTGGGAACGAACCGGCGGAACAGCAGCAGCGGGATCGCCACCCCGATCCCAGCGCCGACCAGCACGTCGCTGGGGGCGTCGACGCCCAGCGCGACGCGGGCGAACCCGACCACAACTACCAGCGCGACCGCCAGCCACTTGCCGGTGTTGCGCCAGCGGCCCTCCGGCACCAGCGTGTACAAGATCCCGACCAGCATGGCCGCGAGGAAGTCGACCTGCAACGACGGCAGCGCCCAGCCGCCCCAGGCCGCCTGGACGTCCACCCCGAACGGCCGCGGCCGCCGGGCCGTCCTCGCCACCAAGCCCAGGACGGTGCTCGCGAGGTTCGTGGCGATGAACCACACGATCAGGTGCCGCCAGCGCCGCAGGACCAGCAAGGCCAGGAACAGCCCGAAGTACAGCACGAGCAGCACCCACCAGGAGCCGAGGCGGGCCAGGCCCTGCCAGAGCACCTCCAGCCCGGGCGCGCGCAGCCCGCCAAGCCAGCGCACCACCGCGTCGTCGGCGACCGTGACCGCCACGGCAGGGCCGCGCAGCCCGCGGGCGAACACCGCCAGCGCCAGCCCCACCAGCACCACCGCGGCGACCAGCCAGCCGACGCCGCTGGTCTGCAGGTGGTACGGCAACGGCGGCGGCGCCCCAGTCGGCCGCCGCCGACGCGGCGACCGGACAGTTTCCCTGAGGGTGGGATGGACCGGCGGGGCGCTCGTTGGCGTCGACTGGCCCGCGGGCACGTCCATGGCCCCTCCCAACCGGAACAGCTCCAGCCCGGCATGACGACCTTGTTTGCTGGGTTCTGGCTTGTCAAGGCTCCAAACGCGCCGGCATCAGCCCCTGCAGGCGGACGCAGTCAGGCGCAGGCTGAGCAGCAAGCTGCACCTGCGCGTGGAGGGCCGCGGCCGGCCGCTGGTGATCCCCGCCACTGCCGGGCAGCGCCATCGGGACCGCAACCAAGTGGAGCACTCGATGGGGCGTAAGCAGTTCCGCCGGGTGTGGCCCGCCACGAGAGCTGGCGGTCACCTACCTGGCCATGGTTAGAGGGCCTGCGCGAGTCGGCGAGCTGGAACAAGGCCGGAACCAGCTGTGACGATCACCGAGCGACTTGACGATCTATACGAGCATCCCGGGTCCTGTGGAGGCTCTGCCCCGCTCCTGACCTGCTCACGTGCTGGCACGCAGATCAGTCGGGCTGCGATCGAGGCCGCCGCCGGCCGAAGACGAAGTACGAGATTGGCACGACCCCGGCGGAGCTGACGATTGCCACCACCACGGCCCAGAGCCACTTCGGGCCTCGGATCTGGCTGGCTGGCCGACGCCTGATGTCGGCGAGCGCCGCAACCTTGAGGATGCCTTCGGCAACTGCCCCGGCGACGAGCAGCCTGCGGGTGCGCTCGCTGAGATCGCTCCACTGTCTTCTAGCGGCCATGCCGTCCTCCGCATCCACGGCTTCGAGCTCGCCCCATTGTCCTCCCACGCCCAAGGTCCTGGACCTGAAGGTGCGCTGACCCGCGGTTGCCGTTCGGCCGCTGCCGGCCAGGATGGCCATGACCTGGCAGAGCAAGCTGCCAGGCTTGCTGCCTGGGACTTGGCACGCAGAGGAACCGTTCTAGGGCAGCATCACCGTCTGGAAGTCGAACGGCAGGCGGCGGAAGCCGAGGCGCTCGTAGAGCGCCACCGCCGGGCGGTTGAAGTCGTTCACGTACAGGGACAGGGTGGGGTGGCGCTCGAAGGCGAGCGCGCAGCAGGCCGCCATCGCCCGCGTGCCCACGCCACGGCCACGCAGCTCCGGCGGGACGTAGACGCCCTGGATCTGGGCGCCGTGGTCGCTGGCGCAGCCCACGTCCATCTTGAACACCAGCTCGCCGCCGTGCTCGTAGACGTAGGTCCAGCCGCGGTCGGTCAGCACCCGGACGCGGCGGCGGTACCCGCCGGGATCGCGCGCCAGCGGGTCCTCGCCCATCTCCTCCAGGTACATGGCGGCGGACAGCCGCAACACCCGCTCCTCGTCGCCGCGGCGGGCCGGCCGCGCCCGCCCTGCCGGGCCGAGGCGGGGCCGCGGCGCCAGGGCCTCCGGCGTGAGGGCGTACACGAACTGCCGCTCGCGGACCTCCCGTGGCGTCGGGTAGGAGCCGGCGACCAGGCGCCAGAGGCGCTCGGTGGAGCGCCGCTCCCCCACCAGCATGCGGGTCGGCCCCGGACCGGCCGCGAGCGACGCGAAGTGGTCGCAGACATCCAGCTCCTCGACGGCCGGGACGAGGTTCGGGCCCAGGTGGAGCACGCCTCGCAGCCGCTCGTTGCGGTCGAACGCGCCCCACAGCGGGCTCCACCCGACCGGGCCGAGCACGCCGTCGCTGACGATGCGGCTGGCGATGAACAGGTCCCGCACCGGCTCGCGGGCGAGGAAGTCGAGCGCGGCGCGGGTGTCGCCGCGGCCGAGGGCGCGCACCTCGAACGCGGCCGACCAGGCCGCCTCGCGCCTCGACCACGCCGATCGCATCGCGCCCCCGCTCCCCTTTCGATCCGGGGCTACCGCTCCGCTACTTGAGCCCCGGACCCCTTTCAATCCGGGGCTACCGCTCCGCTACTCGAGCCCCGGACCCCTTTCAATCCGGGGCTACCGCCCGGGGCCCCGTCCGCGCCGCTAGGGGCGCACGACCACCGGCTCGCCGGAGCCGGCCCCTTCCGCCCTCAGCTCCTCCGCGAGCGTCTTGGCCTCGTGGAGCAGAGCGTCGACGATCTCCTCCTCCGGCACGGTGCGGATCACCTCGCCGCGGCGGAAGATCTGTCCCTTGCCCTTGCCCGAGGCCACCCCGACGTCCGCCTCGCGGGCCTCCCCCGGCCCGTTGACGATGCAGCCCATGACCGCCACCCGCATCGGCGCGTCGATCTCCCCCATGCGCTCCTCGACCGCGTTGGCGAGGGCGAACACGTCCACCTCCGCCCGTCCGCACGAGGGGCAGGCGACCAGGTCGAGCTTCTTGGGACGCAGCCCGAGGGCGCCGAGGATGGCGTTGCCCGCCTTGACCTCCTCGATCGGCGGGGCGGTGAGCGACACCCTGATGGTGTCGCCGATGCCCTCGGCGAGCAGGGCGCCGATGCCGACCGCGGACTTGACGATCCCGTCGCGTGGCGTGCCGGCCTCGGTCACGCCCAGGTGCAGCGGGTAGTCGCAGCGCGCGGCGAGCAGCCGGTAGGCGGCGATCATCACCGCGGGGTTCTGGTGCTTGACGGAGATCTTCACCTCGCCGAAGCCGACCGACTCCAGGATGCCGACCTCGAACATGGCCGACTCGACCAGCGCCTCCGCGCTGGGGCCGCCGTGCTTGGCGAGGATCTCCTTCTGCAGCGAGCCGGCGTTGACGCCGACCCGGATGGGCACGCCGCGGGCGGCCGCCTCCTGGGCGATCAGCTTGACCTTGTCGTGCTTCTTGATGTTGCCGGGGTTGATGCGCACGCCGGCGCATCCGGCCTCCAGTGCGGCCATGGCGTACTTCCACTGGAAGTGGATGTCGGCCACCACCGGGATGGTGGACTTGGCGGCGATTGCCGGCAAGGCGGCGGCGTCGTCGGTGTCGGGCACCGCCACCCGCACGATGTCGCAGCCGGTGGTCGCCAGCTCGGCGATCTGCTGCAGGGTGCCGTTGATGTCGGCGGTCTTGGTGATGGTCATCGACTGCACGCTGACCGGCGCGCCGCCGCCGACGGGGACCTTGCCGACGTTGATCCGGCGCGAGCGACGCCGGCCCGTCCCGGCGGCAAGGTCGGTCAGCTCGAGCGGGAAGGCCACGGAAGGCAGCTCCTTTGCGGTTACTTGAAGGGGTTGGCGATCGGGTTGGTGATGTCCAGCCAGACCAGCCCGACCGTGAGCATCAGCAGCAGGCCGACGATGACCGCCGCGATCGGGGCGACCTTGCGCAGGTCGACCATGCGGCCGGTCAGCTTCTCCCAGACCACGAAGCCGAGGTAGCCACCGTCCATCGGCGGGATCGGCAGCAGGTTGAACAGGCCGACGAAGACGTTGAACTGGATCAGCAGGAGCAGGAACGCGACCCACTCGTTGGCCGCGACCGCCTCGCCGGCGAAGCGGGCGATGCCGATGATCCCGACCGGGCCGCCGCCCGAGTCCCCCCCGCCGCCCCCGCCGGAGGGCGCGGCGCTCGGCGGCGGTCGCAGCCGGTCGCCGAGCCCCGGGATGATCTGGCCGAGGCCCTTGACCGAGCCGGAGGTCGCGGCCCAGAAGAGCCGTCCGCTCTCGCCGGCGCCCTTGACCGGTCCGAAGCGGCGCTTCTCGAGCGTGCCCCGGACGCCGAGGAAGCCGCGGACCTGGTCGCCGTCGCGCACCGGCACGGGAACGATGGTGGTCTCGTGGCGCTTGCCGTCGCGCTCGTAGACCAGCCGCACCGAGCGACCGGCGGTGCCGGCGAAGGCGCTGCGCAGCGCCTCGAAGTCGCCGACCGCGCGCCCGTCGACCTCGACCACGCGGTCGCCGGCGCGCAGGCCCGCCGCCGCGGCGGGGGCCTTGGCGCCGTTCGGGGCGGTCGGCACCACCTCGCTGATCCGGTTGGTGTTGATCTGTAGGCCGATCGCGACCAGCAGGGCGTAGATCAGCAGCAGGGCGACGACGAAGTGGGTGATCGAGCCGGCGGCGAGGACGATCGCCCGCTGCCAGGCCGGCTTGGAGTAGAACATGCGCTCGACGGGGGTCGGGTCGGGGGCGGGCCGCTCGGGTTGCGGCTGCTCGGCCACGGCGGCGTCGCCACGCCGCGGGCGCCGCTCCGCCTCGAGGAAGTTGCTGTCGCCCTCGTGCGGGCTCATCCCGGCGATCTTGCAGAAGCCACCGAGCGGCAGCGCCTTGATCCCGTACTCGGTGTCGCCACGGGTGGTCGACCACAGGGTGCGGCCGAAGCCGATGAAGAAGCGCTCGACCTTCATGCCGAACAGCTTGGCGGTGGCGAAGTGGCCACCCTCGTGGAACAGGATGGCCAGCATCAAGGCCAAGACGAACAGCAGAACGCCGAGCACGTTATCCATTGGCTCTCCTGGTGACAGACAGGTCATCGACCAGTGTACGGGCCAGCTCGCGAGACCACTGCTCGGCGGCGAGCACGGCCTCGAGGTCCAGCTCAGCCGGCTGCTCGTGGGCGTCGAGCACGCGGGTGACGACCTCGGCGATGCCGGGGAACGGCAGCCGCCTGGCCAGGAACGCGCCCACCGCCTCCTCGTTGGCCGCGTTCAGCACCGCCGGGGCGGTGCCGCCGGCGCGTCCTGCCGCCACCGCCAGGTCGAGCAGCGGGAAGGTGGCACGGTCGACCGGGGCGAACTCCAGGGTGAGGGCGCGCGACCAGTCGAGCCGGCCGATCGGCGCCTCGGACCGCTGCGGCCAGCCGAGCGCGAGCCCGATGGGCAGGCGCATGTCCGGCAGGGAGAGCTGCGCCAAGGTGGCGCCGTCGCGGAACTCCACCAGGGCGTGGACCAGGCTCTGCGGGTGGACGACCACCTCGATCCGCTCGAAGGGCAGGCCGAACAGCAGGTGCGCCTCGATCACCTCGAGGCCCTTGTTCATCAGCGTGGCGGAGTTGATGGTGATGACCGGACCCATGTCCCAGGTCGGGTGGGCCAGCGCGTCCTCGGGCGTGACCGTGGCCAGCGCCGCCGCCTGGCGGCCGCGGAACGGCCCGCCCGAGGCGGTGACGATCAGCCGGGCCACCTCCTCGGCGCGGCCACCGCGTAGGCACTGGGCAAGGCCGGAGTGCTCGGAGTCGACCGGTACGATCTGGCCGGGGCGGGCCAGCCTGGTGACCAGCTCTCCCCCGACGATCAGGCTCTCCTTGTTGGCCAGGGCGAGGCGCCGGCCCGCCGCCAGGGCGCGCAGGGTGGGGGCGAGCCCCACCGACCCGGTGACGCCGTTCAGCACCACCTCGGCGTCGGCGACGGCGGCCAGCTCGGCGACCGCCTCGGGGCCGACCTCGAGGCGGCAGCCGGCGGGCAGGTCGCGGGCGAGGTTGGCCGCCGCGGCCGGGTCGGCGAGGGCGACCACGGGCGGGCGGAACTCCCGCGCCTGGGCGGCCAGCTGCCCGGCGGAGCGCCGGGCGGCGAGGGCGACCACCCGGAAGCGGGTCCCGGCCGCGCGCACCACCTCCAGTGCCTGCACCCCGATGGAGCCGGTCGACCCGAGCACGGCGACGCCGGTCCCGCTCACTCCGGCCACCGCCGCTCGCGCACTTGCTCCGGGCGGCCTGCCAGGGCATCCGCGCCCGGCTCAGCGGCCCGCCCGGCACGGCCTTGCCCGACGGCGGCCGCGTCGGCGATGGCGGGGCCGGCGAGGGGCAGGGTGCGACGGCCGGGACGGCCGCTCGCGGTGCGGAGCTGGCCGCAGGCGGCGTCGATGCCCACGCCGCGGGTGGCGCGGATGCTGACCGGCACCCCGGTGGCCGCGACCGCGTCGCGGAAGCGGCGCGCGGCAGTACGCGAGGTTGGCGCGAAGCCGCTGCCCGGGGTCGGGTTGTAGGGGATCAGGTTGACGTGGGCGGCGTGCCCGCCCGAGCCGGGGACGCGCAGGGGCGCGAGCAGGAGGCCGAGCAGGCGGCCCTGCTCCGGGTCGTCGTTGACGCCGCGCATCAGGGCGTACTCGAACGACACCCGGCGGCGGGTCGCCCGCACGTAGCCCTCGACCGCGTCGAGCAGCTCGGCGACCGGCCAGGTCCGGTTGAGCGGCACCAGCCGGCCGCGCAGCTCGTCGTCGGCGGCGTGCAGGGAGACCGCCAGGTTGAGCGCGAGCGGCTCGGCGGCGGCGCGGCGGATGCCTGGGACCAGGCCGACGGTGGAGATGGTGACGGCCCTGGCCGACAGGCCGAGGCCCTGGTGCAGCCGCCAGGCCGCGCCCCAGGTGGCGGCCGGGTTGGCGAACGGCTCCCCCATGCCCATGAAGACCACGTTGGTGACGTGGTCGGGCGCGTCCTCGCGGGGGCGCAGGCCGGGCAGCAGCGCCCAGACGCGGGCCACCTGCTCGACCACCTCGCCGGTGGAGAGGTTGCGGGTGAAGCCGAACTGCCCGGTGGCGCAGAAGGTGCAGCCCATGGCGCAGCCGGCCTGGGTCGAGATGCACACCGTTGCGCGGCCGACGGGACCGGCGCCGGCCGGCGGTGCGCCTTCCCAGTCGTCCGGGCCGGGCGGCCCCTCCTCGGGGGAGGGGTCCGGGGGGGCGCCGTTCGCCCCGGAGGATCGGGGCAGCCCGCGGCCGGACGCCGGGTAGAACATCAGCACCGACTCGACGCTGTCCCCGCCGGCGAGGCCGAACAGGAACTTGTGGGTCCAGCCGCCGTCGCCGGCCTGGTGGCTGGTGAGGCTGAGCCCGCTGCCCGCGAGCCGCTCGGCCAGCCGCCGGCGGAAGCCGTCGGGCAGGTCGGTCATTGCCAGCGGGTCGAGCACGTGCCGGCGGTCGAGCCAGTGGCCGAGCTGGCGGCTCCGGTAGGCCGGCTCGCCGGCCTCCTCGACCAGGGCGGCCAGCTCCGCCGCGGTCAGGTCGTAGAGGGAGCGTGGCCCGGTCACGAGCGCTCGACCAGCGAGAACAGCGCCAGGACGTAGTACAGCGCCGGCGCCATCACCAGCAGGGCGTCGATGCGGTCGAGCATGCCGCCGTGCCCTGGGAGGATCGAGCCCATGTCCTTGACGTCGAGGTCGCGCTTGAGCATCGACTCCGAGAGGTCACCGAGCGGCGCCGCCACGCAGGCCACCGCGGCGAGGGTGAGCCCGGGCCCGAGCGTCCACGGCGCCCACAAGGGCAGCACGAAGGCGCCGACGGCCAGGGTGAGCACGGTGGCGCCGGCCGCGCCCTCCCAGGACTTGCGGGGCGAGACGCTCGGGGCCATCAGGTGGCGGCCGATGGTCGCCCCGGTCGCGTACGCGGTGGTGTCGTACACCACCACCAGCAGGGCGTAGCCGACCAGCGCGCCGACGTAGTGCTCGGCGCTGGCCACGACCAGCGACAGGTGGGCGGCGAGGAACGGCAGGTAGAGCACGGTGAACACGGTGGCGGCGAGGTTGCGGGCGACCTCGGTGCGGCCGCGGTCGACCAGGTACCAGGCGAAGGCGCCGAGCAGCGTCAGCATCATCCCGAAGGAGAGGGCCGCCGGTCCCTCGAGGTAGGCGCCGACGACCAGCACCACCGCCATGGGGAAGACCACCGCCGGGGCGGGGCGGATCGCCCGTGCCCGCAGCACCGTGGTCAGCTCGACCAGGGCCAGCAGCACGATGGCGAGCACGAAGCCGACGAAGACCGGGCGGGACAGCACCAGCGCGGCGAGGAGCAGCGCGGCGAGGCCGACGCCGGTGGCGATGGCCAGTGGCAGGTTGCGCCCCGAACGCCGCTTGGGCCTTGGCACCGGCGTCCCGGCCGGCTCGAGCGGCGGGCTCTCAGCCACCCCGCCGACGCCTCGTTCGCATGCCGCCCACCTCGCCGCTCAGGTTTCGAGCAGCTCGTGCTCCTTGTGCTGGAGCATGGAGTCGACCTCGCCGACGTACTTGTCGGTGAGCCCCTGCAGGCGCTGCTCCGCCCGGCGCAGCTCGTCCTGGGAGACCTCGCCGTCCTTCTCCATCCGCTCCATGGCGTCCTTCTCGTGGCGCCGGACGTTGCGGATGGCCGTGCGCGCCTCTTCCGCCCGGTGCTTGGTCAGCTTGACGTACTCCTTGCGGCGCTCCTCGGTGAGCGGCGGGAAGGCCAGCCGGATCACCTGGCCGTCGTTGGCGGGGTTGATGCCGAGGTCGGAGTTGCGGATCGCCCTCTCGATGCCGGCGGTGGCGTTGCGGTCGTAGGGGGACACCACCAGCAGGCGTGCCTCCGGCGCCGAGATCGAGGCGAGCTGCTGCAGGGGCGTTGGCGTGCCGTAGTAGTCGACCGTGAGCCGGTTCAGCAGGGCGGGGTTGGCGCGGCCGGTGCGGATGCCGCTGAACTCCTCCTTGGCCACCTCGATGGCCTTGCGCATCTTGCCCTCGGCTTCTTTGAGGATGTCCTCGATCATGCCTGGTCCCCTTCTGCGTCCTGGCGGTCGGCGGTCCCGTTCGGCGGTGGGGCCGGGATCGAGCCGACCACCGTGCCGATCGGCTCCCCGCACACCGCTCTCCGGATGTTGCCCTCGGTGAGCAGGTCGAACACGATGATGGGCAGATCGTTGTCCTTGCACAACGACAGCGCGGTGGTGTCCATCACCTTGAGCTCGCGCCTGATCGCCTCCAGGTAGTCCAGCCGGGAGAACTTTCGCGCCGACGGGTGCTTCTTGGGGTCGGCGTCGTAGACGCCGTCCACCCCGTTCTTGGCCATCAGGATCGCCTCGGCGCCGATCTCGAGCGCGCGCTGGGCGGCGGTGGTGTCGGTCGAGAAGTACGGCGTGCCCATGCCGGCCCCGAAGATCACGATGCGACCCTTCTCCAGGTGGCGCATGGCCCGCCGGGGGATGTACGGCTCGGCGATCTGGGTCATCTGGATCGCGGTCTGGACGCGTGTGACCACCTTGCGACGTTCGAGCGCGTCCTGCAGGGCCAGGCAGTTCATCACCGTCGCCAGCATGCCCATGTAGTCGGCGCGGGCCCGGTCCATCCCGGCCGCCTCCGCGGCCGAGCCGCGCAGGATGTTGCCGCCGCCGACCACCACGGCGGTCTGGACGCCAAGGTCGACCACCTCGACCAGCTGCCGCGCGACCCCGTCGATGCGGTCGAAGCCGAGCCCGAAGCCGCCGGCGCCGGCGAACGCCTCCCCTGACAGCTTGAGCAGGACGCGCTCGAAGCTGGGCGTGGTCAGGGCGAGGCCGGATCCGTCCTCGTCACCCGCCATCACGAAGGCCATCCGCTCCTCCTGTTCGCGCCCGCGTCTGGCCACCGCGACGGTTGCTCAGCCGCCGTCGTCCTCCCCGACCCGGAAACGGGCATAGCGGCGCAGCACGAGCTTCTCACCGACCTTGGCGGAATAGCTATCGAGGACCTCCTGGATGGTCTGGCCGGGATCCTTGACGTAGTCCTGCTCGAGCAGGGCCACCTGCTTGTAGAAGTCCTTGAGCTTGCCCTCGATGATGCGGTCGACGACGTGCGCCGGCTTGCCCTCCGCCTGGCTGGCGAAGATCTTGCGCTCGCGCTCCACCACCTCGGCAGGAACGTCCTGGCGGCTGAGGTAGGCCGGGTCGGCCCAGGCGACGTGCACGGCGATGCCGTGGGCCAGGGTCTGGAACTCGTCGGTCTTGGCGACGAAGTCGGTCTCGCAGGCCAGCTCCACCAGCACGCCGAGCTTGGCGGGCAGGTTGGGGTCGGGGGTGTGCAGGTAGGCCTCGATCACGCCCTCGCTGGCGGTGCGGCCGGCGCGCTTGCTCGCCTGGGCGAGCCCCTTCTCGCGCAGGATCGTCTTGGCGCGCTCGAGGTCGCCGCCGGCGTCCTGCAACGCCTTCTTGCAGTCCATCATGCCGGCGCCGGTGGCGTCGCGCAGGACCTTCACCTGGGCGGCGGTGATCTCCATCGCTGTGGTGCTCCTCCGGGCTCTGTGCTCCGGCGCTCCGGAGCGGTCAGCTTCAGGTGACGGGCCACCCGCCCGGGTCTCGAGGTCGGGCGGGTGGCGTCGTTGGACGACTCAGCTCTTCGACTGCTTGGCCTCAGGCTTGGCCTCGGCCCCGTTGGCGCTCTCCGCGGCGTCGGCGGCCGGCGCCGCCTTCTTGGCGGATCCGTCCTTGGCGGAGGGCGCGCCCTTGCCCGACGCCTGCTTGGCGGCGGGCGACGCGTCCTCGTCGGCGGCCTTCTTGGCCTTGGCGTCGGCCGGGGCATCCTTGCCAGCGGCTTTCCTGGCCTCGGGCGGGGCAGCCTTGCCAGGCGCCTCCTTTGCAGCGGCCGTGGCAGGCTCGCCGGAATCCTTCTTGGCGTCGGCCGAGGCGGCCTTTCCGGCGGCCTCACTGGCGCTGGCGCTGCCCTTGGAGGCGGCCCCGCCGGACGCCTCCTTCGCCGCTGCCTTGGCCGGCGACTCCTTGGCCGGCTCCTTGGGGGCGCGAGCGGCCGGCGTCGCCTTGGCGGGCGCCGGCTCCTTGGCCGCTCCACGCGCGGGGGCGTCCTTCGCGGCTCCGCGGCCCGCGCCGTCCTTGGCGGGCGCCTCCTCGGCCGCTGGGGCCGCGGACTCCCTGGCGCGGGCCGTGGTCGCCGCCCTGGCTGGTGCGCGCTCGCCGGTCGCCTTGGCGGCCGGGGCGCCCGCGGGCGCCTCCTGCCCAGCGCCGCCGGACTGCTCGGCCTCGAGCAGCTCGCGCTCCCACTCGGCCAGCGGCTCCTCGTCGGCCGGGCTGGCCGCCCGGGTGGTGGCGTCCTCCTTGGAGTCGCCGTCACCCGCGTACACGCTGCGCATGCGCAGCCCCTCGGAGACGGCGTCGGCCACGATGCGGGTGAGCAGGCTGCCGGCCCGGATGGCGTCGTCGTTGCCTGGGATCGGGTAGTCGACCTCGTCCGGGTCGCAGTTGGTGTCCAGGATCGCGACCACCGGGATGCCGAGCTTGCGTGCCTCGGTGACGGCGATGTGCTCCTTGCGGGTGTCCACCACCCAGACGGCGGCGGGCAGCCGGGTCATGTCGCGGATGCCGCCCAGGTTGCGCTCGAGCTTCTCGCGCTCGTGCTTGAGCCTGAGCACCTCTCGCTTGGGCAGCACCTCGGTGGCGCCGCTCTGCTCCATCGCCTCCAGCTCCTTGAGCCGCTGCAGGCGCTTGTAGATGGTGGTGAAGTTGGTGAGCATCCCGCCGAGCCAGCGGTAGTTCACGTACGGCATGGTGACCCGCTCGGCCTGGGACCTGATCGACTCCTGGGCCTGCTTCTTGGTCCCGACGAAAAGGACATTGCCGCCCTTGGCGACGGTGTCGCGCAGGAAGCCGTAGGTCGACTCGATCGCGCCGGCGGTCTTCTGCAGGTCGATGATGTAGATGCCGTTGCGCTCGCCGAAGATGAAGCGCTTCATCTTCGGGTTCCAGCGGCGAGTCTGGTGGCCGAAGTGCACGCCTGCTTCGAGCAGCTGGCGCATGGTGACGACTGCCAAGGTGGTCCTCCTTGGTGCGCGGTTGGCCTCCGCCCGCTTCCGTCCCACGGTCGTCTGTCGTGGGGTTGCCGGATGTCCCGACCCGTCTGCAAGTGCGACGGGCACCGTCGAGAGCACCGTCCACGGGCGTGCGTCATGTGCCCGGTTTCCACCGGGCCAGCGGGGACGATAGCACAGCCAGGTGGCATCCGGCCGCCGCCGGCGGCCAACCGGCGTGCGGCGGCCTACGACCGTTCGCCACGGCACGATCGGCCGCGCCTCGCAGCGGCCGGCGGGCCGCCGCAGGCCGCTGAGGAGTGGGCTGCCGGGACGGCAGGATGCCGTGCCGGTCAGCGGGACGCGGCCGCGCCCGGGAGGTCGAGGGGCGCGAGGCGGGGTGGGCCGGCGCCGACCAGGTACGGCAGTGGGTCGACGTAGGCGCCGTCGATCCGCAGGCCGAGGTGGAGGTGGCCGTCGTGGCCGGGAGCGAGTCGGCCCAGCCTGGTCAGCGCCGGCACTGTCCGGCCGGCGCGCACGGTCGGACGGTCGAGCGGGCCGACGGTGACCACCACGCCCGGCGCGACCTCGAGGCTGACCCAGCTCAGCCCGGCCACCGGGCCGGCGAACGCCGTCCGCCCGGGCGCCGGCGCGACGACCGGCGACCCCAGCGGCGCCGCGAGGTCGATCCCGCGATGCCCGGGTCCGTAGGGCCCGCTCGGCGGCTCGAACCCGCGCACGACCTGGCCCCGGAGCGGCAACCGCAACGGCGGCACCCGAGCCGCGGCGGCCCGCGGCGGCCCGTGCACGCCCCCGAGGAGCGGCACCCGGGCAGCGGCCCGCAATGGTCCGTGCACGCCCCCGAGGGGCGACCGCCGGGCAACGGCGCCCGGCGGTCGCCCAGCCAGTTGGCTCGCGGCGGCGGAGGGGACGAGCAGGGCCAGCGCCGAGGCGGCCACGGCGGCTGCGAGGGCGAGGGTGGCCAGCGCGGCGAGCCGGCGCGGGCGGAGCGGCGCTGGGCGGTGGGATCGTGAGGGTGGCGGCACGACGACCTCCGGGACCTACCGGGGCCTGCCGGCCCCGGCGCGATCGGGACGGCCGCAGGCTACGCAGGCCGCGCGGGCCTCGGAAGGCTCCGGACGGGACCTGTGGAAGGTGGTCGGGGAGGGGGCGCGGGCGGCTACCTGACGTCCTGCATCTTGCCGCGGAGCTGCAGCACCGCCTTGGTGTGCATCTGGCATACGCGGGACTCGGTCACGCCGAGCACCTGGCCGATCTCGGCCAGGGTGAGGCCCTCGTAGTAGTAGAGGGTGATGACGATCTTCTCGCGCTCGGCCAGCCGGTTGATCGCCCCGGCCAGGATGCCCTTCATCTCCTCGGACTCGAAGGCGGTCTCCGGGTCCTCGGCGGTCTTGTCCTCGAGGGTGTCGACCAGGCTCAGCCGGTCGCCGCGCTCGGAGCCGACCGTCAGCAGCTCGTCGAGGGCGACCACCGAGACGAAGGAGATCTGGTTGAAGATGTGGTGCAGCTCGTCGGTGGAGATGCCGAGCTGCTGGGCCACCTCGGCGTCGGTGGGCGTGCGGTGCAGCCGGTTCTCGAGATTGGCGTAGGCCTTCTCGACCTCCCGTGCCTTGAACCGCACCGAACGGGGGATCCAGTCGATTGCGCGCAATTCGTCGATGATCGCGCCCTTGATGCGCGAAATCGCATAGGTCTCGAACTTGATGCCCCGACCCGGGTCGTATTTCTCGATGGCGTCGATGAGACCGAAGATTCCGTAGGAGACCAGATCTGCCTGTTCGATATTCGGTGGCAGCCCCACCGAAACCCGCCCGGCCACGTACTTGACCAACGGCGCGTAGTGCAGGATGAGCAGCTCACGGGCGTCAGCGGACGCCTTGAGCTTGAATTCCTGCCACAGCCGGTCAACGGACGCCGGTTCGTCCAAGAAATGCCCCCCCTATATAGGCGACGGACACTTTTCGCAACAAAGCGCCCAGCGTCGTTTGTCACGCCCGCGGCGGTAGCTCAAATATATCCCTACACGCCACCGGCGGCGTCAAGCCCGCGGGTGAGCCTGCTCGTAGACCCAGCGGAGCCGGTCGTTCGAAACGTGAGTGTAGGTCTGGGTGGTTGTCAGGGCAACGTGCCCCAGCAGCTCCTGCACCACCCGCAGGTCGGCGCCACCCTCGAGCAGGTGCGTGGCGAAGCTGTGCCGCAGCGTGTGCGGGCTGGTGCCCGGCGGCGCCACCCCGACACGGTGGCCTTCCAGCATGCCGCGCACGTCCCTGGGGGTCATCGGCTTGCGGCGCCGGTTGAAGAACAGCGCCTCGGCGGCGGCCCCGTGCCTCGGCAGCAGCGCCGAGCGGCCTTTCGCCAGGTAGCCGAGCAGCGCCACCCGCGCCGGCGCGCCGAACGGCACCACCCGCTGCTTGCCGCCCTTGCCGCTGACCCGCACGCTGTCGCCGGCGAGGTCCAGGTCGTGCAGGCGCAGGCCGCACAGCTCCCCGACGCGCATCCCGGTGGCGTAGAGCAGCTCGAGGACCGCCCGATCACGCAGCCCCACGGGGTCGGCCCCATCGGGTCGTGCCAGGAGCTCAGCCACCTGCCGCTGCTTCAGCACCACCGGCAGCCGCCGTGGTCCCCGTGGCGTGCCCAGCTCGGCCGCCGGGTCGGCGGCGACCAGCCCGCGCCGTGCCAGGTAGCGGAAGCAGGCCCGCAGCGCCGCCGCCTTGCGCCCCAGCGACGAGGCGGCCAGCCCGCGGGTGCGCAGCAGCGCCAGGAAGCGCCGCAGCAGCAGCGGGTCGACCCGGCCGGGGTCCTCGACCCCGGCCCTGGCGGCGAAGCGGAGGAACTGGGTCACGTCCCGCTCGTAGGCGGCCACGGTGTTGGGCGACAACCCGCGCTCGTCGCGCAGGTGCGCCACGAACGTGTCCAGCGCGTGCCGCGCCAGTGGCGCCAGCGCTTCCGGTCCGCTCGTTCCCGCCATGCCGCCCATCATCGAGGTCGAAGCCGACAGGCTCAAGGCTTGTTGATCCGGGGGGGAGCCCGGGGGACGACAACGGGCCCACCCGGCGGCTGCCTGGGTGGGCCCGTTCCGACGCTGTGCTAGGTGCGCTCCACTGGCCGCACGTTCGCGGCCTGGGCGCCCTTCGGCCCCTGCGTGACGTCGAACTCGACCACCTGCCCCTCATCGAGGCTCCGGTAGCCGCTCGACTGGATCGCGCTGAAGTGCACGAACACGTCCTCGCCGGACTCCGGGGCGATGAAGCCGTAGCCCTTGTCGGCGTTGAACCACTTCACGGTTCCAACCGTCATCGAAACTTGTCCCTCCCTCCATCTTCTCGGAGGTGTCGTACAACGCCAGCACGGTCGGTGCCGACGGCATGGGACAAGCTCACCTGCGGGTTGCGAAGTGGAACATGAACCAGTGCGGCGCCAGCCTAGCATCCCCGCAGGAAAGCTGCTGCTCGTTGGCACAAACGGCCGATAGGCGCACTATCCGGCCACGAACGACGAATCCGACCTCCCAGGTACGGGGCTTGACAGCTGCACTATTGATCTATTGTTATAAGACAATATTGTGATAGGACAGCAGAGGGATAAGACGTCAGAGAGGTCCGGATGATCGAGTTCCACCTCGACGGCCGCTCGCCGGTGGCGACCTACAAGCAACTCGTCCAGCAGGTGAGGCAGGCGCTGCGGGTGGGGTTGCTGGAGCCCGGCGACCAGCTCCCCAGGGTCAGGGAGGTCGCCGAGTCGCTGGCGATCAACCCCAACACCGTGCTGAAGGCCTACCGCGAGCTGGAGCACGAGGGCCTGGTGGAGGGCCGACCCGGCCTCGGCACCTTCGTGCTGCGCAGCCTTGCCGGCCCGTCCCTGGCCAACCAGGCCGGGCTGCGCCGCGACCTCGAGGCCTGGCTCGGCCGGGCGCGAGCCGCCGGGCTGGACCAGGAGGACGTCGTGGCCCTGGTGGAGACCACCCTGAGGTCCACGTTTCAGGAGGGCGTAGCGTGAGCGCCGCGCTGGAGGCGACCGCGCTCGGCAAGCGCTACCGGCGCAACTGGGCGCTGCAGGACTGCAACCTGACCGTCCCCCGCGGGCGCATCGCCGCCCTGGTCGGCCCGAACGGCGCCGGCAAGACCACCCTGCTCCACCTCGCCGTCGGCCTGCTCGCACCCACGACCGGGACCATCCGGGTGCTCGGCCAGGCGCCCGGCGACGCCGGCCTGCTTCCCCTGGTGGGGTTCGTCGCCCAGGACACCCCCCTGTACCGCGACTTCACCGCCGCCGAGCTGCTCACCATGGGCGCCAAGCTCAACCGCCACTTCGACCGGCCGCTGGCCCGCAGCCGCCTCGAGCGGCTCGCGATCCCGCTCGACCGGCGGGTCGGCAGCCTGTCCGGCGGCCAGCGTGCCCAGGTCGCCCTCGCACTTGCCCTGGCGAAGGGGCGCGAGCTGCTGCTGCTCGACGAGCCGCTCGCCAGCCTCGACCCGCTGGCCCGCCGCGAGTTCCTGCAGACCCTGATGGGCAGCGTGGCCGAGCAGGGCGCGACGGTGCTGCTCTCCTCCCACCTGCTCGCCGACCTGGAACGGGTCTGTGACTACCTGATCGTGCTGTCCGCGGCCCACGTCCAGGTGCTCGGCACCGTCGAGGAGCTGCTCGACCAGCACAAGCTACTGATCGGCCCCTACCGCGAGCCGCAGCCGCCGATCGCCGGGGTCGCCCAGGTGGTGCGTGCCAGCCACACCGACCGGCAGGCCACCCTGCTGGTGCGTACCAGCGGACCGATCCACGACCCCGCCTGGAAAGCGCACGACGTCACCCTGGAGGACCTGGTGCTCGCCTACCTGGCCGACCCGTCGGCGGGGGCGCTGCCCGGACCCTCAGCCCACCACGACAGCCTGGAGGTGCACCCGTGATCTGGCTGGTCTGGCGGCAGCACCGCAAGCAGGCGCTGTTCGCGCTGCTCGCCCTCACCGCCCTGGCGGCGTTCCTGGTCCCGACCGGCCTGCAGATGCACCACGCCTTCGAGAAGGCGGGCCTGGACGACTGCCTGCCCGCGGTGGCCCGCGTCGACTTCGAAGCGGTCGGCGACCAGGCTCAGACCCCCGGTAGGGCCACCGATCCCGCCAGCGCCCGGAACGCCGCGTGCAAGGACCTGGCCCGCCAGTTCACCGGCCGCTTCGGCAGCCAGGGCGGCCTCGGGGTCCTGCTGTGGTTCGTGCCGCTGTTCGCGGGCCTGTTCTGGGGAGCGCCGCTGGTGGCCCGCGAGATCGAGCACGGCACCCACCGGCTGGTGTGGACCCAGGGGGTCAGCAGGCTGCGCTGGGCGCTGGTGAAGTTCGGCCTGGTCGGCGCGGGCGTGGTCCTCGCGGCCGCCTGCTACGCGCTGCTGGTGACCTGGTGGCGTGCCCCGCTCGACCAGGCCAGCGGCCAGCGGTTCCTCTCGCCCGGACCCGCCTTCGACATCGAGGGCCTCGTGCCGGTCGGCTACGCCCTGTTCGCCGTGGCGCTCGGCGTGCTCGGCGGCGTCCTGACCCGCAAGAACCAGGCGGCGATGGCGATCACCCTCGTCGGGTTCCTCGCCGTCCGGCTGGCGGTCGAGGTCTGGGCACGGCCGCACTTCCTGGCCCCCTTGCGGCGCACCTTCGCCGTCCAGGGCACCAGGCAGCCCAACGAGCTCAGCGGCGACTGGGTCTACCGCGCGGGGGTCTACAGCGCCCAGGGCAAGCGACTCGACGGCGGCGTCTTCGGAAGCTGGACCAGCGCGTTCTGCCCACCGCCCAGCACCGTGGCCCATGCGCCACCCACCACCGTCAGCCGCTGCCTGGCCCAGTACGGCGCGGGCGCCTACAACCAGGAGCTGTACCACCCCGCCAGCCGCTTCTGGCTGTTCCAGGGCATCGAGACCGCCCTGTTCGTGGTCCTGGCGGCGCTCCTGCTGCTGGCCGCCATCCAATGGATCCGCCGGCGCATCTCCTGACGAGCCCGCACGGCACGCCTGGGTGCGTCCTCGGTGGTGGCGGCGACCCCGCGTCCGACGAGCTGCCGTGGTGGAAGCGTGCGCCGGCGCGACCGGGCGGCCAGGTGTGGCGCCCAGACGTCCTGGTGACGGCGGCGTACCTGCGCGGATTCGACGCTCGGCGCAGGTCGCCCCTCCTCGCGTGGGGGCCAGCCGGAGCGTCCGGCAGCCGCCCCGCCCGTGCCGGTCCGCGGCAACGCCCGCTCAGCCGTCGAACGGGACGGCGACGGCCTGGACGCCGCCGGGCAGGCGGCGGACGAACCCGGCCAGCTCGAGCTCGACCACGGCGGCGGCGGTGGCCGTCGCCGGCAGGCCGCTCAGCGCGGCCAGCCGGGACGCCCCGAGCACCTGCCCGTCGACCAACAGGGTGAGCAGCGCCCGCGCGGCTCGGCTGGCACCAGGCGGCAAGGGCCGGCACGGCAGACCGGCGGGCGTGCCTGCCGCGGGCGTGCCGAGCTCGTCGAGCACGTCGTCCAGGCCACGAACCAAGGTGGCGCCCTCGCGGATGAGGTCGTTGCAGCCTCGAGCGCCGGGATCCCACGGGGCGCCGGGGACCACCAGCACACGGCCGCCACCGCGACTCCCGGCCGCGCGGGCGGTGGCCAGGCTGCCCGAGCGGCCGCCGGCCGCCACCACCACGACCGCCACGGCGAGCGCGGCGATCAGGCGGTTGCGCGGGACGAAGTTGGCGGGCATGGGACGGGCGCCGGGTGGGTGCTCGCCGAGCAGCGTGCCGCCCTCGGCCAGGATGCGCCGGAAGAGGGCCGCGTTGGCGCGCGGGTAGGCGACGTCGAGGCCGCAGCCGACCACCGCGACGGTGCGCCCGCCGCCGTCGAGCGCGCCGGCATGGGCAGCGGCGTCCACGCCGGCTGCTCCCCCGCTGACCAGGCAGCGGCCCGCGCGGGCCAGACCCGCGCCGAGCGAGCGGGCCACCGCCAGACGCAGCGGCGAGGCACGACGCCCGCCGACCACCGCGACCGACCCGTCGGGCAGGGGCGGCGGTGGGCCGGCCACGAACAGCCAGGCGCACGGCGGCTCGGGTGGCGCCTCGGCGAACGGCCAGCCGGGATCCCCGGGGAGCACGAACTGCAGGCCGAGTTCGTCCAGCTTGGCCGCCACCCGCCCAGGCTCCGGACTGTCGGGCCGTAGCAGCTCGGCCGGTTCGCGCCCGCCAGCGAGCCGGCCGGCAACCACCGCGGGCAGCGACCCCGGCGTGGCCGCGACCGCCAGCATCACCTCCCGGGATGGCCGCTCCCGCGTCCACCACGCCGGCCGCTCCCGCCCCACCGGAGCGCTGCCACCGGGTTCGGGGCTCCTTCGTCGTTCGCTGGAGACCTCAGCAGATCCCTCGAACCTCTGCCGGCTCACTGCGGCACCTGCTCGACCCCCGGATCCCTCCCGGCTTCGTGCATCGCCGCCACCGAGCTGCCTGGCCCGAGGCTCCCCTGGAGCGCGATGGTCAGGTCCAGGTTCGATGCGGTTCCCGGACTCCCCCCGCTCGGCGGGGAGTGGACGTCAGGGGAGCGAGGGCTCATGGCTGGTCCGCGCCGGCGGCGAGGCGGAGGCTGAGGGCCTCGCGCACGTCGTGCTCAGAGACGCGGTCGGCAGCGGCGAGGTCGGCGATCGTCCTGGCGACCCGGAGGGCGCGGTGGAAGCCGCGGGCGGTGAGGCCGAGCCGGTCGACGGCGGTGGCCAACAACCGCCGCGCAGCAGGGGTCGGGGCGCACAGCTCGCTGAGGCTGGCGACCGGCAGGCGGGCGTTCTCGCCGCCGGCGCGCGCCTGCTGCAGCGCTCGGGCGGCGTGGACCCGGGCGCGGACCAGGGCTGAGGGCTCACCGCCGGCGGGCTCGTCGAGCTGGTCGGCGGTGACCCGGTCCATCTGCACGCACAGGTCGATGCGGTCGAGGATCGGGCCGGACAGCCGCCGCGCGTAGCGGCGCAGGTCCTCCGCTCCGCAGCGGCAGGCCAGGACGGTGTCGCCGAGGTAGCCGCAGGGGCAGGGGTTGGCCGCGGCGACCAGGGAGAAGCGCGCGGGGAAGCGCACGCTGGCGGCCGAGCGGACAACCGTGACCTCGCCGTCCTCGACCGGTTGGCGCAGCGCCTCGCACACCGGACGGGGGAACTCGGCCAGCTCGTCGAGGAACAGCACGCCGCAGTGGGCGAGGCTGACCTCGCCGGGGCGCGGCACGCGGGAGCCGCCGCCCACCATGCCGGCCATCGAGATGCCGTGGTGGGGTGCTCGGAAGGGCCTGGCGGTGGCCAGCGGAGCGTGGGGGTGGACAAGCCCGGCGGCCGAGAGCACCTGGGTCACCTCGAGCGCCTCGTCGCGGTCGAGCTCGGGCAGCAGCCCGCGCAAGCGCCGGGCGAGCATCGTCTTGCCCGCCCCGGGCGGGCCGATCAGCAGGAGGTTGTGCCCGCCCGCGGCGGCGATCTCGAGTGCGCGCCTTGCCAGCGGCTGGCCGCGCACGTCCGCCAGGTCCTCGACTGGAGCGGGCGCCGCCGCCCGGCACGGGCTGGGCGGGTCGAGCCGGGCCTCGCCACGCAGGAACGCGTCGACCTGGCCGAGGGAGGAGGCCCCGCCAACCCGCAGGCCAGGCACCAGCGCCGCCTCGGCGAGGTTGGCGGCGGGCACCAGCAGCAGGCGGGCGCCCCCGTCACGGGCCGCGATGGCGCTGGCGAGCACGCCGCGGATCCCGCGGACGTCGCCGCCGAGGCCGAGCTCCCCCACCGCCCAGAGCCCGTCGACGGCCGCCTGCGGGACCGCGCCGGTGGCGGCCAGCAACCCGATCGCGATCGGCAGGTCGAAGCCCGATCCCTGCTTGGGCAGGTCGGACGGTGGCAGCGAGATGGTGACGCGCCGGTCCGGCCACTCGAAGCCGGCGTTGCCGAAGGCGGCCCGGAGCCGGTCGCGGGCCTCAAGCACGGCCGCGTCGCCCAGCCCGACCACCATCACCGCGGGCAGCCCGCGGCCGATGTCGACCTCGACGCCGACGGGGTAGGCGGTGAGGCCGACCAGCGCGGCAGTGGCCAGCCTGGCCAGCATCGCTACCACACCCCAACGTGGTGACGGCCCAGCAGCACGGCGGTCGGGTGGACCGCGGCCGGGCACGGCATGGCGGGTTCCTCCTTGGTGTCCGGCTGGTAGGGCGGGCGGAGCCTTGCACGCCGCGACCCGCCCCAGAAGTGGAGCGCGCCGATCTGTGGACGAGCCGCCCGGCCCGATGGTTGACGCTGATGTCGTAACCGTTAATAGTGGTTATATGGGCAGGTCTGGTGGTGTGGTTCTCCGCTCTCTCAGGGGCCAGACGTTTCGGTTCGACCCGGGCGCGACCTGCCTGGAGTTCGCCGTCACCGGCGGCCAGGGGTATCGCGCGGCGTACGAGACGCTGCAGTCCCCCGCCGATCTGGACCGCTGGTTCCGGGCCCGCCTCGGGCTCGTGGCCGAGCGGGTCACCCGCCAGGACCTGGCCGAGGCGAAGCGGCTCCGCGAGGCGATCTGGTACTGCGCCGAGGCTCGTGCCCTGGGACGCCCGCTCCCCCGAAGCCACGTCGAGGCGCTCAACCAGGCGGCGGCCCTGCCGCCGCCAGCCCCGCGGATCGACCGGGCCAACCGGCGGGGATGGACCAGGCCGGTCACCGCGGAGCAGCTGCGCTCGGCCCTGGCGAGGGACGCCATCGACCTGCTCACCGGGCCGCTGGCGGACCGCATCCGCCGCTGCGCCGGCGTCAACTGCACGCTCGTCTTCGCCGACACCTCACGGCCTGGCCAGCGCCGCTGGTGCTCGATGCGGCGGTGTGGCAACCGGGCCAAGGCCCGCGAGTTCCGTCAACGAAAGGAACACGCCCATGAGTGAGCAGCGCGACCCGAAACCGGGCCTTCCCGCACGCCGTGGGCGTCGCCGTGGTCCCCCTGTCGCCGCTCCTCCGGCGCCCGGGGTGACGGAGCGGCTCTCCTGGGAGCAGGTCCGCGCCTGGCGCTTGGCCCGCCAGCACCTCGTCGACCGCGTCCCGGCGGAGGGGATGCTCTCGGTCGTCGCCGGGGTCTGCGGCGTCCACGCCCAGGTCTCCTCGACCGCCGAGCTCCAGGTCGGCGCCCGGGTCGACGGCGTCCGGCCCGAGGACGTCCGTGACGCGCTGTGGCAGCGTCGCTGCCTGGTCCGGACCTGGGCCATGCGCGGCACCCTTCACCTGCTCACCGCCGACGACCTGCCGCTGTACGTGGCGGCACTGCGGACCCACGACCGCTGGTGGAAGGGCGCCTGGCTGCGGATGATCGGATGCAGCCAGGACGAATTGCGGGCGATCCTGGACGCGATCAGGGACGCCCTCACCGAGACGCCGCTGACGCGGGAACAGCTCGCCGACGCGGTTGCCGAGCGGGTCGGCCCCCACGCCAGAGAGCGGATGCTGTCCGGCTGGGGCGAGATGCTCAAGCCGGCGGCGTTCGAGGGCGCGCTCGTCTGCGGGCCGCCCCAGGGCCAGGGTGTCACCTTCGTCCGCCCGCAGCGCTGGCTGCCGGAGTGGGACGAGCCAGGCAGCGATCCGGCCTGGCGCGAGATCGTCCGCCGCTACCTGCGCGCCTACGGCCGGCCGCGCGCGAGGAGTTCGCCCGCTGGTGGGGGATGCAGCCGGCCACAGCAGGCCGGATCCTGCGGGCGTCAGCCGACGACCTGGTCGAGGTCGACGTCGAGGGGTACCGTGCCTGGGCGCTCGCCGAGGACGTCGCGGGGATGCGGGCGCAGCCGCCTGTGCCGGCGCGCCTCCTCCCCGGCTTCGACGTCTACGTGGCCGGGACCAGGCCGCGGGCGTCGCTGGTCGACGAGCGCTTCGAGGACCGCGTGTTCCGCACGGCCGGCTGGGTCTCACCGGTGGTGCTGGTGGACGGGATGGCCGCCGGCGTCTGGGGCCACGAGCGCAGCGGCGGTCGCGTCGAGGTCACGGTCAGCCCGTGGAAGCCGCTGACCGCCTTGCACAAGCGGCAGCTCGACGAGGACGCCGACCGCCTCGGGAGCTTCCTCGGCAGCCCGGCGACCGTCTCCTACGGAGGCTAGTGCGCGGTGTCGCTGGTGGTTGGACGGTTGGGTGTGTCCGGGAATGGGCACGCCGGGCTCGATGGGTCGTTCGGTTGGTGCTGTCGCGGGGTGGTTCAGCGGGCCGCGGTCAGGCCGACCAGGTCGGCGCTGACCTGCCACAGCCGTTCCGCGGCGGCCTGGTCGTAGCTGCGCGTGGAGGACCGCTTGGGCTTGCCGTTGGCGAAGTAGCGGCCGGTCACCCGCTCGAGGTCGGGGGCGGAGGCCAGGTGGATCGACGTGGCGGCGCCGCGGGCCGGGGCCTTCATCAACGGCCGCAGCAACGCGACCAACCGTCGCTGGACACCGCCGGGGTCCTCGGCCCCGAACGAGGTGCGGACCACGCCGGGGTGCAGCGCGTTGGCGGTGGCCAAGCTGGCCGGCAGCCTGCGCGCCAGCTCGTAGGTGAACAGGACGTTGGCGAGCTTGGACTGGCTGTAGGCCCGTGCGCCAGACCAGGACCGCTCGCCCTGGAGGTCGTCGAAGTCGATCCGCCCCTGGGCGTGGGCGTTGGAGGCGACCGTGACCACGCGGGCCGGGGCGCTCTGCTGTAGCCGGTCGAGCAGCAGGTTGGTGAGCAGGAACGCCGCGAGGTGGTTGACCGCGAAGGTGCGCTCGAGCCCGTCGGCGGTGACGTGCCGGGTGTGCCAGTACCCCCCGACGTTGTTGACCAGCACGTCGATCCGCCCAAGGCGCCCGAGGACCTCGCCGGCCAGCCGCCGCACCTCCGCCTGGGAGGACAGGTCGGCGACGAAGACGTCCACCCGTCCGCCGCCGGCGGCGCGGACCTCGCCGGCCGCGGCCTCGGCGCGGCCGCGGTCGCGGCCGGTGACCGCCAGGTGCGCGCCCATCGTGGCCAGGCCCAGGGCGGTCGCCTTGCCGATGCCTGCGGTGCCGCCGGTGACCAGCACCGTCCTGCCGGCCATCGGCCCGCCGTGGACCTGTTCCATGTTCGTGCTCCTTCGCTGGACGTCGGGTCTAGTGCCCGACCCGGGCGGCGTTCTCAGTGTTCGACACCCCATCCGCGGCCAGCAAGATGATCCGTGCCCGCTGCACCAACCCGCCCGTACCGACGACGCCCGCGTCAACCGCTCCAGCTCCGCGCGATCGCCCTCACGCAATCCCAGCGCCGCCGCGGTCGATTCGTCATGCCCAGATCCCGAACACACCCAACCGTCCGACCACAAGCGACACGGCGCACCAGCTACCGCCAATCAGAACGCTCCTTCGAGGTGCTCGACCAGGGGTGGCCCTCCTCGCGGCCAGGTGACGGCGATCACGTCGAAGCGGACGCGGCTGGGCGGGTGGCCGGTCGTGGCCAGCCAGGTGGCGGCAAGGGCGCGCAGGCGGGCCTGCTTGCGTGCGGTGACGGCGGCCGCCGGGGTGCCGTAGGCGCTGCTCCGGCGCGCCTTGACCTCGCAGAAGACGACCAGGCCAGGGGCGGTCGCGACCAGGTCGATCTCGCCGTGGCGGCAGCGCCAGTTGCGCGCCGCCACCACCAGGTCGGCGGCTGCCAGGCGCTCGCAGGCGAGGGCCTCGGCCCGGCGGCCGAGCTCGTGCCGCGGGTCGCGGGTGGGCGATGACTGGCGCATGAGCGTCTCCGTGTCCGCGCGGCCGCGTGGTGCGCGGCGGCGCCGTGGCAGGACCGGACGGACCCTAGGCGGACCGTGGCGCGCCGGGAACCCGCCGTGGCCAACCTGTGGACGGCCGGGTCGGGCGGGCGTGCCAGGCGGCCTGACGAGGCCTGCGTGGCCCCCGCCGGGAACAGCCGGGTCCAGCGAGCGCCTGGTGATCGGACCAGGCCGCGGGGAAATCCCGTCCCGGCCGACAGCTCTGAGGGCCGGGTCCCACGCGGGCACGCCGGGTGATCGCTGGTGGTGGAAACCCGGTGGAGCGCTGTCGGCGGGAGCGGAGATGATCGCGTGGGCCGGGCGAGGCATCGGAGGTGGTGACCACGGAGCCGATCTACCGCGGCATCGAGGAGGCGGAGCGGGAGCAGGCGGCGGCGCTGGTCATGCTCGGGTTTGGCAACCCGCACAGGAGCGACTACGCGCGGCGGACCGTTGCGGAGGAGTTCCGGGTGCTCGAGGCGGACGGCGAGGTGGTGAGCGTGCTGCGCCACGCCCGGCTGGCGCAGTGGTGGCTGGGGCGGGCGCTGCCGTCGGCGCAGGTGCTGCAGTTCGTCACGCCGCCGGAGCACCGCGCGCGTGGCTACGGGGCGGTGCTGCTGGCGCGGCTGATGGCGGAGCTGTACGACGACGGCGTGCCGACGGTGACCCTGCGTCCGAGCACGGCCGCGTTCTACCGCACGGTCGGGTTCGAGTTCGCCGGCTCCTGGAGCACCTACCAGGTGCGCTGCGAGCACCTGCCGCGCTCGCCGGCGCCGTGGCGGGTGCGGCGGCTGGCCGCGGACGGCCTCGAGCCGCTGTTCGAGCTGTACGAGCGTCTGGCGCCGGCGAGGCACGGCGCCCTGGTCAGGGACCGCCGCTGGTGGCGGCGGTTGACCCGGGAGGGACAGCCCGAGCCTGCCACCTGCTTCCTGCTGGAGGCGGAGGATTCGAGCCCGGCCGGGTGGGTGCTGGTGGCGTTCGAGGAGGGAACGGCGCTGCCGCCTGAGCAGTTCAGCAAGCGCATCGAGGTGCTGGACTGGGGCTGCGTGCCCGGCGCGGAGCGGGGGCTGCTGGCGGCGCTGGCGGGCTTCGCGCCGCTCGGCGGCTACGTGCAGTGGAGCGGCCCTGACCCGGATCCGGTCCTGTTCGCCCTGGACGACGAGCGCCAGAGCATGATCGCCCGCTACCACTGGATGCTGCGGCTGGTCGACCTGGCGGCCGCGTTCGCGGGCCGGCCGTATCCCGCCGGCATGGACGGCGAGGTCGCGTTCACGGTCGAGGACGCGGTCTGCCCGTGGAACGAGGGCAGCTGGCGGCTGCTGCTGGAGGCGGGGCAGGCCGAGGTGAGCAGGACCGGGTCGGCGCCGGCAGGGCGCGCGCACCCGCGCGGCCTGGCCGCGCTGTTCACCGGCTTCGCCGATCCCGGGCTGCTGGCCGCCGCCGGCCTGCTCAGCGGCTTCGGCACCGACGAGCTGGAGTTGCTGCGGGCCGCGTTCGCCGGCGGGCCGAGGCCGTGGACGGCCGAGTTCTACTGATCCCCGTGCGAACGGTGCGAACTGTTCTCGCCGCGGTGGTGCGTGCGGCGATGTCGCGGACGACCAGCGCGGCGTCCTCGCCGACGCCGAGCAGCAGTGACGACTTGCGCGTGCGCAGGAAGTGGACGCCGGCGAAGTAGAGGCCGTCGACCATGGTGCTGGCGCCGTCCTGCCGCAGCGGGAAGCCGAGATCGTCGAACGCCTCCGGCCACGGCATCCAGCTGCCGTAGTCGGGGCGGTAGCCGCCGGCGAAGACGACCGCCCCGCCGGGCCGGTGCTGTGGGCGCTGGAGGACGCGCCAGAGGTCCTGCGCGCCTACCGCGAGTTCGTCGCCTCGGCGCCGCCCGAGGTGGCCACCGCCGTCACCCTCAGGCGAGCGCCTCCGGCCCCGTTCCTCCCGGTCGAGCTGCACCGCCGGCCGGTGTGCCTGGTAGGCATGCTCGCGCTGGCGCCGCCGGAGGCGGCCGAGCGGCTGCTCGCCCCGATGCGCGGCCTCGGGCGGCCCCTGCTCGACCTCGTCAAGCGCCGCCCCTACGGCGGCCTGCCGCGGCCCGCAGCCCTGGCGGTCCCAGGCCGGGCCTGAGGCTGATCGATCGTCAGTGGCCGCCCGCGGCCAGCACCCAGGCGAGCAGGCCGCCGATGATCACCACCGCGGCGACCAGGATCGCGATGTCGACCGTCTTCTTGTCGCGGTAGCGCCGGGTTGCGTTGAAGCCCATCCGGTCGGCCTTTCCGTGCGGGAGCGACGGGCCTACAGGTCGTCCTTCTTGATGAGCTCCTCGATGTTCACGTCCTTGAAGGTCACCACGCGGACCTTGTTGACGAAGCGGGCCGGCCGGTACATGTCCCACACCCAGGCGTCGTGCAGCACCAGGTCGAAGTAGACGTCCGTGTCCTGGTTGCGAACCTGGAGGTCGAACTTGTTGCACAGGTAGAAGCGCCGCTCGGTCTCGACCACGTACTGGAACATGCTGAGCACGTCCCGGTACTCGTGGTAGAGCTGCAGCTCGATATCCGCCTCGTACCGTTCCAGGTCCTCGGCGCTCATCGTTCCTCCTGTTCGTACCGGTCGATCGACCGCTCCGGGCGGTCGGCCGCCCAGGGTGTGGCCACTCCCATGAAGGAGTGGCGATGGTAGGCCGAAGGGCCGAGCGCGCGCAGCGCCGTCCAGTGCTCCTCGGTCCCGTACCCCTTGTGCCGCTCGAACCCGTAGCCCCGGTAGCGGCGGGCGGCGCCGACCATGATGCGGTCCCTGGTGACCTTGGCGATGATCGAGGCGGCGGCCACGCAGCTCATCACCTGGTCGCCCTTGCGCACGCCGAGGACCGGTGCGGGCAGGTGCGGCACGGGGAAGCCGTCGGCCAGGCCGTAGTCGAAGCCGTCGGGCAGGGTGCGCAGGGCGCGGGCCAGCAGGGCCAGGTTGGCACGGTGCAGGCCGGTGCGGTCGATCGTGTCCGGTCCCACCCTGACCACCGCGATCGCGAGCGCGAGCTGCTCGATCTCGGCCGCCAGCTCCTGGCGGCGCGCCGGGCTGAGCAGCTTGGAGTCGGCCAACCCGGTGATGCCGCATGCGGGTGGCAGGATCACCGCGGCGGCCACCAGCGGGCCGGCAAGGGCACCCCGGCCGGCCTCGTCGACCCCGGCGACCCGGGCAAAGCCCGCGTCGCGCAGACGGTCCTCGAACGTCGCAGTCGCCAGCATCCGCCAAGCCTACAGTCGGCCCCGAACAGCACAACCGCGCCCAGGTGCGAACCCTGTCATCATCCGGCCCGTCAGCGGTCGCGGCGGAGCCAGCCGGTCCGGCCGAACGGCCAGATGCGGACGAATGCGCGCCCTACCACGACCTTCTGGTCGACCGGGCCGAACACCCGCGAGTCCTGCGAGTTGTTGCGGTTGTCGCCCATCATGTAGAGCGTGCCAGGTGGCACCCGCACGCGGCTGCACTCGGTGGTGGTGCCTTCCGCCAGGTAGGGCTCGGCGAGCACGTGGCCGTTGCGGTAGAGCTTGCCGCCGGCGCAGTTGAGCGTGTCGCCAGGGACGCCGACGACGCGCTTGATGAAGTCGCGCTCGGACGGCGGGGCGAGGCCGATCGCCTGGCCCAGGCTGGTGACGAAGCGGGCGACCGGGTTGGTCGACTCGGAGCTCGGCAGGCCGGGCTCGTTGTGGACGAAGACCACGATGTCGCCGCGCTGGACGTCGCCGAAGCGGTAGGAGACCTTCTCGACCAGGACGCGGTCGGAGATGTCCAGGGTGGGCTCCATCGACCCGGACGGGATGAAGAACGCCTGCACCAGGAAGGTCTTGAAGACCACGGCGAGCAGCACGGCGAGGATCACCAGGGTGGCCGTCTCGCGCAGGACGGCGAGGGGGCCGTTCGGCTTCTCCTTGGCGGGTCGCTTCGCCCGGCCGGGCGACACCGGCTGCTGCTTCGCCTGCTCGGGTTGCCCGGCGGGCTCCCGGGCGCCGTCCGTCGCCGGCGCTCCTGCCTGCTGCGCCTGCGGGGGCGGGTCGGCCGGCGCGGCGACCTGGCCGGCCTCGGCGGCCGGCGCCTCGGCGCTCGGGTCGGGCGTCGGCAGGGGCTGCGCGTCGCCGCCGGTCCCGTCGCCCTCGCCCACGGCCGGGCGCCTCATGTGCGCGCGGGGCTGCGCTTCTCCTTGATCTTCGCGGCCTTGCCGGTCCGCTCGCGCAGGTAGTAGAGCTTGCTGCGGCGCACGTCGCCGCGGGTGATCAGCTCGACCTTGGCGATGCTCGGCGAGTGGACGGGGAAGGTGCGCTCCACCCCGACGCCGAAGGAGACCTTGCGGACGCTGAAGGTCTCCCGCAGGCCGCCGCCCTGGCGGCGCAGGACGAAGCCCTGGAAGATCTGGATCCGCGAGCGGCTGCCTTCGACCACGCGCACGTGCACCTTGACGGTGTCGCCTGGCCGGAAGTCGGGCAGGTCGTCGCGCAACTGCGCGCGTTCGACCACATCGGTGATCTGCATTTGGGTGAGGCTCCTTGGAAAGCAGCACACGAAGAACCGACTCACGCGTGCGTACCGGCCCTCACGACACGACCAGGCCGGCGCGTGCGCCGGTGACTTCCTACGAGGGTAACACGACCACGGCCGCGCACGAGCGGTCCCGGCTCAGTCCGGCTCCTCCTCGCTGAGGCCGGCGCCGGCCAGCAGGTCGGGCCGGAAGCGGCGGGTGCGCTCGACGGCCTGGGCGCGGCGCCAGCGGGCGATCGCGCCGTGGTCGCCGGAGCGCAGGACCTCGGGGACCTCCAGGCCGCGGTAGGAGGCCGGCCTGGTGTACTGCGGGTACTCGAGCAGGCCGAGCCCACCCTCGGCGCCCGGCGTCACGAACGACTCGTCGGCAGCCGATGCGGCGTTGCCGAGCACCCCGGGGACCAGCCTGGCGACCGCCTCGATCAGCGCGAGCGCGGCCGTCTCGCCGCCGGCGAGCACGAAGTCGCCGAGCGAGACCACCTCGTCGACGCGGCTGCGGACGCGCTCGTCGACGCCCTCGTAGCGGCCGCAGCACAGCACCAGCCGGGGCTCGCCGGCGAGTCGGGCGGCGACCCGCTGGTCGAACCGGATCCCGTCCGGGGCCAGCAGCACCACCCGGGCGGGGTCGTCCGGCCCGGCCAGCTCGTCCAGGGCCTCGAACCAGGGGGCCGGGCGCATCACCATGCCCGCGCCGCCGCCGAAGGGGGCGTCGTCGACGGTGCGGTGCCGGTCGTGGGTCCAGCCGCGCAGGTCGTGGCAGCGGACGCTGACGAGCCCGACCTCGCGCGCCTTGTACAGCAGGCCGGTGGAGAGCGGCGAGTCGAAGAACCCGGGGAAGATGGTGATGACGTCGAAGCGCACCTGCGCCACCACCGATCAGGAAGGGTCGAGCAGGCCGGGGACCGCGTCGACCACCAGCCGCCGCGCCTCCAGCTCGACCGTGACCAGGGCGGCGACCGACGGCACGAGCACGCTCGCGCCGTCGTCGAGCCGCACCGACAGCAGGTCGTGCGCGGTGCCGGGCAGGACGTCGGCGACCTCGCCGCGCCGCCGCCCCTGGCGGTCGTAGACCGCCAGGCCGACGAGCTGGTGCTTCCAGAACTCGCCGGCGGCGAGCGACCGGGCGGCCGCGCGCGGGATCGACAGCAGCCCGCCCCGCAGCGACTCGGCGGCGTCCCGGTCGGCCACGCCCTCGAAGCTGACCAGCAGGCGGCCGCGGTCGTCGCGCACCGCGGCGACCACCAGCGGGCGCAGCGGCAGCTCGGCGTCGGGGTCGCCGAGCGCCAGCTCGGCGCCGGGCACGAAGCGGTCGGGCGCGTCGCTGAGCGACTGGACCAGCAGCTCGCCATTGATCCCGTGCGGCCGGACGATGCGGCCGACGACCAGGCGAGCCGGCACCGCCGCAGCGGACACGTTCACTCGTCCTCGCCGAGAACCTCGACCTCGACCCGGTCGCCGTCCGCGCCGAGCTGGCTGGGGGCGACGGCGCGCACCAGGCGGCGCAGGCTCTTCACCGTGCGCCCGCTGCGTCCGATGAGCTTGCCCACGTCGGAGGGTGCCGCGCGCACCTCGTAGGTGATCCCGCGGCTGCCCCGGAATTCCTCGACGGCGACCCGTTCGGGCTCGTCGACCAGGGCCCGGGCGAGGTAGGCGACCACGTCGCGCATGGCCGTCAGGAAGCGGACGACCGCTTGGAGGGCTTGCCGCCGCCCTTGCGCTTGGCGGCCCGCTCCGCCCGCCGGGTGCGCTCGGCCTTGGCGGCCGCCTTGCGCTCGGCGAACCCCTCCATGCCGGCGATGGTGAGCAGGTTCGAGACCGCCTCGGTCGGCTGGGCGCCCTTGGCGATCCAGTCGCGCGCCTTGTCGGTGTCGATCTCCACCCGGCTGGGCTCGGTGTGGGGGTGGTAGACGCCGATGTTCTCGATGAAGCGCCCGTCACGCGGGCTGCGCGAGTCGGCCACGACCACGCGGTAGTACGGCGCCTTCTTCATGCCCATGCGCATCAGGCGCAGCTTCACGGCCATGCGTGCCTTGCTCCTTCGTGGGGTGGCCCGCCCGTCCCGGTGGGTCTGCCGTTCCCCGTCCGTTGCCAGTGGCGTCCGGGACCTGGTGCCGCCGGAGCGGCGCGTTCACAATCGCGTGAAGGAAGTCTTCTACAGACTGGAACGGCACGGAGTGTAGCCGGCCAGGCGCTTCCCTGCAGCGACGCGTGGGCGTGGCGGACGGCGGTGACCGCCGCCCTACATGCGCAGGCCCATGCGGCGCAGCTTCTTGGGGCTCATCCCGGCGAGCTGCTTCATCATCTTGCGGGCCTCGTCGAACTGCCTGATCAGCGCGTTCACCTGCTGCGTCGTGGTGCCGGAGCCGCGCGCGATGCGCGCCCGGCGGGAGCCGTTGAGGATCTTCGGGTTGGCCCGCTCCTGCGGCGTCATCGACTGGATGATCGCCTCCACCCGCGTCAGGTCGCGGTCGTCGACTTCGGCACCGCGGAGCTGCTGGCTCATCCCTGGCAGCATCCCGAGCACCTGGTTGAGCGGCCCCATCTTCTTCACCTGCTGCAGCTGGTCGAGGAAGTCATCCAGGGTGAACGAGGCCTCGCGCAGCTTGCGCTCCATCGCCTCGGCCCGCTCCCGGTCGACCGTCTCCTCCGCCCGCTCGATCAGCGTGAGCACGTCGCCCATGCCGAGGATCCGGCCGGCCAGCCGGTCGGGATGGAAGGCGTCGAGGTCCGCCAGCTTCTCCCCGCTGGTGGCGAACTTCACCGGCCTGCCGGTCACCGCGCGGATCGACAGCGCCGCGCCACCGCGGGCGTCGCCGTCCAGCTTCGTCAGGATCACCCCGGTGACGTCGACGCCCTCCTGGAAGGCCAGCGCCGTCTGCACCGCGTCCTGGCCGGTCATCGCGTCGACCACCAGCAGCACCTCGGTGGGCTGCACGGCGTCCTTGATCGCCGCGGCCTGCGCCATCATCTCGGCGTCGACCGCCAGCCGCCCGGCGGTGTCGACCACCAGCACGTCACGGCCGGTGCGCTCCGCCTCGGCCCGCGCCCCGAGGGCGACCGCCACCGGGTCGCCGCGACCGGAGCCGTCCTCCGGCGCGTACACCGGCACCTTGGCCTGCTCCCCGAGCACCTGCAGCTGCCGCACCGCCGCCGGCCGCTGCAGGTCGCACGCGACCAGAAGCGGCCGGCGGTGCTTGGTCGCCAGCCAACGGGCCAGCTTGGCGGCCGTGCTGGTCTTGCCCGAGCCCTGCAGCCCGGCGAGCAGCACCACCGTCGGCGGCCGCGGGGCGAACGCCAGCGGCTCGTTGCGCTCGCCGAGGGTGGCGATCAGCTCCTCGTGGACGATCTTGATGACCTGCTGCGCCGGGGTGAGGCTGCGGGTGACCTCCTCCCCGACCGCGCGCTCCCGCACACGGCCGACGAAGTCCTTGACCACCCGGAAGTTGACGTCCGCCTCCAGCAGGGCGAGGCGCACCTCGCGCAGGGCGGCGTCGACCTGCGCCTCGGACAGCCGCCCGTGCCCCCGGAGGCTGGCGAAGATGTCCTGCAGGCGGTCTGAGAGCGAGTCGAACAAGGAGGCCGTTCCCTTCGTGGTGGCGGGGGTGAAGCGATCGACTACCAGAATAGTGCGCCCGCGGGCACTCGGCCGACAGGATCCCGCCGCAGCTCCCCGAAGCCCAACAGGGATCCCGGCGCAGTGCCCGATGGGGGGCCTTCGGGGGGAGCTGTCTTCGGGCTCCCCCGGATCAATCACCCCTCTCGGGCTCCCTCCCGGATCAATACCTCTCCGCGTCCTCTGCGAGGAGCGCGTCGACGAACGCCTCAGGGTCGAAGGGGGCCAGGTCGTGCTCGCCTTCGCCGAGGCCGACGAGCTTTACGGGGATGCCGAGCTCGCGCTGGACGGCGACCACGATGCCGCCCTTGGCGGTGCCGTCGAGCTTGGTGAGGACCAGCCCGGTGACGCCGACGGCGTCGGTGAACTGCCTCGCCTGCGCGAGGCCGTTCTGGCCGGTGGTGGCGTCGAGGACCAGCAGGACCTCGCGGACGTGGCCGCCCTCGCGTTCCAGCACGCGGCGCACCTTCTTGAGCTCCTCCATGAGGTTGGTCTTGGTGTGGAGCCGGCCGGCGGTGTCGACCAGGAGGACGTCGGCGCCCTTGGCACGGGCGGAGGCGAGGGCGTCGAAGGCGACCGCCGCCGGGTCGGCGCCCTGCTGGTGGCGGACGACCTGGGCGCCGACGCGCTCGCCCCAGAGGGTGAGCTGCTCGGTGGCTGCCGCACGGAAGGTGTCGGCCGCCGCCAGGACGGTGCGCTTGCCCTCCTCGGCGAGGGCGAGGGCGAGCTTGCCGCAGGTGGTGGTCTTGCCGGTGCCGTTGACGCCGACGACCAGGACGATGCCCGGGCGCTCCGCGTCGGGGACCAGGTCGAGGGCGAGGCTGCGGTCGGCGGCGCCGACGGCGTCGAGCAGCTCGGCGCGGAGCAGCTCGCGCAGGTCGACGTCGCCTGCCTGGGCGCGGGAGCGGAGCCGCTCGATCAGCTCGCCGGTGGTGGCGACGCCGACGTCCGCAGCGAGCAGGGCCTCCTCCAGCTCGTCCCAGGCGGCGTCGTCGCCGGTGCCGCGGGCGAGCAGGCCGGCAAGGCCGCGGGAGAGGGCGGCGCGGGAGCGCCCGAGGCGGTCCCGGAAGCGCCGCCTTGGGGCGATCTCCTCGACCTCAGGCGGCACCGCCGGGGCGGGCCGGTCCTCGGGCAGGGCGACCTCGGTGACGGGGCGGGCGGCGGGCGGCGGGGAGCCGGCGTCGTCGCCGACGCCTGGCTCCCTGTCGACCACGACCTGGCGGTGGCCGTCGGCCTGGTGCCGCGAGCGACGGCCCGCGACCAGCGGGACCACCGCGATCAGGGCCACGACCAGCAGCGCGGCGATGACGACGAGCAGGACCTCAGGCTCCACTTAAGCCTTACACCTCCAGCGCGGACGTCCGGTCCGCCGCGGTGCGTCCGTTCGGGACCGGGTTGCCACCGTTGCGGCCTGGCTGGGCGGACTCGCCGTCCGCCGCCTGGCCGGCCTCCAGGTCGATCTCGGCGACTCGAGGACGTGCCTGTCGGCGCAGCGGCCTCGGCTCGTCGCGCAGCCGCTGGCTGACCACCTTGCTGACTCCTTCGGCCTGCATGCTGACGCCATAAAGGGCGTCGGCCGCCTCCATGGTGCGCCGCTGGTGGGAGACGACCAGCAGCTGGGCGTGCTCGCGGGCGTCGTCCAGCAGGTCGAGGAAACGCTGCAGGTTGACGTCGTCGAGCGCCGCCTCGACCTCGTCGAGCACGTAGAAGGGGCTGGGCCGGGCGCGGAAGACGGCGAAGCAGAAGGCAAGGGCGGCCAGGCTGCGCTCGCCGCCCGACAGCAGCGAGAGGCGGCGCACGCGCTTGCCAGGCGGCCGCGCCTCGACCTCGACGCCGGAGGCGAGCAGGTCGTCGGGCTCGGTCAGGACCAGGCGGCCGTCGCCGCCGGGGAACAGCAGCGCGAAGGTGCGCTCGAACTCCGTGGCGACGTCGCTGAAGGCCTGGCCGAAGACCTCGCGGACGCGCTCGTCAACGGCGCGGACCACCTTGAGCAGGTCCCTGCGGCTCTCCTTGAGGTCCTGGAGCTGGCCGGAGAGGAAGGCGTAGCGCTCCTCGAGGGCCTTGAACTCCTCCAGGGCGAGCGGGTTGACCCGGCCGAGCAGGGTCAGGCGCCGGTCCAGGGCGGTGGCGATGCGCCGCAGCTCCTGGCTGGGAAGCCGGCGGGGGTCTTCCTCCGGCAGCTCCGCCAGCTCGGCCTCGTCCGGGAGGTACTCGCGCACGGCGTCGTCCGGCTGGATGGAGAACTCCTCGACCATGCGCGTGGCCAGGTCCTCGGCGCGCACGCGGGCCTCGACCCTGGCGGAGTCGCTGGCGCGGCTGGCGGCGCGGTGCTCGTCGAGCGCCGCGGTGGCCTCGCGCCGCCGGCGGCCGGCATAGTCGAGCTCGGCACGGGCGCCGCGCACCGCCTGGACCAGGCGGTCCCGCTCGGCCTCGGCGGTGGCGAGCGACCGTTCCAGGCGGGCGAGCACGGTGCCGGCCAGCCGGGCGGCCTCGTCGGCACGCCGGGCGCCCGCAAGGCGGGCGGCCCTTGCCTGGGCGCGGCGTCCGGCCGCCGCGGCCTCGGCCGCGGCCTGGGCACGGAGGTCGGTCTCGCGCCGGGCGAGCATGCGGCGCCGCTCGGCCACGGCGGCGGTGGTGACGCGGGCGGCGGTCGCCGCCTGCTGCGCCTGCTCGGCCTCGGCGAGCAGGGGTGCGCGGGCGGCGTGGTCGGGCGCCTGCTGCTCGCGCTGCTCGGCCGCGAGGCCGGCGACCCGGGCCTCGGCGTCGGCCAGCTTCTCGGCGTCGCGCCCGCGGCCGCCCTCCAGCTCCTCGCGCCTGGCGGCGACGGCGGCGGCCTCCTGCTGCAGGTGACGCTGCTCCTTGGCGACCACGGCCAGCCGCTCGCGCAGGCCGCTGGTGTGGACCTCGGCGTCGCGGATGGCGCCGCCGGCGTGCTCGACCCCGGCGTCGAGGGCCTCGAGCTCGCGTTCGGCGCTCTGCAGCTCGGCCGCCAGGGCGTCCAGCTCGGCCGCTGCCGCCTGCTCGGCACCGGCGGCCTGCTCGGCGGCCTTGCGCGCGGCCAGGCCGCTGGCCTGGGGCGTGGCCCCGCCTTCGACGCGGCCGGTGGCGACCAGCTCACCGGCGAGGGTGACCACCCGCCGGCCAGGGTGGCTGCTGGCCAGCTCGCGGGCCTCCTCGAGGTCGCGGGCGAGCAGCACGCCGGCCAGCAGCGCCCTGGCGACCTCACCGGCAGGTCCGGCCGCCGCGACGTGGGCGGCAAGGAGCTGGCCAGGCGCTTCGCCGTCGGCGCTCCCCGGTGCCGAGCCCGAGGGCTCGACCAGCGGGGTGGCGACCCCTTGGTCGCCGCCGTCGTCGGGCACGGCCGGGTGCAGCAGGATGGCGCGGCCGCTGCCGGCCTGGCGCAGCGCGCCGGCGGCGCCGGCCGCGGCGTCGCGGTCCTCCGCGAGCAGCGCGTCGGCATCGGGGCCGAGGGCGGCGGCAACGGCCGCCTCGTAGCCGTCCTCGACCGAGAGGGCGCTGGCGAGCGGGCCGAGGATGCCGTCGCTGCCGGCCTTGCGCAGGGCGCCGAGGGCCTCGGCGCCGGCAGCCCGTGCGGTGGCCTCGAACGCCTGCCTGCGGGCGCGCACGGCCGCCCGCCGCTCCTCCAGGCGGCGCTCCTCGGTGGCGAGGCGGGCGTGCTCGGCCGCATGGCGGTCGCGTGCCTCCTCGGCCTTGGCGAGGGTCTCGGCGAGGTCGGCGGCGCCGGCCTCGAGGTCGGCGAGCTCCGCCTGCATGCCGGCGAGCTGGCTGTCGACCTCGGCCTGGCGTTGCCGCAGGTCGGTAGCCGCCTCCTCGAGGCGGGCGGCGTCGCGACCGGCCTGCTCGATGGCCTGGCGCAGGCCGGCGACCTCGCCGGCGAGCTCCACCTCGCGCCGGTGCGCCTGGGCGCGGTCCTGCTCGGCCCCGGCAGCCAGCTCGTCGAAGCCGGCCAGGAGAGCCTGCGCCTCGGCACGCACTGCCTCGGCCTGCTCGGTCCGCTCGGTGGCGCTGGCCAGCTCCTCCTCGACCTGGCCCAGGTCGGCGGCGACCTCGTCGGCCTCGCGTTCCAGGTCGGCCGCCGAGCGCCCGTCGCCCTCCTCGGCCAGGGCCTGGGCGAGGTGGCGGGCGCGCTCCTCCGCCAGGGCCATGGTGCCGCGCAGGCGCTCGCGGACGGTGGTCAGGCGGTGCACCGTCTCGCGGGCGCGGCCGGCGGCCGGCTCCTGGGCGTCGAGACTCTGGCTGAGGCGGGTCTCGTCGGCCTGGGCGTCGGTGCTCCTGGCCTCGAGCTCGGCCAGCTTGGAGGAGAAGGCCTGCTCCTCGCGCTCGAGGGTGGCGGCGCGGCGGCGCGCGGCGGCCAGCTCGCGGGAGCGCATGGTGAGGCGGACCTCGCGCAGCTCGGCGGCGACCTCGGCCGCGCGGCGGGCGGTCTCCGCCTGCTGCTGCAGCGGCTTGAGCTGACGCCGCAGCTCGCCGACCAGGTCGGAGAGGCGGGCGAGGTGCTGCTCCATGCCCGCCAGCTTGCGCAGCGCCTTGTCCTTGCGGCGGCGGTGCTTGTAGACGCCGGCGGCCTCCTCGATGGCGGCGCGGCGGTCCTCTGGGCGGCCCTGCAGGACCTCGTCGAGCTGGCCCTGGCCGAGGATGGTGTGCAGCTCGCGGCCGACGCCGGTGTCGCTGAGCAGCTCCTGGATGTCGAGCAGGCGGCAGGTGGTGCCGTTGAGCGCGTACTCGCTCTCGCCCGAGCGGTACAGGTGCCTGGCGACCGTCACCTCGGTGTACTCGATCGGCAGCAGGCCGGCGCTGTTGTCGATGGTGAGGGTGACCTCCGCGCGGCCGAGGGGCGGGCGCTTGCCGGTACCGGCGAAGATCACGTCCTCCATCTTGCCGCCACGCAGCGACTTCACGCCCTGCTCGCCGAGCACCCAGGCGATCGCGTCGACCACGTTGGACTTGCCCGACCCGTTGGGGCCGACGATCACCGTGATCCCAGGTTCGAAGTCGAGGACGGTCTTGTCGGCAAACGACTTGAACCCGCGCAGAGTTAGCGACTTCAGGAACACGCGACTGGCCCAGGTCCTTTCGAGGCGCGGCGGTCGGCGTGCGGCCACCTGACGCCCGAGGGCAGGCGGCCTGCTCGCCCGGGTGCCGGGCGCCGACCGGAGACGGCGGTGGACTCCTGGACCCGCCCAACAGGCGGGCGGCGGGAAGGCACGCGGCAGTGTAGCACTGCGACCCCACCGGCAAGGCGGCTGTGGCTGTGGCGGACGACTCGTCTCATCGTCCCTAGTGTCGCCCTGGGCTGGGACACAGAAACAGGGACCCCCGCTGCGCGGGGGCCCCTTTGAGAAGAGAAAAACCCTGGCGTTCGTCAGGCCAGGGCTGCGGCTGCTTCCTTCTCGACCGAGGGGCGGAAGCCCTCGTCACGAAGGGTGAGCTCCTGCTCCGCGAGGGCAAGAGCGCGCTCGAGTTCGGCGACGCGCGCCTTCAGGGCGTTCAGCTCCCGCAGGATCATGTACGCGGGCGGCTGGCCTACGTAGCCCATGAGCGCCTTCGACATCCGGAAGGTCCTCCCCTCGGCAGCACCGCACCGGCGCGGCACTGCGCTCTCGTCCCGGTTGGTGGCACGGCCACGGGTCGACCGGCCGCCGACAAGGAAGTGTCCGACGGATACTTACTTCTGTTTCGTCTTCGTCTCTGGGGAAGGAAGGCCCGCGGCTTGTGCGGCACCCCGCCCGGTGGGAGAACCCTCGGGTACGTCGCATGCCGCCTCAGGGCGACCCCAGAGCAGAGAAGCTGATTTCACAAGCGGACGATAGCACGTTTGGGCTGGACAGCCAAGTAGGGCATGTGAAAAAGCGGCCACTAATTGTAGCTAGGCGGCTACGCAAAGCAACCTATCTCGCTACGAACCCTTGAAATTCGCCAGTCGCCTGCTCACGCCGGCTATCCAGCGAGGTCACGATGGCCAGACGGGGCCCGGAGCGCAGAAACGACTCCAGCATTTCGAGTCCCTCTGGCGGCCCTTCGGCCTCGACCAGCACCGAGCCGTCAGCCTGGTTCTCGGCGAACCCCGTCAGGCCGAGATCGCGGGCAATGCGACGCACGGCGAAGCGGAATCCCACCCCTTGCACGTCGCCCTTGGCGACCGCACGGAGCCGCATGGTGTCGGCCATGCGGCCAGCATAGCGCCGCGCCGACCCCGGGCCGCCGGCTCACGTCCGGACCAGGGCTCCAGCGGTGCTGGGTCATCGGGCCGCCCGCGGCGTCATGCGTGGATGGTCACCGGGGTGCCGAGGGGCAGTCTCCCCGCAAGGGTGCTGATCGCGCCGTTGTCCATGCGCACGCAGCCGGCGGAGGCGGCGCGGCCGATGGACCCGGTGTTGGACGTGCCGTGCAGGGCGATCTGGCCGTCGCCGGTGCCGAACTGGTCGAGCACGTTCGAGAAGCCGGAGAGCCCCAGCGCCCAGGCACCATAGACGCGCGAGATCGCGGGCGGCTTGAGCTTGATGGTGATGTAGAAGTGCCCGGTCGGGGTCGGCGTTGATGGTCGGCCGACCGCCACTGACCAGCGGCGCACCACGCGGTCGAGCTGGTACATGGTGAGCTGGCGGGCCGAGAGGTCGACGTCGACGCGCCGCTGCAGCGGCGCCAGGCGGACCTGCGAGCCCTTGATCCACCCGGTCGAGCCGTTGGGGCGGCGCGGCAGCCGCACCTGCAGCCAGCCGCGTGCCCTGGCGCTCGCGCCGGCCGCGCCGGACGGCTGGTCGAGCAGGAAGACGGTGCGGTCGCCCGAGGGCTGCTTGGCCGGGAACACGCCGAGCACGCGTCTGCCGTCAGGCGCGAACCAGGCGGTCACGTCGGTGGTGGCCTGGGCCGCCCAGGCCACCACGGTGGACGCCTTCGGGGGCGTCGGGGCGGCGGCGGCCGGTGCCGGCGCGGTGTCCGGAGCGCCGGGGGTGACGCTCGCCGGCGGCTGCGTGGGAGCCTCGGACTTTTGCGCGCACCCGGCCGCGGCAAGGGTGAGGACGATGATCACGAGCCAGGGCGCGGGCCGGCGCGATGGCATCAGACGGACACTCCTCTCGGCTCCCTTCCCGGTCGCAGGGTGCCTGTCCCGGCGTCAGATCTTTTTCCAAGCGCGCGACCAGCGAAACGAGCTGCGGTAACGGACGGCTCAGCGGCGCGGGCCACGCCGCCGCACCACCGTAGTGTCCCGCAAAAGCCGAAAAACGACAGCCGGAAGCCTCAGCGCAGGAACCGCGAGCGGCGCCGGTCGGCGAGGATGCGGCCGCCGGTCTGGCAGGTCGGGCAGTAGGACGTCTCCCGCTCCCCCATCCACACCGAGCGGATGGTGTCGCCGCAGACGAAGCAGGCCGCGCCGGCACGGCCGTGCACGGCGAAGTGCCGTGCGGCCGCCTTGGGGATGGCGACCTCGCCGTCGACCTGCTCGGCGAGGGCGCCTCGCGCCTCGCTGAGCACGCCGACGAGGGCGGCGTGGAGCCGGGCCAGCTCCTCCTGGTCGAGCCGGTCGGGCCGGGCGAAGGGCGAGAGGCGGGCGCGGTGCAGGACGTCGTCACTCCAGGCGTTGCCGACGCCGGCCATGCCCCGCTGGTCGGTGAGCATGCCCTTGAGGGTGTGGCCGCCGGTCGCCAGGATCTCCCCGAGGCGTTCGACGGTGAAGTCAGGGTCGAGCGGCTCGGGGCCGAGCCCGGCGAGTGCCGGCACCTTCTCGGGGTCGTCCACCAGCCAGACCGCCGCGCGGCGCTGGGTGCCGCCCTCGGTGACGCCGAGCACGCGGCCGTCGGCGAACTCGACCGCCAGCACCCCGACCTTGCGCGAGGGCGGCTTCTGGCCGAGGGTCATGCGCCCGCCGAGCGACAGGTGCGTCACCAGGAACCAGCCGTTGAACTCCAGCCAGACGTACTTGGCGCGCCGCCCGACGCCGCTGACCGCCCGCCCGGCAAGCGTCTCCAGCGGCGGGTCGAAGGTCTTCAGGGCGGCCACCGAGAGCACCCGCACCGCCGCCACCGAAGCCCCGGTGAGCTGCGCGGCCAGGTTCTCCCGCAGCACGTCCAGCTCGGGCAGCTCTGGCATGGCCGGACCTCAGCGCAGCGGCCGGCTGGTCGCGGCTCGCATCGTGGTGGCCTCCTGTCGGTCGAGCCTGTGGCAGATGGGGCGGGGGTGAGCTGGCACCGGGATCACGAGAGGTTCATGCCGTTTCGTCCTGCCCGTGGCGATCGGATACCGCCTGCGCGACGACGTCCGCAGGCAGGAGCTTGGACGCGCCGAGGACCTCGATGGCGAGCAGCCGATCATCGGCGTCGAGGTCGAGGATGACGGCACCTCCAATGAACTCGACGTCGCAGACCTCTGAGCGGGCGACACCTCCGTCCGGGACCCGGTCGACGAGGTAGATCATGGCCGCATCGGCGGCCGGATCGAATGTGATCCTCATGGCCAACCCTTCCACCCGTAGTTCGTGGCCAGCCGGTCGACCGCCTTCCTGCGGATATTCTTGAGCGCCGTCACCACGCCGCGGTCGCCCTCGACGATCACGTTGTACCTGCCGGGTGCGGTCTCTTTCACGTAGACGGTAGCTCCGTCGTCCTGCTCCAGCACGCGGCCCGTCTTCGTGAGCGCGACGTCCTCGGCTGTGAAGCCTCGGCCCGCCAGGCGATCGGTGCCGTGCGCCGTCGACTTCGGCAAGGACTCAGCGCCGCCGGAGGATTCTGACTGGGCTTCGGCCCACATGGTGCCGAGGTCGTGGTTGGCCTTGACGGCGCTCACGCCGGCTACGGTGGCGCCGGTGGCGATCAGGCCGGCGCTGGCCACGTTGACTGGGATGCCGATGGGCAAGCCGATGCCGGTGGCGTCCAGCACGGCACCGCCTGCCTCGCCGCCGGCGCCTGCTGCCATGCCGAGCAGCCCGACGGCCATGCCCCCTATGTCGGCCACGATCCCCGCCGTCTGTCCGGGATGGGTGGCGGCGTAGCCGCCGAAGCCCAGCAGCGACCGGCCGGCGCCGGCGAGGTCTTGGCCGCGGTCGCCGAGCCAGCCGAACGCGCCCTGGTACCAGGGCTTGGCGTGGTGTCGCGGCGGGGGCGGAGGCGGCTGCGCCGGCGCAAGCACGTGGGTGTGCACGTCCAGCTCGGTGGCGGCCCTGCGGGCGGCGAGCTGGAACTCGTCGATTGCGCGGCTGGCGAGGGCGACCGCACGGGTGCGAAGCGGGCTCGTGGAGGGGCCGGCGACCAGGCCGGCCGGGCCGGCGGCGGCGCGCTGCGCCTGCTCCTCCCGCATGGCCTCGTCGGCGATGTGGCGAGCCCGCTGGTAGCCGTCCCTGGCCTGCTCCCACGCGGCGGCGCAGGCGTCGAGCGCTTGTGCCGCCGCCTCGCTGTGGCGGGCGGCGGCATCGTGCGCGGCGGCGAGGCGCCTGCCCAGCTCACCACAGGAGGCGGCGGCCGCACCGATCCATGCGGAGCCGACGGTGCCTGCCACCACGCCCGCCTGCCGTTGCGCTACGCCGCCGAGCTCAGCCGCCGCGGCGCGCTGTGCAGCCGCAGCGGCACGCAGCGGATCCGGGTGCCACAGCGGCAGCGGCAGTGCGGCGAGCGGGTCGCCGACGCCGGCCTCCCCGGCCGCGGTCATGGGCCGCTCCCGGAGCCGGGCATTGCGCTGGCGTCGGTGGCCTGGTACTCGACCGAGGCGATCGCGACGGACTGGGCGAGCTGGCCGGCCGCCCGAGACAGCCCCAGGGCGCGGAGCGACCAGGCCTGGGTGTACGCGGCGAGCGCGGCATCCAGCTCCGTGCATCCCGTCGCCGCGCACGCCCGGCCGCCGGCCGCGGCCACCTGCTCGGCGCGAGCGGCGTCGGCTCGCAACCGCCCGGCCAGCTCCGCCAGCTCTGCCGGGACCACCTGGATGCTGCCGCCTCCGCCGGCGACCTGCATGCGCCCTCCTGACCGCCGCCGCCTTCCGGGCCGAGCGCTGCCCTCGGCGCCGCCAGGACCCCGCACCGCCGCCGGCGGGCCAGCGCGGACCCGGCACCGATCGGGCGAGCCTCGCCGCGCGGGCGCCTCGGACGCGGCGGGCAACGGAGCATACGGTGGACGAGCCCCGCAAGGTTCACCACAGTCGCGGATCGGACGGCCCGAGGCCGCCGGGGCGCGACGGGTCGCGCCCGGCGGATGGCTCGGATCAGCCCGAGGACGACTCGTCGCTGTCGAGCGCGTCCGGCCCGGCGGGAGCCGACGCGCCGGCCTGCTGCTCGGCGGCGGCGCGGCCGCGACGGCGCTTGGCGCGGCCGGTCCTCTGCCCGTTGACCTGCACGGCGCCTGTCCCGGCGGCGACCGGCCCCGAGGCCGTTGCGCCGGCCTGACCGGCCCCGTCCGTGCCCCCGGCGGCGGCCGGGCCGGCCTCGACCACGTCGGTCTGGCCGCCCTCTGCCGTACCGGCGACCATGCGCGAGGCGGCCAGTGCCTCGAAGGCCTCCTGCGCCGCGTTCTGCTCGGCCTCCTTCTTGGAACGGCCCTTGCCGCTGCCGTACGCCACGCCGGCGACCGAGACCGTGGCCGTGAAGCGCTTGGCGTGGTCGGGTCCCTCCTCCTCGATCGCGTAGGACGGCATCCCGCCGAGGCTCGAGGCGGCCAGCTCCTGCAGTGAGGTCTTGTAGTCGAGCGCGGCGCCCCGCCCGGCCGCCTCCATCACCCGCGCCTCGAACAGGCGGCGGATCAGCCCGGCGGCCCTGGGCAGGCCCTTGTCGAGGTAGACCGCGCCGAGGATGGCCTCGAGGGTGTCGGCGAGGATGGAGGACTTGTCTCGCCCGCCCGACAGCTCCTCGCCGCGGCCGAGCTGCACCGCCGCGCCGACGCCGAGCTCCCGGGCCACGTCGGCCAGCACGTTCATGTTGACCGTGGCAGCCCGGAGCTTGGCGAGCTGGCCCTCGGGAAGGGTCGGGAAGGCCCGGTAGATGATGTCCGTCACCACCAGGCCGAGCACCGCGTCGCCGAGGAACTCCAGCCGCTCGTTGGTGGGCAGGCCGCCGTTCTCGTAGGCGTACGACCGGTGCGTGAAGGCCCAGATGTAGAGCTCCTGGCTGCCGAACCGGACGCCGAGCGCCTTCTCGATCGGCAGGCGCTTACTCAACCTCGACGACCTGGCGCCCACCGTAGTACCCACAGTTCTGACAGACGGTGTGCGGCAGCTTGGCTTGCCGACACTGCGGGCAGGCAGCGTACGTCGGCGCGGCGAGCTTCCACTGCGACTTGCGCGCACGCGTCTTCGAACGCGGCGTCTTACGCTTGGGAACGGGCATCGTCTTCCTCCTCGGTTGGAGCTTGGCGACCGGCCGGCGGGGCCGGTGATCCCGACTCGGCGTTGCCGTCGCGGGCGAGCTGTTCGCGCAGGCCGGCGAGCGCGTCCCAGCGCTCGTCGACGACGCCTGCGTCGTGGCCGCAGTCGACCTCGTTCCGGTTGGCGCCGCAGACCGGGCACAGCCCGGCGCAGTCGGGACGGCACAGCGGAGCGAACGGGAAGGCCAGCAGGAGCGCGTCGCGCACCATCGTGTCCAGCGGGAGCCGGTCGTCGGGCAGGACGGCGTAGCCCTCCTCCTCGGCCTCACGGGAGTCGAGCGCGAACAGCTCCTGCACCTCGACGCGCACCTCCTGCTGGCGCTCGGTCAGGCAGCGCACGCAGCTCATGGTCGCGGTGGTGCTGACGTCGCCCCTGACGAGCAGGCCCTCGACGACGCTCTCGACCTCGGCCTCCACGAGGACGGGGACGTCGGCGGGGACCCTCGCCACCGGGCCGGTGACGCCGGGCAGCATGCCACGCAGGACCACGTGACGGTGTGCTCCCGGGTGCTTCAGCAGCTCGCGGACGTGCACCACGAGCGACGGTGCGGCTGTCTTGTTGGACATGACTCGAGACGCGGGTCGTGCGGGATGCCGGCGCGGCCAGGCGCGCCAGGCCAGCGTGCGGCCAGAAGGCCACTCGGCGAAGGGTAGCCAACTGCCCGATGCTTCTTCAACCACTTCGTCGGAGCGAGCAGGCCCGAGTCGCGCGGCGCTCCCGCGTCCCGGGCCGGCTCCCTCTGCCCGGGCATGGCCGTCAGCGCTGACCGGCGCGGTCGCGCAGCCGCGTGGCGACGGACTCTGGCACCAGGCCACTCACCTCGCCGCCGTAGCGGGCGACCTCCTTGACCAGGCTGGAGCTGAGGTACGAGTAGGACGGGTTGGTGGTCATGAACAGCGTCTCGACCCGGGCGAGGCGGTAGTTCATCTGCGCCATCTGCAGCTCGTAGTCGAAGTCGCTGATCGCGCGGAGGCCCTTGACGATGGCGGTGACGTCGCGGACGCGGGCGTAGTCGACCAGCAGGCCGGTGAACGAGTCCACCTCGACGCCCGTGATGGCGGCGGTCGCCTCCTTGAGCATGGCGAGCCGCTCCTCCAGCCCGAACATGGGCTGCTTGTCCGGGTTGATCGCCACCGCCACGATCACGCGGTCGAAGCACGCGGCCGCACGGCTCACGATGTCGATGTGGCCGTTGGTCACCGGGTCGTAGGTGCCTGGGCAGCATGCGATGCGCACGTGTCGTGGCCTCCTGACGTCGGCGTCGGCTCGGCCGGATAGGGGGTGGGCGCGCCGCCTACGGCGCGCACGGAACCAAGCCTAGAACACCGCGGGGGATCATGGTCGGGCACGCACCTCGGCGCGGCCGCTCCGCTCAGCTGGATGCGACCGGCGGCGCGGTCCAGGCGGCCAGGTGGAGGGCTGTGTCGCCGTAGCGCCGCGGGGTCTCGGCGAGCAGCCCGGGCGGCCACGGCGGAGCCTCGGAGCGCGCCGCCGCCTCGACCACCACCACCGCGCCGGCCGCCAGCGCACCACCTGCCAACCGCGCCAGCAGGCCGGCGAGCAGCCCCACCCCGATGGCGTACGGCGGGTCGAGGAAGACCAGGTCGAAGGGGCCGTCGCGGCTGGTGCGCAGGTAGGTCTCGGCGCGGGTGCGGCGCACCGTGGCCGAGGAGGTCAGCTCGAGGTCCGACAGGTTGGCCCGGATCACCGCCACCGCCGGGGCGGCGTGCTCGACCAGCACGGCCCGGGCGGCCCCTCTGGAGAGGGCCTCGATGGCCAGGGCGCCGGTGCCAGCGAACAGGTCGAGCACGCGGGCGCCGTGCACCCGGTCGCCGAGGATGGCGAACAGCGCCTCGCGCACCCGGTCGCTGGTCGGGCGCGTCGCCGACCCGGGCACGGCCCGCAGCGAGCGGCCCCCGAGCCGCCCGGCCACCACCCGCAACGACCACCTCCCGAGTCGGGTCCGCTAGTGCCTCGCCAATTTAGGTTGTCCGGTCGACGCCTCTCGGGATCCCCGATCGTTGCAGCTCACGGGCGCATGGTGCCCGGGTGCTGTCTCGCTGCAGCGAGACAGCCCCGACCGGACAAACCTGGTCGGGCTCGGTACCAGGTCATGATCGCAGGTTGCCAACGGCCACAGGCCGCCGCGGCGGCCTGTGGGGAGAGGGGCGAGCGGCGGCACTCGGGGGGGCGGTAAGCGCCGCCGCTCGCGTCTGGGTTGGAGGCGGGGGTCCAGCCCGGGGGGGCCAAGGCCGTTCCCCCGCCGTCCAACCGGGTCAGCCGGGTCGCGGGAACCGGACCGGGCGAACGCGCTCGCCAGGCGCCGCCTCCCCGGCTTGGGTCGCATGGGTCGACGCTGCGTCGTCGGGGTGGGGCGCCGCTGTCCCTGCCGCTGGCGTGCCCGTCCCGCCGGTTGGCTGGCCGCGCTGCCAGAGGTGCTCGAACGCCTCGTGGAGCAGCTCGGCCAGGCCGGCGTGGCGGATCAGCAGGGACCCGGACCTGGCGGGGTCGTGACGCCCTGGTGCCGCCAGGTCGAGCAGCACCGTGCGCCGGTCGAAGACGGTGAACTGGCTGGGCACCTGGTCGACCGTGCGCACCGCGACGCCCGGGCCGGTGCGACGGGCGAGCCGGCCGCGCTCGTGCACGGCGCGGACGCCGACCCCGGCGCGCAGCCTGGCCCGCACGGCCTGGCCGTCGAGCGCCGGCGACGGCGTGGCCGCGACCGAGACCACCTCGTGCTCGGCCGCGCGCACGGCCTGCTCGTAGCGGTCGAGCACCTGGTCCCGCCGGCGCAGCGGCTCGACCGGGTCGTGGCGGTCGGCGCGACGCGCGGCGCGGCCCTCGAGCGCGCGCAGGGCGCTGCCGAGGGCGGCGTTGCGCTGCCGCGCCTGCTCGCCGGCGAGCGCCTCGAGGCGGCCGATTGCCTCGTTGGGCGGGACGGCACGGAAGCGGGCTGCGCGCGAGGAGACCACCTCGGTGCACAGGCCGGAGCGGACCAGCGAGCGGATCAGCTCGTAGCAGCGCGAACGGGGCAGGCTCGCCCGCTTGGCGACCTCGCCGACGCGAAACGCCCGTGGCGCCAGCATGCCGACGTAGCAGCGTGCCTCGCCCTGGCCGAGGCCGCTGCGGACCAGCCGATCGATCAGATCGGACGCGTCGGCTGGTTGGGTGGTCATCCGTGCTCCCCCTGGCATGGCTCGCTCGGCGGGAACGGGCCCTTCCTACGGAGTCTTCCCCATGGTTGCTTTGCAGGAACCTCGCGAGCCAACAAAAGCACGCGAACAGTAGGCAGGCGGTCTGCTCCCGTCAAGAAGCGGATGGCCTGCGCAAGCCGGAAAATGCCGGCGTTTACGCTTGCGCTCGGCGGCGCGCCGGGCGGGCACGCGCCCAGGCGAGGTCGAAGGCGTCGCCGAGGGTGGTCGACAGGCCGGGGTGCTCCAGCACCAGCCAGCTCCCTTGACCGCCCTCGACGCCGGCGTCGAGGCTGATGACGCTGACGCGCCGGTCGACCACGCAGAGGCGGACGGCGACCCGCTCGGCGAAGCGGATCTCCTCGCCCCCCGCCTCGCGCTCGGCGACCCGGTCGCCGAAGCCGGGGGCATCGAGGGCGCCGAGCTGGTAGAGCGAGCGGCGGCGGAGACCCTCGCGCGGGCCGGCCGGCACCGCCTCGCCGGCCGCCGCCGTCTGCTGGGCCAGCAGCACCTCGGCGTTGGCACCGGCGACGATCGCCTCGCGGCGCGCCAGGGCCGCCTCGCCGTTGCGGATCAGCTCGACGAAGTCGAACGGGTCGCCGGAGGCCGGGGCGGCGTAGTAGCGGGCGAACAGGTCGGCCACCAGCGCACCGGTGTCCGCCACCAGCATGGCCTGGTCCTCGACGCCGCGCTGGCGCAGTTGCCGCGCCACCAGCCCGGGGTCGGCGGCCTGGAAACGGGCCACCCTGCCTGGCTGCTGCCGCAGCATCCCCTTGCCGACCAGTTGGTGGAGGGCGTGGTAGGCCTTGGTGCGCGTCACGCCCGCCAGCTCGGCGAGCTCGGCCGCGCGCAGCGGCGGGCGTCCCTCGGCGGCCAGGTAGAGGCGCGCCTCGTTGCGCGACAGGCCGAGCTGGACGAGGTCGGCGACCAGCTCGTCCTCGCTCTCCCACGGGGATTCGCGGGCGGCCATGCACGGCAGCCTAGTGCCGGACGAGACGGATGACCAACCCAGCACGTCAGGATGGTGCTAACTACGCGATTAACTCGATCGGATCGACCGATGCCGGACGCGGTCAGCCACGGGAGAGCCACTCGGCCCGGTCGCCGCCGAGGCGGGAGAGCACCTCGGCGCGCAGCGCGCGGTGCTCCGGGCCGGCCAGCTCCGGGTCGGCCTCGACCAGGCGGAAGGCGTCGGCACGCGCCTTGGCGACCCACTCGAAGTCGTCGATCAGGCGTGCCAGCTTGAGGTCGGAGAGGCCCGACTGGCGCGCGTCGAACACCGTGCCCTCGCCGCGGATGCGCAGGTCCTCGTTGGCCAGCTCGAAGCCGTCGCTGATGCGGGTGATGGCCTCCATGCGGGCGCGGCCCTCCTCGCCGGCCGGGTCGGCGAACAGGATGCACAGCCCCGGCGCCGTGCCCCGGCCGACGCGCCCGCGGAGCTGGTGGAGCTGCGAGAGCCCGAAGCGGTCGGCGTCCTCGACCAGCATCACGGTGGCGTTGGCCACGTCGACGCCGACCTCGATCACGGTGGTGGAGACGAGCACGTCGAGCTTGCCCGCGCGGAACGCGTCCATGGTCGCCTCCTTCTCGCGCGGCGGCATGTCCCCGTAGACCAGGCCGACGCGGAGGTCGGGGAAGACCTCGGCGCGCAGCCGCTCGGCCTCGGCCTTGGCGGAGCGCACCTCGAGCTTGTCCGACTCGTCCTTCAGCGCGCAGACCACGTAGGCCTGGTGGCCGGCGGCCGCCTCCTCGCGCACGCGCTGGTAGGCCCGCTCGCGCAGGGTCGCGTCGGCGACCAGGTGGGTGGCGACCGGGTGGCGGCCAGGGGGCAGCTCGTCGAGGGTGGAGACGTCGAGGTCGCCGTAGAGGGTGAGCGCCAGGGTGCGCGGGATCGGGGTCGCGGTCATGATCAGCACGTGCGGGCTGTCGCCCTTCTCGCGCAGGCGGACCCGCTGGTGCACGCCGAAGCGGTGCTGCTCGTCGACGACCACGGCGCCGAGCCGCTGGAAGTCGACCCCCTCGGAGAGCAGCGCGTGCGTGCCGACCAGGACGTCAACCTCGCCGGCGGCGACCGCGGCCAGCAGGCGCTCCCGTGCCGCGCCGGTGGTGGCCGCGGTCAGCACCTCGATCCTGGGACCGGCGAAGTCGAACAGGCGCCCGTCGCCGGTGGGGCTCTCGCTGGTCCTGCCGGCCTGGTCGAGCCCGTCGAGCAGCGCCCGCAGGTTGATGAAGTGCTGGTCGGCGAGGACCTCGGTGGGGGCCATGATGGCGCCCTGGAAGCCCGACTGCACCGCGGCGAGCAGCATCTGCAGGGACACGAGGGTCTTGCCCGAGCCGACCTCGCCCTGCAGCAGGCGGTGCATCGGCCGCGAGCGCGCCAGGTCCTCGCCGATCTCGGCCATCGCCCTGCTCTGCGCGCGGGTGGGGGTGAACGGCAGGCTCTCGAGGAGCTGCTGGGTGAGCGGGCCGTCGGCGCGCAGCGGGTGGCCCCGCTCCCCCTCGGCCAGGGCGCGCCGCCGCAGCGCCAGGCCGACCTGGAGGATGAACAGCTCGTCGTAGACGAGCCGGCGGCGGGCGCGGTCGACCGCGGCGAGGTCCTCCGGGCGGTGGATGGTCTCGACGGCGTCGCCGCGGGCGATCAGGCGGTGGGCGCGGCGCAGCTCCTCCGGCAGGAAGTCGGGCAGGCGGCCGTGGCGGTCGAGCAGCGCGGCGATCACCCGGCGCAGGCGCCCGGAGGAGACCTCCTTGGTCGCCGGGTAGACGGCGATCACCTCGCTGGCGAAGCCCTCGGCGTCGTCGCTCTCGCGCAGCACCTCGTAGCCGGGGTTGGCCATGGTGAGCCGGCCGGCCCGCCACTCCAGCTTGCCCGAGAACGCGGCCAGGGTCCCGACCGGCAGGCGGCTGGCGTGCCACGGCTGGTTGAACCAGGTGCACGACCAGACCCCGCTGCCCGCCTCGTCGGCCACGCGGATCTCGAGGATGCGCAGGTTGCGCCTTGGCTGCTTCTTGACCAGGTGCTTGACCGTGCCGGTGAGGGTGACCACCGCGCCCTTCTTGGCGTGGGCGAGGTCGGTCAGCTCACCGCGGGTGAGGTAGCGCCGCGGGTAGTGCTCCAGCAGGTCGCGCTCGGTCTGGTAGCCGAACGCCTGCTCGAGGACCGCGGCGAGGCGGCGGGCCTCCGGCGCCCTGGCGAGCGGCACGCCGAGCGGGTCGGCGCCAGTCGCCCGTGCCGCGTCGGTACCCGTCGTGTCGACCACGCGGGCAGTATAGGGGCGTCCGCGGACAGGGCACCGCCACGCGTTGCCCTGCTCGGAGCGTGCGTGCTACCGTGACCCGGCGCTGCGCCCGCCGGGCCTGCCCGCCCAGGGGAGGGCGCGCGCCCCACGACAGCGAGCTTCTCGCACGAGCGCATCTACGTAAGGACTCGATCATGGCCGCCGTCTGCGACATCTGCGGCAAGCACCCGGGTTTCGGCATGTCGGTGAGCTTCTCCCACAAGCGCAACCCGCGCCGCTGGAACCCGAACATCCAGCGCATCAAGATCCTGGAGGGCCGCACGCCGCGGCGCCGCAACGTCTGCACCTCCTGCATCAAGGCCAACAAGGTGCGCCGCGCCGTCTGAGCGCCCCAGGCACGCTATCCTCCTGGTCGCAGCGTTCGTTTCGGGAGGCTGAGCTGTACCAACGCGACTACCTGATGCGCCAGATCGAGCTGGCCGCGCAGGCGCTCGCCCGCATCCTGGTGGCCGCCAAGGGCGGCAAGCGGGACCAGGCGCTGGCCCTGTTCGACGAGGCCTACAAGCCGCTCGTCGGG
>WNGE01001436.1_pt1 | contig 70742 bp, 71 predicted proteins | sample 5400651 | NCBI WGS metagenome assembly WNGE01 (sample SAMN13153370, study PRJNA577476) | soil metagenome | isolation source: 60 cm soil or saprolite under grassland replicate 2 | place: USA:California | collected 2016-06-15 | reverse complement strand
CGCTGGCCGAATCGGCGGTGCGGGCCGGGTACCGCGTGCTCGCCGTTGACGGCTTCGGGGATCTCGACCTGCGCCGCGTCGCGGAGGTGCGGCTCGCGCGCGACGCGCGCGGCCGCGCCTCGGCCGGCGCCGCGGTGCGCGCGGCGCAGGGTGTCCGAGCCGAGGGCGTCGTGTACGTCGCGAGTTTCGAGAACCACCCGCGCGCCGTGCGGGCCCTCGCCGCGGGGCGGGCGCTCTGGGGCAACCCGCCGGAGGTGCTCGAGCGGGTGCGCGACCCGCTCCTTGTCGCCGCCACGCTCGCGCGGCACGGCCTGGCCACGCCCGCGGTGCGTGCCGCCGCGCCGCGCTCCGGGGGGGGCTGCTCGTGGCTCGCCAAACCGCGGGCGTCGGGGGGCGGCTCGGGCGTCGTGGCCTGGCGCCCCGGCCGGCGCGCGCCGCGCCACCCCTATTTCCAAGAGCGGATTGCCGGCGTCGCCGGCTCGATCGTCTTCGCGGCCGATGGCCGCCGCGCCGTCCCGCTCGGCCTCTCCCGGTTGCTCGCCGGCGAGCGCGCCTTCGGGGCGGCGGGATTCCGGTACAGCGGCAGCATCTTGGTGGGGAGGGGCGACGGCGTGTTCGCTGACGATGAGCGACTCTGTTCCCGCGCCATCGCGCTCGCAGAAGCGATCACGCGGGAGTTCGGCTTGGTGGGCGTGAATGGGATCGATTTCATCGCGCGCCGCGGCACTCCCTATCCGATCGAAGTGAATCCGCGCTACACTGCCGCCATGGAGCTCGTCGAGCGCGCGTACGGTCTCTCGATCTTCGACATCCATGTGCGCGCCTGCGCGGGACTCCTGCCCGCGTTCGACCTCGCCACGGCACGACGCGCGACGAGCGCCATCGGCAAGGCGATCCTCTACGCCTGCGGCGACCTCGTCTTCAGAGATACGCGCCCGTGGCTCGAGGACGACAGCGTGCGCGATATCTCGGCGCCGGGCCAGCGCTGCCGGCGCGGGCAGCCGATCTGCACGATCTTCGCTGCCGGGCGCGACGCGGTCGAGTGTCGCGCGGCGCTCGGGCGCCGCGCCGCCGTGCTGTACGCCGAGCTCGAGGCCCACGGCCCCTGCGCGAGGAGCGCGTGAGCGTCGAGCAGGTCATCGAGCACGCCACCTGCCTCGGCTGCGGCTGCGCCTGCGACGACATCACGCCGGTCGTGCGGCAGAACCGCATCGTCGAGGCCCGCAATGCGTGCGCGCTCGGGCGGGCCTGGTTCGGCGACGGAACGGTGCCGCAGCAGGCGTGCGTCGAGGGGCACTCCGTCTCGCTGGAGGCAGCCCTCACCCAAGCCACAACGATCCTCACTCAGGCGCGCCGGCCGCTCGTCTACCTCGCCGCGGAGCTTTCGTGCGAAACGCAGCGGGCGGCGGTAGGCATCGCCGATCGGTGGCGCGCCGTGCTCGACAGCGCCACGTCTGAGATCGCGGCGGCCGTGCTCGCGGCTCAGCGCCGCGGACGGGCCGCCGCGACGCTGGGCGAACTCCGCCAGCGTGCGGACCTCGTGGTGTTCTGGGGCGTCGACCCCGCCGAGCGCTATCCGCGCTACACCAGTCGTTATGCCGTCGCGCCGGGCGGGCGCCAGAGCCGCACGGTCGTCGCCGTGGACGTCGGGGATCACCGCGGGGCGGAGGACGCCGACGCGCGCGTCGGCATCTCAGCGGACGCCGAAGTTGACGCGCTCGGCGTGATGCGAGCCATCGTGCGGGGCCATGCGCCGCCGGACGTACCTGCTCTCCGCCCTGCCGTCGCGCTCGCGCGCCGGATGATGCAGGCGCAATACGTGGCGCTCGTGCACGACGCGGAGCCCGACGGAACTCCGGTCGACGCCGACCGCGCCGAAGGGCTCATCGCGCTGGCGCAGGCGCTGAACGGCCCGACTCGGTGCGCGCTCTCGACGCTGCGCGCCGGCGGCAACCGCTCCGGGGCGGACGCCGTGGTCACCTGGCAGACCGGGTTCCCGTATGCCGTGGACTTCGGCCGCGGCTACCCCGCCTATCGCCCACACGACGGCGCCTCCGCGCTCCTTGCCCGCCGGGAGATCGATGCGACACTCGTGATCGGCGCACCCGGTTCGGTGCCGGAGTCCACGGCGCGCGGCCTCGCGAGCGTACCGACGGTCGCGATCGGTCCCTATGCCAGTGCCGCGGCGTTCAAACCGGCCGTGGCCGTGGACACGGGTGTGGCCGGGATCCACGAGGGGGGGATGGCGTTCCGCATGGACGACGTTCCCCTGCCGCTGCGCCCTTCGGTCGCAGGCCCCCCAGCCGCGGCGGTCGTGGTGCGCGACCTCGCCACGAGGCTCGCGTCCCCATGACGAAGCCGCAACGTCTGCGGATTACGGGCGGCACGGTGTACGATCCCGCGAACGGAGTCGCCGGCGTCGTCCGCGACGTTTGCATCGAAGACGGGAAGGTCGTCGCCAAACTGCCAGCCGGTGCACCGCGATTGGATGCGGGCGGCATGATCGTGATGCCGGGCGGCGTGGACATCCACTCGCACATCGCGGGATCGAGCGTGAACCACGGGCGCCGGCTGCAGCCGGAGGAGCACGCGGCGGATCCGGTGCCCGCGCCGCGGCTCGACGACCCGGACGGGGGAGGTGAGGCGACCGGGCGCTCGGGGACCGGGGGCACCATCCCCAGCACGTTCGCCACGGGCTATCGCTACGCCGGGTTGGGCTATACGACCGCGATGGAAGCAGCGGTAGCGCCGCTCTCCGCGCGCCACGCGCACGCGGAGCTCGATGACACGCCAATCATCGATGCCGGGCTCTTCGCACTGTTGGGCAACGACGAGTACCTGTTCCGGCAGATTGCGGCCGGCGAGCAGTCGCGCGCGCGGGACTACGCCGCCTGGGTGCTGCGCGCAGCCGGAGCGTACGCGATCAAGATCGTCAACCCGGGCGGTGTGGAGCTGTGGAAGCGCGGAGCACCGCCGCGCAACGTCACCGGACTCGACGACCCGGTCGGCTCGTCGGCGGTAACGCCCCGCCGGATCCTCGAGACGCTGACGGACGCGGGTAACGAGCTCGGGCTGCCGCATCCCGTGCACATCCACTGCAACTCCCTAGGCCAACCGGGGAACGCCGCGACGACCCTCGAAACGATGCAGACGCTCGCAGGTCGGCGCGCCCATTTCACGCACCTCCAGTTCCACAGCTATGGCGGCGGTCGCGACACCGGCTGGCGATCGCGCGCGAAAGACGTGATCGAGTACGTCAACGCCCACGCCGAGGTGAGTGTGGACGTAGGCCAGGTGATGTTTGGCCCCGCGACCACGGTGACGGCCGACCCCCCGGTGGGATACCTGCTCCATGCGAGCAGCGGTCGGAAGTGGGTCAACGTGGACGTGGAGCTCGAGACAGGCTGCGGTATCGTGCCCTACAGCTACCGGGAGAAAGGCGCCGTGGCCTCGCTGCAGTGGGCGGTGGGGCTGGAGCTGTTTCTGCTCGCGACGGACCCCTGGCGCGTCGTGCTCTCGACCGACCATCCGAACGGCGGCTCCTTTCTATCATATCCCGCGCTGATCCGGCTGCTGATGGATCGCGCCTACCGGGATGAGCAGCTCAAACGCGTGAACGCCAAGCTGCTGAAGGGCAGCGCGCTCGCCGACGGCCTCGCTCGCGAGTATACGCTGAACGAGATTGCCATCATCACTCGTGCCGGACCCGCGCGGTTGCTCGGTCTCACCGCGAAAGGTCATCTGGGACCCGGGGCGGATGCGGATGTGACGATCTACGCGCAAGCAGGAGACGCGGCGACGATGTTCGCCACGCCGCGCTACGTGCTCAAGGCGGGCGCGCTGGTGGTCGAGGAAGGGCACCTCCGCCGGGCACCGGCGGGCCGCCGTCTGGCCACGCACCCCGAGTACGACGTCGCGGTCCTGCGGGATCTCAAGCGCTACTTCGACCAGAACGCCAGCGTCTCGTTCGAGAACTATCCCTGCGCGGGGAGTGTGTGACGTGCAGATCGACGGGGTGACGATCGCGGATACGTTCGCGGAGGCGTTCACGATGCGTGCCGCACGCGTCGTCATCACAGGCAAGAACGCGCGCTGGGCGCGCCAAGCGGGCACCACGATGACCGGCTTCGCGACATCCGTGATCGGCTGCAAGTGCGAGGCGGGGATCGAGCGCGAGCTCTCGGAGGGCGAAACGTTGGACGGGCGCCCAGGCGTCAGCGTATTGCTCTTGACGATGGACAAGGACAGCCTGCCCCAGCGCCTGATCGAGCGCCTCGGGCAGACTGTGCTCACCTGTCCCACCACGGCCTGCTTCGACGGGTTGCCGGACGCGCCTGACCGGCTGCGTGTCGGGAAGGCGTTGCGCGTGTTCGGCGATGGATTCCAGGCGAGCAAGGTCATCGGCACCCAGCGCTACTGGCGCATCCCGGTGATGGAAGGCGAATTCCTTGTGGCCGAGACGTTTGGGATGCAGAAAGGCGTGGGCGGAGGCAACTTTCTCATCCTCGCCGAGGACGCGGACAGTGCGCTGGCCGCGGCGGAGGCAGCCGTGGCAGCTATGAGCCAGCACCCGGGCGTAATCCTCCCGTTCCCGGGCGGCGTGGCGCGCAGCGGCACCAAGGTCGGCTCGAAGCGCTACGCCAAGATGATCGCCACGACGAACGACGCGTTCAGTCCCACGCTTCGCGCGATCACGGCGAGCGAGCTTCCCGACGGCGTGAACAGCGTGTTGGAAATCGTGCTCGACGGTCTGGACGTGCCGTCGATCGAGGCCGCGATGCGCGCCGGGATCCGGGCGGCCTGCCGCCCCGGCGTGCGCGCCATCTCGGCGGGCAACTACGGGGGCAAGCTCGGCCCCCATCACTTCCCGCTGCGCCGCATCATGGGCGCTGCTGCTCCGGCATGAGCGACCAGGTGATCCTCACGCTGCGCGCGCCACTCGAGCACCGGCTCGAGGCGGACGCGATCGTGCCCGATCGCTTCCCGCCGCTCGGCGCGCGCGCGATCGCCGGGCTGCCTGTGTGGTACGGCGGACGGCCGGCGGCACTGGGCGATTTCTTCACCGGGACCGGCGAGCGCTCAGACCGCGTGCTCGTGCAGGGCGACTGTGCCCGGGCCGTCGGGCTGGGGGCGGGCATGGCGAGCGGGGAGCTCGTGATCGAGGGGGCCGCCGGGCGCGATGCGGGCGTTGCCATGGCAGGTGGCGTGATCGAGATCCGCGGCACCGCGGGCGACAACGCAGGCGGCGCGCCGCCCGGCGCGGCGCGCGGTATGACGGGCGGGGTGATCGTCATCCGCGGCGACGCCGGAGCCGAGACCGGCGCCCGGATGCGACGGGGACTGATCGCGGTAACCGGCGACGCGGGGCAGGGGACGGGACGCGGTATGATCGCCGGCACCGTAGTGATATTCGGAGCGGCCGGCCCGGGAACCGGACGGTGGATCAAGCGGGGGTCGATCGTCAGCTTCGGTGCGATTGCGCGCCCGGCCTCGTTCCGCTACGCCTGCACCTACCGGCCGCCGCACATTCGTCTGCTGCTCCGCTATCTCGCGACCCGCCACGGGCTGCCCGTCACCGATGCTCAGGTCGGGGGCCGCTATCACCGCTACAGCGGCGACCTCGCCGAACTCGGCAAAGGGGAGATCCTCGAATGGGCGGGAGCTTGAACGAGCGCGCCTGGGCGATGGCCGACCGCATGGTGGCCCAAGCCGATGAGCTACGCGTGGCGGCACGCACGCTCGGGAACGGGGCCCGAGTGATCGACGCCGGCATTGCCGTTCCTGGTGGCTTCGGCGCCGGCCTCGCCCTGGCTGAGATTTGCATGGGCGGGCTCGGCCGCGTGACGTATGCGCCGCTCGCCATCGCCGGCGAGACCTGGCCCGGGGTCCAGGTCTGGACGGACCACGCGACGGTGAGCTGCATGGCGTCGCAGTACGCGGGCTGGGCGATCCAGGTTGACAAGTACATGGCCATGGGGTCGGGCCCGCTGCGGGCGCACGCGCGCGTGGAGCGGGAGCTGTTCGCCAAGTTGGGCTACGAAGAGCGGGCGATGCGCGGTGTCCTGGTGCTCGAGACCCGCACCCCGCCAACGGACGAGGTGGCGGCTTGGGTAGGACAGAAAGCTGGGCTTGAGCCCGCCCGGCTCACCTTCGTCGTCGCGCCTACGGCGAGCGTCGCGGGGGGCGTACAGATCGCGGCACGCATCCTTGAGACGGGACTCCACAAGATGGACACGCTCGGATTCGACCTAACGAAGATTCTCGGCGGCATCGGAACGGCACCCATGCCGCCGGTGGCGAAGAATGATCTGCGCGCCATCGGCCGCACGAACGACTGCATTCTCTACGGTGGACAGGCTCACTACACCGTACAGGCCGACGACTCTGAGCTTGCCGCGCTCGTGCCGCAGATCCCGGCGTCCGCATCGCGCGACTACGGCACACCGTTCGCCGAGATCTTCAAACGCTACAACGGCGACTTCTACAAGATCGATCCCCTACTGTTCAGCCCCGCGGAGGTGTGGATCACGAGCGCCTCGAGCGGCACAACGCATCACGCCGGGCGCCTGAATCCCGACGTGCTGCGCGCTTCGCTGCGCGCGGGCTGAGGGTCCGGCGTGCGCATCGCGATTCTCAGCGCGCGGCAAGGCTGGCACGGCGACGAGCTGTGCCGGGCGCTCGCGGAGCGGGGGCACGAGGGGGTCGTGCTTTCCTACGGGGGACTCGTCGCGTGGCTGGGCGGAGCCGACTCCGAGCTGCGGAGTGGCGCCGAGCGACTGGATGCCTGCGCCGCCGTCCTCGCGCGCATCATTCCCGCCGGGTCGCTCGAGCAGATCGTCTTCCGCGTGGACGCGCTGCACCGGCTGGAGGACCGTGGGCTGCCGGTGGTCAACTCGCCCCGGACCATCGAGCGCACGGTGGACAAATTCTGGACGACGGCGCTGCTCGAGCAGGCCGGACTGCGGGTGCCGGAAACGGTCGTCTGCGAGGGCGTCGAGGAGGCCATCGCGGCGTTTCGCAGACTCGGCGATGTGATCGTGAAGCCGCTGTTCGGCTCCATGGGGCTGGGGATGGTCCGGGTGAGCGACGAGGACGTAGCCTTCCGCGTCTTCCGCGCGCTAGAGGCGATCCGCGGCGTGTATTACATTCAGCGCGCGATCGAGCACGATGGCCACGACGTGCGCGCGTTCGTGGTTGGGGGGCGGGTGATCGGCGCGATCGAACGCCGCGCGTGTGGCTGGCGCACCAACTTGGCGCGGGGGGGCCGGGCGCAGGCGGTGACGCTCGATGCCGGGTGGTCGACGCTAGCGCTCCGCGCCGCCGCGGCGGTCGGGGCCGAGTACGCGGGCGTGGATCTACTCCCCGCGCGTGACGGTACGGTCTACGTCCTCGAGGTGAACGGAATTCCGGGATGGCGCGGCCTGCAGGAAGCCACTTCCGTCGACGTCGCGGCAGCGATCGTCGAGCACCTCCTCGGGCGCCTGGCGCGCTCGTGAGGGCCGGTCTCGACCCTGAGGAGGTGACCGCCGCCGCGCAGCTCGCCTGCCTGCTCGAGGCGAGCGCCCCCAAGCCTGGCAACGTCACACCGACCGCGGGCTTCCACGACGCCCGGTACGAAGACTACCTCGCCAGCGCGATCGCAATCGGTCCCGCCATCGGCGCCGCGGGGGAACGGCCGCTCGGCGCGACGATCCGCGCGGCCGTAGCCGCCACGCGGCGTGCGGTGCCGGCCAACACGAACCTCGGCATCGTGCTGCTCTTCGCCCCGCTCGCCCGCGCCGCGCTCCAGCCCGGGGGGGAGCCGCTCCGCACCCGCCTTGCACCCGTGCTCGCCACGACCACGGTGCTCGATGCGCGCGAGGCGTACGCCGCCATCCGGCTCGCATCGCCCGGGGGATTGGGCCGGACGGTCGAGCAGGACGTCGCCTGCGAGCCCACGGTCACGTTGCGTGACGCCATGGCGCTGGCGGCGGAGCGGGACGCGATCGCGCGCGAATACCTCACGGACTTCGCGACGACCTTCGAGGTCGGCCATCCCGCGCTGCGACGCGCGCGTGCCGCCGGGCTAGGCTGGAGCGATGCGACGCTTGAGACGTATCTGACGTTGCTCGCCGCTGCGCCCGACACGCACATCGCGCGCAAGCTCGGGGCCGCAGTGGCCGCCGATGTGCAGGGCCGCGCGCGCATCGTGCTGGAGCGCGGTGGGGTGCGCACACCTGCCGGGCGAGACGCCATCGCCGCACTGGACGGCGACCTGCGCGACCCCCGGAACACGCGGAATCCCGGCGCCACCGCCGATCTCACCGCGGCGGCGCTCTTTGTCGCGCTGCTCGAGGATGGCTGGCGCCGCGGCGGTGCGGAAGGAGCTGCGCATGGCCAGCCGTAGCGAGTTCAGGGTCACGGTGACGAAGGACAACATCTTGTTCGCCTCCGCCCATTTCATCACCTTCCCCGGTCACCGCTGCGAGACGCTGCACGGGCACAACTACCGCCCGCGGGTCGTCATCGAGGGCGAGCTCGATCCCGAAGCCCAATACGTGTTCGACTTCGTCGAGCTCAAGCGCCTGATGAAGCGGCTGACGGACGAGATTGACCACAAGGTGTTGCTGCCGCTCCAAAACCCTCACCTCCAGATTTCCGAGCAGGACGACGCCGTGACGGTAGACTACCAGGGCCGGCCACGCTACCGGTTCCCGAAGATCGACTGCGCGCTGCTCCCCATTCCCAACACGACCGTCGAGATGCTGGCGCAGTACCTTGCCGGGCGTGTGCGGCAGGAGCTCGCGGCCTCCGGCGCCGTGCACCTGCGCGCAATCGAGATCGAGATCGAGGAGACATTCGGGCAATCCGCGACTTATCGCGAATCGTTCGGATGACGTAGTTGTGATCAGATCGATCGTCGGGTGGGACATCGGTGGAGTGAACACGAAGGTCGCGCGCGTCGTGGAGAGCGACGTGGTCGCGACCGGCGTGCGCCCGTTCGCCATCGAGCGGGATCGCGCCGCGCTCGCGCCGTTGCTCCGCGAGCTCGCCGGCGCTGTGGCAGCCCAGGCCGCGGACGTTCACGCCGTGACGATGACCGCCGAGCTCTCGCAGGTGTTTCGCACCAAGCGTGACGGCGTGGCGTTCCTGCTCGACGCCGTGGGCACCGCGTTCCCGGGCGCCTGCGTCCGTGTCTACACCGTGGACGGGCGTTTTGTCTCCAGCGACGTCGCGCGTCGCGAGCCGCTTTCTGTCGCCGCGGCCAACTGGGCGGCGACGGCGCGCCTCGTGGCCCGCGCGCACCCCGACTGCGTGCTCGTGGACATCGGCTCCACGACCACGGACGTCATCCCCATCGTGGGTGGCGCAGTCGTCGCGCGCGGCCGCACGGACCCCGAGCGGCTGCGGGAGCGAGAGCTCGTCTATACCGGCGTGCTGCGCACACCCGTCGAGGCGATCACGCCGGTGGTCGAGCTCGCCAGCCACCCCACGGGCGTTTCAGCCGAAGGATTCGCGATCGCGGCGGACGTGCATTTGTGGCTCGGGGCGATCGCGGCGGAGGACTACACCTGTCCCACCCCGGACGGCCGGCCTGCGACGCGCGAGTACGCAGCGGAGCGGCTCGCCCGCGTCGTCTGCGCCGACCGGGACATGTTGGACGACGCCGCGATCGACGCGATCGCCGCCCGGGTCGCGGACGCGCAGGCCGACCGCGTCGCCGCCGCCGTGGACGCGGTGCGCTCCCACCACCCGGCTCTCCGGCTGGCTGTGGTTACGGGACTCGGCGAGTTTATCGCGGTCCGTGCCGCGTGCCGCGCCGGGCTTGATGTTGCCTCTCTGGCGGACCTCCTGGGGCCAGCGGCGCGGCACGCGCCGGCCGCAGCCGTGGCGTTGCTCTGCGCCTCGGCGGAGCTGTCCGCGGTGTGACGCAGCAGGCGAGCGTGGTCTATGCCGTGGTGAAGGTCGGCGGCGGGCTCCTGGGCCGGGGCGACGCCTTCGAGCGCGTGGCGGGAGCGCTCGCGGCCTGCGGTGGCGGCCGGCCGTTCCTCGTCGTGCCCGGGGGAGGACCGTTCGCCGAGGTCGTGCGCGAACGCTCTCATGACCTCCAGATCGCCGCTGACACCGCACACTGGATGGCGATCCTCGGCATGGACCAATATGCGCACGCGCTTGCGTCGCGTATCCGGGGTGCGGCGCTGGTGGAGCGGCACCGAGACATCCCGATGGCGCTGGCCGCGGGCCGGATCCCGGTCCTCGCCCCCTACCAATGGCTCCGGGTCGCGGACCCGTTGCCGCATTCTTGGGACGTGACGAGCGACAGCATTGCGGCGTGGCTCGCCGGCGCCATGGGCGCCGCGCGCTTGATCCTCTTGAAGCCCGTCGCAGGCGATCCCGTGACGCTCTCGGACCCTTATTTCGCCCGCGCGTTGCCGCCCGGCGTGGAGTGTCAGGTCGTCGCCCCGGAGGATCTGACGGCGCTCGACCGTGCGCTACGCGACGGCCGCAGCCACGAGCGCTGAGAGCGCCCGCACGCGCGACACCGACACGCGGCCCATGCGACCGCCATCGCAGGCAGCGCCGCGCACGCCGACGATGTCCGCCCCCAGCGCGAGAGCGGTGCGCAGGCCCGGCTCGCTCAAACTCCCCGCCAGCGCGGTGAATAGCCCGACCCCGTGCGCCGCGGCAAGCCATTGCGCGACCCGCGCGACGTCGAGGAGCTCGAACAGGCTGCCGCGGTTCTTGAACGCCGTATCGAGCAGGACACCGCGCGCACCTCCGGCAGCGGCGATCTCCACGACCGCGAGCGGCGGCAGGCTCCGGGCTCGGGCGCAGTCGGCATAGGCAACGAGCACGAGCTCCGCGCCGGCCTCGATCGCTCGCTGCACGACCCGATGAACCAACGAACGCGCGCGCCTCGCGCCTCCCACGTCCCGCAGCCCCACCTTCACGTAGGCCGCGCCGCGCGGCACCGCCCGCTCGGCTGCGGCGTCGCCCAGCGCCGCGCTCACGGGGATGGCGGACGGGACGGCGGAGCGGATGCAGGCCAGGATTCGCGGCGTGACTGGTCCGAGCGCGCCGCGACGCGGGTCCTTCGCATCCACGATGTCCGCGCCGCCGCGGACTGCGGCCCGCGCGTCGCGCACGTCGCGCACGCTCACCAAGAGGCGCATCACGCCGTCCTCCCTTGTCGCGCTCAGGAAACTGCTGATAGGTTACGGATCGGGGTTGGGGATGTCAAAACGCCGCGCCGGGAGAACGACGGTTGCCCACTGCTCGCGCCACTCTCCTGTCGCTCGAGGGAAAAGCCGTTCTCGTCACCGGCGCGTCGCGGGGCATCGGCCGCGCCATCACGCTCGCGTGCGCCCAGGCCGGGGCGGACGTCGCGCTGACCTACCGCTCGCACGCGCAGCAGGCCGAAGACGTGGCGGCGGCGGTTCGCGCTCTCGGCCGGCGCGCGCATGTCATGCGCGTCGACATCAGCCGCCCTGATGAGGTGGCGATGCTGGGGCCAGCCGCGCGCGACGCCCTGGGCCGGGTGGACGTCTGGATGAACAGTGCCGGCGCCGACATCCTCACCGGCGAGGCGCGCCGACTCCCCCCGATCCAAAAACTCGACCTGTTGCTGTCGGTGGATCTCCGCGGCACCGTGCTCGCGTCGTGGGCCGCGGTGGAGCTGATGCGCGTGCAGGGTGGCAGCGGCGTAATTCTCAACATGGCTTGGGATCACGCCGTCGCGGGCGGCCTGAAGGGTGAATACGCGCAGCTCTTCTGCGCTGCCAAGGGCGGCGTGTACAGTTTCTCGCGTGCGCTGGCGCGCACCGTGGCCCCGGAGATTCGCGTGAACGTGCTCGGGCCCGGATGGATTGAGACCGCGTATGGCGCGAGCCTCGATCCGGATCAGAAGGCGCGCATCGGGGCGTCCGTGCCGCTCGAGCGGTGGGGCACGCCGGACGACGTGGCGCACGCCGCCGTCTTCCTTGCCTCGGACGCTGCGGCCTATATCACGGGGCAGATGCTCATGATCAATGGCGGCGGGGTGATGTAGCGCCTCGCGAAGGAGGTGTCATGCCGACGAAGAAAGACCCGACCTACGACGAAGCGCAGATCCAGGAAAAGTTGAGAGACCTCCCCGGCTGGTGGTACGAGGACGGCTGGATCCGGCGCACCTACAAGACCGACGGGTGGCCGATCACCCTGATGCTGGTGGGCGCGATCGGCTACGTGGCCGAAGCCGCCAACCACCACCCGGACCTGGCCGTGACCTGGGCGCGGGTGATCGTGAAGCTCCAGAACCACGCGGCCGGCGGCATCACGGACAAGGACTTCGAGCTCGCGCGCCAGATCGAAGCCACCGTGCTGTGGCGGCCGCAGGGCGGGGCGCTCGTGGGCACGCCGAACAAGTTCGTGCGCTCCGGCGATCCTCGGTGACCGCGGGTTCCCCCGCTCCCTCCTCCACGCTGCGACGCGTGCTGTTCGTCACGGGGCGGCTCGCCGAGCCCGCCCTGCGGAGAACACTCGCCGAGATGGCGCCGGCCTTCGCCTGCGAGGTCGCCGTCCTGAAGATCACGGTGGCCGCGCTGATGACGACGCCGTGGATCGCGCGATTCCTCGAAGTCCCGGCCGACACGGACCTGGTCCTCATCCCCGGCCTGTGCGAAGGTGATCCCGGGGTGATCGCCGACAAGGCCGGCGTGCGGGTCGAGAAGGGCCCCAAGGACCTGCGCCAGATCCCGTGGTACTTCGGCCGCCCCCAGCCGGCGGGCGACTACGGCGCCTTCGACATCGAGATCATCGCCGAGATCAACAACGCGCCGCGGCTCACGCGCGAGGCGATCCGACGCGAAGCGGACTATTACCACTCGGGCGGCGCCGACGTGATCGACATCGGGTGTACGCCGGGACGTGACTTCCCGGACCTCGGCAGCGTGATGCGTGAGCTGGTGGAGGCCGGGATGCGCGTGAGCGTCGATTCGTTCGATCCCGGAGAAATCCGCACGGCGGTCGCCGCCGGCGCGGAGCTCGTGCTCAGCGTGAACGGCTCGAATCGTGAGGTCGCGCGTGCGCTCGCGGGAACGAACGCACGCGTGGTCGCCATCCCCGACTTCGGGATGGGACTCGAGACGCTCGCTCCGACGCTCGACGAGCTCGAGCGCTGCGGCGTGCCGTATCTCATCGATCCCATCATCGAGCCAATTGGCTTCGGATTCATGGCGTCGCTGGAGCGTTTCGCCGACGCGCACCGGCGCTATCCGGGTGCGCCGCTGTTCATGGGCATCGGCAACATCACCGAACTCACCGCCGCCGATTCGCCCGGCGTGAATGCGCTGCTCCTCGCCATGTGCCAGGAGCTGGGCGTGCGCGCCGTGCTCACGACGGAGGTGATCCCGTGGGCGCGGGGTGCGGTACGCGAGGTGGACATCGCCCGGCGCCTGATGCACTACGCCGTAACGCAGAAGACGCTTCCCAAGAACGTGGACGACCGGCTCGTCACGCTGAAAGATCCCGAGGTCTTGTCCTACCGTGAAGACGAGCTCCGTACGCTGCAGCGCGCCGTGACGGACCCGAACTTCCGCATCTTCACCGACGGCGCCACGATCACGATCCTCAACAACACAATCTTCGTCCGCGGCACGGACATCGACGAGCTGTTCGCCCAGCTCGACGTGGATGAGGCGACGCACGCCTTCTATCTGGGGCGCGAGCTGATGAAGGCGCAGATCGCGATCACGCTCGGGAAGACCTACCGGCAAGAGGGGCAGCTGCAGTGGGGATATCTGACGCCGACCGAGCAGCCGCCTCGGCACGTGAAGCTGACGCAGCGCTCCAAGCGACGGCGCTCGGGCGCGAAGGGCGGCCGGTGAGCCAACAGCCCCCGCTGGTCGAAGAGCTCACGGCGGTTCCCGACCCGTTCGACAGCTGCGTCCGCTTCGCTGACCTCCCCTATGTTCTCTTGCTCGACAGCGCCGCGAGTCCGGAGCGACTGGGCCGGTATTCGTTCCTCACGGCCGATCCGGCGGTGGTGGTGCGGAGCAAGAATGGTCGGACTGAACGCGCGAACCGGCTTAGCGGCGAGGCGTGGTCACGTGTGGCGGCCGACCCGCTCGATATCGTGCGCGAGCTACTCGCGCCCTGCGCCGTCGCTCCAATACCCGAGCTGCCGGCGTTTCAGGGCGGCGCGGCGGGATACATCGGCTACGACTGGGGCGCCGGCCTCGAGCGGATTCCGCGCCCGCGCTATGACGATCTTGCCGTGCCGGACGTGCTGCTCGGGCTGTATGACTGGGTCATCGCGTGGGACCACCAGGCGGGGCGCGCGTGGATCATCTCGACGGGGCTGCCGGACCGGGACGGCGCGCGTCGCGCCGCGGCCCGGCTCGAGTGGGTGAAGGGGCGGCTGAGGGGGCAAGGAGCCGCGCCGGGTCGCACGGTCGGACCGTCGGGCCGCAGCGCCCGGGAGCGCGCGCCCTCCTATCCCGTGACCGACACGCCGGCGGCGGCGGAGATCGGCCTTCGCTCGAACTTCACGCGCGACGGTTACCTCCGTGCCGTAGCGCGGCTGGTGGAGTACATCCACGCGGGCGACCTGTTCCAGGCGAATCTCTCGCAGCGCCTCGAGGTCAAGCTCGCCGAGCCGCCGCTCGCGCTTTATCGCCGGCTGCGACAGCTCAACCCCGCGCCGTTCGCCGCGTATTTCGACGGCGGCGACACGATCGTGGCGAGCTCATCTCCGGAGCGCTTCCTGCGGGTGCACGAGGGCCGCGGGGTCGAGGCCCGCCCGATCAAGGGCACGCGGCCGCGGGGTGTGAGCCCCGAGCACGACGCGGCCCTGGGTTTGGCACTCACGGAGAGCGAGAAGGATCGCGCGGAAAACGTGATGATCGTCGACCTGCTGCGCAACGATCTCTCGCGCGTATGTGTGCCGGGCACGGTCCGCGCGCCCGAGCTGTTCACGTTGGAGCACTACGCCACGGTCCACCATCTCGTCTCCACGGTCGTCGGAGAGCTCGCGCCCGAGCATGACGTCGTGGACCTGCTGCGCGCCGCATTTCCGGGGGGCTCCATCACGGGTGCTCCGAAGATCCGGGCCATGCAGATTATCGCCGAGCTCGAGCCCACGCAGCGCGCCGTGTATTGCGGATCGATCGGGTACTTATCCCGCACGGGCGCGCTCGACACCAGCATCGCGATCCGCACCTATCTGATACTCGGCGACGATGTGTATTTTCAGGTGGGCGGCGGGATCGTGGCCGACTCGGATCCCGAGCAGGAGTACTGGGAGACGCTCCACAAAGGGCAGGGCCTTGTGGCGGCGCTCGCCAGCGCGCCTCACCCCGATGCGATGACACTGTGATCCTGCTGATCGACAACTACGACTCCTTCGTTTACAACCTGGCGCGCTACGTGCGCGAGTTGGGGGAGACGCCGCTCGTCGTGCGTCACGACTCAGTGACGGTGGATGCGATCGCGGCGCTCGCGCCGACGCACATCGTCATTTCGCCCGGCCCCTGCTCCCCCGCGGAGGCGGGTGTCTCGACCGACGTGGTGCGCCGCCTCGGCGCGACGATCCCGATCCTCGGCGTCTGCCTGGGCCATCAGTGCATCGGCGCCGCGTATGGAGCGGCGATCGTGCCTGCCCGGGCGCCGATGCACGGCAAAGCCTCCCGGATTCAGCACGACGGCCGCGGCCTCTTCGCCGGGCTGCCGAACCCGCTGCGCGCCGCCCGCTACCACTCGCTCGTGATCGCCCGGGATACGGTGCCTGCGGAGCTCCGCGTCACGGCCAGGGCCGAGGACGGCGAGATCATGGGCGTCGAGCACATCCGCCACCCCGTAATCGGCCTCCAGTTCCACCCCGAGTCGGTGCTGACCGACTACGGCTACTGGCTGCTCGACCGCTTTCTCGGCGGGGGCCGCTCGCGCGTGGCGGACCTGCCGTCGCGGGCCGATCAGGCGCGTCCGGCGCCGCCCGCCGAGGGATTCGTGCCGCCGCCCGTCCATCTGGTGCACTGAGCCTCACGCGTGATCATCGAATCGATTCTCACCACCATGGACGGCAGCGGCCGCGTCAACTTCGCGCCGATGGGGGTCGAGTGGGGCGAGGACGAGATCGTGATCAAGCCGTTCCTCGAGACCACGACGTTCCAGAACCTCCAAGCCACCGGGGCTGCGGTGGTCAACCTGACCGATGATGTGATGCTATTCGCCCGCGGGGCGATCGCGGACGTCCAGTTTCCGGCGGTTCCCGCGACGGCGGTGCGGGGCGTGGTGCTCGAGGCCGCCTGCTTCTGGCGCGAGGTCGCAGTGCACACGATCGACGCCACGCCGCCGCGCGCGCGCGTCGTCACGCGGGTGGCGCATCGCGGCACCCGCCGGGACTTCCTCGGCTTCAACCGCGCACGCCACGCCGTGCTCGAGGCGGCAATCCTCGCCACGCGGACCCATTTGCTCCCGCCCGCGCAGATCCGCGACGAGTTCGCCCGGCTGCAAGTGATCATCGACAAGACCGCCGGCCCAAGGGAGCGCGAGGCGATGGCGATCCTGACGGCCTACGTCGAGACGGCGCCCCGGCCCGCCACACCGTGAGTGACGTCGTCTTCGTCGAAGCGCCCGCGCGCCTCCACTTCGGGATGCTCGATCTGCGCGGCGACCTCGGCCGGCGGTTCGGCGGCATCGGTGCCGCCGCGCCGGCCCCGTCGCTGCTCCTCGAGGCGACGTTCGCCCCCGCCCTTTACGCCGAGGGTCCCGATGCCGACCGCGCACTCGAGTTCGCGCGGCGCTGCGCGGCGTTCCACGGGCGATCGCTCGGCGCCCGGCTCCGACTGCATCGCGTTATTCCCGCCCACGCCGGCCTCGGCTCCGGGACCCAGCTCGCGCTGGCTGTGGCCCGCGCGCTGGCCGAGCTCCACGGCTTGTCGACCGAGGTGACGGCGCTCGCCCGCGCGGTAGGGCGGGCGCGCCGCTCAGCCATCGGGACCTGGACGTTCGCCCACGGCGGCTTCGTGCTCGAAGGCGGCCGGCGGGACGATGGTGATCACCTCGCACCCCTCCTCGCGCACCTCCGGATGCCGGCCGCCTGGCGCTGCGTGATCGCGGTGCCGCGGGGTGCGCGGGGGCTGTCCGGCGAGCAAGAGGCGGCCGCCTTCGCGCGCTTGGCCCCCCCGGAGCGACGGGAGGTCGAACGCGTGGCGCATCTCGTCCTGATGCAGCTACTTCCCGCGCTTGCCGACGCCGACCTGCCATCCTTTGGTGCCGCGCTGGCAGAGGTGCAACGCCTCACCGGAGGGTGGTTTGCGGCGGTCCAGGGCGGTCCGTTCGCGCCGGGCGAAACCGCGGAGCTCGTGCGGCGGCTGCGTGACTCGGGTGCCGCGGGGGTGGGACAAAGCTCTTGGGGCCCCGCTGTTTACGGGCTCGCCCCAGATGCGGGGGCGGCGCGCGAGCTGGCCGCCCAGGCACGGTCAATACTTGGGCCCGGCGGCGTCGTGTTCGAAGGCGGGTTCTCCGCAGCAGGGGCCCGGATCGCGCGGGGTGCACCCCCCGACGCCGAAGCCACTACCGCCCTTGGGCCTGATTGACAGCCCCGGAAACGCGGAGTATCTCCAACCCTCTGACCCGCATCCCGAGAGAGGAAACTCATGGGGCGATGACAGAGACTTGTTGGCTGGCGCGCCCCCCTCCTTCAGACTTCCCACCACAGGTGGCTAGCGCGAACAGGCGAAGTGTGACCCCATTCATCTGTAACCCGAGGTCAGCTATGAACCGTTTCAAACTCTCAACCGGTGGAGTCGCTGCGAGTCTTCTAATCCTCGTGGCAGGCTCAGTCGGCGCCCAGGGGCCGAGCGGCGAATGGACCATGGCGGGTCGAACGTACGACCTGCAGCGATTCAGCCCGCTCAACCAGATTACCACGGCGAATGTGCGGAACCTGAAGGTGGCCTGGTCGTTCTCGACCGGCACTCTCCGTGGGCACGAAGGCAATCCGTTGGTCATCAACAACGTGATGTACGTCCACAGCTCCTTCCCCAACAAGGTCTACGCGCTCGATCTCACCAAACCGGGCGCCCCGATCATCTGGCAGCACACACCCGAGCAGCCCGCGGAAGCCATCCCGATCGCCTGCTGCGATCTCGTGAACCGCGGCCTGGCCTACCATTCGAGCGGCAAGCTGTTCATCGAGCTGCTCGCGGGCGACCTGCTCGCGCTTGATGCGAAGACCGGCCGGCAGCTGTGGCGCGTTCCCAACGCCGATTACCGGCAGGGCTCGACGATGACCAACGCCCCGATCGTGATCAAGGACATCGTGATCGCGGGAATCTCGGGCGGTGAGTTCGGAGTCCGCGGCCGCGTGACCGCCTACGACGTGAACACCGGGCGGGAGCTTTGGCGGGGCTACAGCACGGGGCCGGACAACGAAGTGTTGATCAGCGGTGACGCCAACCCCAACTATGCGTCCCACCGGGGCAGAGACCTGGGCGTCTCGACTTGGCAGGGCGATGAGTGGAGGCGCGGCGGCGGGACCACCTGGGGCTGGTACTCCTACGATCCCGAGCTGAACCTCTTCTATTACGGGTCGGGCAACCCGGGCACCTGGAACCCCGATCAGCGTCCTGGCGACAACAAGTGGTCGATGAGCATCTGGGCCCGTAACCCGGACAATGGTCAGGTGAAGTGGGTCTACCAGATGACGCCGCATGACGAATGGGACTACGACGGCGTCAACGAAATGGTGCTCTTCAACACTACGATCGGCGGCAGGCCGGTGAAGGCGCTGGCACACTTCGACCGTAACGGCTTCGGCTACACGCTGGACCGCGTCACCGGCAAGGTGCTCGTCGCCCAGCCGTTTGGCCCGGTCAACTGGGCCACCAGCATCGACCTGACGACGGGCGTGCCGGTCAGGAATCCAAAATACGGGACGACGGCCGCGCACAACACCGCGGGGATCTGCCCGGCCGCGATCGGCTTCAAGGACCAGCAGCCGGCTGCCTACTCGCCGCAAACCGGCTTCTTCTACGTCCCGGCGAATCACATCTGCATGGACTACGAGGGCGTCGAGGTGAAGTACTCGGCCGGTCAGCCGTACGTCGGCGCGATCGTGCGGATGTTCCCGGGCCCCGGCGGCAACCGCGGTCGTTTCATCGCCTGGGACCCGACGACCGGCACGGTGAAGTGGGAGATCAAGGAAAACCTCGCGGCCTACGGCGGTGCGCTGGCGACGGCGGGCGGCGTGGTCTTCTATGGTACGATGGAAGGCTGGCTCAAGGCGGTTGATGCCAGGACCGGCGCGGAACTCTGGAGGTTCAAGACGCCGTCGGGCATCATCGGCAACCCGATGACGTACACGGGGCCGGACGGCAAGCAGTACGTCGCCATCCTCTCCGGGATCGGCGGCTGGGCGGGCATTGGTGTCGCGGCCGGGATCGGGCCGGAAGATCCCACCGCGGGGCTGGGCGCGCTCGGCGCGTTCGGCGACGTGTCGAGCTTTAGCACGCAGGGTGGCGTGCTGACGGTGTTCGCACTGCCCTAACGCTGGAGCGCACGACAGCAGTCTGTCGCATGCAGCACGGAAGGTCACCCGGTGTCGGAGCGAACAGCGTCCGGCACCGGGTGTACTCTGCTGGTCACCGTCATTCGCCATACGCCGGCGCCGCGCGCCAGGGAGCACGATGGTCGGCCCACGTGCGAAGGTTGCCGGATTCCTCCTCCTCGCGATGTCGATCGCGGTCGTGGTGAGCGCCGGGATGCCGCAGCAGCGCGTGCTTCGCGTCTGTGCTGACCCGGACGACCTCCCCTTCTCAAACGAGCGGCAGGAGGGCTTCGAGAACAAGATCGCGCAGCTCGTCGCCAACGACCTTGGCGATTCGCTGGTCAACGTGTGGTGGCCGAACCGCCGCGGCTTCGTCCGGAACACGATCCGGGCGGGGCTGTGCGATCTGATCGTCGGCGTCCCCAAGGGCTTCGACCCGGTACTGACGACCAAGCCGTACTACCGTTCCACCTACTACTTCGTCTACCGGCAGGACCGAAACTTCGGCCTCCGCTCCTTGGACGACACGGTCCTGAGACACCTGAAGATCGGCGTGAACCTCATCGGCTATGACTACACCAACACGCCGCCCGCCCACGCCATGAGCGTGCGGGGGGTCGTGGGAAACCTCGTCGGCTTCCACACGTTCTACACCCAGTCGGCCGACCGCCCGAACGACATCATCAACGCCGTCGCGAACGGCACCGTCGACGTGGCCATCGTGTGGGGTCCGCTGGCCGGCTATTACGCGAAGCGGCAACCCGTGCCGCTCACCCTCGTCGCGCTGCCGGATTCGGACGCGGCGTCGGGGATGCCCTTCGCATTCGACATCGCGATGGCTGTGCGGCGGTCGAACAAGGCGTTCGGAGCGCAGATCGACTCGCTGCTCGAACGGCGGCACGACGAGATCCTCGCCATCCTGCTCGACTACAACGTACCGATGAGCGTGGCGGCGGGAGGGCCGCGGGATGCGCAGCACGACGGCACACGAACGGTGAGCGTGCCCGCGGTGGCGAGCCAGGCACAGGACACGACGCGCGACAACCTCCTCGTGACGGAGGACGAGTACCAGGGATGGAAGTGGTTCCACGTCTATTGCTACCGCTGCCACGGCGTGGACGCGTTCGGCGGCCAGCTCGCGCCCGATCTCCGGCATTCGCTCTCCTCGCAAGGCAGCGTCACGCACGACGTGTTCATGGTAACCGCGCGCGATGGGCGGCCGGCCAAGGGCATGCCCGCGTGGAAGGCGCTCCTGAACGACCAGCAGATCGAACAGCTGTACGCCTACATCAAGGCGCGGAGCGACGGCCGTCTCGCTGCGGGAAGGCCGCATCGGGCGACGGAGAAGTGACCGGATGCCGGCGAGGCTGACCGGTCAGCTGCTCCTCGCTGCCTTGGGAAGCGCAGGGAGCGCGTCGGCACGCGCTCAAGACAGGACGCCCGCCACGACGCTCGCGGTCGTGGAATTCGTGACCATCGATGCGAGCGGGCGCCCCGATGTGGACGCCATGCGCGCGGTGCTCGCGACGAGCGGCAGGAGCGTCGAAGCCTGGCTCGCCTCCGCGCTGGCGGAGAGCGGCCGGTACACGACCGCCAGCCAGGCGCAGGTCGCCGCCGCACGCCAGGCCACCGGGCTCACCGCCCGTGATTGCGTCGACGTGGCGTGCATGGTCCGGCTCGGCAGGGCGCTGGACGTCGAGCGGATCGTCACCGGGCGGGTGAGCAAGATCAGCAATCTCATCTGGTATCTGTCCGCCACGATGGTGGACGTCCGGGCAGGGCGGGTCCGGTCCTACGAGGAATTCGAGCTCAAGGGAAAGATCGCCGACCTCCTTCCCCCGGGCATGCGCGCCATGGCGCGCCGGCTCATCGCCAGCGACTCGACCCAGATGATGGACGCCGTCCCAGAGCAGCCCGCCGGGGCGCCGCTCGCTTATCCGGGCGCGCGGCTCACCCAGGAGCAAGTGCTGGCGGCCCTCGCCCGCGCCACTGAGGAGGCGCCCGCGGACTTCTCCGGCCGCGATCTCTCCGGGCTCGATTTGGGCGGCGTCGATTTCAAACGGGCCAACCTGTCGCACTGCCGGCTGGTCCGGACGAATTTCGCCGGGGCGAGAATGTTCGCCGTCCAGCTCGACGACGCCGTGGCCACGGAGGCGAATTTCACGGGCACCGTCCTGGACGTGGCCTGGATGCGACGCATCGACCTGAGCCGCGCGATCCTGCGCGACGCCAGCCTCTACGCAACCCTCCTGACGGCCGCGAACCTGGACGGCGCGGATCTGACCCGCGTGCGGCTGATTGCGGCGCTGGGCGGCGCCAGCTTGCGTCGCGCCACCCTGGCGCACGCCAACTTCGGCGCCGATCCCGGCAACCAGCCGATGGGACTGATGCGCACCGACGCGACCGGCGCGGATTTCACCGCAGCCGATTTGCGCGACGCGAATCTGCGCAAGACCAAGCTGACGCGCGCGGACCTCACCGGGGCCGACCTGACGGGCGCCGACCTGACCGGGGCCGATCTCGCCGGGGCCATCCTCCGCTCGATCCGGGGCCGCGACAAGATCCGTGGACTCGACCAGGCACTGCACCTGGACCAGGCGCTGACGGGCGCCGAGCCGGCGCCGCGCCGGGAACCGGTGGTCTACGCCAGCAACGAGCGCCGCAACAGCATCGCGGTCATCTCGACGCGCACCAACGCCGTCGTCGACACCATCCCCGTCGGGCGGCGGCCCCGCGGGCTGCGCCTCAGCCCCGACGGTCGGCGCGCGTACGTCGCGCTGGGCGAGGATGACGCCGTGGGCGTGATCGACGTCGCTCGGCGCGAAATGGTGGGCACGATCCCGGTGGGCATCGACCCGGAGCAGGTCGTCGTGAGCCCCGACGGACGGACGCTGTACGTGTCCAACGAGAAGACCAACATGGCCACCGCGGTCGCCGTCGACGGCGGGCGGGTCATCTTCTCCGTGCCGGTGGGCGTCGAACCGGAGGGCATCGCCGTGTCGCCGGACGGACGCAAGCTCTACGTGACGGCGGAAACCGACCACAACGTCACCGTGATCGACGGGCGAGCCGGCAAAGAGATCGGCCGCCTCCCCGTCGGCGCGCGCCCCCGCTGGGTGGCGTTCACGTCGGACGGCGCGCGAGCCTACGTGTCGGCCGAAACCGGTGGCGTGGTCTCCGTGATCGCCGTAGCGCGGGACAGCGTGATCGCGACCATCGCGGTCGGCGACATGAAACCGGTCGGCGTGGTGATCTCGCCCGACGACAAGCGGGTCTACGTGGCGGAGGGCCGCGGCGCGCGGGTGGTATTCATCGACGCGACGACGAACACGGTGGTCGACAGCATCGCGGTCGGCAAGCGCCCGTGGGGCATCGCCCTCTCCCCCGACGGCGGGCGGCTCTACACCGCCGACGGCGGCAGCAACACGGTCACGGTCATCGACATCCGCCGGCGCCAGGTGATCGCCACCGTGGCGGTGGGGGAGAAGCCGTACGACGTGCTGTACGTGCCGCCCGCTCCTCCGGTCCCCTCATCCCAGCGGTAGCCGCGCCCAGAGGGACGCCGGGCGGTTGACGCGGAGCCAGCCGTCCAGACCCCACTGGCGCCCTGCACGCCCGGCAAGGAATGCCACCATGCAGACCGTGAGCAGGAGGTGGAACCCTTGCTGGTTCGGGGTCATCCACTGCGTGGCGAGGCCGTAATTCACGACGAGCACGAGCCCGACCGCCGCCGCGAGCGACGTGAGGAAGCCGCACACCAATCCGAGCCCGACGGCCACTTCCCCGAACGCGGTGAGGTGCGCGAACAGCACGCTGTGTGGGATCACGGCGTTCTGAAGGAACTCGCGGAAGAATCCCACCGGGTTGCCGTCGGCGTACCGCGCCACCAGCGTGGGCATGGTCTGGATCCACCGGTCCGACGCCGTGGGGACCGGGAGCGCGCCCCAGGCGAGCGTGATACTCAACTTGGTCCAGAGCGCCTTGAGAAACCAGACGCCGACCGCGATCCGTAATACGGCCAGCCAGCGCTCGGGGAACCGCATGACCTGATCCGGGCGTGCGTCGACGGACATCGAACGAGTCCTCCGCGATGACTCTTGGACGCGAGCAACATAGTGGCCGTGTGTCGCGCCGTCCATTCTACTGAACCGCTATCCCGCGAGCTTCGCGCCGTACCCGCCTGCTGCACCGCGCCGATGAGGTGTGCGGCCGTCACCCGATCGTCGTCGAAGTCCACTTCCGCTTCGCCGGCCATGCACTGGTTTATCCTATCGCGGTGCCGGCCGTGGCGTTCCTGCTCAGCCTGTTCCTGATGCCGGAGACCCGGAAGATCAGCATCTGGCAGCCGTCCGACGTGCGCGCGCCCGCCAGGGGCTGATGAGACGAGTCGCCCCCCGCCGCGCCATCTGACTCGAGTGGGATCGTCGGCCCGGCGGGGGCGTGTTAGTGTTGCGGGCGAGCCACGTTCTCCGCCCTTGACGCCCGCGCGTCCACCATGCCAATGTGGAAGCGGCACCAGCGGTACCGAATCGCGTCCTGGACCTGCTGCTAGAGGAGGTCGCAATGCGTTCGAGACTCCTTTGTTGGCTCGCCGCAGTTGTCGTACTCCCCGCCACCACATTCGCACAAGACGTCAAGACGACCCAGGGCATCAACGTCACGCTTCACGGCATCGTGAACGCCACGTTCTTCGCTCAAGATGCCGACTTTGCGCTCGGCACCGGGCAAAAGGCGAACTACGTGAGCCTCGAGCTCGCAAAGTGGATACACGGCGGGGACGCGCGCAACACGCGCCTCAGCGTGGCGCTCGCCGGTCCCGAGGTCACCAAGGGGTGGCGCGGCAACGCCACCGCGGAGTTGGACTTCTTCGGCACGTTCGCCGGTGCGGGTGCGTTCGCTGACGAGCAACCACAGCCCCGGCTGCGCCTCGCGTACGCCGACCTCACCAACGGCCGCGCCACGCTCCGCATCGGCCAGGACTGGGATTTATTGCTGGGCAACATCCCCGTTTCGACATCTCACATCGCGTTCCCCTTGGGACACGGGTCGGGCGGATTCGTCGGCTGGCGGTTCACCCAGGTGAGGTTCATGAAGACGCTCAGCGCGCCGACGGCGCGAACGACGACGCGGGTCCAGCTGGCTCTGCTCAGCGGCTCCTGGAGCAACGATGCCGGCACGGACACATCAATCAGCGCAGGTGAGCGTGCAGGGCCGCAGGTCGAAGGGCGCTTCGACTACAGCACTCCAAAGTGGAGCGCGTACCTGGTAGGCCACGTCGATAACAAGGTCAACCCCAACATCAGCAGCTACATGGTCGAGCTGGGCGCCAACACGACGCGGGGCGATCTGACGCTTCAAGGCAATGCGTATATCGGCTCGGGGATGGCGCACCACATTGCCCAGATCGTCCAGTTTGGGGACTTCAAGGGATGGGGCGCCTGGCTCCAGGCCGGCTACGCCTTGAACACCAAATGGAGCGTGTGGGGCTTCTACGGCACCGACCGGCCGGACTCAACTGAGCTGGCTAACCTCCCAGCCACCGCGGTAACAGAGTCTAACGCGGCGACGACGATTCCGGTCGCAGCACGCCGCTTTAGCAGTTGGACGTTCACCCCGATGATCCGCTTTAAGCCGGCGGGCCCGTACTCGGTGGGCGTCGAGTGGCTGCACAACGAAGTCAAGCTCGGCAGCGGAGATATTCTGTCGGGCAACCAGGTCCTGCTCAGCACGCGGTTCGATTTCTAGGGGGCGGGGGGGCCGTATGCAGGTCAGTCGACGCGATTTCTTGCGAGTGACCGCCGGCGCGGGCGCCGGCACGGCAATCGGGGGGCTCGTCGGCCTCGGCGTGACGCTCGCGCCGGCACGGGCCGAGGCGCAGGAGCTGCGCATCCGGGACGCGAAGTCGGTGCCGAGCATCTGTCCGTTCTGCTCGGTCGGGTGCGCGACGCTGGTCCAGGTGAAGGACGGCCGCATCGTCAATATCGAAGGCGATCCGCGCAGTCCCCACAACGAAGGCACGCTCTGCCCCAAGGGCGCGGCCATTTACCAGCTCCACGTCAATCCGAATCGCCAGACGAAAGTCCTGCATCGCAAGCCCGGTGCGAGCGGCTGGGAGGTCGTCGAGCTTGAGTGGGCGATGGACCGCGTCGCCGAGCTGGTCAAAAAGACGCGCGACGACACGTTCATCGAGAAGCTGCCCAACGGGAAAACGGTGAACATGACGCCGGCGCTGTTCGCGCTCGGCGGCGCGACGCTCGACAGCGAGTTCAACCACGTCTGCCAAAAGTTCTGGCGCGGCCTCGGGATTGTCGCCATCGAGAACCAGGCCAGGATATGACACAGCTCTAGCGTCCCCGGTCTGGGGACACGGCTCGGTCGTGGCGCGGCGACGTTGTATCCGCGCAACCTGGAGCACACCGACTGCTTCGTGATCATGGGCTCCAACATGGCGGAGTGCCACCCCGTGGCGTTCCGCTGGCCCATGAAAGCCAAACTGAACGGCGCGAAGCTCATTCACGTCGACCCACGCTTCACCCGCACCAGCGCCGTCGCCGACCTGCATGTGCCGATCCGCGCGGGCTCCGACATCGCGTTCCTGGGCGGGCTCATCAATTACGTGGTCAACAGCAGGCGCTGGAACACGGAGCCCTTCTTCAGGGAGTTCGTGGTCAACTACACCAATGCGGCGACGATCATCAACAAGAACTTCAAGGACACCGAAGAGCTGGAAGGTGTCTTTTCCGGACTCGGCTCGTTCAGCGAGCCCCCGGCCTGGCCATACAACGGTTTCCAGGGACGCTACGACAACGCGTCGTGGCAGTACGAGCGCGACCCCAAACCACCCGGTCCCAAGACGGAAGACCTGATCGCGCGGCGCGCGGGGCCGCCGTTCGACGATTTGGTGCGCTCGCTGAAGCCGGGCCCGGCCCACAGGGACCCGACGCTGCAGAACCCGCACTGCGTCTTCCAGATTCTGAAGCGGCACTTCAGCCGCTACACGCCGGAGATGGTCGAGCAAGTGTGCGGCTCGCCCAAAGACAAGTTCATCCAGGTCGCCGAAACGCTGCTCGCAAACTCGGGGCGCGACCGCACCAGCGCGTTCGCGTACGCGGTGGCGTGGACCCAGCACACGTACGGTGTGCAGATGATCAGCTGTTGCGCGCTGCTACAGCTGCTCCTCGGCAACGTCGGCCGCCCGGGCGCCGGCGTCATGGCGCTGCGCGGTCACGCGGCGATCCAGGGCTCGACCGACGTCCCGACGCTGTACCACAGCATTCACGGTTACATGAACGCGCCCTCGGCGCTGCGCCCTCACGAGTCGCTGCGCGCGTATATGGCGGCCGAGACGACGCCGACCAGCTACTACGGCAACACGCCCAAATTCCTCGTCTCGTACCTGAAGTCGATGTACGGCGCCGCCGCGACGGCGGACAACGACTTCGGCTACGACTGGCATCCCAAGATTCTGGGGGATCACTCCCACATCGCGACGTTCGCCGCCATGGCCGAAGGCAAGGTCAAGGGGATGTGTTGCGTCGGGCAGAATCCGGCCACCTCGTTGAACGGCAACGCCACGCGTCTTGCCCTCCGCCAGCTCGACTGGCTCGTCGTCAAGGACAACTGGCTCACCGAAACCGCGAATTATTGGTACCAGGCGCCGGAGGTGAAGGACGGCCGGGTCCACGTCGGCGACATCAAGACCGAGATCTTCTTCTTCCCGTCGACGCAGATCGCGGAGTACGACGGCAGCTTCACCAACACGCAGCGCATGCTGCAGTGGCACTCCAAAGCGGTCGACGCGCCGGGAGACTGCCGCACCGACACCTGGTTCTACCACAACCTCGCGAAGCGCCTGAAGAAGGCGTACGCCGGCAGCACCGTCCCCAGGGACCAGGGATGGAACAACCTGCTCTGGGAGTTCGATCCGGACCCTGGCGTGAAGCCGATCTATCCGGGAGAGCCCGACGCCCTGAAGGTCCTGCGCGAGATCAACGGCTACATGACGGCCGACCCGCACCAGCACCTGCCGGGCTTCGCCGCGCTCAAGGACGACGGCTCGACGACGTGCGCCTCGTGGATCTACTGCGGGTGCTATCCGGCGCCCGATCAGAACATGACGGCGCGGCGCGAGCCTGATCCACCGGGCGTGCCCGGCGCCCACCTCAAGTGGGGCTGGGCATGGCCCGCCAACCGGCGCGTGATGTACAACCGCGCGTCGGCCGACCTGCGCGGCAATCCGTGGAGCGAGCGCAAGCGCTGGGTCTGGTGGGATGCGACGTTCGTGAATCCTCCCGATCCGAAGACCGGCGTCGCCCCGCCGCGTGGGAAGTGGGTCGGTTACGACGTCCCCGACTTCGCCGTGACCAAGGCCCCGGACGCGAAGCCCAAACCCGACGGCATCGCGCTCGACGCCTTGTCGGGCACCGACGCCTTCATCATGCGTGGCGACGGCAGGGGATGGCTGTTTGTGCCCACGGGATTGTTGGACGGCCCGCTGCCCACGCATTACGAGCCGCACGAGTCGCCCGTGCAAAATGTGCTGTATCCCAAACATCAGATGAGTCCGGTCCACAAGGTCTGGTCGGCCGGCAAAGCCTGGAACCCGCTGGCGAGTGTCGGCGACCCGAAGTACCCGCACGTCATCACGACGTACCGGCTCACGGAGATGTACCTCGCCGGCGCCATGAGCCGCTGGCTCCCCTGGCTCGCCGAGCTGCAGCCCGAGCTGTTCATCGAAATCGGCAAGGCCCTCGCCCAGGAGAAGGGCATCCGCAATCTGGACTGGGTCGTGATCTCGAGCCCGCGCGGTCACATCCGCGCCAAGGCACTAGTCACCGACCGCATCGGCGTGATGAACGTCGCCGGAAAGCAAATCCACCACGTCGGGATGCCCTGGCACTGGGGGTGGGCGGGACTGTCCACCGGTGCGGTCGTCAACGACCTGACATCCTGGGTGGGCGACCCGAACGTGTCGATCCATGAGGGCAAGGCGTTCGTCTGCAACGTGGAAAGGGCTTGATATGACCGCCCTCCCTCTTGCCGCCGAGCCCATGGGTTTCTTCACCGACACGACGATCTGCATCGGCTGCAAGGCCTGCGAGGTCGCCTGCAAAAACTGGAATCAGCTGCCGGCCGAAACCGGCGGGATCCGCGAGCTTTCGGGTGACAGCTACGACAACACGCGCAAACTCGACGGGCTCCACTGGCGGCACGTCAAGTTCATCGAGCAGTTCGACGGTCCCTACAACGGCCGTTGGCTGATGATGAGCGACGTGTGCAAGCATTGCGTGCAGGCGGGTTGCCTCGAGGTCTGTCCCACCGGCGCGATCATTCGCACCGAGTTCGACACCGTGGTGATCCAGTCGGATGTGTGCAACGGCTGCCGCGCCTGCATCGCCGCTTGCCCGTTCGGCGTGATCGACATGAACCCGGCCGCGGGAACGGCGCAGAAATGCACGCTTTGCTACGACCGGATGCAGGTGGGGCTGGAGCCGGCCTGCGCCAAAGCCTGCCCCACCGATTCGATCCAGTTCGGGCCGATCACCGAGCTGCGCGAGCGGGCGAACAAGCGCCTCGTGCAGCTCAAGGCCCAGGGCGAGCAGCGCGCCCGGTTGTACGGCGACGACCCGAAAGGCCCGCTCGGTGGCCTCAATTCGTTCTACCTCCTCGTGGATGAGCCGGAGGTCTACGGTCTGCCGAAAGACCCGAAGCTACCGAGCCGGAACCTGAAGGCGAGCGGCGCGTTCTCGGCCGCCGGCGGCGCAGTGCTCGGCCTGCTGGCGCTCGTCGGTCTGCGCAAGCGGCGCGTGGATGAGATCGGGGCCGGAACGGGAGGGAGTCAGAACTAATGTCCGACACGTTCGTCACAGCGTCGCCGCACTGGACGTGGTACATCATCCCCTACTTCTTCGTCGGTGGCGTCGCGGGCGGCGCCTACTTCCTCGCCGCGGTGCTCGAGTGGTTCGGGCGGCCGGAAGACCGGCCGGTGATCCGCACCGGCTACGCCCTGGCGTTCTGGGGCGCCGTGCTCTCAGGGCTCCTCTTGACGCTCGACCTGGGCCGTTCGCTCCGCTTCTGGCACATGATCTTCCAATCGGAGCACTTCCCGAGCCTGATGTTCAAGAGCTGGTCGCCGATTTCGTTCGGAGCGTGGGCGATTCTGTTGTTCGGCGCGTGCGCGTTCGTTTCGTGGTACAGTGACAAGAGCGGCGCAGTGTTCTCCAGACTGGTCGCGGCCGTGGGGGGGCTCCTCGGGTTCTTCGTGGCCGGCTACACCGGCGTCCTCCTCTCGGTCACGAACCGCCCGATCTGGGCCGACAGCCCCTGGCTCGGCGCGCTGTTCCTCGCGTCCGGCGCGTCCACGGGCGCGGCGGCGCTGGCGCTGTTCGCCCCCGGGCGCGGCGCCGCGCAGAGCTCGCTGCGTTGGTTGTCGTCGTTCGACACCCAGGCGCTCGTCGTCGAGCTGCTGCTCTTGATCGTGTTCTTCGTGTCGCTGGGTTCCGTCGCCAAGGCATGGCTGAGCATCTGGGGGGTTCTAAGCCGGCCGGCGCCGGCGCGCTGCGCAACCCGGCGGTCATGGTGCTCGTCGGCGGGTTCCTGTTGCGCGTGGTCGTGCTCCTCGCCTCCAACTCGATCGAGTTCCAGCATGTGGCGTCGGGATCAGCGCGGTGAAGACGCCTTGGTTGGTGCCGCTGCTGGCCGTCGGCGTGGCTGCCTGCGCGACGAGCCCCGAAGCGGCACGGGCGCGTGGCGGCGGACCCGGCGCCGATCCGGGCAATCACGGCGCGGTGGTGCAGGTCCATGCGGGCGCGAAGATCTACTATAAGACGCCCTGCCGGACCCCAAAGGTGAAATGCTCTGGCCCCTTGCCCGGCGCCGGCACCTAGCCCCCGACCAGGCGCAGCGGCTGGCGGACGTTCGGCAGAAAAATCCTGAATCCGAAACGTGGCTGGCGTTGGTCGAGGCGGCTCTGGTCGAAAGCCGGGACGCCACGACCTGGGATGCCGTGGTGCCGGCTCGTGTGGACGGCCGCCCCCCCCCCGTCCGCGCGCCGCTCCTGCACGGCGCCGAGGTAAGCGTCCACCGCCGCTCCGCGAGTCGCTTCGTCCGCCATCTCGCGCAGCTCGCCGGGCTCGATGGCGCAGCTCACCGCCTCGACGCAGTCGATCTGCTGGAGGCCGCGATCCGTCAGGATGACGCGCGCATCGATGCGCTCGCGACCGGCGATCCGTCCCTGCTGCGCGTCGTGGCGCAGGTCGCGGCCGTGCCGCTGCTCCGGGGATGTGCCCGGGCGATCGGCAGCGAGGTATCATCGGCCTGGTGGGAAGGCTATTGCCCGCTGTGCGGCGCCTGGCCCACGCTCGCGGAGTTCCGCGGCCTCGAGCGGAAGCGCTGGCTCAGGTGCGGGCGCTGCGGCATCGGTTGGGAAGTACCGTGGCTGCGCTGCCCCTTCTGTGCGGAAACGAATCACGAGAATCTGGGATACCTCGCGCCCGAGGATGGGGAGACCACCCGCAAGGTCGAGGTGTGCGACACGTGTAAGGGATATGTGAAAGCCGAGCCTACTGTGAGCGAGCTGCCCTGGTGGGGCGTGCTGTTGGACGACGTGGCGACCGTCGCCCTGGACGTCGCGGCCCTCGACCGAGGCTACCACCGTCCCGAGCGACCGGGCTTTGACTTGGAAATGAGGCTCGTGGAGGCATGACACCTCCACGACCTGGCGAGGTGTGCCGCGACCTGCTCGCTGCCCTCGAAGCCTCCGAAGGCCGGCGCAAGCGTCGCAAGCGGGACACGACGCCCGATGCGATCGGGCTCGCCATCAAGCGCGATCTGCTCGACCGCGCCGTCGCCGCCGATCCAGACCCGGATGAGTTCGAGGCGTGGCTGCTCGAGCAATGCGCGGCCGCGGGACCGGCGGAGGGCGGCATGCGCGCGATGGCACTGTCGATTTTCGAGGAGTGGCGCCTGGCGCTGAGTGCCGGGTCGTTTGGGGATTGGCTGGCCCAAGGCGCGCCGTCGGATGACGCGAGTCGCGACCTCACCCCCTGACTGAAAGGAGAGCCTATGCGTGGAATGCTGGTGGTTGCCGCGCTCGTGCTCGCGGCGGGATGCGGCGGGTCAAAGCCACCGGCGGGGGGATGGCAGCAGCTCGCCGCCTCCGAACCGGTGAAGGTCTTGAGGGGCGACGATAGTCCCTACCGGATCATTTACAACCCGCCCGTGGACCTGGCGAAGAAACCGGGGAGTTGATACGCCGGTCACCGAAGGCCAGGTATTGGAAGCCCTGCGGGTCGTCACGGATCCCGATCTGGGCCGCGACATCGTGTCGCTGGGGTTCGTGAAGGACGTCCGGCTCTCGGACGGCACGGTCGGGTTCACCATCGAGCTCACGACGCCTGCCTGCCCTGTGCGCGAGCGCATGCGGCAGCAGGCACGGGAGGCCGTCGCGGCTCTCCCCGGCGTTGGCGGGGTGGACGTGACGATGACCGCGCGAGTCCGGGGATCGGCCGGGCCGATCAAGGAGCGGCTCATCCCCTCCGTGAAGAATGTGATCCCGGTCGCGAGCGGCAAAGGCGGCGTCGGAAAGTCCACCGTCTCCGCCAATCTGGCCCTCGCGCTCGCCGGCACCGGTGCGAGCGTCGGGATCATGGATGCGGACGTGTACGGGCCGACGATCCCCACTCTGATGAACGCGCACACGCTGCCCAAGCCGAGGGTCGAGGGCACGGTGCCGGCCGAGCAGTACGGCGTCAAGATCATCTCGATGGGATTCTTCCTGCGCGAGGACGACGCCATCATCTGGCGCGGGCCGATGCTCCACAAGACAGTGCAGCACTTCCTCGGCAACGTGCTGTGGGGCGAGCTGGACTATCTGATTGTGGACCTGCCACCCGGAACAGGAGACGTGCAGCTCACGCTGTGCCAAGCGATTCCCCTGACCGGCGCTGTGGTCGTGTCGACGCCCCAGGACGTGGCCCTCAAAGTCGCGCAGAAAGCGATCGCGATGTTCAATCAGCTGAACACGCCCGTGCTCGGCATCGTCGAGAACATGGCGTCGTACGTCTGCCCGAGCTGCGGGGCGCGCGATGAGGTGTTCGGGTCAGGCGGCGCACGCCGCGCCGCCGAGCGGCTGGGGGTGCCGTTTCTGGGTGAGATCCCCCTCGCCACCGAGATTCGAACCAGTTCCGACGCCGGGCGGCCGATCGTACTCGACCGGACGTCCCCCTTCGCCCAGGCATACCTCGGTGTGGCCGAGAAGCTCGCCGCGCAGGTCAGCATCCGGAACATGCAGCGCGAGCTAACACCGCTGGTCCAGATCACGTTCTAGCCTTCAGGAGTGCGACGCTGTTGCGCCCGCGCATCACATGCTTCTGCGCCGTGGCATGACGCTTGATCTGCCCTAATCCGCTATGTGCCGGTGTCGGCGTGCGCACCGATAAGCACCAGGGGGCTCATCGTGATCGATTTGGCGTTGCTCACCGTCGTCACCGGCTCGTGAAGGCCGACGAAGTGCATAGTTGGTGCGTCCGTCTGGACGTTCCGCCGGAAACGTCCGCCGCCCTCTACGCGACCCTCGCGAGTGACGAAAGGAACCGGAGCGCGCGTCTGCGATTCGAGCGCGACCGGGGACGCTTTGTGGTCGCGCACGGAGTCCTGCGTGAGCTGCTGGGGCGCTATCTCGGGATTGCTCCCGGCGCCGTGCGCTTCGTGTATAACGCGTTCGGCAAGCCCGAGTTGAGTCCGGAACTCGGCCGGCTCAAGTTCAACCTCTCTCACTCCGCCGGGCTCGCCCTCATCGCGATCGCCGCGGATGCGGAGATTGGCGTGGATGTCGAATGGATCCGGGAGCAGTCCCATTGGGCCGATATCGCGCGGTGCTTTTTCTCCGCGGCTGAAGCTGACCGTCTCAACAGGCTGCCGCGCCACCTCTACGCCCAGGCATTTTTCAGCTGTTGGACAAACAAGGAGGCGTACGTGAAAGCTCGGGGCGAGGGTCTCGCCATCCTTGCTGAGACGCCAACCGACTCCGAGCGCTGGTCGCTGTACACCCTCCAACCTGCGGCAGGCTATCTCGGGGCGCTGGTCGTCGAGGGAAGGGGCCGGCGCCTGCGGCAATTTACGTTCTGAGGCGTTCAACCGTACCTTCTGCGTCACTCCATGCGTCCCTCCAAGACGGCGCTCCTCTGGTTGTGCCTCCTGCCGGGCCTGCGCGTCACGTCGCAGTCGCGCGACGTGGTTCTGGCGAGCACCACTTCGACTCGCGATACAGGTCTTCTCGATTCCCTGTTGCCGATCTTCGAAGCGCACACCGGATACCGCGTCAGACTGATCGCTGTCGGAACCGGGCAGTCGCTGGCAATGGGACGGCGCGGGGATGCGGACGTCGTGCTGGTGCACGCGCCGGAAGCGGAGCGCGTGCTGGTCGACTCGGGCTACTTCGTGCGCCGGCTGCTCGTGATGCACAACGAGTTCCTCATCGTCGGCCCGGCATCGGATCCCGCGGGGCTGCGCGGCATGCAGGATGCCGCGGCCGCGTTGGTGCGGCTCGCGCAGCGTCGCGCCCTGTTCGTGTCGCGCGGGGATAACTCTGGCACCGAAATCCGCGAGCAGATGCTGTGGCATAAGGCCGGCCGAGGGCAGCCGCAGGGCGAAGCGTGGTATATCGAATCGGGCCAGGGAATGGGTGCGACACTCCAGATGGCGAGCGAGAAGCGGGCTTACACGCTGACGGACATCGGCACCTACCTCGCGTGGAAGAGCAAGGTCGAGCTCGTCCCGCTGGTCCAGGGTGACCCCGAGCTCTACAACGTCTACCACGTGCTCGAGCCCAATCCGAGAAACGCGCCCCGCATCAACGTTGCCGGCGGCCGGGCGTTCGCTGATTTCATGGTAGATACAGCCACGCAGCGGTTGATCGGGGAATTTGGCAGGACGCGATTCGGCCAGGCGCTCTTCGTACCGGATGCCGGGAAGGCGGATCGCTGGTGACGCCCACTCTCATCCTCGTCGTCGTGCAGGCGGTTGGCGCGCAGTACCCGTTGGCGCCGTCACCTGTGCTCGACATGCGCACGCTGACGCGCGAGCTGCGGCTCAGCGGGTACGTCAGCGCCCGGGAGACGCTGCGGCGCGACACGCTCACAGCCATCATCAACCGCGCGCGCCTGACAGCCCAGGTGCTGCCCGCGCCGTTCGCCGCGCTCCGAGTCCAGGCCGATTTTGCCGCGACGGGGCTCGCACGCGCCGACACAGTCCCCGCGATCCTTCTCACCGATGCCTATATCCAGCTTGTACCGCCGGCCACGCTCACCACTGACGGCGCGCACGCCTTACACCCCGCGCTCATTGTCGGCCAGTTCCGCACACCGTTCGCCCTCGAATTCCTCACGCCGTTTTCCCTGCTCTCGACTGCCAATCGCTCCCAGCCGATCGATCGCCACACCACGCGGCGTGATATCGGGCTCTTGGGCCAGCTCGCGGTCGGTCACCTGGTGACGATCACCGGGGCGGTGGTCAACGGCGAAGGCTCGAACAAGCTGACGAATTCAGACGGGCGAGAAATGGCGATCGGACGCGTCACGGTATTCGTCCTCCCTCGTTTAGGCGTGGCAACGAAGTACTTGGCACAAGGACGCGATCACCGCTGGGGCTTTGACGCACGCTGGATTGATCACGGCGCGCTGTTCGAAGGCGAGTTCCTGGCGCGCCGGGGACCGTTCAACGGCACGACCACAGTCGATGCCAGCGGGGGATACGCGCTCGCCGCCTACCGGATTCGGCCGTGGCTTCAACCAGTGCTCAAGTGGGAGCACCTCCGTGACCGGCGTACCACGGGCGCTACCACATCCCAGAGTTTCCTCACGTACACGACCGTCGGCATCAACGTGCTGTCGCGCGGTGAGGGCATCCGCCTGCTGGTCGATGGGATCTACAAGTCCGAGCCTGCCGTGTTTACCGGCACGGAGCTTGAAGTTCAGCTGATGGCGATTTTCTGATCTCGCAGCGGATCGGCGCGGCGGGCGCCGAATGGGTGAGGGCACCGATGGCGATCAGCGAGGCGCCGGCCTCCGCGTAGGCGCGCGCGGTGTCGGGTGTGATGCCGCCGGAGGCCTGGATCGTGACCGTGGGTCCCGCGCGAGCGGCCCAGGCGGCTACACGCGCCGGGGACTGGTTGTCCACCAGGAGATGGGTGACGCCGGCGGACAGTGCCGTCTCGAGTTGTTCGTCGGATTCCACTTCAACAACCAGGGGAACGTCACGCGGCGCTGCGCGCAGCGCGTCGCGCAGCGAGCGCCCGTTGAGCAGCGCCCAATGGTTGTCCTTCCAGAGCACGGCGTCGGCCAGCGACGCGCGGTTCTCTACGGCGCCGCCAACACCGACTGCATATAGCTCGAGCGTACGAAGGCCCGGCGTAGTCTTGCGTGTATGTGTGATCCTGGCGGTCGTGCCCTTGACGGCATCCACGGCACGCCGCGTCAGCGTCGCGATGCCCGACAGCCGCTGCAGGAAATTCAGCGCCACGCGTTCGCCGGCGAGTAACGCCTGCACGGACGCGCGGACCGTCGCAAGCGTCGTTCCCGCCTCGGTCCACGAACCCTCCCCGATCTCGGGTTCCACAACCGCGGCGCGGTCAAGCTCCCGGAAAACGGTTGCCAGGATCGGCACGCCGGCAACGACAAAACGGCCTTCGGCTTCGAAACGCGCCTGAGCGGCGTGATGCGCGCTGCGACCCAGCAGGCGCGTCGTGACGTCCTCGCGCGCGCGATCCTCGGCGAGTGCGCGCTGCACTTCGACCAAGCCGAACGCGTCAGCCAATGGCGAGCATCCGGTCGATCGCGCGACGCGCGCGTGCCGCCACGGTGGGCGGGACCGTCACCTCGTATTTCACGTCGCGCAGCGCGTCCCGCAGGTTTTCCAGCGTGATCTGCTTCATGTAGCGGCATTCAGCGGACTCGCGCGCCGCCACGAATTCCTTGCCAGGGTTCTCGCGGCGCAGGCGGTGGAGCACGCCGGTCTCCGTCGCCACGACGAAGCGCCGAGCCGGTGAGACGCGGGCGCGGCGCATCATCTGCTCGGTCGAGACGATGTGCGTGCGGCCCGCGGCGACGTCGCCCTCGGTCTCGGCGTAGTACATTGCGCTCGACACGCAGCCGCACTCGGGGTGCACCAGGAATTCAGCGTCGGGGTAGTCGGCGCGGCGCTCTTCGAGCGTTTCACGCGTCAGCCCCGCGTGCACGTGACACTCGCCGAGCCAGACGTCGAGCTGGCGACCGGTGACCTTGCGCAGGTAGTTGCCGAGGAAGACGTCGGGGAGGAACAGCACGGGGACGTGCGGTGGCAGTGTCTTGATTACGGCGACGGCATTTCCCGAGGTGCAGCAATAATCCGCTTCGGCTTTGACGGCGGCAGCCGTGTTCACGTAGGCGACGACAACGCCGTCCGGGTGCGTGGCGCGCCAGGCGCGCACGTCGGCGGCCTGGACCGTGGCGGCGAGCGAGCACCCCGCTGTGGGGTCGGGAATCAGGATCCGTTTGTCGGGATTCGCGATCGCGGCCGTTTCTGCCATGAAATGCACGCCGCAAATCACGAGGATCGGGGCATCGAGCTCGGTCGCGCGGCGCGCCATCTGGAGCGAATCGGCGACGACGTCGGCCAGGTCCTGGATTTCGGGACGTTGGTAATTATGCGCGAGAATGGCGGCGCGGCGTGCGCGGCGTAGCTCGTCGATCTCGGCGATGAGATCCTGAGTGACCATCGTTGCTGTGGAGGCGCCCATCTGACACAACTCCCATTGTTATGGTGCCGAGGCTGGGGGGCCGATTGGGTAACGCCTTGGGTCCGCCGCGGAATGCCGGACCACTCCCAGCCTGGGGCGCGCGTTGCCGTGCGCCAGCGGGAAGGATAAACGGGATGAGGGGGCTTGGGCAGTCCTGGAGTCAGTTGCCGTTTCGCGGAGCACCACGGAGTATTGGGGCGATGACGATCGAGATCATTCGCCGTCCGATCAGCCGCGCGCGCCTTTCCTCACTTGCCGAGGCACAGTTCGGCGATATGGTCAAGGCCGTCGTCGACGTGGAACGCCGTGTGATGGCCATTGGCGGCGAGCTGCATTCCGACGAGGAAGCGGCGTTGATCGAGGACGGCTCGGCGCAGGCGAACCTATGGGGCGTTAATCTGTATCCTGCCGAGCAGGGAGAGGCGTGGATCGAGTTCGATTCGATGATCAACGTGCGTCCCTCGCAGGGGAACCGGTCGCGAAATGTCGAAGATCCCCTACTGCAGGGTCGCATTCGTCAGGTCGTCACGGCGCTGGTGGAGGGTTAGGGCAGACATGACAGGACACGAGGCACTCGCCACTGGCCGCTGGAGCGCCCTCACGCTTGCCGAGCAGTTGGCGAACGTGGGGAGCGAGGTCGAGCGGACGATCACCGCGTGGGAGGCGCGTCGAACCGATCGGTTTGACAAGGCACTCACGCGAGCCTTGGAGCTGTTCGACCTGACGGCCGGGGATGAGCGCTGGCGTGGGCACCGTCGCCGGGAGATTCTCCGCGCGCGGGAGGAATTCTGTCGGCTGTTCTTCGAGGCCGACTCGCCGGCGGGCGCCACGCGCTCCCTCAGAGCCTACTTCCTGGGTTTCGCGCTGCTGGCGCGTCGCCGGCTCGCCTAAGCGCCAGCCGAGGCGGCGCGCAACACGATCTTATGAAAGTCGTCTGGATCTGGGTTACCGCGCTGGTACTCGCGGCAGTTCCCGTCGGATTGCTGGCGAAGCGAAATCCGCGGTCGCTGCTCGCTGGTGTACTCGTCGTGGCATTGTTCGTCGTGTATGCGCTCGGTGGCTTGGGACTGGGCGGTGCCGGGGCGGGCCCGAGCAGCGATCTGGCAGGCTTGCTGATCCTGTGGATCGTCGTGATGGCGGTGCTCGTGTACCTCCTGCTGATCACTTTCGCCCGGATGAATGGATCGTTCGCTGAGCGGATAAAGTGGACTGGCGTAGGCGTGGGAGTCTGGATCCTCGTCGGAATGATCGTTTCACGAGCGTCAGGAGAGGTGCAAGACCTCCAGAGGCAGGCAGAGACTCAGGTATTTCTAGACCAGGCCGCGCGGGCTGACGCCGAGATACCGCGGAAGCGCAGCGAGCTCGATCGGACACCCGAACGGCGGCGCGCGGTACTCGACAGCACGCTCGCTCAGGTGAAGGGGGAGGTCGTGCTGAGCTACTACCGCGAGGTCGGTCGCTTCGTGGTGTTCGGCGATCCTGCGACCGAACCGGACCGCGTGGTTGTGTGGGCAGTGGTCACGCCGACGCGCCATGTATCGTGGGCGATCCGTCCGTCGCTACTATATTAGAATCCACACGCACCATAAAACTCTTGCCGACCCGCTGCTGAGCGTGACTCGGTGCCCACAACAACATGAGGCCCAACGTGCACAGGACGAAAAGTCGGAAGAAGGATTTCGCGGGCCCCATAGGTGCTAGCGATCGTCGCACAGCTCCTTCCCGATCAATGAGGAAATAATGCCGGAGGCACTACTTCGTTGCCCCGGCGACGCATGAAGCCCGGTCACTTCTCCGGCAACGCCCCATACCGGCTCTCGTACTCCTGGATGAGCTTGTTCAATAGCTCGGTCAGGCGCTTTGCGGCAAACGGACTCAGCACGATGCGGTGATTGAGTTCAATTTCCAGGCTTTCCTGCGGGCCGCGTTCCCAGGTTTTGTTGACGCCGAAATTGAGAACCACTTCCTCGCGCGTGCTGTTCGCATTGCAGAAGTTCGCGTAGGAGCTGCGAAGGCTGCTGGTGTCCCACTTACACTCGCCGATGTGGCGATCAAGAGCCGCGCGCTTGCGCAACGAAGGTTCAGACCGCGCTCCAGTTTGCCGGCGCGAGGAGCGGATGGCGCTTCCCTTCGGACCGTTCGCCGAGGGAGATATTCCATACTCTCCCTTTGCCCTGCGGACAATTTTTCTTGTCGTCGTGGGGGTCATACCCTTCGGCTCCGCCGCCGCCGACGCTCGGGAGCACGTTAAAGAAATAGAGCACCTTGACCTTGAGGCCGCCCATCTCCACCACAAACGTGGCTTGGTCGGGACCGGAATAGCCGGGTGTCGGATGATAGTAGTAATCGCCCGCCCCCATATCCTCGAGTCGACCATGCTTCGGTCGCTCCGGGATGCTCACCTTCGCGGCGTTATACATGTCCGCGGTCAACTGCTGCCGCGTAAAGCGCTTCTGTTTCTTGAGATAACCCCACACCTCGGTCACTGGACCCAGGCCGTTTACCGCCGAGCCGGGCGGGACCGGCGGATTCTCGATCAGATGACAGATACCGATGGTCGGATCCGAGCTGGCACTGCCTTTTTGCGGTTGGGACGCTTGCGCGATTACTGCTGGAGCGTATTGCGGCGGCACATCCGGTACTTGCACAAGCATCACTTGGAAGTGCTGTGTCGGTAGATCGGGAATGTCCATGACAAACATCGTTGCCTCGTCTTGTAAGAATGAACCATGGAAGCCCTCGCCGACCGCGCCCCCTGCGAGGTCGGCGATCGCCAAGCTAGCCGTGACAGAGCCAGCTAGAGCGGCCGTCGGACGCTCAAATGTGAACAGGCCGGCATTCGGGTCGTCGGGGCTGAGGGAGATCTTCCACATCTCTCCGTTCGGGCAATTTTGCTTATCCCTGTAAGGGTCGTATCCTTCCGTTCCGCCGGGAGGACCAGGTTGCACCTTGAAGAAATACACCACCTTAACCTTGCGGCCACCGATCTCCACCAACAACGTGGCGCCGTCCGGGCCATAATAGCTGGGCGCTGGGTTATAGCGATAATTGCCACCCCATTCCTCTTTCAATTCTCCGTGCTCTGGACCCTTCAGGACGCCAACTTTCCCGTCGAGTCCTAACTCGCGGTGCTCGAATCGCCTGTAGTAGATGCTGACTGATCGAACCGGGCTCATGGCGTTGACGGCCGTCAGAGGCGGAATCGGAGGATTCTGGATCAGTTGGCACACGCCAATGATGCGTTCGGTCTCCGCATTGCTTATTTGTGCTTGCGACGCCTGAGCTACGATCATCGGTGCAAGGTCGGCGATGCTCAAATTGGCATTGGGGACCACGCCCGTGAAGAAAGAGCCCCACTGCGCCGGGTCCTGCGACGCGAGCGGGTCGGTGTCGAGATCGGAGGAAAGGGAGATTTTCCAGCGCTTTCCGTTCGGACAAAACTTTTTGTCCTGATAATCACCGTCCGCCACACCGTCAAGCACCTTGAAGAAATACTCCGTCCTTATTTTCTTGCCGCCCATCTCGACCAGGAAACTCGCGCGATCCGGGCCGAAGTAGCCCGGTTTTGGCAAATACAAATAGCCCCCTGGGGCATCGGGATTCGGCTTCAAAGTTCCGTGTTGAGGATTGCTTAACACCGTAACCATTCCAGGACCGACGACTTCGCGACCCTCGACGCTTCGAAAATATATCCGCGCTGCCCCCATCGGCCCTATCTCATTAAAGGCCGCTTCTCGCATCGGATTCTGAACCAAACTACAAACACCGATGGTGCGATCGACCTTGGCGGCGGTGCCCTGCTTTGCCGCGCCCGCCTGCACGATCATCACCTGGGCGTACTGCGGCGGCAGATCCGGCATGTCCATGACAAACATGGTCACCTCTCCTTCCTCAAAGTTGAGATCCGGTTGAATCTGACCGCGCAGCGCCTGCGCAGCGGCTTGCAGCTCAGCACCAAGTGCATGTTGGGATATGGGTTCTGAGCATTGCCTGTGCCGCCGACCAAGACACTGCGAATCACGCTGTTTGCTTGCGTGCCATCAGCAAACAGGGCGGCCGCGCACTTGGTCGCCGCCTAAGACCAGCAGGTCCTGCCAAGTGCCGTTGCGGGGATGTTATCGGCGCGAGTCACCGCGTACAGCGACCAGAAATCCTGCAGGGCGAAATCGAGCGCCATACCCAAGTCATGGGTGAGGTGCAGAGCCGGCGTGACACCATGATAATTTACCACTAGACCTGCTCCGATCGCCCCGCTTAGGGGCGCACAAGGTGGAGCGAAATTATTTAACAACAGATCGTGCCTGAGTAGACATCATCGATGTAGACGTCGTAACAACCGGGGCTGAGTTGCAGTGCCTGACACCAATCCGTGCCGCCTCCGCCACCGGTTCCGCCGCCACCACCTCCGCCACCTCCACCGCCTCCGCTACCACTCCCATCACCAGGACAGGTATCCGGATCGGGAATGATCTGGTAGTCACAGCCACTTCCTCCACCACCGGAAGAAGTCGGAATCAGCGGCCCATACGTCTCGATAACCTGGTACACGTGTTGGATTATGCCGTTGGGATAGTAGTAGTCGTAGCAAAGCAGCGAGACCGCCGCGTCCATCCAGACCCATCGTCCGTCGTCAGAAATCGGATCGGGCGGGCTAGTGGTGTAGTACCCGCCGTTGGCTGCGGTTGGGTACTCTTCGATAAACGTGACTCCGCTGAAAACGATCCCGTCAATAACGATCGGACGCGGCCCGAGAAGACTGGGACATACCCTCGGCAATATTTCTTGAGCAGACGCGCGGGGCGAACCCGCGACGTTGAAGAGCGTCGCGTACGCCAGAGCGATGATCAAATTGGTCTTCAGGTGGCGCATCTTACCCCCAGTTCTGCCATCACTCGCCTGTTCGGCCGATTCCTTGCTCCTCTACATCAGCCGAACCTCGGTGAAGCGGACCATGCCGAGTTCGCCTAGTTGTCGTGGAATGGACGCGCGAACTCGCTCCAGCATCTGAAGGACGTACCCCTCCCACGCAGCCGGCAGCCGTTGTGCCAGCTGCTTATCAGGGATCGTGACTTTATAGTCTCGTTCGGGCCGAAGGCCATTTTCACGACGTTCGATGAGCAAGCGCTTTATCGCACCGTCGAACCAGCGTGCATCGAGATGCGCCTCCGATAGCAGGATCACGTCATGCGGCTCTGTGAGTGTGCGGCGAACAACAAGTGCTCCTGCATCTTGCTCACCAAGGTCACCGACCAGAGCCAGCCCAAACGGCTCCTCGAGAAATCGACGATCGGTGGAGTTGAATTGCCGAGTTCTTTCCAACACCACGACATTCGGGCGCCCTATAGGGTCGGTCACCCGTTTCAGCAACCGCTGGAGTTTCGGGTCGCGAAACGAGATGTCATAGCCGATGCTGGCGGCGCTCCTTCCAGCCCACTCGGCGCGGTGGAATTTGCCTGGTGCTGCATCGGGGCTGGGCCGAGCCAAAAACGCGCGAAGAACGAGGTCTCGGGATTCGGGGGGCAGCAAGCCGACCAGCTGCTCTAACGCCTCGAGGTCAATATCGGTGCGCAACTCGCCCCGCATACGAGGGGACAATCGAAAGAGTCGCTTTCGCTCGCGGTCTGCCATCGCGGCGTGATCAGCGATTGACGACTACAAAATCCACGGCTTTGAACGGCCCCAGACCGGGAACTACGCGAATCCCAGCATCTTGCGCCGCGCCCAACTTGGCCTCCAAATACGTGCTCCACGAGCGCGGAAGCTTGTTGCTGTCTTGTCGTCCCTGTGAGAAGAAGCTTGAGCGCAGTTGAAGCTTTCCGATGCGGTTAGATCGCGGTCGCAATCCATCATGGACCCGGATCGTGTAGACAGCGCGTAGCGCAGCGTCCAAACCCTCGGTGTTGGCCGCATCTTGACCCAACAGAACAGCATCGTAGTCCCACTTGCCGGATCTTAAAACGAGGACGCCGTCCTTCGGCACAAGTTTCGTATCAGTGGCAAGGGCGAGGAGCACGGGACGACTCCAAAGATTCAGACGACGCTCGGCATCGGCGGATCGCTGAGACTGTCCTTGAGTGCGCCCATCGCTTTGCTTGTAAACCGCCGCGGCAAGCTCATCCTGCGCTCGATCGCGGAAGCTGAGATCACGCATCTCGCCCGGGACCAGCTCGAAACTCGTGCGAACCAGTTCGCGGCTACTATAGGGAACGGCGGCGAGGAGGCGTTGCAAAGCCGACGTGTCAATATCGGATCTGAGCCGACCGTGCCCGGCTCTCTCCACTGCTGCTTGGGGGGCAGTAGACGCTGCGGCAGTAGGTTCGGATGGATCATCTGATCTCGCACACGCAGCCAACATCCCCATCACGCACGTTGCGGCTATCAGTCGCATTGCTGTTCCTCCTGCACTCAGAGGCCCAGTGTCGCAGGCATAGGAAGGCTTACCGATCGAGGATGGATTTCGGAGGAAACGACGACAAGAACCGAACATGACGACCTCCGGGAGCAACCTATGCATGCCGGACATCTTGGGTCAAGTGACGTTTTGTGCCTTCGCCACCGTAGCTCAGTGGTAGAGCTCTCGATTCGTAATCCTAGACCGCCAGCGCCTGCCAGCGCTGGTCGTTGTGTTTCAGTGGTGCGCGGTCACAAGTGCGACTGCCTGCGACGGTGGGCGACGATGCGTTTGGCACCACGGCTGGCACCACGCTCGGCGATTGCGGAATGTTCTCAAGATAGCTACGATAGTTCTCATGTTGAGAACAATCAGCCGGCGGCCCCCACGCGCACCACAACTCGTGGAGGTGCTGTTCGGGGCCTATCGCCGCCGAATCCTCGCGCTCTTGCTGTTGCGGCCCGAGGAGACGTTTTATGTGCGCGAAATCGCTCGGCTGACGGGGACGCCGGCAGGCTCGCTGCACCGCGAGCTGAAACTCCTCACGGACGCTGGACTGCTGGTCCGGGCTAGAGCAGGGAACCAAGTTCGCTACCAAGCTGACCGGGCGTGCCCGATCTTCGAGGATTTGGCAGCGGTTTTTCGCAAGACCGCGGGACTGGCCGACGTGCTGCGCCAAGCGTTGACTCGGCTCGCGAGCCGAATTCGGATGGCCTTCGTGTTTGGATCCGTCGCTCAGGGCAAGGAGCGCGGGGTGAGCGACGTGGATATCATGGTCATTGGTGCGGCGTCGTTTACCCAAGTTGTACAGGCGTTGACCCTGGCGCGTGAAGATCTCCGGCGTGAGGTCAATCCCGTAGTAATGACTCGGGCCGCGTTCCGATCGAAGTCCCGCAGCGGCGATCGTTTCGTCTCCCGGGTCTTGCGAGAACCAAAGATCTTTCTCATTGGGGACGCCCGTGAGCTTGTAGAACTTGTTGAAGATCGGTCAGCTCAAGGAGCATCCGCCTAGCGCGGTGGAGATTCAGCAGCTACTCGCCGCCGCGCAGCGGAATCTCACCGACGCTCGGGTGCGCGAGATCAGTGCCGAAACCCGATTTGATGCCGCGTACAAGGCGATCATGCAGGCGGCCCTGGCCGCGATGATGGCGCACGGCTATCGGCCAGATACGAATCGCCCCGGACATCACATGACCGTCGTGCAGGCGCTATCGCTCACGATCGATCTCCCGGCCGCCCGGGTCACCGTCCTCGACAGCCTTCGACGTAAGCGTAACATCGTGGACTACACAGGCGAGGATATTGATGACGGATCCGCGGAGACCTGCGCGAAAGAGGCGAAGCGTCTGATCGACGATGTCCGAGCATGGCTACGCGCGAATCGGCCCAATCTCGCGACCTAGGCTAAGCGGGTTGGGCGGGATACCGGATCAATCGGCGCACCACTAAGTTTGGTTCTAGCCAGACGCGCACGACACCAGTTCTGGCACCATGGCATCGGAGCTTGCAGCAAGTCGTTGCAACACAACCACGCCACCGTAGCTCAGTGGTAGAGCTCTCGATTCGTAATCGAGCACGGCCAGCGCCAGTCAGCGCTGGCCGTTGCGTTTCAGCGGTGCGCGCCGACGTATGCGGCGGCCTGCGGCGGAGGCCGACGAAATGTTTGGCACCACCATTGGCACCACGAACCGGAGGCGTTTGCTTGCAGTTTCGCCCTCCACCCACGACTATTGTTTCCATGTACCAGATCACCGAAGAGCACCGCGCTCGCATCGCGGAGCTGTGCCGGCGCTTCCAGGTGCGTCGCCTTGACCTCGTGGGGTCAGCCGCGCGCAGCGATTTCGATCGAGCCAAGAGTGATATTGATTTTTTGGTCGAGTTTGGTCCGGCCGACGGCCTGCGCGCACTGGACAGCTATTTCGGCCTTAAGAAGGAATTGGAGACGCTCTTTGGGAGGCCGGTGGACCTGATCATGCCGGCGGCTGTTGCGAATCCTTACGTGCGGGCGAATATGGAGCGCGATCGTACGACGCTGTATGCAGCGTGATACGCGCGCATTCCTCTGGGACGTCCTCAACGCGGCCAACAAGATCGAGCGGTTCCTTCATGGTCAAACACGCGACGCCTTTATCGGAGATGAACTGCTGCAGTCGGCGGTGGAGCGACAAGTCGCCATCATTGGGGAGGCCCTAAGGCAGCTCACCAGGGCTGCGCCGGCGCTGGCTCAACAGGTGGCTGACGTTGAGCAAATCATTGGCCTGCGGAACATCCTGATTCACGGGTACGCAACCGTGGACTCCGACCTCATATGGCGATCTGTCCGGGAAGACTTGCCCGCCTTGAAGCGGACCGTGGAGCGGCTACTGGCGACGGGTTAGCGGTCGACCGAGCGGCGGTGCGCACGGGACGGAGTCGTCAGGGTTGGTTCTGCCGCCAGCCGTCCCCCCCCGAGTACCGGAGAGGGTCGCACGTCGCTAGGTTTGGTCTCACGCCACCGTAGCTCAGTGGTAGAGCTCTCGATTCGTAATCGAGCGGTCGTCGGTTCAAATCCGACCGGTGGCTCTGGAAAGACAGGTTGTCAAGGGCGGTGAAGGGCGGTGGAGGTTGGTGGAGGTGGTGCAATAGAACGCGCCGTTCCATCGCCAAATGATACGGCACATCCCCCACGGTGTTATAACCTTCCAGTTGTGGCTCCCCCGTATGAGCGATTGCACGCGTGGCGCGAGTGTCACGAGGTGGCAATCGCGGTCTATAAGGCGACTAAAGCATTCCCTTCGGACGAGCGCTATGGTCTCACATCTCAGATCAGGCGGGCGGCGTTTTCCGCCGCGGTCAACATCGTCGAAGGATCGGCGCGGAAGGGGCGCAAGGAGTTTCGGCGGTTTCTCGACATCGCTCTCTCGTCGTTAACCGAAGTCGGCTACTCGTTGCGATTTGCAAAAGAAGTGGGTCTGCTCGACGCGCGAGTGTGGCGAGATCTGAATGAAAGGCACAATCGAGCACGCTTTCTGACCTGGCGGCTTTACCGGGCCATGAGTACAGAAAAACCTTCACCAACCTCCACCGTCCTCCACCGCCCTTCAGCACTCTTGACAGGCGGCTTTAAGGGTGGAGATTAACCTCAATGTCGCTCGCGCTGCTTCTCCTGGTCCTTGGACTCCTGAGCCTTCGACTGCTCAGGGGAGGGTCCGAGGCGCGCGAGGTAACGATCTGGTAATCGCTTAACAGCAGAACGCAGTAGCACCGGCGCCGCGGACCTAAACAGGTTCGCGGTCTTTTTTTTCACCGCGGTAAGGGGGAAGCCATGGCTAAGGATGTCATCATCTTCGATACCACGTTGCGCGACGGCGAACAGGCACCCGGCAATGCGATGACACCGGAAGCCAAACTGCGCCTGGCCCGGCAACTCGACGCGCTCGGCGTGGACGTCATCGAAGCCGGCTTCCCCGCCGCCTCGCAAGGCGATCTGCGCGGCGTCCAGCAAGTCGCCGACGCCGTCCACCGCCCGATCATCGCCGCACTGGCGCGCTGTCACGACCGCGACATCGACCTCGCGGCCGAAGCGCTGCAGCCGGCGCAGCGCAAGCGCATCCACGTCTTCATCGCCACCTCCGATCTGCATCTCGAGCAGAAGCTGCGCATCGACCGCGCGACCTGCCTGGAACGCGTCCGCAGCGCGGTGCGCCGCGCCCGCCAGCACACCTCGGACGTGGAGTTCTCGGCGGAGGACGCCACGCGCAGCGACCTGGACTTCCTGTGCCGCGTCGTCGCGGTCGCGATCGCCGAAGGTGCGACGACGATCAACCTGCCGGACACCGTCGGGTACACCACGCCGGCGGAATACGGCGCGCTGTTTCGGACGGTCCGCGAGCGTGTGCCCGAAAGCGCCACAGTCGTGCTCAGCGCCCATTGCCACGATGACCTCGGGCTCGCCGTCGCCAATTCCCTGGCCGCGATCGAGGCCGGTGCCGGTCAGGTCGAGTGCACGGTGAACGGCATCGGGGAGCGGGCGGGTAACGCGGCGCTCGAGGAGATCGTCATGGCGGGACGCACGCGGCCGCAGGTTATCGTGTTCCGCTGCCACGTAAACCCCCGGGAGATCGTCCGCACCAGCCGCCTCTTGTCGCACGAGATCGGCGTCTTCCCGCAGCCCAACAAGGCGATCGTCGGGCGCAATGCGTTCGCGCATGAAGCGGGGATTCACCAGCACGGTGTGCTCCAGAACGGGCTCACCTACGAGATCATCGCGCCCGAAACGGTCGGCGCCGGCGGATCGAGCATCGTGCTCGGCAAACATTCCGGCCGCCACGCGCTGGAGCGCCGCTATCGCGAGCTGGGCTACGAGCCCGACGCCACGACGCTGGACCAGCTGTACCAGGCGTTCACGGCGCTCGCGGACAAAAAGCGCCAGATCCTCGATGAAGACCTGCTCACCCTGCTGCACGACGGATTCCACCGCGCGCCCGAGGTGTACAACGTCACCTACCTGCGGGTGACGTGCGGCACCGAGACCGCCATGGCGGAGGTGCGCATGGCCGGACCCGGCATGCGCGATCGCGCAGCCACCGCGACCGGCAACGGACCGATCGCCGCGGCGTTCGCCGCCATCGGTGAGGCCGTCGGCCGCACCATCGAGGTGCTCGATCTCTCGGTGCAATCGGTCACCCCGGGACGCGACAGTCTGGGCCGGGTGGTGCTGCAGGTGCGCATCGACGGCAAGTCGCTCAGCGGGCATGGTGCCTCCACCGACATCGTCGAAGCGGGCGCGCGCGCCTTGGTGCACGCGCTGAACAAGGCGGATCACGCCGACGGGCTCGAGACCGCGGCCCTGAGCAGCAGCTACTTCTGGGGAGTGTAGGCCATGACCGAGCTCCTGACTGGCGCGCAGATCCTGCGGTGCACACTGGTAGACGCCGGGGTCGACGTGATGTTCGGCTATCCCGGCGGCGCCATCATGCCGTTTTACGACGCGCTGCACGGCCACGAAAAAACGCTGCGCCACGTCCTCGTGCGCCACGAACAGGCCGCCGCCCACGCCGCCGACGGGTACGCGCGCGCGAGCGGTCGCGTCGGCGTGTGCGTCGCGACGTCGGGACCAGGCGCGACCAATCTCGTCACGGGGCTCGCCACCGCCCACATGGATGGCTCCCCGGTCCTCGCGATCACCGGCCAGGTCGGCCGGCCGATGCTGGGACGGGACGCGTTCCAGGAAACCGACGTCGTCGGCGTGACGATGCCGGTCACGAAGCACAACGTGCTGGTGCGCGACGTCGAAGAGCTGGCCGACGACGTGCGCGATGCGATGGCCATCGCGCTGGAAGGCCGTCCCGGCCCGGTGCTCGTAGATGTGCCGAAGGATGTCCAGAATCAAAAGGCGGAGTACCGGACACGCCCGCACCCGTCGCGCCGCAGTGGCGGACACGCCGCCAGCCCGGAGCCGCCGGCCGACGCGACGCTGCGCGAGGTGGCGCAGCTGATTGCGCAGGCGGAGCGGCCGTTGCTGATGGTCGGTCATGGCGTGATCGTGAGCGGCGCCTACGCCCCGGTGCGCGAGCTCGCCGAGCGCACCGGGATGCCGGTGATCACGACGCTGCTCGGCATCAGCGCATTCCCCCAGGCGCACGAGCTGCACCTCGGCATGCCGGGGATGCACGGCGAAGTGCACATCAACAAGGCGATCCAGGCCGCGGACCTGATCGTCGGAGTGGGGATGCGGTTCGACGATCGCGTGACCGGCAATACGGCCACGTTCGCGCCCCGCGCGAAAATCGTGCACATCGACATCGATGCCGCCGCGATCGGCCGCAATGTCCCGGTTGCCGTAGGACTCCTCGGCGACGCGCGCGGGGTCGTGGAGCGGTTGCTGGCCGTGGTCGCGCCCCGCAACTGCCTGCCGTGGCGCAAAGAGATCGCCGCGCTGATGCGGCCTCACGTGGAGGCGTTCGCCGGCGGGCTGTCGCCCGAAGTGATCCTCTCGACGCTCGCCGAGGTAACGGGCGGGGAATGCACGATCGTGTCGGACGTGGGGCAGCATCAGATGTGGGTGGCGCAGCGCTATCCCTTCCAGCGGCCGAACACGCACATCACGTCGGGCGGTCTCGGCGCGATGGGGTTTGCCGTACCAGCGGCAATGGGCGTGCACCTCGCGCGCCCTGATGAGTCGGTCTGGGCCATCTCCGGCGACGGTGGATTCCAGATGAACATGGCCGAGATCGCGACGATGATTCAGGAAGGGCTCGAGGTGAAGCTCGCGGTCTTCAACAACGGCTACCTCGGCATGGTGCGGCAGTGGCAGCAGTTCTTCCACGGTGGGCGGTACTCGAACACGCCGATCTGGAGTCCGGATTACGTAAAGCTGGCCGCCGCATACGGGATTCCCGGGTGGCGCGTCAAGCACGCTGCCGAGGTGAGCGATGTGCTGCGCGAAGCGAATGAAGCGCGCGGGCCGGCGCTGGTCGAGCTGGTGATCGAGCAGGAAGCCAACGTCTTCCCGATGATCGTGCCGGGCGGATCGCTGTCCGAACCGCTCGAGGCGGCACCGGTATGACCGTGGCACACCGCGTGACCGTGTTGATGAGCAGCGAGCTCCTCACGCTCGCGCGCGCGTGCGGCGTGCTCAGGCGCCGGAACCTGCCGATCCGCGGCCTTTCGGTCGATTCGAACGGCCCGCCGGGCGTCTGGCGGATGTCGTGTGAGATCGATGCAGATGACGCGACGGTGCAGAGCCTCTTGTTGCTAATTCAGAATGTGGTCGGCGTCCGCAAGGCTACGTCCTCACCCCCTGGCCCCCTCTCCGTTCCGGAGAGGGGGAACGAAGCTTCTTCTTCTGGAGACGCTATGAGCTCATCGGTGCGGGTTTACTACGAGGCGGACACCGATCGCGCGCGGTTGCGCGATCGCGTGTACGCCGTCATCGGATACGGCAGTCAGGGGCATGCGCACGCGCAAAACCTGCGCGACAGCGGTGCGCGCGTCATCGTCGGGTTGCGGCCGAACGGCGCCTCCTGGAAACAGGCGGTGGCGGACGGCCTGGAGGTGCGGCCCGTCGCCGACGCGGCGCGCGCGGGAGAGGTGATCATGATGCTCGTGCCCGACCAGGAGCAGCGCACGGTCTATGAGACTGCCGTCGCCCCGGCCCTTGGCGCCGGCAAGACCCTGATGTTCGCGCATGGCTTCAACATTCACTTCGGCGAAATCGTGCCGCCGCCGGCCGTAGACGTGTCGATGATCGCCCCCAAGTCGCCGGGGCATCTCGTCCGCAGCGAGTACCAGGCGGGACGCGGCGTGCCGGGGCTGGTCGCCGTGCATCAGGACGCCAGCGGCAAGGCGTTGCCCAATGCGCTGGCGTACGCGACGGGGATCGGCTGCTCTCGCGCCGGCGTCATCGGCACGACGTTCGCCGAGGAGACCGAGACCGATCTGTTCGGCGAGCAGGCGGTGCTGTGCGGCGGCGTTACCGCGCTCATCCAGGCGGGGTTCGAGACGTTGACGGAGGCGGGCTACGCGCCGGAGATGGCCTATTTCGAGTGTCTCCACGAGCTGAAGCTGATCGTCGACCTCATCTATCGCGGCGGCCTCGGATTCATGCGGCATTCGATCAGCAACACCGCCGAATACGGTGATCTGACCCGAGGGGAGCGCGTCATCAGCCCCGCCGTGCGCGAAGAGATGAAGCGCCTGCTCGCGGACATCCGCAGTGGCGCATTCGCCAAGGAATGGATCGCGGAAGCACGAGCAGGCTCGCCGCGGTTCAACGAGCTCCGTCGGGCCGCACAACAGCATCCGATCGAGCAAGTCGGCGCGCGGCTGCGGGCGATGATGCCGTGGACCGAGGAGGGGAAGCGCGCGAAGGCCAAAGGCGCGCCGGCCCCCAAGCCGTCGGAGCGGGAGCCCGCTCGGGCGTGACCACGCTGTTCGATCGCGTGTGGGATGCGCACGTCGTGAAGCAGCTCGCAGACGGCGTGGCGCTCCTCTACGTCGATTTGCACCTGGTCCACGAGGTGACGTCGCCGCAGGCGTTCGCCGGCCTGCGGCGCGAAGGTCGTCGCGTGCGTCGTCCCGAGCGCACGCTGGCGACGGTCGATCACAACGTCCCCACGGGCGAGCGCACGCTGCCCATCGGCGATTCGGTGGCGGCGGTGCAGATCGACGCCCTCGGCACGAACGCGCGCGATTTCGGCGTCGAGCTGTTCGACCTGACGTCGCCGGGGCAGGGGATCGTGCACGTCATCGGCCCCGAGCTGGGCGCGACGCAGCCCGGCATGGTGATCGTCTGCGGCGACTCCCATACCTCGACGCACGGCGCGTTCGGTGCATTCGCGCTGGGGATCGGCACGAGCGAAGTCGAGCACGTGCTGGCGACGCAATGCATCGTCCTCTCCAAGCCGAAGAACCTCGAAGCCCGCATCAGCGGCAGCCGGGCGCCGGGTGTATCGGCGAAGGATTTGATTCTCGCGCTGATCGGCAGGATCGGCACGGCCGGCGCCGCGGGTCACGTGATCGAGTACACCGGCGATGCGATCCGCGCACTCTCGATGGAGGAGCGGATGACGGTGTGCAACATGTCGATCGAAGCGGGCGCGCGCGCCGGAATGATCGCCCCCGACGAGGTCACGTTCGCCTATCTGAAAGGTCGGCCGCGCGCCCCAACCGGTCAGTCATGGAAGAGCGCGGTCGAGCGCTGGCGGGCGCTGCGCTCCGACCCGGGCGCGCGCTACGACACGCAGGTGCAGCTCGACGCCTCCCAAGTCGGCCCCCAGGTGACCTGGGGAACGACGCCCGGGATGGTCGCCGATATCGGCGGGCGTGTCCCCGATCCCGCGAAGCTGCCGGAAAGCGAGCGCGAGGCCGCGCAGCGCGCGCTCGAATACATGGGTCTCGTCCCCGGTACGCGGCTCGAAGGCATTCCGATCGATCGAGTCTTTCTCGGATCGTGCACCAACGCGCGGATCGAGGACCTGCGTGCGGCCGCCAACGTGGTGCGCGGCCGGCACGTCGCGTCGCGGGTGCGCGCGCTGGTGGTGCCCGGGTCGCAGCGCGTCAAAGCGCAGGCGGAGCAGGAGGGACTGGATCGCGTGTTTCGCGAAGCGGGATTCGAGTGGCGCAACGCGGGTTGCTCGATGTGCCTCGGCATGAACGCCGACGTGCTGGGCGCCGGCGAGCGCTGCGCCGCGACGTCGAATCGCAACTTTGAAGGCCGGCAGGGCCGCGGGGGGCGGACGCATCTCATGAGTCCCGTCATGGCGGCGGCTGCCGCGATCGAGGGTCGGCTCGTGGACGTCCGGGCATGGTGACACCGTTCGTGCGCCACCGGGGCAAAGTTGCGGCGTTGCCGCGCGCCAACGTCGATACCGACCAGATTGTCCCCAAGCAGTTCCTGAAAGGCGTCGACCGCACCGGATTCGCGGCGAGCCTCTTCTTCGATTGGCGCGCGAACCCGGACTTCGAGCTGAATCGTCCCGCTGCGCAGGACGCGACGATTCTGTTGACGGGCCCGAACTTCGGTTGCGGGTCCTCGCGCGAACACGCCGTGTGGGCGCTCGCGCAGTACGGATTCCGCGCCATCATCGCGCCGTCGTTCGCCGACATCTTCTCAGCCAATTGTTACCGCAACGGCGTCCTGCCGGTCCGGTTGGCGGGGAACGAGGTCGACATCCTGATGCGGAATGCGGCGCGCGGCAATTACGAGCTCGTCGTTGATCTCGCCGAGCTACGCGTGACGGATGACCAGGGGTTCTCCACTTCGTTCAGTGCTGACGCCTACGGCCGCGAGCTGTTGCTGCGCGGTCTCGACGAAATCGGGCGTACCCTGCTCGAGGAGCCGAGCATCGCGGCGTACGAGCGGAGCCATCCATGAAGACGTACTCGATAGCGGTGCTGCCGGGCGACGGGATCGGGCCGGAAGTGACCGCGCAGGCCGTGCGCGCGCTCGAGGCGGTCGGCGAACAGTTCGACCTTCGCTTCACGTTCACGACCTTCCCCGTGGGTGCGGCGGCCGTCGCAGCGGCCAACGATCCGCTGCCACCCGTGACGCGCGCCGCCGTTACGCACAGCGATGCCGTGCTGCTCGGCGCGGTAGGAGATCCCGCGCTCGATGGTGCGCCTCGCGAGCTGCGCCCCGAGACCGGCCTGCTCGCGCTGCGCAAGCTGCTGAAAGTGTATGCCAACCTGCGGCCGGTGGCCGTTCATCCGGCGCTGCTGGGCTGCTCGCCGCTCAAAGCCGACCGGTTGCGCGGCGTCGATCTGCTCGTCGTGCGCGAGCTGACGGGCGGGCTCTACTATGGAGAGCCGCGAGGGCGTAACGGGAAGAGCGCGGTCAACACGCTGGCGTATACCGCCGCCGAGATCGAGCGCGTCGCGCGCGTCGCGTTCGACGCCGCGAGGGGCCGCCGGCGGCTCGTCACATCGGTGGACAAGGCGAACGTCCTCGAAGTGTCCCAGCTGTGGCGGGAGACCGTCACGCAGGTCGCGCGCGACTACCCGGACGTCCGGCTCGAGCATTCCTACGTCGACACCGCCGCGATGCGGCTGGTCACCGATCCGGCATCACTGGATGTGATCCTGACGGAAAACATGTTCGGCGACATCCTCAGCGATGAAGCGGCGGTCCTCGCCGGCTCACTCGGTCTGCTCCCCTCGGCGTCGCTCGGTCCCCCCCCGGGGCCCGGGTTGTTCGAGCCGGTGCACGGCTCGGCGCCGCCGCTCGCGGGCCGCGACGTGGCGAACCCCATCGGGGCGATTTCCACCGCGGCCATGCTGTTGCGTCATGGCTTGCGGGTTCCGGAGGCGGCCGCTGCCGTGGACGACGCGGTTGCGGCCGCCCTCGACGCCGGTGCGCGCACGCGTGATCTCGCCCTGCCGGGCGAATCGTGGATCGGGACGGCGGAAATGGGCGCCCGCATCGCGGAATTCATTCTGGCCGAGGCGCTCGAGGGGCTTTCGTGAGCGACAATTTCCGCAGCCGGGCGGTGACCGAGGGGCTCGAGCGCGCGCCCAACCGCGCGATGCTGCGCGCGGTGGGGTTCAAGGACGGCGACTTCGCGAAGCCGATCGTCGGGATTGCGAGCGCCCACAGCACCATCACGCCGTGCAACGCCGGGCTCGACCGGCTCGCGCGCCGCGCCGAACAGGCGCTGCGGCAGGCGGGCGCGATGCCTCAGACCTTCGGGACGATCACCGTCAGCGACGGCATTTCGATGGGCACGGAAGGAATGCGCTACTCCCTGGTGTCGCGCGAGGTGATCGCCGATTCGATCGAGACGGCGTGCGGCGCGCAGCGCATGGACGGGCTGCTCGCGGTCGGCGGCTGCGACAAGAACATGCCCGGCGCGATGATCGCGATCGCGCGGCTCGATATCCCCGCGATCTTCGTCTACGGCGGGACGATCAAGCCGGGGCATCACGCGGGACGCGACCTCACGGTGGTGAGCGTGTTCGAAGCGGTGGGGGCCGCCGGAGCGGGGCGCATGCCGGAGGGTGAGCTGCTCGAGATCGAGCGCCGCGCCTGTCCGGGCGCGGGATCGTGCGGCGGCATGTTCACCGCGAACACGATGTCGGCGGCGATCGAGGCGATGGGGATGAGCCTCCCGTACTCGTCGACCATGGCCGCCGAGGATCAGGAGACGGCCGATAACGCCGCGCGCGCCGCCGAGGTGCTGTACCAGGCGGTGCATGCGCGGCGACTGCCGCGCAGCATCCTGACGAGGAAGGCGTTCGAGAACGCGATTGCGGTGGTCATGGCGATCGGTGGCTCCACCAACGCGGTGCTCCACCTTTTGGCAATCGCACGAGCCGCGGGCGTACAGCTCGCACTCGACGACTTCGAAGCGATGCGCCAACGCGTCCCGGTGCTGTGCGACCTCAAACCGTCGGGGCGCTACGTCACGACCGACTTGCATCGGGCGGGCGGGATTCCCCAGGTCATGAGCATCCTGCTCGCGAACGGCGTGCTGCATGGCGATGCGCTCACGATCGATGGCCGCACCGTCGCCGACGTGCTGAAGGGGGTTTCCCCGCGTCCCTCACCCGATCAGGATGTGATCCGCCCGTGGGACCAGCCGCTCGCGCCGTCTGGGCACATCGTGATCCTGCGGGGCAACCTGGCACCCGAAGGCGCAGTCGCCAAAGTCAGCGGGCACGGCAATCACGAGATCACCGGTCCGGCGCGGGTCTTCGATTCGGAAGAGGCGTGTCTCGCCGCGATCCTGGCCGGAGCGATTCACGGCGGCGACGTCGTGGTCATCCGCCATGAGGGCCCCAAGGGTGGCCCCGGGATGCGCGAGATGCTGGCTCCGACGGCGGCGCTGATCGGGGCAGGCCTCGGCGATTCCGTCGGGCTGATCACCGACGGCCGGTTCTCCGGCGGAACGCACGGGCTCGTCGTTGGACACGTGGCGCCGGAAGCGGCACTCGGTGGGCCGATCGCGCTGGTGCAGGAAAACGATTCCATCACAATCGACGCCGACCACCGCGAGCTGAAGATCAACCTCCCCGACCGCGAGCTGGCGAAGCGGCGCGCCGCGTGGACCGCGCCCGCGCCGCGCTACACGTCCGGAGTGCTGGCAAAGTATGCGCGGCTCGTCTCGAGCAGCAGCCAGGGTGCGGTGACCGATGCCTGACGCCGTCGCGATCCAAGGCGAAGCCGGATCGTTCAGCCACGCCGCGGCGATCGAGACGCATGGCCCTGGGCTGCAGCTCGTGCCGTGCACCACGTTCGTCGACCTGTTCCGAGCCGTCGAAACGGGTGATGCATCGCGCGGGGTCGTGCCGATCGAAAACACGCTTGCCGGTTCGGTGCACGAGAACTACGACCTTTTGAGCGCGCACGAGCTGCACGTGGTCGCCGAAACCGAATTGCGCATCCGCCACTGTCTGATCGCGCCGCCGCGCACCGCGCTCGACGCCATTCATCGCGTCGCGTCGCACCCGGTGGCCCTCGCGCAGTGCCGGCATTTTTTCCTGACGCATCCCGGCGTCGTTGCGGTTCCGGCGTACGATACCGCCGGCAGCGTCCGCGATCTCATGGCCGGCCGCGGCGGGTCAGACGCGGCGATCGCGTCGAAGCTGGCGGCGGAGTTGTACGGCGCCGAAGTGCTCGCCGAGGGGTTGGAGGATCACGCCGAGAACTACACGCGGTTTCTGGTGATCGCCCGTGAGCCGGCCGCGCGCCGGCAGACGGACTCGAACAAGACGTCGCTGATCCTCGCGCTGGCAAACACACCCGGGTCGTTGCATCGGGCGCTCGGGGTGTTCGCGGCTCGTGGGCTGGATCTCAGCAAGATCGAATCGCGCCCGCTGCCGGGCCGTCCCTGGGAGTATCTGTTCTATCTCGACGTCATCGACGCCGGGCAAGGCACTGTCGGTGACGCGATCGAGGAGCTCCGCACGTTTGCCTTCGGCGTGCGCGTCCTCGGGACTTATCCGGCGCGGTAAAGCCTGCTCGACAACTGTGTTGAGATGCCTGCATAATTGGCGCTCAACCGATAATCAGGGAGCGCCCCCATGACGAATCGTCCACCCTCCACCTGGTCCCGCCGTGAATTTCTCGAAGCGAGTGCCGTCGCTGCCGGCGTCTCACTCGCGCCCTTCAAGTTCCGCGTCGTCGCGCCCAGCGACACCGTCCGCTTCGGGATGGTGGGCGTGGGCATGCAGGGCTCCGGGCTGCTGGGTACGGCCAGCCAGCTGCCCGGCGTGACGTGCGCCGCCGCGGCGGACCTGTACGACGGCCGCCATACGTTGGCCAAGGAGATCACCCGGCCCGACCTCCCCACCACACGTGAGTATCGACGGCTGCTCGACGACAAAAACATCGATTGCATCGTCGCCGCCGTGCCCGATCACCAAGGCCAAGGAGATGATCGCGCAGGGCATGCTGGGCGACTTGACGCTCGTGGAGGGATGGCTCGGCCGCAACGATCCGACGGGCGCGTGGGAGTATCCGCCGCCGCCCGATCTGTCGCTGCGCACGCTCGACTGGGATACCTGGCAGAACGACGTACCCAAGCGCCCGCTCGATCCGAACATCTTTGCGCGCTGGCGCTGCTGGAAGGAATACGGCACCGGTGTCGCAGGCGATCTGCTCGTCCACCTGATCAGCGGCATGCAGTTCATGCTCGGCATCAACGAGCCGCCGAAGCAGGCGGCCGCGGTGGGCGGGATCCGGCGCTGGAAGGATGGGCGCAACATGCCCGACGTGCACGCGACGATGTACTACTACGGCGACACCGATCTGCCCGTGTACATGCGGCTGAATCTCGGCACGGAAATGCCCGAGCAGTATCGCATCCAGGGATCGAAGGGGGTGCTCGAGGTGTCGGGGAATACCCTGACGTTCTCCCCGCAGAGCGGCAAGGACAACTGGCCGAGTTATTACACCGGCAGCTATCCGCGCGCGCTGCGGGACGCCTACCAAGCACAATGGCACAAGGACAACGATCCGAAGGTCGGCCAGCCGCTCCAGCTATCGGAGACGGTGACGTTCACGAGTCCCGACTTCGATGACACGCAGCCGCACCTGTGGAATTTCTTCGAGGCCGTGCGCACCCGGAAACCGGTCGTCGAGGACGTGGTGTTCGGGCACAACGCCGCGCTGGCGTGTCACATGGCGAACGAGGCGTACTTCCGGCGCACGACGGTGACGTGGGACGACGCGACGAAAACGATCAAAGGCTGACGCTGAAGTTCACCCATGGGGTCCGCAGCGGCTCGGGCGCGTCGGACGGCAGGATCCCGTGGGCGCGATAGTGACCCGGTTCGCGAGGCAGCCAGTTGTCATGCCACTGCATCGTCTCACCGGGCTTGAGGGTGCGGATCTGGAGAATGGTGGGGCCCACGCCTTTTTCCAGCCGGCGCCACACAATTGCCCCATCGTCGCGCGCGACCACGATGTCGAACACGATCGTCCGGCCGAGAAAGTGCGCCTCGGTCGGCCGGTCGGACGCATTGTGGAGTCGCAGCGCGATGGGAACACTCGCCCCGACGCGCGCACGCGTCGGGGCCGAGATCGTAAACTCGAGTGGCGAGACACCCGCGGCGGGCACGTCCGGTCCCCCGATCACAAGCAGAGCAGAGAGGGCCGCGTAACCGGTCACGGCGTGACTTGCAGGGACCCGAGCTCGTCCTCGATGTTCTTGAGCGGGCTGAACACCAGCATCGTCCCGGACGAGTTGCCGCCCCACAGAATGCCGGCCAATGCGTTGGCCGACGTGTACACGGGGGAGCCGCTGTCTCCGGCCCCGACGATCTGGACCGAGTTTTCGACGATCGTCTGGCAGATCTGGCTGATATTCGTGCCCGAGACGTTGACCGTCACGCACGTCATGGTCACCTGGCCCTGCGTCCAGCCGGTCGTGCGGCCGACCTTGTTGATCGTCTCGCGGATCGAGAACTGATCACGCAGGTCCGCACCCGTGAGGGTGATGGATCCGTTGGTGCTGAGGACGAGCGAGCCGGTGTTTGGGCCGGCCGCATCGGTCTGGGCGATTTGCCCGAGCGCGGAGTTGATCCCCGGGTTGTACGCCGCGCGCGACGCATCGCTGTGGCGGCACTTTTTGCCGCGCGGGCAGCCCGCGATGTTGCGCACGTAGGGCGGATCTTCGACTTCCGTGCCAATCGAGACGCCGTCCACGCTTTGCAGCGGCTGATAATAGACCGTGCCCTCCACGCCTCCCTGCCTATTCGTGCAGTGCGACGCAGTGACGAACGACGCCTGCCCAGCGTCCTTAGCGTTGAAGCCCATCGAGCAGAGGAAATTCCCGAAGTGGATCTGGATTCCGCCGACGCGCGGATCGACCCGGTCGCGCAGCGTCGTCGCGAAACGGATCGGCTCCATCTCGCGCACGACGAGTGCCGCCGCCGGCACACCGAGACGCGCGGCGAGGGCGCGCACGCTGGCCGCCGCGGCCGCATGCTCGACGCCGACGACCACCCGGTTGGTCGTCTCATCGTAATCGGCGAGGACGGTTCCGGGCAGCGCCAGCCCCTCGCGCGCCATCAGGTCAAACCAGCGTTGGACCTGCTGTGGCGCGTACGCGCTGGGTGTGACGCGAGCGGCGACCGGCGCCGTCGGCGTGATGGTGTCCTGGCACGCCGCCACGACCACGAGGGCCGCGGGAACGATCAGGCGAAGCGGGTTGAGACGGCTCATAATCAGACCTCCGGCATAAGTGTGAGCTTGAACCCCTTGGCCTTCAGGGACGCGGCGAGCCCGGACTTCTCGACCGAGCGCATGTAGGCCTCGTCGGGCTCGATCGCTTTCTTCTCGACGAGCTCGAGCAGCGCGTCGTTCAGCGTCAGCATCCCCAGCTTCTTGCTGGTCTGAATGATCGAGGGAATCTGGAACGTCTTGCCCTCGCGAATCAAGTTCGAGATGGCCGGGGTGGTGAGCAGGATCTCGCGTGCCGCCACCCGACCCCCACCGGTCTTCTTGCACAGCGTCTGCGAAATCACGCCCTTCAGCGATTCCGATAGCATTACCCGGATCTGCGCCTGACGATCCGCGGGAAACTGATCGATGATGCGGTCCACGGTCGACGCGGCCGTGGTGGTGTGCAGCGTGCCGAAGACGAGATGCCCGGTTTCGGCCGTCTCGATCGCGATGGCGATCGTCTCGAGGTCCCGCATCTCGCCGACCAGTACGATGTCGGGGTCCTCGCGCAGCGCGGCCCGCAGCGCGGTTCTGAAGCTCTCGGTGTGCACGTGCACCTGCCGCTGCGTGATCAGGCACTTCTTGTTCTCGTGCACGAACTCGATCGGGTCTTCGATCGTGATGATGTGATCGGTGCGGGTCCGATTGACGAGGTCGATGAGCGCACACAGCGTCGTCGATTTCCCGGAGCCGGTCGGGCCGGTCACCAGCACGAGGCCCTTCGTCAGGTAGCACAGCTTCTGCACCTCGTCGGTCAACCCCATCTCTTCGACGGTCACCACCTTGGCGGGAATGACGCGGAACACGGCGACCGGCCCTTTGCGGTCGCGCGCCGCATTCACGCGGAAGCGGGCAAGGCCGGAGATCTCGTAGGCGAAATCGGTATCACCCGTCTCTTTCCATTCGCCGCGATTGCGCTCCGGCATGATCGAGAGCACGAGCAGCTCGAGATCGTTGACGCTGAGCGCCGCGCCCCCCCCGGGTTGGCGCTTGATGTCGCCGTGCGTCCGGAACAGCGGCGGCTCGCCCACCCGCAGGTGCAAGTCCGAGCTGCCTGAGCTGACGAGCGCGCGCAGCAGCTTGCCGAGCTTCTGCTCGGCCGCCTCGTACTGCGACGACGCGAATTCGCCGGGAAGCGCGCTCGGCGCCGCCGGCATTTCGGGCGCGGGACTTTCGACCATCGGCGCGGCGGCGATGACGGATGCCCGAGGAGCCTTGGCTGGTGCAGCCGGTTTTGCTGGCGGCGCCGGCCGTACGGTGGTGACCTCGGCCGGTGCGCCTGACGGGGGGGAGGAGGGGGGGGGAACTGCAGGCGCCGCTTGCTCTTGCGAGGCCCGGCGGATGGCCGAGATCACGGCGGTCAGCCGCCCGCCCTCCGGCACGATCCGCACGCGCACCAGGCCGTTGCCCGCTGCGTAGTCGAACTCCGTCTCCGAGTGCTGGTCGATCTTGTCCGCCGCCTCGGGCGGCGCGACTTCGACCATCAGCGCGTAGATGTGCTGGTCGGTGAGCGGCTGCTTCGAGACTTTGCGCGGCTTGCCGTCTTTGACCAGCGTGACCGGCTCGTCGGGCAGCAGGTACAGCTGGTCCGCGCGCTCGCGCAACATCACCTCGACGAAGGGATCAAGCCGTGCCGGCATGCCTCAGTCCTCAGGGCGCGCGTACAGCACGTGCGCGCGGTTCACGAGGTGGACTTCCTCCGTGGTCGCGATGGCAAAGAACGGCTCGGGCGACGCGTTGAGGTAGTCGAGCAGCCGCGAGTGATGCTGCGGCAGCTCGAGGGTCGCCCAGCCGCTCAGCTTGGAGCCGTCCGCGAGCGTCACCTCCAGGCTGGCCTTTTTGGTCGCCGAGAGCCGCGTCGCATCCTCGGGTTCGGTCCGCGGCACGCTCAACGTTACCGTGCGCGCTTTGGCTACCAGCAGAACCCCTCCGCCGTTGCCCTGGGGGCGAAACGGGAAGAATCCCTCGGGACGATTCAACATGTCGAGCGGCGTCTCGTGGCCGGCGTGCTGCGGGACGCGCTCCATGACGTAGATCTCGCCGCCGCGCTTGCCGCCGCTCGTCTGTAACAGCGTCGCCCGAATGGCGACGCGTGGCATGGAGAAGCCGCTCACCGATTCCTGCATTGCACCGAGACCGGCGCCCGATTGCCACACGCGATGGTCTCGTTCATGCCGCGCACGAGGGGGCCGCAGGCCGTGTTGTGCGCCGTCTCGGTGGCCTCGGCGGCCGTCCGGCCGGCGGCGGTGGCGCAGTTGGACCCGCCGTTGAATTCCACGCACACGCGGCATTCTTGGGTCGCGTGGGCGGTGGACATATAGAAGAAGAGCGCGATGACCAGCGCTACGATCGCCAGAGTGATCAAGGTTGACCGCTTCATGTTCCGTTTTCCCGGTGAGCCGACAAGGTGCCGCGAATGAGGAATTCGCGCCAGAGGCAACCGGCCTGTAACGTGTAGGGAATGACTGGCATCGTCCGCATCTTCATGCTCACGTCCGCGCTGCTGGCGCTGGTATTGATCCTCGTCGCGGCGTCCGCCTGGCGCCATCGCCGCCGCCTCAGCTCCCTGGTCGGCTTTCTCGCCGCCGCCCTCTGCCTCTCGGTCGGCGCGCTGTGCGCCACGATCTCGGTCGGGATTCGCGGCTATCGCGCGCTCACCGCGGAAGTCGTGGCGGCGACGATCGTCACGGAGCCGCTCGCGCCCCAGCGATTCCGCGCCACGGTGACGCTGCCCGACCGCAGCGTCCACATGTTCGACGTTGCCGGCGACGCCATCTACGTCGATGCCCACATCCTGAAGTGGCGCCCGCTCGCGAATCTCGTCGGCCTGCACACCGCCTATGAGCTCGATCGCATCGCGGGCCGCTACCAGAAACTGGCAGACGAGCAGGCGCGGGAACGGACAGTGTACTCGCTCGCGACCGACAAGCCCTTCGACACGTTTGATCTCGCGCGCCGCTATTGGGTGCTGCGGCCGTTCATCGACGCGCAGTACGGCTCGGCGACGTTCATCAACGCAACGGCGGCCGGCAGCCCACGCGACGCCAGGCAGGTGACCTACGAAGTTCGCGTCTCGACCACCGGACTCCTGGTACGCGCGGCGCAGCCAAGGTAAGCTTCTCGCCGTGGCGGACAAGAAACCCAGACCCAATTACTCCAACGCCTGGCGCGAAGCGCGGGCGCTGATCTGGCAGCACCGCGGCCGGCTCGCCATCGGTCTCGGGTTGATGCTGGTCAGCCGGCTCGCGGGACTCGTCTTGCCGTGGTCGTCCCGCTACATCATCGATCAGGTCGTCGGGCAGAGACGCGCGGACCTGCTGGGCATCATTGCGGCGGCGGTCGGCGCCGCGGCCGTCGTCCAGGCGGTGACCTCGTTCGGGTTGTCGCAGATTCTCGGCGTCGCGGCCCAACGCGCCATTACCGACATGCGCAAATCCATCCAGACATTCGTCTTGCACTTGCCGGTCTCGTATTTCGATTCGACCAAGACCGGCATCCTGATCTCGCGGATCATGACGGATGCGGAAGGCATTCGCAACCTGGTCGGCACCGGGCTGGTGCAGCTGCTCGGGGGGTTGGTCACGGCGAGTATCGCGCTGGGCGTGCTCTTCTGGCTGAATTGGAAGCTCACGGCGATCTCGATTCTCGTGCTGGCGCTGTTCGGCGGCGGCATGGCGTACGCGTTCGCCAAGCTGCGCCCCCTGTTCCGCGAGCGCGGCAAGCTCAACGCCGAGGTGACCGGTCGTCTCGCCGAGACGCTGGGCGGCATCCGGATCGTGAAGGCGTACCGGTCGGAGCGCGGCGAGCGGCTCGTGTTCGCGCGCGGCGCGCACAGGCTGTTCCGCAACATCGCCACGACCATGACGGGCGTCTCCGGCGTCGGCGCGTTTGCGCAGCTCGTTATCGGCGCGATTTCGCTGGTCATGATTCTCGTCGGCGGGCGGGCGGTCCTCTCGCAGGCGATGACGCTGGGGCAGTTCGTCCAGTACGTCTTCTTCGTGGGTCTCGTCGCGCTGCCGCTGATCAACATCGCGTCGATCGGCACGCAGATCACCGAAGCGTTCGCGGGGCTCGACCGCATCTACGAGCTGCGCCGCATGACGACCGAAGACGCCGAAGATGCGCAGCGCGCGCCGCTGGGTCCCGTGCGCGGCGACGTCGCCTTCGAGCACGTGACGTTTGCATACAAACCGGGCGTTCCCGTGCTCAAGGACGTGTCGTTTCGGGCGCGCGCCGGCTCGACGACGGCGCTGGTGGGCTCGTCGGGATCCGGCAAGAGCACGCTCATCGGGCTGGTCCTCGCGTTCAATCGGCCCGAGACGGGCAGGGTGCTGGTCGACGGGCGCGATCTCGGCACCGTGCCGCTGGCGGACTACCGCACGCAGCTGGGCGTCGTGCTGCAGGACAACTTCCTGTTCGACGGCACGATCGCCGAGAACATCGCGTTCGCGCGCCCGCACGCGACGCGGCAGGAGATCGAGGCCGTCGCCCGCATCGCGCACTGCGACGAGTTCGTCGAGCAGTTCGACGAGCAGTACGACACGGTGGTGGGCGAGCGCGGCGTGAAGCTCTCGGGCGGCCAGCGGCAGCGCATCTCGATCGCCCGGGCGATTCTGGCCGATCCCCGCATTCTGGTGCTCGATGAGGCGACGTCGAGCCTCGATTCGGAGAGCGAAGCCAAGATCCAGGATGGCTTGCGCGCGCTACGGCGCGGCCGGACGACGTTCGTGATCGCGCACCGGCTCTCGACGATCCGGAGCGCGGATCAGATTCTGGTGCTGGAGGGTGGGGAGATCGTGGAGCGGGGAACGCACGAGGAACTGCTGGCGGCGAGTGGGCGGTACCGGCAGCTGTATGACAAGCAGTACAATTTTGAGAGAGACAGGTTCATTAACCCTGGGGAGGACTTTACTCCGGAACAGGAACCAGTAACGGTGCCTCCGATCGCGCCCCCAGGCCGTCTCTAAGACTCAAGTTCCGAGGCACAAGAAAAGTACAAGACGCCAAGTTGCAAGTGGTTGCAAGCTGCAAGGGCAAGGTGCAGGGAAAAGCTCTGAAGCGCATGGATTTGGTGCCGGCGGAGGCTTCGTCCCTCGCATCGTTCATCATGAGCCATTTCAAGAACCTGAAGGCATGGCAGCACGCGCGTGCACTCGTGCTTCTTTCCAAACCGCTAATCGACCGTTTGCCGGCGTCCGAGCGAAGTGGTCTCGCCGATCAGTGGCGACGCGCCGCTTCGAGTGTCGTCCTGAACATCGCTGAGGGTGCGAGCCGACGCGGTGCGAAGGAGTTTCGGAAGCATCTCGATATTGCTCGGTCGTCCCTCGATGAGGTCGAGGCCATTATCGATTTGGCTATTGGACTCGAGTACTTGTCTAGTGAGGACGTAGCCAAGGTCAGTGCGGTGCGAGATGAATGCGGACGCACCGTTTTCGGCCTGATCCGAAAGCTCGGCATTCCTGTCAACTCGTAGGTGGCACTTGAAGCCACTCGCAACTTGGCGTCTTACACTATTCTTGCAGCTCGTTACTTGGGTGTAGGAGCCCAGGTGGCCGTGTGGAAGTGTTCCGAGCGCGGCGCCAGCTTCCCCTTTCCCGCAGCGTAGTCCTTCCAACTCATAGCGGGATAATCGTTCGGCACCCGTTGCATCGTAATGCAGTTCAGCACCGGGCAAACCGCCGCGCACAGATTGCATCCGACGCACGCCTCCTCGATAATCTCGACCACCGGACCACGTTTCCCGTTTCCCGTTTCCCGTCTTTCGAGGCGCCGAATGGCCTGGTGTGCACCGTCCTCACAGGCGGTCCAACACAATTCGCACTGAATGCATTTGTCCTGATCGATGTGGGCAAGCAGGTGATAATTGAGATCGAGCTCTTCCCACTTTGTGACGCGCGGCAACGCCCGGCCGCGCACGTCGGCCAGCGTGCGGTGGCCGCGCTCGTCCATCCAGTTCGACAGCCCGTCGATCAGGTCCTCCACGATCCGGAAGCCGTAGTGCATGACCGCGGTGCAGACCTGCAGCGTACCCGCGCCCAGCGCGATGAATTCGGCGGCATCCCGCCAGCTCGCGATCCCCCCGATGCCGGAGATGGGGATCTTCACGGTCGGATCTCCGGCCACCGCCGATACCAGATGGAGCGCGATCGGCTTGACCGCCGGGCCACAGTAGCCGCCGTGGCTCGACTTCCCGGCGACCGAGGGCTGCGGCTCGAAGGTCGACAGATCGACGCCGACGATCGAGTTGATGGTGTTGATCAGCGACAGCGCATCGGCGCCGCCCTTCACCGCCGCCCGCGCGATGTACGTGATGTCCGTGACGTTGGGCGTGAGCTTCACGATCACCGGAATCGTGGCGACTTCCTTCACCCATTCGACGATCTGGCAGGTGTAATCGGGCACCTGGCCCACCGCGCTGCCCATGCCGCGCTCGCTCATGCCGTGCGGGCAGCCGAAGTTCAGCTCGATGCCGTCGGCGCCGGTGTCTTCCGTCTGTTTGACGATGGCGTGCCACGCCTCGCGCTTCGATTCGACCATCAGCGACGCGATCACCGCATGCTTCGGATAGTTGCGCTTGACCTCGGCGATTTCCTTGAGGTTGTCCACGATGGGGCGGTCGCTGATCAGCTCGATGTTGTTGAAGCCCATCATGCGGTTCTGGCCGAGGTCGACCGAGCCGTAGCGCGAGAAGACGTTGATGATCGGCTCGCCGATCGTCTTCCAGACCGCGCCTCCCCAACCCTGGTCGAATGCTTTGGCGACCTGGACGTAGGTGTTCGTGGGTGGCCCGGACGCGAGCCAGAAAGGGTTCGGGCTCTTGATGCCCGCGAAGTCGGTTCTGAGATCAGCCATATGTCGCTCCGTTTATACGCGCGCTAAGAGCGCGCGCTCGGCGCTAGTGCGCCCTTAGAGGGCGCACACCCTGCCGAGCCCGGGCTCTCAGCCCGGGTTCATTCACGATTCAGCATCTCATCGATCTTCCGTGCTGCTGCTACGCCTTCCGCCGCCGCATTCACAATCTCCGCCCCGCCATTCGCGCAGTCGCCGCCCGTGAAGACCTTGGGATTGTTTTTGGGCCACGTCAGCGCAGTCCGCTCTCCCTGTCCGATCGCGACGATCACCATGTCGCACGGAATCGTCTCGTTGCCATGCGCCGTGCGCACTTCGATTCCCGCGACGGCGCCGGAGCCATTGCCGATAATGCGCTGCGGCGCGGCGTTGAAGCGGAAGCCGCAGCCGTCGCGCTTGGCCAGCTCGTACTCGTAGTGATAGCACGGCATGTCGGCTTCCCCGCGCCGATACACGATCGTGGCGGCCGCGGCGCCGAGCCGCTTGGCCTGCGTGACGGCGTCGATGGCGGTGTTGCCGGCGCCGATGACGACGACCTGGCGGCCGACCGTCGTTTCCCGGTAGGGATGCGTCTTGAGATGCTCGATGAACGTCAGGGCATCAATCACGCCCGGCAGATCTTCGCCGGGGATGCCAAGCTGCTTCGTGCTTCCCAGGCCCACGCCGACGAACACCGCGTCGTACTGCGCCAGGAGCTGATCGATCGACTCCACGATGACGCCCGTCTTGAGCTCGACACCGAGGTCGAGGATGTCCTGCACTTCAGCCAGCGCGACGTCCGCCTTCAGCTTGTACTCGGCAATGCCGTAGGTATTCAGGCCCCCCGGCTGCGTCTTTGACTCGAACACCGTCACAGCGTGACCGTGGCGCCGCAGGTCGCGCGCGCAGGCGAGTCCCGCCGGTCCCGCCCCCACGATCGCGACGCGTTTTCCGGTTGGCTTCCCCGGCTCGAACAGCTTGAGCTTCTTCTCCAGGACGTAATCGGTCGCGTGGCGCTGGAGCAGTGCGATCTTGATCGGCTGTTCGTCACGATCGTTCAGGACGCACGCCCCCTCGCACAGCACTTCGACGGGACACGCCCGCGCGCACGAGTGGCCGAACGGGTTGACATCGAGAATCACCCGGGCCGAGCCGCGCAGATTGCCGCTGGCGATCTTCTTGATGAAGGCAGGGACGTCGATGTGGGTGGGGCAGGCGATCGTGCAGGGTGCGTCGTGACAGTAGAGGCACTTGTTCGCCTCGAGCAGCGCGGCGTCGCTGGTCAGCGGTGGCGCGATGTCGGCGAAGTTGCTCGCGAGCTGCTCGTCAGATAAGACCCTTTCAGGCGCCGACACGTGCTGCTCCCTGCTCCGTGCTCCCAAATCGCAACCGCATTCCGACCATGTAGATCACGGCGGACAGGAGAAATCCCACAAACCACGCCCAGTTGTAAATCCCCCCAAAGATCCCTGCTGCCGGGGTGCCGCGCAGCGCGGCGCTGAAGCCCGGAAGACTCGGCGCGACGCCGGCGGCGAGCGCCGCCATGGCGATCCAGTTCACGCCGCGCGAGTACTCGTAGGTCCCATGCCGGCGGTACAGGTCGTTGACGAGGACGTCGCCGCGCCGCAGCAGGAAATAGTCGGCGATCATGATCCCGGCGACCGGGCCGAGCAGCGCGCCGTAGCCGATGAGCCAGGTGAAGATGTAGGCCGCGGCATCGTTGTAGAGCCGCCACGGCATCATCACGATGCCGATCACCGCCGTGATCATCGCGCCTTGTTTGAAGCTGATCCGGTGCGGCGCGATGTTCGAGAATGCGTTCGCCGGCGCGACGATGTTGGCGGCGATATTGGTCGTGAGCGTGGCGACGATGAGGCCCGCCATCGAGAGCATGATCATCAGCGGCCCACCGATCCGCGCCAGCAGCGCGACCGGATCGGCGATGCGCGTGCCGAAGATGACCAGGGTGGCGTTCGTGACGACGGCGCCGATGAACGCGAACAACGCCATCGTTGCCGGCAGTCCAACGGCCTGGCCGATGACCTGGTCGCGTTGTGACCGTGCGTAGCGCGAGAAGTCGGGAATCGACAGCGCCATCGTGCCCCAGAAGGCGACGGCGGAGGTCAAACCGGCGCCAAAGACTCTCGTCAGACCGCCTGACCGCCCGACCGCCTGACCGCCAGGGTTCTCCAGCATCGGGCCGATGCCCCCCGCGCGCACCGCCGCCCACACAAACAGCGCAACTCCGACGGCCAGGAGAAAGGGCGAGCCCCACGTCTCCAGGAACTTGATCGAATCCATGCCGCGCAAGACGATCCACACGTTCATCGCCCAGAACACCATGAAGCACAGGAATTCGCCGGTATTGAGGCCGACGAACGCGGGTAACAATTGCGGCAGCGTCGCGATGCCGGGCCACATGACCTCGATCAACTTGTAGATCGCCCACCCGCCGATCCACGTCTGAATGCCGAACCAGCCGCACGCGACGAGGCCCCGCAGAATCGCCGGAACGTTGGCGCCGAGCACGCCGAACGACGCGCGCGCCAGCACGGGGAAGGGAATGCCATAGCGCGTGCCGGCGTGCGAATTGAGCGCGATCGGCAGCAGCACGACGCAATTGCCCAGCACCACGGCCCCGACCGCGGCCTGCCAGGTCCATCCCTGATCGACGAGTCCCGAGGCCAGCGTGTAGGTCGGGATGCAGATCGCCATCCCGATCCACAGCGACGCGATGTGCCACCAGTTCCACGTGCGCCGGTCCGGCGACACGGGCAGCAGATCTTCGTTGGCGAGCGCCGTGCGGGCGGGGAGTGTCATGGAGCCCGGGCTCTTAGCCCGGGTAATCATTTGACCTCCGCCAACGCCCGCTCCATCCGCTTGCAGCCGTCGTCGATTTCCGACTTGCTGATGAGCAGCGAGGGCGCGATGCGGATGACGTTGCCGTACAACCCACCCTTCCCAATCAGCAGCCCCTGCTTCTTAGCGGCTTCGAGAAAAGCCGTCGTCTTCTTGGGTGACGGCTCTTTGGTCTTGCGGTCCTCGACGAACTCGATGCCCTGCATCAACCCCATTCCCCGCACATCGCCGATCCAAGCAAACCGCTTCTTGAACTCCTCCAGGGCATCGCGTAGCTGCTTGCCCCGCTCGGCGGAGCGCTGCGGCGTGTTCTCGCGCTGCATGACATCCATCGTCACATCGACCGCGGCCATCGAGATCGGGTTGCCGCCGAAGGTCGAGAGCGAGAGTCCGGTGAACGCGTTCGCGACCTCTTCCGTCGCGATGGTGGCGCCCACCGGGAAGCCGTTGGCGATCGATTTCGCGAACGTCATGATCTCCGGCTCCACTCCCCAATGCTCGATGCCGCACCACGTGTCGCCGGTGCGCCCCCAGCCGGTCTGCACTTCGTCACAGATGAAGACCGCGCCGTATTTGCGGATGATGCCGACGGCGATCTCGAAGTACTCCTTGGGCGGCGTGATGAACCCGCCCGCGCCCTGAATCGGCTCCGCCATGAAGGCGGCGGGACGGCCCGTCGTCGTCGTCTTGATCAGGTCGTCGATGTCCTGCGCGCAGCGGATGCCGCAGTCGGGATACTCGAGCCCCAGCGGGCAGCGGTAGCAATAGGGCGACAGCGCGTGTTTGATGCCCGCGATCTGGGTCGGCAGCACGCGCCACGGCTGCTGCCCGGTGATCGCGATCGCGCCCTGGCTGCGGCCGGCGTAGCTGTGGCGCAGCGCGATGATCTCCTGCTGGCCGGTGTAGATCTTCGCCAGCATGATCGCCGTCTCGTCGGCTTCCGTGCCGCTCGTCGTGAAGAAGCTCTTCTTGAGCTTTCCGGGCGTGATCTGCGTGAGCCGCTCGGCGACGCGAACCTGCTCCTCGGTCGGATAGACGCTGGAGGTGTGCACCAAACGCGCGACCTGATCCTGGATTCGCTTGACGAATTCCGGATGCGAATGCCCGATGCCCGCGGTCAGGATGCCGCCGAAGAAGTCGAGATACTCGCGCCCGTCGAGGTCCTTGACGCTCGAGCCGTGCGCCTCGGTGATGACGACCGGCTCGGCGTAGTAGTTCGCTACGCAGGGGAACAGGAACT
>WNGE01001620.1_pt1 | contig 70853 bp, 78 predicted proteins | sample 5400651 | NCBI WGS metagenome assembly WNGE01 (sample SAMN13153370, study PRJNA577476) | soil metagenome | isolation source: 60 cm soil or saprolite under grassland replicate 2 | place: USA:California | collected 2016-06-15 | reverse complement strand
TTTGCCCGCTCATCGCGGCCAGGCTGCCGACGTCGGCGCCGGAGCAGAACGCCGGCGGCGCGCCGGTCACCACGAGCGCGCCCACGCCGTCGTCGACCTCGAGCTCGTCCACCGCGACGACGATCTCGCCGACGAGCCCCGCCGTGAGCGCGTTCCTGCGATCAGGATCGTCGAGCGTGAGCACCGCGACCCGATCGCGGCGCTCGACTTGCAGCGGCAATGGCCTACGCGCGGTCTCGAACGACGGCCGGCGAATGTCGGAAGAACGTCTCCACATCCCGCTCGTAGCGATACGCGGGGCGGCTCGACCCGACCGCACGCTCGAGCCTGAGGCTGCGCGCGAACTCGTCGACCGCGCCAGCCGTCGAGTACTTGTAGCGAAAGCCCCTCTCCTTGAAGCGCGAGTTGTCGACGCCCCGTCCGTAGCGGAGGAGGGCGAGCATCTCGGGCGGCAGGTCGACCGCCCGTGCCAGTCGTAGTGGCTCGGTGGCGAGGTTGGTGAGTACCGGCGGCAACGGCACCCGCGGTCTCCCGAGGATGCGGCACACCTCACTCCACGTGACCATGCCGTCGCCGGCGACGTTGTAGATGCCGGGGACATCGTGCGTCGTCGAGAACATCAGCGCGTTCACGACGTCGTCCTCATGGGTGAACTGGAGGCGCGGGTCGAAGCCGAACACCTCCGGCGCCGCCGGCATCCTCAGCGCCTGTGCGAATGGTGTGTCCATGGAATCGCCGAGAACGTTCGAGAACCGCAGCATGGTGACGAGGACGTGCGGGTTGTCCTCAGCGAAGTCGCGAACGAACGACTCGCTCTCGATGAGTGATCGTTCGATGCGGGTCTGCGGGCCGCGGCTGCGCGGCGTGTCCTCTCGGAAGAAGTACGGGTCCTGGTAATTCGATCCGTAGACGAGCGTGGAGCTCTTCACGACGATCTTGCGGACGGGGCTTCCGGCCGTGCCCGCCGCCGCCAGGAGGTTCATCGTGCCGATCACGTTGATCTCGTGCATCGCCCGGCCGCTGAGCTTGGTGGAATCGACGATCATGTGCGTGTGCAGGATCGTGTCGACCTCTGTCGCGTGCACGATGCGCTGGAGGATCGAATACGACGAGTCGATGCGGACGAACTCGGTCCGTTCCAGCGGCAACACCGGCTCTCGCGTATCGACGCCGACGATCACGTCGACGTCATTGCGCGCCTCGAGCTCCTGAGCGAGCCGGCTGCCCCAGAACGTCCCGAGCCCGGTGACGAGAACCCGCATCGCCACCTAGCCGGCCCACACGCTGCGACGCGACCGCAGCATGTCGTACAGGGCGTGCTGGATCTGCTCCCGAATCCGCTCGGACTCGTCGACGACGCGGCCGCGCGAGTAGCGCTCCTGGTTGGGCGGCACGTCGAAATGCACCGGCGGCAGGACACGCAGCTTGAACTTGGCCGGGAAGTAGAGGAGCAAGCCGGCCGGCCCGAACATGAGCATGTTGGCCGTCACCGGGAAGTACGGGATGTTGAGCAGCTTGGCGAGCTGGGGGCTCTTCCACACGATCGGCATGGACTCCTCGGCGCCCACGACCGCGATCGGTATCACGGGTACCCCGGAGCGCATGGCGATCTCGACGAAACCGCCGCGGCCGAACCGGTTGAGCTTGTAGCGCTCGCGGTAGAGCTTGCCGGTGCCCTTCGTCCCCTCGGGGAAGACGAGCACGAGCTGCTGGTCGTCGTGCAGCAGCCGGTAGGCGTTGTCGGGATGCGCGGGAACGCCGCCGACACGTGACCAGATCGTCCCCACCATCGGCAACGCTCGGAGGAGGTTCTCGGCCAGTCCGTAGACCGGGCGCTGCAGCTCCGTCTCGATGCCGTGCATGATCACGGGCGCGTCGGACGGGATCGCGGCCGCGTGGTTGGCGACCATCAGCGCGCCGCCCTCACGGGGGATGTGCTCGAGGCCCTCCCACTCGGCCCGGAACCAGTAGCGGTACAGCGGGTCGTAGATCGTCCGGGCGAGCTCGCGCAGCCGCTCGCTCCGGCCCCACGCGTCGACGTCGCCGCGACGCAGCTCGGAGTCGTCCGCCTCCGGCTCCGGAGTCGGGATCGGCACCAGGTCGGTGCTCGCCGGCGGCGTCTCCACTTCGAGGGTGTCGGGGTCGCGCAGGTGGATGCGGGGCACCTGCTCGTCCCATGAGTCGGCCATCCAGGAAGGAAATCGCGTCGGGGCGGGCGGTGCAAACGCGCCGGAGATCAGGCCGGTCGCACGGCCCCGGTGACCTGCCAGCGGGAACTGACGAACCGGGCGGCCATGCCGACGAACCGGGCCGCCATCCACAGCGACAACGCGCCCCACAGCCACAAGAGGCCCCCGCCCAAAACGAGGACGGCGGTCGCGGCGGGCACGAAAACGAGGAGCGTCGCCGCCAGCATCGCCACCGCCAGATACGTGACGTCGCCGGCGCCGATGAGCACGCCGTCGAGGACGAACACGACCGCATTCAGCGGCTGGAGCGCGGCCACGATCAGCAGTACTTGCAGGGCCAGGTGCCGGACATCGGGATCGGTCGTGAAGATGGGCACGAGGGCCGGTCGCAGCGCAGCAAGCAGGACGGCGAACACGATCCCGACAGCGACGCCCCACTCGATCATGCGCCGAGCCGCGGCGCGCGCCTCACCCGGATCCTCGGCGCCGAGGAAGCGACCGATCATGGCCTGCCCCGCGATGGCGATCGCGTCGAGCGACAGGCCCAGGAACAGGAACACCTGGAACGCGATCTGATGCGCGGCGACCTCGTCGTCGCCGATGCGTGACGCGATCGCGGTGGCGGCGAGGAACGCAGCCAGCAACGAGCCCGTGCGGATCACGAGCCGCCCGCCAACGCGTGCGGTGGCGCGGATCCCGGCGGCCTGGGGCTGCGCCGAGGCGTGCTCGGCGCGCACCGTGCGGGCCACGACGGTGACGTACGCGAGCGCGGCGCCGACTTGGGCGATGACGGTGCCCCACGCCGATCCGGCGATCCCCAGGTCCAACCGGTACACGAGTACGAGCTCGATGACGACGTTGGCCGCGTTGGAGGCCACCGCGATCATCAACGTGGTCCGGGTGTCCTGGAGGCCACGCAGGTAGCCGGCGCCGGCCAGGGTGACGAGCAGCGCTGGGGCGCCGAGCACGCTGATGCGGAGGTAGGTGACGGCGAACGGGTGTACGGCGCGCGACGCGCCCATGGCGTCGACGATCACCGGCGCGAGCACCAAGCCGAGCACCGTCAGGGCGAGACCGAGCCCCGTGGCCAACCAGAGGCTGTCGACGCCGAGCTCGGCGGCGGCGCGACGGTTACCGGCGCCGATCTGCCGGGCGACGGCACCGGTCGTCGAGTAGGCGAGGAAGTTGAAGATCGCGAACGTCGCGGTGAGAACAGTTCCGGCGACCGCGAGCCCGGCCAGTGAGCTCGTCCCGAGGTGCCCGACGATCGCGGTGTCGACGAGGATGTAGAGCGGCTCGGCCGCCAGTGCCCCGAACGCCGGTACGGCCAGGCGCAGGATCTCGCGGTCGTGCGGACTGCGCCTCGCCGGGATCACCTCGAGGAAGCTAGCGACCCCTGATTCGGATGTCGGATGGCTTTGGCGTTCGTGTCGGCTTCAGCCCGGTCCGCTCGGCGAACACGGCGAAGCGGGCGGCGTTGCGGACGGCGCAGGCGCGGGCGTCGTTGTTGAAGAAGACGTAGCCGTCGGCCGCGTTCGGCCAGTGGTCGGCGAGTCGCTCCGCCCAGCCGGCGAGCGCACGGTCGCCGTAGCACGGGTGGGGGCGTGCCATGCCTTCGTGGAAGCGCAGGAAGTACCAGTCGGCCGTGCGCGCCATCGGACCGCGCTTGCCCAGGCGGTCGGTGAGGCACAACGCCGCGTTGCGAGCTGCGAGCACGTCGTACGTCTCGTCGGTGAACCACGAGCTGTGACGCGGCTCGAAGGCGACACGGATGTCGCCCGGGAATCGGGCCAGCGTCTCCTTGAGGCGGGTGGGGTCGGCGGCAAGGTTCGGCGGCAGTTGGAGCAGGACAGGCCCGAGCTTCTGTTTCAGGCCGCGGGCGTGGTCGAGCATGCGGGTCACCGGCTCGGACGGATCTCGGAGGCGTCGGATGTGCGTGAGGTAGCGGCTCGCCTTCATGGCGACGACGAAGTCGTCAGGCGTGCGAGCCGCCCATTCCTCGAACGTCGATCGCTCCGGCAGCCGGTAGAAGGTGTTGTTCACCTCGACGGTGGCGAACCGGGCCGCGTAGTGCTCCAGCCACCGGTTCTGGGGCAGATCGGCGGGGTAGAAGGGCCCTCGCCAGTCCCGGTACTGCCAGCCCGACGTGCCGACGTACGTCGTCACGGTCTCATCCTGCCCCGGCGTGACTGTCATACCCCCATGGGATGCTCACGGTGTGGAAGCGGGCGCTCTCCTCTTCAGTCAGGCGGCTCGTCGCTTGGGGGCCGCGGCGCGGGCCGCCGGGCTCATGGTGCCGGCGTTCCGGTGCCCGCCCCGCCTCACCGGCGCCCGCCGCACCCTCCGTCGCTATCCCGGCGGCGCGGTGGTGGCCGTGCAGCTGAAGGGCCGGCCGTTCACGGACGTCGCCGCCGACATGGTCGAGGGCGTGCTCGTGGTCAACCGCCTCGAGGGAGACGCCACCGCGCGGATGCGCCCGGTACTGGCCGAAGCGGTTGAACCGGCCGCCCACCGAGTTGAGGCGGCCTGAGCCGGAGGAACTGGCGATCGGCGTGAGAAGCATTCGGTACACCGATGACGACGTGCGCCGCGCAGTGGCGGCGTCGAAGACTATGGCGAACGCACTACGAATGCTTGGCTTGGCACCTATGGGCGGTAACTACCGAACGCTCAATGCAAAGATCCGCAAGCTGAATCTCGATACGAGCCATTTGGTGGGACAGTCGTGGAGTCGCGGAGTGCGACGCACCGACGGACCGCGTCGACCTCTGGCGGAGCTCTTGCAAGTAGGTGTGTCGCATCAGAGCCACAACCTGAGGACGCGCCTGATCCGTTCCGGACTCAAGGGGGCCTTCTGTGAGATGTGTGGTTTGGCTGAGTGGAATGGAAAACCCATCCCATTGGAACTCGACCACGTAAACGGCCGGTACATCGATAACAGACTCGAGAACCTGCGTATCCTTTGTCCGAACTGCATGCGCAAACACCGACCTACCGCGGGAAGAACATCGCGAAGAATGGTTGAGCCCCCGTATCCCAACTGGCAGAGGAATGCGTCCTAAACACGCTTCAGTGTGGGTTCGACCCCCACCGGGGGCACGGTCTCCAGCGAATCAAGCTCGTCAGCCCTGCTGACCGGACCAGGCCTGCATTCGCCGGTCGAGCTCCTCGCGGTCGACGTCTTCAATGTGCGTGCTGAGCATCCACTGATGGCCGAACGGGTCGCGTAGCCGCCCGGCGCGATCGCCGTAGAACTGATCTGCCAGTGGATAGACGACTTCGCAACCGGCCTCGACGGCTTGCTCCCAGAGTCGATCGACATCGGGGACGTTGATCGCCATGACGGCCGTGACGCGCCCCCCGGTCGAGCTGGGCGCGGCGCCGTCGCGTTCGTCACCTTGGTCGGTCACGTACACCACGCAATCTCCTATGCGGATCTCGGCGTGCACGATCTTGTTGTCCGGTCCGGCGAACGGCTCGCCCAGCTTCTCGGCACCGAACGCGGCACGATAGAACTCGATTGCGGCGGCCGCGTCGTCGAACACGAGCCGGGGCGTGACGGTGTGGAGGCGCTCGGGAACGGGGTCGACAGGGTCGGCCATGGGCGACCTCCTCTCGCTCTTGGGTCGAGGCTAGGCCCTACGTCGTTGATCACGCGTTGCACGGCGGAGACACCGAACCCCGGGCCCAAGGCCCGGGGTCGCGGATCGTGGCCCATTTAGGTCCCCACGCCTCCCAGAGTCGCGGTGACTTCGCCGTTGTTCGGATCATCGACCACGAGCGAGTCGAGGTATCCAGTGGCGGCCAACGGCTCGAATGACACGACCACGAAGCAGGTGTCGGATTTCTGGAGCGTCGTCCCCTGGCAATCGTTGCTCGGGGCCGTCACGATGTCGAACGGATCACCCGGAGGGTCTTGCACATCGAGGGCGCCGGTGTCGCCCGGCCCGTGGTTCGTCACCGTGAACTGAATCTCTTCGCCGGTGCCGACCGGCACCGACCCGAAGTCACCGACGGTAGGACTGATGCTCAACCCTGACTGCGGCGGCGGCGGCGCCTTCGGCGGCTGGCATTGAGCACCCATGACTCCGAGGCTCGCACCGACCACAACAAACGCGAGCGCGTAACGACGACGTCCAGACATAAGGAACTTGCGCAGAGAGCTGTCGACCTCCCAATAGACCAGGGAGGTCCCTGCCTCCCAGACTTCGCGTCACGGTAAACCGGCTGCCAGCGGACACCAGTGGGGCATTTCGTCGCATCAGCGCGGTTACGAAGAACTGCGTGCGGCCGACAATCTCGCCGCGATTCGGGTGAAGCGTGCGACAGCGTGACCTCTCGTACGATGCGTGGTCGAGATGCGTGGCTTGATCGCCATAATCGCCGTCGGGTTCCTATCTCTTGTCGAGGCCGCGCCCGCGCCCGCCGGCACGACCAATCCGTGGCTGGAACGGCGAGTCCTCAACATCGCCCACCAAGGGGGCGAGGACGAGTTCCCCTCCAACACGTTGTACGCGTTCAAGAAGGCGATCCGCGCCGGCGCCGACATGCTCGAGCTCGATGTCGGCGTCACGAAAGACGATCACGTCGTCGTGATCCACGACACGAGCGTCGATCGCACGACCAACGGCAGCGGTCTCGTCTCGGACCTGACCCTCCAGGAGATCCAGCAGTTCGACGCTGCGTATTGGTTCTCGGGGAACGCGTCCAACCACTACAGCCACGGCTTGGACGCGGGCGCGTATCGCTTCCGGGGTGTTGCCACCGGGAAACGCCGGCCACCCAAAGGCTCCCGCACAGCTGACTTCCGCGTACCAACGTTGCGGGAGGTGCTGCGCGCGTTTCCGCGCACTCCGATCAACATCGAGATCAAAGCGCGGACAAAACAGGAGGAGGTCGCGGAGTACGTCTACAACGCCGAGGTGCTCGCCCAGGAGCTGAAAGAGGTGCATCGCGACGACCTCATCGTTGCCTCGTTTCAGCAGCCGGCGCTCGACCGCTTCCGCGAGCTCGTGCCCGGGATCGGCAACTCTCCGGGAGTTGCGGGGGTCGCGGGATGGGTGCTGGACGGGAGCCCGGCGCCGAAGGGAACCGTTGCCTTCCAGATCCCGATCACCTTCAAGCTCGGCGACACGGTCTACGACGTCACGACGGCGGCAAACGTCACCCGCGCCCACGGTGAGAAATACGCCGTCCACACGTGGTTCGGCGACCTGGACGTCGACGGGGCCGAGAACTGGCGCAAACTCGTCGATTGGTGCGTCGACGGCATCATGACGTCGCACCCGGTCCAGCTCGAACGAACACTGCGATCGCACCGCCCACCTGCTGCCTGCACTCGCAGGTAAGGCCTTTGCTCGGTGTGATCGGGGCTGCCCAAGGCTTCTGACAGCCCCGGCTAGTGTCCCCGGGCGATGTCTTGGGTGGGTGCCGGCTGGGTCAAGCGTCGGTTCAGTCTGTCGGACGATGCCGCGAGCGGACTGCTCCATCGCATCGAGCGGTTCGGACGGCGCTGGAAGCGGTAGTCAGGCGGGGTCGGGGACCGGCTGCGGAGGCGGCGGGCCCACGTAGTGGGCGTTCGGGCGGATGAGCCGGTTGTCGGCGGCTTGCTCGAGCACGTGGCTGCACCAGCCGATCACGCGGCTCGACGCGAACGTCGGGGTGAACATCTCGCGCGGCACGCCGCAGGTGTCCATGACGACGCCGGCGTAGAACTCGACGTTCGTGTAGAGCTGCCGGCCGGGTTTCATCTCCGCCAGGACCTCGATCGCCTTGCGCTCGATCGCCTTGGCCAACTCGACCTTGGGGCCGCCGAGCCGCTCGGCGATCCCCCGCAGCATGATCGACCGCGGGTCGTCGGTCTTGTAGACGCGGTGACCGAACCCCATCAGCCGGTCGCCACGTTCCACCGCGTCGCGCAGCCACGGCTCGGCTTTGTCCTCGGTGCCGATGGCGTCGAGCATCTCGAGCGCCCGGCTCGGCGCGCCGCCGTGCAGCGGCCCCGAGAGTGCCCCGATCGCGCCGACCACGGCCGCGCCGAGGTCGGCGCCAGTCGACGTGATCACGCGGGCCGTGAACGTCGACGCGTTGAAAACGTGATCGATGGTCGAGATCATGTATTGCTCGACCGCGCGCGCGTACTCGGGCTTCGGCACCTCCCCCTGCATCATGTACAGATAGTTCGCGGCGTACGGCAGGTCGGGGTGCGGGCCGATCGGCTCGAGGCCGTGCTTGAGCCGGTACAACGCGGTGAGCAACGTCGGTACGACGGCGCACGTCTGCAGCGCTTGGGCGTGGAGCTCCTCACCGCTGATGTCCAACCAGGGACGGAAATCGAGGTCGACTGCGAACATCGAAGCGGTCGTGCGGAGCATGTCGAGCGGCGGCGCCTCCGGGCCGCCGAGCGCGGCGACCTGCGGCAGGAGGTCCTTCACCTCGACGGGGATCTCGCGCAGCGGCTTCAACTTCTCGATGAAGGCCTCGCGCTCGCGCCGCGAGGGGAGCTCCCCTTCAAAGAGGAGGTACCAGACGTCTTCAATGGTGCGCTTCGCGGCGAGCTCGATCGCGTTGTATTGCCGGTAGTGATAGAAGCCCTCGAGGCCACGGACGTCGCCGATGGTCGTGTCGGCCACGACCACGCCCTCCAGGCCTTTCGGGATCTCGGCCGCGGGAAGCTCGACCGGCTGCACCTGCGCGATGCGCATGAGGTCGCGCATCGACACCAGCCCGACGAGCTGCGTGCCGTCGACGACGGGAATGTGGCGGTAGCCGTGCTCGGCCAGGCTCGCGAATGCATCGGCGACGGGCACGTCCGGGCCCACCGAGTCAGGGTTCGGCGTCATCCACTCCGAGACGCGGACGGCACTCGTGTCGGCGCCGGCGGCTGCGATCCGGATCATGTCGCGCTCGGTCAGGATGCCGACAGGTTTGTCGTCCTGTACGACCACGACCGAGCCGACGCGCTTCTCGCGCATGCGGCCCGCCGCGCCGGCCAAGGTCTCGTCCGGGGTCGCGGTGACCACCGGGGTGCTCATGAGATCAGCGACAGTGCGTGGACTGGAGCCGTCGGTCATGAGCGCGTCCCCTTGTTCGATGCAGCGTCTTTCGAGTCTAGGACTCGCCTCTACGAAGCTGGTGCTCCGTGACGCCCGGCGCCCGCCGCGAACCGCGCGGCTCCTTCCAACGTCTCGCCCGACGCGATCGTCGCCGCGCCACGTTCGAACTCGTTGCGCAACGCGTCGGCGATCGAGAGCCCCCACTGCTCGTAGCTGGAGCGCCGATCGCTACGAAGGCACAGCTGCGGAAGCCGGGCGAGCTCGTGGGCGAGCGCGACCGCGCCCTCGAGCGCGCTGCCTGGTTCGGTGAGCCGGTTGGCCAAGCCGATGTGCAGGGCCTCGTCGCCCGACACGCCCCGACCGGTCAGGATCATGTCGAGCGCGCGGCTGTGCCCGATGAGCCGAGGGAGGCGGATCGTCCCGCCGTCGATGAGCGGCACGCCCCAGCGCCGGCAGAACACGCCGAACACCGCGTCCCGGGCGGCGACGCGCAGGTCGCACCACAACGCGAGCTCGAGCCCTCCCGCCACCGCGTGCCCTTCGACGGCCGCGATCACGGGCTTGTCGAGCAGCATGCGGGTGGGGCCCATGGGGCCGTCGCCGTCGGGCGCGGCGCGGTTGCCGCCGCCCGACGAGATCGCCTTGAGGTCGGCGCCGGCGCAGAACGCCCCGCCAGCCCCGGTGAGGACGGCGACGTCCTGGTCGCCATCCTGGTCGAAGGCGCGGAACGCCGCGGCGAGGGCGTCGGCAGTGGCGCGGTCGACGGCGTTGCGGACTTCGGGCCGGTCGATCGTCACGATCGTGACCGGCCCGTCATGGTCGATTCGCACGGTGCTCATCCCCGCTCCTCCTTCGCGTCGAGCGTCGCCACCAGGTGCGCGGTCTCGTTGAGCGTGACCACCGAGCGCTCGCCGGTGCGGGCGGCGGCGACGCGGCTGATCGACGTATACCCAGGCTCGAACCACAAGTGTCGCTCCATACCGAGCAGCGCAGCCAGGTACACGTTGATCACGCCGCCGTGACACACGACGGCGACGCGGCTACCTGGGAAGCGCCCGATGACGGTGTCGACGACCGGGACGATGCGGGACTGGAACCGATCCGGGTCCTCGCCCCCGAGCTCCTCCCACCGGCCTTCGATCATCGCTCGCCAGTGGTGGTCACGTGTCTCGCGCAGCTCCTCGACCGGTATGTAGAAGTCGGCGCGAGCGTCGTACTCCTGGAGGCCTTCGTTCAGGTCGACGTCGATCCTGAGAGCGGACCCGACGATCTCGGCCGTCTCGCGCGCCCGCCGCAACGGGCTCGACAGAATCGCGTCGATCGGCTCGTGCTCCAGCCAGCGCGCCAATCGCTCCGCTTGGTCCCGTCCGCGTTCGGTCAGCATCGGATCGGCAGGTGCCGCCGACGCGCCCGGCGCGATGCGCTCCGGTTCGGCGTGACGGATCAGCAGGAGGTCCACCGGCTCACTCGGCGAGCGCGAACCCGAGCACGGTTGCCAGCTCGGAGAGCGCGGCGTCGGGGTCGGCGACCTTGATCGTCGTCATGCCGAGCTCACGAGCGGGCTTGAGGTTGGCGCCGAGATCGTCGAGGAACACAGTCTCGGCGGGCGTAACTTCGAGACGCTCGCACACGAGCCGGTAGATACGCCGGTCGGGCTTGCGCAGCCCTTCCACGGCCGACTCGACGACCACGTCGAACCATTCCGCAGCCGGGCCACGCTCGTTGACGCCGTCGGGCGCCTCGGCCCAGTTGTTCGTGAGCGCGGCCGTCTTCAGGCCGTGGGCGCGGATCGCGTCGATTGCCGCCACCATCGCCGGCCTCGCCTCGAGACCGGCGCCCACGGCTGCCATGAGCTCCCGGGCCGAAACCGTGCCGCCGTGCGCCGCGCACTCGGCGTCGAACGCGTCGCAGAACTCGTCGAAGGCGAGCTCGCCTCGCTCGAGACGCGACCACGCGCCGTGCTCGGGATCGGCGAGCACGACCTCGCTGAGGAACCGGTCGGGCAGCCTGTGCTCGCGCTCGTAGACGCGGAACACGTCGAGCGGCGACGGGTACACGACCCCGCCGAGGTCGAAGACGACTGCCTCGTAGCTCATGGATCGATCAGCACGCCTGGGTTCAGCGTCGCACGAGGATCGAGCGTCGCCTTGGCCGACCGCAGCGCGTCGGCGAACAGCGCCGGCCGCTGCCGGTCGTACCAGGGACGGTGATCGCGGCCCACGGCGTGGTGGTGGGTGATCGTGGCGCCGTGGCGCATCAGCGCCTCCGATGCGGCGTCCTTGATGACCGCCCACTGCTCGAGTTGCGCCCTCGGACGACCCGGCGCGATCACCGTGAAGTACGGCGCCGGGCCGTCCGGGTACACGTGGGTAAAGCGACACGTGACCACGCCGTTGGGCGCGCCGATATCCGTGAGCGCACTCCGCACCGACGTCATCACGTCGTCGTACAGGGCGCCGAAGCGCTCCCACGTGATGGCAGTCTCGAACGTCTCGTTCACCATCCCCATGGCGACGAGCGCGTCGCGTGTGTACGGCGCGCGTAGGAACGCGCTGCGCCATGCGCCCGCCAATCCCTCCTGACTGCGGGCATCGTCAGTGCGCGTGCGCAGCGCGTCATCGGGCACGGCGCCGCCGTGGTCACGCGCCAGCTCGGCGGCGCGGCTGATCCACGGCTCGAGTTCATGGTCAGCCGACTCGAACGCCATGAGCAGGATGTGAGCCGAGCCGTCGTCGGTCCCGGTCGTCATGGCCTCGGTCGCGTCGAGCAGCCGGCAGTTCGACGGGTACAAGCCGCTCTGGGCCAGCGCCTGCGCCGCCTCGACGCCGTGCTCGAAGCTCCCGAATCGGGCGACGGCCGAGGCACGAAATCGGGGGCGGTCCTGGAGGCGCATCCACGCCTCGGTGATCACGCCGAGGGTGCCCTCCGACCCGAGGAACATGCGGTCCGGTGACAGGCCCGCGCCCGAGCCCGGCAACCGGCGCGTCTCGACGACGCCCCGGGGCGTCACGACCCGCAGCGACTCCACGAAGTCGTCGATGTGTGTGTAGAGCGTTGCGTAGTGCCCACCGGAGCGGGTCGCGATCCAGCCGCCGAGCGTCGAGAATTCGAACGATTGCGGAAAGTGCCGCAGCGTGAGGCCGTGCGGGCGGAGCTGGTCTTCGAGGGCGGGGCCGTACACGCCGGCCTGGATGCGGGCGGCGCGCGATGTGCGGTCGATCTCGAGCACCTGATCGAGGTGACGCAGGTCGATGGTGACCGCTCCTCGGTACGCGTCGCCGACGTCGCACTCGACACCGCCGACGACCGATGAGCCGCCGCCGTACGGGATGGCCGCGGCACCGGCGTCGCCGCACCAGTCGAGGACGTCGGCGACGTCGGCCTCAGTGCGGGGCAGCGCGACGACGTCGGGCGGATGGTCGAACTCACGTCGGAACGCGCGCACGACGTCGCGGAACGACTTCCCGTACGTGTGCCCGGCTCGCTCCGCCGGGTCAGTGGTGCACAGCGCGGCGAGCGACGCGGGCGGCTCCAGGCGTGGCGGGCGGAGGTCGAGCTCCGCGACGGTCGGCGGCTCGGCGACACGGACTTCGTCCAGGTCGAACATCGCGGCCAAGGTCTTGGCCATCCCTTCTTGCTGGTCGCGGCTCGGCCCTTCGCCCGCGTAGCCCCATCCCCAGAAATTGCGTACCTTGGTCGAGTCGGCCACAGCGCTGAGGCTAATGCCGTGGCCTGTTCACGACGGAGGAGCGATTCTGATGGAAACACGTGTCGACGAGATCGCCGATGGCATCTACCGGCTGTCGACATTCGTGCCCGAGATCGCCGCGCCCGCAGGCTTCACGTTCAACCAGTTCGTCGTAAAGGCGGACGAGCCACTGCTGTTCCATTGCGGCCCGCGTCAGATGTTCCCGCTCGTCTCGGAGGCGGCCGCGCGCGTTGTCCCGCTCGACCAGTTCCGCTGGATCACCTTCGGGCACGTCGAGTCGGACGAGTGCGGCTCGATGAACCAGTGGCTCGCTGCTGCGCCACGAGCCGAGATCGCCCACGGCGAGATCGGCTGCCTCGTCTCGCTCAACGACATGGCCGACCGTCCGCCGCGACAGCTCGGAGACGGTGAAGTCTTGGATCTCGGCGGGAAGCGTGTAAAGCACTTCGACACGCCCCACGTGCCCCACAACTGGGAGGCGCGCGTGCTGTACGAGGAGACGACGAACACGCTGTTGGGCGGCGACATCGGTGAGCACATCGGGAACGGGCCGCCGGTGACGGAGGGCGACGTAGTGGGCCCGGCAATCGAGGGCGAGGAGATGTTCCTCGCGTCCAGCCTGACGCCCGCGATGGCGCCGACGATCCGGAAGCTCGCCGAGCTGAAGCCGTCGACGCTGGCGATCATGCACGGCTCGTCGTACTCGGGCGACGGCGCCGCCACGCTGAACGCGCTGGCCGACTACTACGCCGACCGGACTGCAGCGGCCGGGGGGTAGCGCACGCTACAAGGACGCCACGACCTCCGGCGTCACGTCCGCAAGCGACGGTACGACGGCAGCCGCCGTCGCGAAGACGTCGTCGGCGGGCGGGAAGTGAGGGTTCGGCACGGCGATCGTGCGCATGCCGGCGGCGACCGCCGACTTGATCCCGTTCGTGGAGTCCTCGATCGCGACGCAGTCCCTTGGGTCGACGCCGAGCGCGCCGGCGACGGCGAGGTACACGTCAGGCGCCGGCTTGCCCCGTTCCACCTCCTCCGAGGACACGACTGCGGTGAAGCACGGGGCCAACCCGCTGCGCTCGAGAACGAGCTCGATGAGCGGCCGATTCGACGAGGACGCCAGCCCGAGCGGCCAGCGCGCCGCGAGCGCGCGCACGGTCTCGACCGCGTGGGGCAGCAGCGGGAGTCCCTGCTCGTAGATCGAGGCCACTCGGCGCACCACTTCGTCGTTGATCTCGTCAGGAGTCATGGGCACGCCGAGACGGTCGTGCATGTACTGCGACCACTCCTTCGAGCTCATGCCCATCATGTCGGCGGTGGCGCGCTCGTGCCAGGTGCCGCCGCGCTCGCGGACGAGCTGCTCGCGTGCGGTGTTCCACACCTGCTCCGAGTTGATCAGCACGCCGTCGAGGTCGAAGACGACGGCGGTGAGTTGAGACATTGGGCGACCCTACCGCCGCGCGTGTCAGCATCTGCTCGTGAACACGGATGACGTCGAAGCGATCCGTGCGCTGATCCACGAGTATGCCGAGCTGATCGACACGGGCGACCTCGATGGGCTCGCCACTCTGTTCGCCGATGCGACGTGGAGCTCGCCCGGTCGCGGTGCGCCGCTGCGCGGCGCCGAACAGGTCCGCCACGCATACGACGGCGTGATCCTCTACGACGGCACTCCGAGCACGAAGCACGTCATCAGCAACGTGACGATCGATGTCACGGGAGACGCCGCGACAGCAAACTCGTACTTCACGGTGCTGCAAGCGAGGCCGGACTTCCCGCTCCAGCCGATCATCGCCGGCCGCTACCACGACCGTTTCGAACGCGTAGACGGGCGGTGGCGATTCTCCGACCGTCAGATCATCCCCGACCTCATCGGCGACCTGAGCCGGCACCTGCGCGACGCGTCGGGGCTGCAGTAACTCAGTTCCAGACTCCGTGCGGGAGCATGGCGTCCGGTCCTGCAACCGGGGGATGGTCGTCGAAGAGCTCGTCCGTCCAGTCCCGCCGGGCCGGCGCGGCCAGGCCGAGCAGCTCGTCGAGCGACGAGCCGGCCTCCCAGGCCCCGAGGACCTCGCGAATAGCGGCCAGCGACCAGCCCCGCCGCTGCAGGCGCGCCACCACCGCCAGCCTGCGGAGATGCTCGTCGCCGTAGCGACCGGTGCGTCCGTCGAGGCGGGGCGGCGGCAGCAGGCCTGCCGTGCGGTAGGCGCGCACGTTGCGGGTGCTCACGCCGGCGCGGCGGGCCAGATCCTCGATCGTCATGTCCGAGCTGCGGCCTTGCGGCTGTGCCACAAACTGATGTTACATGGATCTGTGCAGGAGTGGTCGCCGCGGCTCGCCGAAGTCTCACGCCGGTTGCGCTCGCGGGCCGACGCCATTCTCGGCGCGGTGTGGTTCATGCCCCAGGACGGCCTGCCGAGCCTCGCGGCGCGGATCGCCTGCCTCGGGCGCGTGCCGGGCACCGTCGCGGCGGCGCTGTTCGCGCCCCAGCATCCCGAGGCCGTTGCCACCGCGGTCGACGACGCCTGGCGCCACCATGAGCCCGCGGCTCTGCTCGAGGCTCGGCTGGCGGGCGCGACCGCATACCTTGCGCGAGCCCTCGGCGACGAACCTCCCGGAATCGATCGCGCGGTCGCGATCCTGCGCCGCGTCGTCGAGGCGGGCTCCCCGGCGGGGCACCCCGTCTATGCAGGCCTGCGGTCGTTGCCGTGGCCGGCGACCCCGTTCGGTGATCTCTGGCGGGCGTCCGACATGATCCGGGAGCGGCGGGGCGGATCGCATCTCAACGCGTGGACGGCAGCCGGGCTCAGCTCGGTCGAGATCCAACTGCTCACCGAGCGGTGGCGAACGACGACCAACCCGGGCTCCACCACCGCCGAGCAGATGGGTTACACGGCCGATGAGATCGGCGCCGCGCTCGGGCGGTTTCGCGATCGAGGACTGGTCGATGCCGCCGGCGGGCTCACCGACGGGGGCCGGGAGTTCCGCGAAGACATCGAGCGAGCCACGGACCGGCAAGAGGCCGAGCTGGTCGAGGCGCTGGGTGACGACGTCGACGAGCTGTTCGAGCTCATGGCGCCGTGGGCTCGCGCGGTCGTCGCCGCCGCGGGCACAATCGGGTGATGGCAGACGACCAATCGAACGATCAGCAGCTCGTCGACCTGCTGGAGCAGGTTTGGCAGTCGATCGACTCCGCGTGCACTGATCTCACCGAGGCCCAGTGGAAGACCCCGACCGACCTGCCGGGCTGGACCGTGCAGGACAACGTGGTGCACATCTCCGGCATCGAGTCCACCTTGCTCGGCCGGCCCACGCCCGACCACACACCACCCGACTACGACCACGTGAAGAACGACGCCGGCCGCATGAACGAGGTGTGGGTCGACTCTCGGCGCGCCTGGCGCGGCGCCAAGGTGCTCGACGAATTCCGGGAGGTCACCGGGGCGCGTATCGCCCAGCTGCGTGGCTTCTCCGACGCCGACTTCGGAGCCGAGTCTTGGACGCCGGCCGGCCCGGGCACGGTGCGCGACCTCTTGCCGTTCCGAGCCTTCGATTCGTGGGCGCACGAGCAGGACCTTCGGCGCGCGCTCGAACGGCCCGGTGACCTCGAAGGTCCGGTCGCAGATTTCGCGTTCAAACGGATCATCGGCGCGATGCCCTTCGTCGTCGGAAAGAAGGTGCACCCTGCCGACGGCACGACTGTGGTGTTCGACGTGTCCGGCTCGTGGTCGGTCATGGTCGCGATCGGCATCGACGGCGGCCGGGCCAAGCCGCTTCCGGCGGTGCCTGACGCTCCGACCGTGACGCTCTCGATGGATGCCGAGACTCTCGCCTGCTTGGGCATGGGCCGCTGGGACCCGACGAAATGCATGGACGCGGAGAGCGTGAAGATCTCCGGCGATGGCAAACTCGGTCGCGCCGTCGTCAAGAACATGAACTTTCTCTTTTAGGCTGCGTCCAGCATGGACTGGCGACTCGAGCTCATGATCCTTCCCGTGTCCGACGTGGACCGGGCGAAGGCCTTCTACACCGAGCAGGTTGGCTTCAACGCCGACCACGACGTTCGAGTCAGCGACGGGCTTCGGTTCGTGCAACTCACGCCGCCCGGGTCGGCGTGCTCGATCGCGTTCGGCACCGGTCTCACGGATGCGCCGCCCGGATCGGTGAAGGGCCTGCAAATCGTGGTCCCGGACATCAACGCTGCGCGAGCGGAACTGCTCGAGGGCGGCGTCGACGTCCCCGAGGTCGAGCACCTCGCATGGGGCTCGTTCGTCTACTTCACCGACCCCGACGGGAACGCCTGGGCGGTGCAGCAGCTCCCGCCGCGCGAGTAGTCGCGGCCGTTAGCCGCCGCTGCCGTAGGGGCGGGTGATGACCTCGAGGAGGTGGCCGTCGGGGTCGTCGAAGTAGACGCCCCGGCCGCCGTCGTTGCGGTTGATCTCCCCGGGTCGCGATTTGAACGGGTCGGCCCAGTACTGGAGCCCACGGTCGCGGATGCGGCTGAAGATCTCGTCGAAGTCGTCCTCGCCGATCAGGAACGCGTAGTGCTGCCGCGCGATCTTCCCGTCGCTCTCGTCGAAGTCGAGTGACGCGCCGTTGTCGACCTCGACCACGAGGAACGGCCCGAACCGGACGGGGTCGGGGAGGCCGAGGATCTCGGTGAGGAATGCGGCTGACCGCTGCTTGTCGCGGCACTGCACGATCGTGTGGTTGAGCTCGACGGTCACGGGTCGACCAACTCAGCCGGCCAAGCGGGCGTCGAGCTGGATGTCGACGCCAGCGAGGGCCTGCGACACCGGGCAGTTCGCCTTGGCCGCCTCGGCTTGCTCCTGAAAGGCGGCGCTGTCGATGCCGGGCACGTCGGCCGTGGTGCTGAGCTCGATGCGCGAGATGCGAAACCCGGTTTCGGCGCGCTCGAGGTGGACGCGAGCCGACGTGTCGATCGAGTTGGCGGTGTGCCCGGCGCGCTCGAGGCCAGCCGACAACGCCATCGAGAAGCAGCCGGCGTGGGCGGCGCCGATCAGCTCCTCGGGATTCGTGCCCGTGCCCTCCTCGAAGCGTGAGGAGAACGAGTACTGGCCTTCGAAGGCGCTGCTCCCCAGGCGCATGGTCCCTTGGCCTTGCTGGAGTCCGCCTTCCCAGCGAGCGGTGGCAGTGCGTGCGGGCATTCCCGTCCTCCTCCGTTCGCCTGCCCGCCTTCCTCACCTTAGGCGTGCCCGCACGCGTCCGATCCGGCATCGAGGTGGTCATGGGTGAAAGGGTCGCCGCGATTCCGATCCTCCGCGTGGCCGACGCCGGGTCGCGCTGGCGTGGTACGAGCGACTCGGGTTCGACAAGGAGTGGGAGTACCGCTTCGAGGACGGCATGCCCGCGTTCGTGTCGATCGCCCGCGGAGACGCCTGCCGGTTCCTGTCCAAGCACCTGGGTGACGCCCAACCCGACACCCTCGTCTACCTGGTGCTGTCCGACGTCGACGCCGTCGCAGCAGAGTTCGGGGCGAGAAGGGAAGAGGCGCCGTACGGGTGCGACTACGAGTTGCGCGATCCCGACGGGAACCGACTGCGCATCGCCGAACCCAAGACCTGATCTCCGAGCGGTACTACCTCAGAGCACGAGCTCGGCCATGACGCGGAGCGCTTCGGGCTGCTGGCCCAGCACGACCATCGTCGTGACGCCGGCCTCCCGCCACGGCTCCAGCCGCTCGGCGATCCGCTCCTTGGGACCGATGAGCGCGATCTCGTCGATGAGCTCGTCGGGGATGGCCGCCGCCGCCTCCTGCTTCTTGCCGTCGAGGTAGAGGTCCTGAACCTCCTTCGCTGCGGCCTCGTACCCGAAGCGGCAGGCGAGGTCGTTGTAGAAGTTCCGGCCGCGGGCGCCCATCCCGCCGACGTACAGCGCCGTCACCGGCTTGACGAGCCCGCGCAACGAGTCGATGTCGTCGCCGACGAGCACGGTGACGCTCGGCGCGATGTCGAAGTCCTCGCCCGACTTGCCGCCCGCCGCTTTGGCGAAGCCGGCGTCGAGCGCGGCCCGGTAGGTCTCCGCCAGCCGGTACGGGGAGAAGAAGATCGGCAGCCATCCGTCCGCGATCTCCGCCGCGAGCTCCACGTTCTTCGGGCCGATGGCCGCAACGTATATCGGCAGGTCGGCGCGCGGCCGGCCGATGATCTTGAGCGGCTTGCCGAGCCCCGTCGCGCCGGTACCGTCGTACGGGATGTCGTAGTGCTCGCCGTGGTGCTCGAGCGGCTCTTCGCGGCGGAGGATCGTGCGCACGATCTCGACGTATTCGCGGGTCTTGGCAAGTGGCTTGCCGTACGGCTGGCCGTGCCATCCCTCGACGACCTGTGGGCCCGACAGCCCGAGACCAAGCAGGAAGCGTCCGCCGCTCATAAGGTCGAGCGTCATCGCCGTCATCGCGGTCATCGCTGGCGTGCGCGCCGGCATCTGCATGATCGCCGAGCCGACGTGCACGCGCTCGGTGTGCGCCGCAATCCACGTGAGCGGGGTGATGGAATCGGTGCCGTACGCCTCGGCTGTCCACACCGAGTGGTACCCGAGGCGCTCGACCTCCTGTGCCTGCTGGATCGCGTTGCCGAGGCCCGCGCCCCAGTCCTGATAGCCGAAGTTCATTCCGAGCCTCATGTCGGAATCGTGGCACGCGCGCGCGGCCGGGTCGAGAAGGCCGCACGCGGATAGGGTCCTCGGGCCGTGGTCGCACGCAGCTTGCGGTTCGCGGTCCTCGCCGGCGTCGCCGCATCACGCCGGCGGGCGACATCACCACGTTCGCGGACCCGGCCGGAAACGTGGATCTTCCCCGCGGGATCACCTCCGGCCCCGGGACCGACGTGTGGTTCGCAAGCAACAACAACGATCGGATCGGCAAGATCGCGACCACCGCCGCTCGGCCGAGTCCGGCTCAGCCCGTACCGGAAGCTCCGCGCTTCACCGGCTGAAGCTCGTACACCGCCATCGTCTCGCACTCGCCGCAGCCGGGCGGCGCAGTGCACTCGCCGACGAAGCGGAACTTCGCCTTCTCCGCGACACATCGTGACGCGGCGTTCCGTACATCAGCTTGCAGCAGCAGCCGAGCGCCGAGCTCATCAGAGACCCAGCCGGTCACGAGGCGGAGTGCCCGCGTTGCCAAGCCGCGGCCGCGGGCGTCACGCTTGAGCCAGTAGCCGACTTCGGGGCCGCGATCCGCGCCGTCCAACCGGTGCACGCCGATCGCACCGAGCACTTCGCCCGTTGCCGCGTCGAGGATCACGAACGGCGCGTCCGTGCCCTGCATCCACGTGCGCGCCGACCGCTCGACGAACTCGACTGCGTGGTCACGGGTGTAGGGCTTCGGCACGCGGGTCCAACGCGGGATCTCCGGGTCCTGGCACGCTTCGGTGATCGCGTCGATGTCCCCGAGCGCGGGCGCTCGCAACGCCACCACGCCGTCGTCGAGATCGGGGACCGCGGGCGCCATGCGTCCAGGGTGGCAGAAGCCCCGCCGCTCGAACCGGCGGATTACCAGCCCGCCCTAGGGTGTTGTCTGGTGAGCGATCGAGTCCGGAGGGCCCTTTGTCGCTGATCAACAACGTCATCCGCGGGAGCAACGCCGAGCGCCTCCTCCTGCTCGCCCACGGGTTCGGCGCCGACGAGCGTGACCTCGGGGGACTCCTGCCCTACCTCGATCCCGACGGGCGCTTCGTCACCGTGCTGCCTCGAGGCCCGGTCGCGGCCCCGCCCGGGTTCGCCTGGTACGACTTCGGCCTCCCCGACGACGAGCTCACCGTCGCGTTCATGTCAGCTGTCGACCAGCTCGACGACCTGCTCGACGAGGCCGCGGCCGAGCACGACCTGCCCCGCAGCGAGGCGATCGTGGGTGGCTTCTCCCAGGGAGCCGGGGTCACGCTCGCGCTCGCGCTGCGCACCAGCGAGCGGCCGCATCCGCTGGGCGTGCTGGCGATGAGCCCCGCGCTCGCGGTTCGATCAGTCGACGAGATCGATCCCGACTGGGATGCAGCCGCCAAGATCCCGGTGCTGCTCCAGAGCGGCACGCACGATCCGCTCGTGCCGGTCGCGCGGACGCGAAAGCTGGCCCAGGAGCTCGAGGAGCACGGCGTGCCGGTCGTGTACGCCGAGTATCCGATGGAGCACCAGGTCGCGCTGGAGAGCATCCAGCAGGCGCGCGCGTGGCTCGACGCGGTCGTCGCCGGGGAGCGGCCTTCGGAGCCGATTCCCGAGCCGCCCCCCGAGGGCCCGGTGAAGCCGGTGACGACGGCCGAGTTCGAGCAGGAGGTGCTGCGCAGCGACGTTCCCGTGATCGTCGACTTCTGGGCGCCGTGGTGCGGGCCGTGCCGTCAGGTGTCGCCGATCGTCGAGCAGATCGCGACCATGCGCGAAGGCGCGTACAAGGTCGTCAAGATCAACATCGACGACGAGCCGGCCATCGCGCAGCAGTTCCAGATCCAGAGCATCCCGCTCATCGGGCTGTTCCGGAACGGTCGTCTCGAGCGTCAATCACTGGGTGCCAAGCCCCGCCAGCAGATCGAAGCCGAGCTCGGGATGCTGGTGATCCCGTAGCAAGGAGACGTTTTGGCGTCGCTCACCTAGAACTATTCGAGGTCAGCGACGCCAAAACAATCGTCCTAGAGACCGGCCGCGATCGCCTTGGCTTCGTCCTCGTCGAAGGCCCGCATGGTCTCGGTGCGGACGTTGCCTCGCCCTGCGGCGGCGAGGGCGAGCTTTGCAACCGTTGCGTCGTCCGGCGCGTCGCTGATGACCACGGCGTCGTACTGGCCCATCGTCAAGTAGAAGGCCTTCAGGGTCGCGCCGAGCGGCTCGCCGGCCTTTCTCGTCTCGTCGAGCCGGCGGGGCAGGTCCTTGAACGTCTTGACGCCCTGTTCGGTGTAGTGAATGAGGGTGACATAGGTCGGCATGCTGACCTCCTTCGTCGTCCCGAGTATGCGCCCGCCTCCCGATCGCGACAACCGGTCGCAGCACGCCTAGCGAATCGCGATCTGACCCGGTGGCCCGCTCAGTGTCCGGCCGACGACCGCTGCCGAGGTACCGCGCCGCTCCAGCGCGTTGACGAGCGTTGCGACACGCTCGGCGGCGACCGCGATCAACAAACCGCCCGAGGTCTGCGCGTCGGCGAGCAGCAGCTGCTCCTCCTCCGGCAGGGCGCCCCAGTCGACGACGTCGCTGACGAACGCGTGGTTGCGCTGTGTGCCGCCCGCGACCATGCCCGCCGCCACGAGCTCGCGAACACCATCGATGACCGGCACCGCGGACGCGTCGATCTCGCCGGCGAGCCCCGACGCCGTGAGCAGCTCACGCAGGTGGCCGAGCAACCCGAAGCCGGTGACGTCAGTGGCGGCGTGGACGGCGTGCCCGAGCTCGAGCGCGGCGTCGCGCGCGCCGTCGTTGAGCGTGGTCATCACATCGATCGCTTGGGCGACGAGCTCCGGCGACGCGACGTCACGCTTGACGGCGGTGGAGATGATGCCGAGACCGATCGGCTTGGTGAGCACGAGGGCGTCGCCCGGCCGCGCCCCCGAGTTTGCGAGGACGTCGTCGGGGTGCACGGTCCCGACCACGGCGAGGCCGAACTTGGGCTCGGCGTCGTCGATCGAATGGCCGCCGGCAACGAGCGCGCCCGCCGCCCGCACGACGTCGGCGCCGCCGTCGAGCACGCGCGCCAGCAGCTCGAACGGCAGGCCCTCGCGCGGCCACGCCACCAGGTTCAGGGCGAGCAGCGGCGCGCCACCCATCGCGTAGACGTCGGACAGCGCGTTGGTCGCCGCGATCCGGCCCCAGTCGTACGGGTCGTCGACGATAGGGGTGAAGAAGTCGGTGGTGACGACGAGCGCGAGGTCGTCGCGCATGCGGTAGACGGCGCCGTCATCGGCGGTGTCGAGCCCGACGAGGAGATGAGGATCGGCCGCACCGGCGACCGGGGGATTGAGTCCCTGCACGAGCCCGAGCACGGTGCCGAGGTCGTCGGCCGACAGCTTGCACGCACAGCCGGCGCCGTGCGAGAAGCGCGTGAGGCGGACGGGCTCGGTGGTGGTCACCGGCTGATCCTATGACCGGCCGCGCGGAGGTCTTGCCCTGCCCGTCTTCCGGTCGACGTAGGCTTCCCCCGCCGCGCCGAAAGGAACGAAGGCTCCCCAAGTGCCTACTCCGGACGACCGATCCCACGAGGTCGACGACACCCCGTTCGACGAGGACGTCTCGTCGCGGCAGGAGTTCGAGGACTCGGGAGACATTCTCTTCGGCGATCAGGACCCCGGCGCCCGGGCCGTGGCCGCAGATCGAGTCGTCCCCGGAGACCTGGGATCGGCACCGGGCACAGCGCCGCGACGCTTCGAGTCCATCGACGGCATCGACGCCGCGCTCTTCGGGGCAGGCCGCACCGAGTGCGCCCGCCGCGCCGGCGGTGGAGGCTTTCGTCGCCCAGGCACACCGCACCGCGCCGGCGCAGCTGCCGGGGATTCCCGAAGAGGGCGAACCGGCGTGGATCGAAGAGGGCGAACCGGCGTGGGACGCTGAACCGGCGTGGATCGAAGAGGCCGAACCCGGGTTCCTCACGGAGGAGTCGTCGAGCGAACACGGCGCATCCCGAGCGGGTGGCAACAAGCGCGGACGGCGGCGGGCGCTGGTGGCGGCCGGCTTCATCACGCTGGCGGTCATCGTCGGAGCCGGACTCGGCGCGATGGCTCTCAACCGGTCCGACGACCCCCGACGTAACGCGGACACCGGCTCTGAGAGCACCACCACGACACCGTCGACGACGACGGTGGCCACGACTCCGGCTGCACCAGAGACGTCGGCGCCGCCGACCACAACGACACCGCGCCCGGCACCGACGACGGGGGCGCGTTCGGTCCGCCCGCCTGCGCCCGCTCCGGAGGAGCCGCCCCCGGCCCCGGCGCCCGCGCCTACGCCCGCCCCGACGCCGCCGCCTCCTCCACCGCCCCCGCCCCCGACCACTTCACCACCGTCGTCGAGCACAGCACCGCCGTCGACCTGAGCGGCTGAGCACAACGCGACCAACGCGACGCGAGTACCGCGTCCTGTGGTGGTGCGCCGGTCGGGCGGCGAGGGCCAGCTAGCTGGGACGCACGGCGTCGACGACGCTGCCCGTCCCGGCGACGAACTTCACCGCGTTCGGGTTGTTGCGGTAGTTGGTGGCGTGCACATAGCCGTCGCCGACCCAGATCCCGACGTGCGCGCTCCAGCTGCTCGAGGTGATGAGGTCGCCGGGTTGGAGATCGCTGATGTTGACGTGCGGGTAGGCGGAGCCTTGCGCCCCCGATGTGGTCGGAATGTCCAGGCCACCTGCTGCCCACGAGCTGTGTGTGAGGCCGGAGCAGTCGTAGCAGTCGGGACCGAACCGATCTGCCGTGTTGCAGTACGACTTGCCGATTTGCGCCTGCGCGTACGCGACGGCCGCGCCGGCCCCACCACTCCCGACCGGCGGTGGCCCGCCCCCCTTCGGCGCCCGCGCCGCGGTCTGGTCCCGCAGCGCCTGCTCCATGGGGCCCTTGACCTGATCGAGCAGCTTCTGCTGCTGCTCCGCCGCCGCGTCCGCATCGGCCTTGGCCGTTGCGACGGCGTCGCGCTCGGACGTCGCTTCGGCGCGGGCCCGGTCGGCTTCATCCCGTTGCGCCTGCACTTCCTGCTTGGCCACGTTCAACTGGTCGATCAGCGCGTCGTCGTGACCGGCGGCGACGTCGCCGTAATGCGAGCGCGCCGTGGCGTCGTTGGCGTGCTCGGTGTTGATTGCGTCGAGCGGACCTTGGGCGCCGGCGACCTTGTAGATCGATGCCGCCCGCTCGTTGATGAGCGACTTGATGCGTGCGATCTCGTCCTTCGCGGGCTTCATGCGCGCCTCGGCGTCGGCGACCTTCGCCTCGGCGTCGTCGACGCGCTTTTGTGCCTCGTCGAGTTGCGCACCCAGCGCCGCGACCTTCCTGTTGCTCGCCTCGAGGTCCTTCTCGAGCTGCGCGGCCTTGGCCCTGACGTCGTTGCTCGGCTGACCGGGCGCGTATCCGGGGGAGAGCAATACGAGTACCAGCCCGAACGCGAGTGTCGTGACGATCCGGACGGGCCGGAGCTTCATCGATGGGTTCTCCTTGGCTGTTCCGCCAGCAGCCCGTGGACTGATGTCGTTGCGGGTCGGGCTCGCAAACAACAAACCCGTACGTCCACTGAGCACCTCAGGGGTCGTGCGGATCGGGGCGCACCCTAGACCCCGGTCTCCGGCTGATGCCACCCCGTCCGAATATGCAGGTCAGCGGCGTGTATGGGCGGATTCGGCCGGTTCAGGTGGGGGTTGAAAAACCGTCAAACAGGTCGATCGGTCGCCGGTCAGGCGGACCAGCCCGGCGTCGGCGCCGGGTCGCCCGGGCCCGCGCACTCGGGCACCGACCAGGCCATGGCCTTGCCGACGGCGCGCGCGACCTCCTGCCACTCGCGCGGGTCCCAACCCTCGGCCGCGGCCACGAGTGAGGTGTCCTGAGCCAGGTGCACGAACGCGGGGAGACGCTCGAGCCCCAGGCTCTGCACGAGCGCGCGGGCGGGGTCGACGAACACGAGCGCCTCGTCGGCGGCGTCCCCGAGGATGCGTCGCGCGACCGCAGGCGCGCCCACGACGCAGTACGCGGCCCGGGAGTCGGCGTCACGGAACACGCGGAAGATGCGACGCGCCACGGGCACCCACGCGGACGCCTCGGGCTGCGGCGGCAGGATCACGAGCGTCAGATGGAACATCGTCGCCCAGTCGTCGAGCGTCCGAGTCACGCCCTTGAGGCTCATGAGCTTGATCGACGGGTCGGGACTCTTGGCCACGGCCCGAAAGTAGTCGCATAGGCGGGGATAGGGTGCGGCGTGGTGAGCCGGCGCGACGCGATCAAGATGACCGATGACGAGATCCGCGCGTTCCTCGAGGCGGGACGCGACCTCCAGGTCGCGTCGATCAACGCCGACGGGACGCCGCACCTTGTGACGATGTGGTACGGGATGCAGGACGGCGAGATCGCGTTCTGGACGTACGCCAAGTCGCAAAAGGTCCTGAATCTGCGTCGTGATCCGCGGCTGTCGGTCCTGGTCGCGACGGGCGACCGGTACGAGCAGCTGAAGGGGGTCTCGATCGTGGGTCGGGCCGAGATCGTCGACGACCCCGACGAGGTGCTCCGCTACGGCGAGGCGGTCTACGAGCGCTACTGGGGCCCGCTCAACGACACCGTGCGCGACGGCGTGCGGGCGATGGGGGCGAAGCGCGTCGTGATCCGCGTGAAGCCGGAGAAGACCCTGAGCTGGGACCACAGCAAGCTGGGCGGGGCGTATTGATGCGGGCGATGCGCATCATCATCCGAAACCGATGGCCTTCAGCATGCTCGGCGGCATGACGTCCTGGCCTTCGGCGAGCAGGGCGGCGCGCTCGACATTGATTGCGTCGCGCTCGCGTTCGATCCACGAGTCCCACGGGCCAGGCGGGATCGCGTTCGGATCACCGTTGGCGGCGACGCACGCCAGGAGGTAGTCCTGTAGCTCGCGGAGCTCACGCTCGCCGCCGATCGGGCCGTGGCCGGGAACGATCGTGTCGGCCAGCTCGGCGACGGCGTCGAGCATCTCCGCCCACGTCGCGGGGTCGCCCTGGAACGCGAGCGGCGTCACGCCGAAGAAGCACAGGTCGCCCGCGAAGCACACGTCGGCGTCGGCGACGAGCGCGATCACATCGCCTTCCGTGTGACCGCTCGCCGGGAGCACCTCGACGCGGGGCGTCAGCGACGCGGCCCCGTCGATCAGGTGGGTTGCCGGCCTCGTGCCGAGCTCGGCGAGGTCGTCGAATTCCTCGTCGAACGCGCTCATGAACGACTTGTACGCCTCGATCGGCATGGGCGCGTCGAGCACGGTGCTGGTCTGGGGCGAGGCGTACACGCCGGCATGGGGGAACGCCTTCGTGCCGCCGACGTGGTCGATGTGACCATGCGTCAGCACGATGCGCCGCATCGGGAGCTCGAGCGCCTTGACCGCCTCCGCGAACGGCTCCCACTGCGAGCGAACCATGAGCGTGTCGATGATCGTGATGCCGTCGTCGTCGACCACGACCCCAGCGTTGCTGACTCCGGACTCGCCGCCAGGCTGGAGCCAGACGTACACGCCGTTCGCGAGCTCGTGGAGCGTACGCTCCGGAGCGGATTGCGCCACGTGTCGAGCGTATAGCTACCCTTCGGGACCATGTCAGAGCGCTCGCGCAACCTTCCCCGCCGTTCCTGCCTCTCGGTGCCCGGCTCCAGCGAGAAGATGATGGGCAAGGCGCCGAACGTCGGCGCCGACATGGTCTTCCTCGACCTCGAGGACGCCGTCGCCCCGCTCGAGAAGGAAGCCGCCCGCGACAAGGTCGTCAAGGCGATCAACGACCTCGACTGGGGCGACGTCGTGCTCTGCGTGCGTGTCAACGCGTGGGACACGAAGTGGACGTACCGAGACGTGATCCACGTGGTCGAGAACGCGTCCGAGCGTCTCGACGAGATCATGCTCCCGAAGGTGCAGTCGGCCGCCGACGTGCAGGCCCTCGACATGCTCCTCACCCAGATCGAGGAGACCACCGGCCGCAAGTCGACCGTCGGGATCGAAGCGCAGATCGAGACGGCGCGCGGGCTCATCAACGTCGAGGAGATCTGCGCCGCGTCACCCCGCCTCGAGACGATCGTGTTCGGCCCGGCCGATTTCGCGGCGTCGACCGAGATGCCCGTTCTCACCGGCGGTGTACAGATCCCCGAGTACCCCGGGGACCACTTCCACTACGTGTTCTCGAAGATCCTCATGGCCGGTCGCGCCAACGGGCTCCAGGTCATCGACGGCCCGTACCTCAAGATCCGCGACCTCGACGGCCTGCGCGAGTACTCGATGCGGCCGCGCATCCTCGGCTACGACGGCAAGTGGGCGCTGCACCCCGACCAGGTCGCGGTGATCAATGAGATCTTCACCCCCACCCAGGAGCAGTTCGACCACGCCATCGATCTCCTCGAGGCATATGAGAAGGCGACCACCGAAGGCGCCGCGGGGGAGCGCAAGGGTGCGGTCATGTTCGGCGACGAGATGATCGACGAAGCCAGCCGCAAGATGGCCACGAAGTTCCTCCGCCGCGGCGAACGGGCCGGCATGACCCGCAGCGCCAAGACCGAAGAGGCGAACGACCCGACCGGCTGACTCGCACTTCGGGACGCGGCCGGGCACAGTGGCCGCATGGACCCGTTGATCCTCGCGGGCTTGCCCCTCCTGCCGGTCGCGCTGGTGCTGTGGCTGCGGCGCCGGCACCCCGGTGTGCCTCGCGGCTGGCAGCTGTCGCAGAGCGACGCCGCGATCCTCCACCGTCGACTCCATCGCTGCGTGGACGAGACGCGGCGCGCGGTCGCGCGGTCACGCGCCGGCGTCCTCCTCGAAGAGCTCGAGTCGTTGACCGACGACCTGTACGACCAAGCGGTCGCCATCGACCGGAAGCTCGTCGAGGCATCACTTCTGCCGCAAGGGACGCGCCGCAAGTCCCTCCTCGAGGTCAAGTACCGGATCATCGAGACGGAGCAGCTCGCGGCGCGCGTGCGTGCGCTCGCGGTCGACATGGCGCGCCCGTTCGTCGCGGATGCAGATGACGGGATCGACCGGCTCCGTGTGCGCCTGGACGCGCTCGACGACGCCCGCCGCGAAGCGTTCGGCATCGGCCGTCCACCGACCATCCGCGAATCGAGACACGGCGACACCTAAGGTCCGCATCGAGAGGTCCGTACTCGGCGGGGACCGCTTCGATGAGCGCGACCGAAATCACCACAGACCAAAGCACGGACGAACGGACCGACGAAGGGGTCCAAGGCGACGCGGGCACGCCCGAGCGCTTGGAGCCAGACGCCAAGTTTTGGGGGCCGAGCCGGCGCGAGCGCCGCAAGGAGCGTCGGGCGCGTCGATTGAGGCTTCACAAGATCGTCCGGCGTGCCGTCGCGCTCGTCGTCATCGTGTTCATGAGCGTGGTCGGCTGGTCGTACGCGCACGCGCTCACCGCGCCGGGCACGGACCCTTGGACCGTTCGCAGCGTCGAATGGATCCGCGATCACGGCGGCGGCGGCCTCGTGAACCGGATCGAGCACTGGTGGTACAGCAACCATCCGCCACCGGAGGGCGGTAAGCCCGAGCACGGTCTGCCGAAGGCGGCCGCGCCCGGGAACGACGCCGTCGCCAAGAAGGTCAAGAAGGAACCGCCGGCGCCGGTGGTGAGCGCGCCGCCGGAGCCAGAGCACCTCGCGCCTCCACCGAACGCACAGCCGTTCACCACGCCGCTGCCGAACGAGGGCGTCTGGCAACCGACCGGCCGCACCGTGCAGGGCCTGCCCGCCGTGTACACGACGTTCATGCGACCCGAGCCGGTCCACACCAGCCTCGTGACCGGCGTCGCATGGATGGACACGAAGCTCCTGCGGACGGTCTTCGTCCCCGGCCTGCAGGAGCCGGGCGCGGGCCCGAATCCCTGGGGCGCCCAGATCCCCGAGGATCACCGCAGCGCGCTCGTGGCCGCGTTCAACTCCGGGTTCAAGATGAGCGGCTCGCGCGGTGGCTATTACGCGGACGGTGACATGGTGAAGCCACTGCGCGACGGCGCGGCGTCGCTGGTGATCTTCACCGATGGGACGGCCGACGTCGGCATGTGGGGGCGCGACTTCCAGATGGGGCCCAACGTCAAGACGGTGCGTCAGAATCTGGACCTTATGGTGGACGGCGGCCAGCCGGCGCAGGATCTGGCGTCGGATTCGACCGACCACTGGGGCGCGACGCTCGGCAACAAGGTGTACGTCTGGCGCTCCGCGGTGGGCGTGGCTGCGAACGGCGGTCTCATCTACGTCGGTGGGAACGGCCTGAACGCCAAGACCCTCGGCGACGTGCTGGCTCGCGTGGGCGCCGTCCGCGCCATGGAGCTCGACATCAACTCGCAGTGGGTGACGTACTACCTCTACGACCAGGTTGACCCGGTGAACGCGAACGGCGTGAAGGGCCGAAAGCTCCTCCCCGACATGCAGCGGGGCGAAGACCGCTACCTGCAGCCCGGCGAACGAGACTTCTTCGCGCTCTTCGCGCGTTAGCCGCTAGCCGCGTTTCTCCTGCACGAGCCAGCTGTTCTCGTCGGGGTCGGTGAACGACACGAACGATCCGTAGTCCTGGCGTTCCGGATCGAGCCCTTGCTCCTGTCCTTCCGGCCCGAAGTGGAAGAAGTCGCTGATGTCGATTCCCCGCTCGATGAAGTAGGCCCGCGCCGCCTCGATGTCGCTGACCACCAACGTGAGGCCCTGGGCGGACCCGGGTGCGGCGGTGGTCAGGCCCTTCCCGATGATGATCGAGCACGCCGACCCCGGCGGTGTCAGCTGCACGATGCGGAAGTTCTCGTTCGGCTGCGTGTCGACGTCCGCGTTGAAGCCGGCCTGCTCGTAGAACGCCTTGGACTTGTCGACGTCCGAGACAGGCAGGACGAGCACCTCGAGCTTCAAGTCCATGGTGCGATCTCCTTCCCATGGATGGGGGGTGTGGGGATTGCTCAGCTGCCGGTGCGCTCGAGGGCCTGCTCGGCGAGGCGGCGGGCGATCACGCGCAGGCACAGTGTCTCGTCGGCGCCTTCGAAGATCGACAGCACCCGGGAATCCACGAAGTAACGCGACACGGGGAACTCCTCGGCGTAGCCCATGCCGCCGTGAAGCTGCATCGCCTCGCGCGTGACCCACTCGGCCGTTCGGCACACGTACGCCTTCACCATCGACGCCTGGAGCGCGCCTTCACCCTTGGCCATCCTGCGGGCGACGTCGTAGGAGAACTGTCGCCCGGCCTGGATGAGCACAGCCATGCGGGCAAGCTTCGCCTGGCTCAGCTGGTAGTCGAACACGGACTGGCCGAATACCCGGCGTTCCTGCGCGTACGACAGGCCGGCCTCGAACGCGGCCTGCATCAGCCCGACGGCGCGCGCGGCGGTCTGCAGGCGGCCGTTCTCGAAGCCTTCCATCTGGAGGTAGAAGCCGCGCCCGAGACCGGCCTCGCCGCCGACGAGGTTCTCGGCGGGGACGAACCAGTTGTCGAACGCGACCTCGAAGGAGTGCATGCCGCGGTAGCCGATCGTGTCGATGGCCCGGCCTTCGACCTTGCCCCCGTCCGGCTCCTCGAACGCGAACTCGTGGCCGGGCGCGGCTTCTTTCTCCACGACGAACAGCGATAGCCCGCGGTGGCCGGTGCTGCGGTCGGGGTCGGTGCGGGCGAGCAGCATGAGCAGTTCGGCCCGCCCCGCGAACGTCGCCCACGTCTTGACCCCGCTGATCCGGTAGCCGCCGTCCGCGGGAGTGGCGGTCACCTTGATGTTGGCGACGTCGGAGCCGTAGTCGGGCTCGGTCACCATCACGCCCACCATCAGCTCGCCGCTCGCGATGCGCGGCAGCCAGCGCTGCTTCTGCTCGTCGGTCCCGCCCTGCACGATCGCCCGCGTCAGGATCTCGGGCCTGGTGATCAGCGAGCCGCCGACGCCGAGCGAGCCCCACGAGAGCTCCTCGGTCGCGACGATCATCCCGAGGTAGTCGTGCTCGCCGCCCGACGCGAAGCCGCCGTACTCCTCCGGCACCGACAGCCCGAAACCGCCGATCTCGGCCAGGCCCGAGATGACGTCCTCGGGGATGTCGGCGTTGGCGCGGTGGACGTGCTCGGCGACCGGCCGCACCTTCTCTTCGGCGAAGCGATGGAACGTCTCGCGCACGAGCTCGAAGTCGTCCGACAGGTGGGTCGGGCCGGTGCCGTGGCGGGGGAGGTGGGCGGCCAGTTGCTCGAGGAACTCGGGTGAGCGGTGCTCGGCGACGAAATCGTGCGCATGTTGGAGGACCGCGGGGTCGGTGCCCCACACCTCGTCGCGGGCCACCAGCCGGGCGCCGAGGTCGGCGACGGCGTCGGCGACGAAGGCGCGCGCCAGCAGCGATTCGAGCTCGCCGTGCCCGCCGTAGTCGAGCATGACGCGGCAGCCCTCGAGCGCGCTGGCGGCGTGGGCGAGGTCATAGGCGAGGACCTGGTGACGGTCGAGCTTGGCGACGGAGACCCGTCCTTCGTCGGCCGAGGCGCGGGCCAGGCTCTCGGCCGACGCCGTGATCACCCGTGCTGCGGCCTCGACGGCGAACCCCGCCGCTTCGAGCTGACCGGTCATACTCTCTCCCTGCGCCGTCGCAAGCTCCGGCTTTGCGCCGACGGGCGGCAAAGCCGCCGTCGTCGCGCGAACACTACCGACGACGGGTGCCCGGCACCGAAGAGCTCCCCTTCACCTCGACGATCGGCTTGACGACTCCTTCCACCGCCTGCCGCGTGATCTGGCATTGCGAGTCGAGCTGATCGAACACGGTCGTTGCGAGGATGTCGCCACCCTCCGGGGTGAAATGGATTCCGTCCTGGGCGCGCACACGAACGGTTTTCCCGTCAGCTCCCGGCAGCGTCGGTGCGTATTTCCCGTCCGGGCCGGAGAAGATCGTGAAGGCATCGACGTAGGTGAAGCGCGGATGGTTGGCGGCGACGTCTCGGAACACGGCGTTCACGCTCTCGACACGCTCGGAGAACGCGGTGTCGGACATGACGGGTGCGCCGACCCAGTAGACGGCTCGTCCGTTGCCGGCGAGCACGTTCAGCATCTGCTCGACGAGCGTGGAGTACCGCGCCTGCCATTGGGGATTCTGCTCGGCACTTTTCGGCAGGTTCTTCGCGTCGTTCGCACCGATGATGAAGACGGCCACCTCCGGGTTGAACGTGGCCATGTCGTCGGCGCCCTTCTTCGGCCAGTTGAAGAAGTCGGGCGAGAGCAAGCCGCTCGATGGGCGTGAATCGACCACCGGCTGCACGACCCCGCTCTTGCCGGTGAGCGCACCGAGGGACGGGCCGAGCGAGCCCGCCAGCGAGTCCCCACCGATCCAGAGCCGGAGCGGCTCGAGGGGGTTGAGCGGGGAGCGGCACGCGTGCTCGACCTCCGGTGGCGCGACGCCCACCGGGGCGGGCCTCGTTGCCTCAGTGCGCGCCGCGCTCTTGTCGTCGTCGGCACGCAGCGGGCCCGTCACGGCGTAGGCCGTGCCCGTGACGACGAGGGCGGTCGCGACGCCGAGGAGCAGCCAGCGTCGCCAGCGACGGCGCCGGCGCACCCGCTGTTCTCGCCGCGACGCGTTCGGAGTGGTGTCGTCGGACGGCATGAACGAAGTGTCGGTTCGGAGAAGCGCGACGATCGTAGTGGCGGCGGAATCGCCGAACGCGGTTGGTGGCTCCCGCCGGCGGCCGCAGACGCCTAGGCCGGCTCGGCCGCCCGGTCCAGCTGTGTGCGGTAGAGGTCGGCGTACAGCCCGTTGGCGCGGAGGAGCTCCTCGTGCCTGCCCTGCTCGACGATCCGGCCGTCGTCGATCACCAGGATGCGGTCGGCGGCGACGATCGTCGACAGCCGGTGCGCGATCACCAACGCGGTACGGCCGCGCAGCGCGTCGGCGAGGGCTCGCTGGATCGCGTGCTCCGATTCGGAGTCGAGGTGCGACGTCGCCTCGTCGAGGATCACGATGGCGGGGTCCTTGAGCAGCATGCGTGCGATCGCCAGCCGCTGCTTCTCGCCTCCCGACATGCGATAGCCACGCTCGCCGACGATGGTGCCGTAGCCATCCGGCAGGCTCACGATCAGCTCGTTGATCCGGGCGGCCCTGCACGCAGCGACGAGCTCGTCGTCGGTGGCGTCCGGGTTCGCGTAACGAAGGTTGTTGGCGATCGTGTCGTGGAACAGGTGTGGGTCCTGCATGACGAACCCGACCGCGTCGCGCAGCGACTCCAGAGTGAGGTGGCGCACGTCGCGGCCGTCGACGCGCACGTGCCCCTCGCTGACGTCGGCGATGCGCGGCACGAGCATCGCCGTGGTGGTCTTGCCTGCGCCCGACGGGCCTACGAGAGCGACGAGCTCGCCCGGCTCGACACGGAACGTCACGTCGCGCAGGATCCAACCGCTCTCGTCGTCGTCGGCGACGACGACCCCCTCCTCGAGCGAGGGCAGCGACGTGACCGCGCCCGGCGGGTGGCGGAACCACACGTGGTCGAGCTCGACACGCCCCTTCGGCGACACGAGGTCGACGGCGCCGGGCCGGTCGGCGATCAGGGGCTCGAAGTCGAGCACCTCGAACACCCGGTCGAACGACACCAGCGCCGTGAGCACGTCGACGCGTGCGTTCGTGAGCTGAGTGAGCGGCTGGTAGATCTGGCTCACGTAGATCACGAACGCGGCGACCGTTCCGATCGACAGCGTGCCCGAGATCACGAGGTTGCCGCCGATCAGGTAGACGACCGCGGTGCCGACGGCGGCGACGAACCCGAGCGCCACGAACAGCACGCGCGAGTACATCGCGGTGGCGATGCCGATGTCGCGCACGCGCTCGGCTCGACCTGAGAACTGCTCCCGCTCCCGGTTGTGCCGGCCGAAGAGCTTGACGACGAGGGCTCCGGCGACGTTGAAGCGCTCGGCGATCGTGTTGTTCATCGACGCGTTCAGCTGCATGCCCTCTCGGGTGATGCGCTGGAGGCGCCGGCCGATACGGCGGGCGGGGATGATGAACGCGGGCAGCACGATCAGCGTCAGGATCGTCAATCGCCACTCGAGCCCGAGCATCACGGTGAGGGTGACCGCCAGCCCGACGACGTTCGTGACGACGGTGCCCAACGTGTTCGTGATCGCCTGCTGGGCGCCGATGACGTCGTTGTTCATCCGTGACATGAGTGCACCCGTCTGGGTGCGGGTGAAGAACGCCACCGGGAGCCGCTGGACGTGGTCGAACAGCTTGACCCGCATGTCGAAGATCAGCCCTTCGCCGATGCGCGCCGAGTACCAGCGCTGCACCAGGCTCAGCAAGGCGTTGGCGATCGCAAGGGCCACGGCGCCGGCCGCCAGATAGGTGACGAGCGTGCGGTCCTTGTCCGGAACGGCGGTGTCGAGCAGCGACCGGAACAGCAGCGGAGGGATGACCGTCACGATCGAGGCCGCGATCGCCGTGATCAGGAACCCGACGAGCAGCCAGCGGTAGGGGCGGGCGAGGCCGAGCACCCGTCGCACGAGCGCGCGCTCGATGCGCTTGCCCGCGATCGCGTCCGGATCGCGGCGAAAGCCCATCATCGCGTGGTACATCATCGGTGCCTCCAACCTACCGGTAGAGATCGGGATTCCCTCGGGCTGTCCCTATTGGCGCCGTCGCAAGCTCCGGCTCTGCGGCGACGGTCGGCAAAGCCGCCGTCGCCGCCCGTGAAAGACTGCACGCCGTGATTCCAGGGCCGGGGCCGCACCCGTCGTGAACACCGCGACGTGGCCGCTCGTCGGCCGGGCCGGCGAACTGAGCCGCGTGGTCGGAGCCATGGACGGCGGCGCGGGCGGCGTGCTGCTCGCCGGACCGGCGGGGGTGGGCAAGACCCGACTCGCGTTCGAATGCGAGAGCCTGGCGACCGGCCGGGGCTACGCGACCGCGCACGTGCGTGCCAACCGGAGCTCGGCCACGATCCCTTATGGCGCCTTCGCGGGCTTGCTGCCGCCTGCGAGCCGGGCGGCCGAGAGCCGCGGCGATCTCCTGCGCTCTTTCGCCGAAGCCGTCCTCGACCATGGCGACGACCGTCCGCTGATGCTCGTCGTCGACGACGCGCACGACCTCGACGAGGCATCAGCGGCGCTGCTGCTGCACCTCGTGCTCCAAGGCGGCGTGTTCCCGGTCGTGACGCTCCGCACCGGAGACGCGGCACCCGAGTCGGTCGTCATGCTCTGGAAGGACCAGCTCCTCGAGCGGGTCGAGGTGTCGCCGCTCACGGTCGCCGACATTGCGATGCTCACGGCCGACGTGCTGGGCGGTCCCGTCGACGGCACGACCGTGCACGCGCTGTGGACGACGAGCGAAGGAAACGTGCTGTTCTTGCGCGAGCTGATCATCGCGGCCGCCGAGTCCGGCGCGCTGAGTGACGAGCGCGGCATCTGGCGGCTGCAAGGCTCGCTGGCGGCGTCGCCGCGCCTGACCGAGCTGGTCCGCCTGCGACTCGGGACGCTCGACGACGGCGAGCGTCATGCCCTCGAAGTGGTGAGCGTCGGGGAGCCGGTCGCATTGCCCAACCTCGAGGCGCTTACCGACCATGCCAGCATCGAGCGTCTCGAAGCTCGGGGCCTCGTCGACGTAGCGGCGGAGGACTCGACGCGCCAAGTGCGCATGGCGCATCCGCTCTACGGCGAGGTGCTGCGCGCTGAGCTCCCTGGGAGTCGCTACGAGCGGATCGCGCGAGAGCTTGCGGACGCCGCCGAACGCTCCGGCCGGCTCTCGCCCGAAGAGGCGTTGCGTGTCGCGGTGTGGCGACTCGAGAGTGGCGACACCGATCACGCCGAGCTCCTGATCACCGCGGCCCATCAGGCCGCGTTCGCGTTCGACTTTCCGCTCGCGCGTCGTCTGTCACGCGCCGCGTGGGACGCCGGCGCCGGCGTCGAGGCCGGCCATCTGCTGGGCGTGATGCTCGACACGCTCGGCGAGCACGAAGAAGCCGAGGACGTGCTGCGTGGCGCCGCGTCGGAGGCTCGCACCGAACAGGAACGAGCGCAGATCGCCGAGGCGCGTTTCGCCAACCTCTTTCGCGGGCTCGGGCGTCCGGACGAGGCGGAGCGGGTCGCGTTGGAGACCGAACGCGCCGTCACGGACCCGAACCTGCGCGCCGAGCTCGCGGGGCAGCGTGCCATCCACACCTTGTTCGCGGGAAACATGACGGATGCCGTCGCGCTCGGCGTGCCCTTGCTCGACGAGACGCGCTACCCCGACCGAGTCGTGGTGAAGGCGGCACTCGCGGTCGGCGCTGCGTACGCGCTGTCGGGCCGTACGGCGGACGCGATCCGAGTCGCCGACCGCGCCTTCGAGCTTCGGATCGAGCTCGGTGACCAGGTGCAGATGGCGGGTCCGGGTGTGTACCTGGTGGCGCGGGCGCTCGCCCTTGCGGAGGCGGGGCGCCTCGACGAGGCCGCCGCCACGGCGCAAGCGGGGTACGACGGCGCGGTCGCGTCCCAGGTGCTCGAGGGGCAGGGGTGGTTCACCGTGATGCTCGGACGGATCTGCCTGCTCCAGGGACGCCCGGTCACCGCCGCTCGCTGGCTCCGCGAGGCGGCGGTGCTGTGGGGAGAGCTGGCCCACCCGAGCGCGCGGTGGGGGTTCGGAGGGCTCGCCCACGCGCTGTCGCTCACCGGCGACGTCGCGGGAGCCGAGGCCGCGCTGGCCAGCCTCGATGCCGAGCCGCCGACGCCGATTCGCATGATGGACGTCGACATCGAACGCGGGCGGGCATGGTTCACGTGGTCGCGCGGGGAGCACGCCCGCGCCCTGGCGATGCTGCGCGCCGCCGCCGAATCCGGTCTCGAAGGCGGTCAGTTCGCGCTTGCCGCCGGGGCGTTCCACGACCTCGCCCGGCTCGGCGAGGCGGCGGAGGCGGTGGAGCGGCTCGTGTCGGTCGCGGAGCACGTTGACGGGCAGCTCATGCCGGCGCGCGTCGCGTACGCAACCGCGCTCGCGAAGGATGATGCACAGGGTCTCGACACCGCGTGCGACGCGTTCGAGGCGCTCGGAGCTCGGTTGTTCGCGGCCGAGGCCGCCAACCAGGCGTCAGTCGTGCACGACCGCGAAGGCTTACGGCGGCGGGCGTCGGCTTCGGCGCAACGCGCCCGAGGGCTCGCGGAGCGCTGCGAGGGCGCGCACACGCCCGCGCTGGACCCGGGCGCCGATCCCGTCGCGCTCACCAAGCGCGAGCTCGAGGTCGCAAACCTCGCGGCCCGCGGATTGACCAGCCGCGAGATCGCAGCGACCCTCGTCGTGTCGACGCGCACGGTCGAGAACCATCTCCAGCGCGCGTACGAGAAACTCGGAGTCAGCGGTCGCGCCGAGCTGACTGACGCGCTCGGAGGCGCCGAGACGTAGGCTCGCCGGCAGTGGCAACGACCGATCCGCAGGTGCGCGCCGAGCTGGTCGCGACGGTGCGACGATTCGTCGAGCGCGAGGTGCTGCCGGTTGCATCCGACCTCGAGCACGCCGACGAGTACCCGGCGGCGATCGTCGACGGCATGCGCGCCCTCGGTCTCTTCGGCATCACGATCCCGGAGGAACACGGCGGTCTCGGGCTCGACCTGCCCACGTACTGCGGTGTCATCGAGGAGCTGTCGGCGGGATGGATGTCGCTGTCGGGCATCCTCAACACGCACGTGATCGCGGCCAACCTGCTGAAGGCGCACGGCACCGACGAGCAGCGCAAGCGCTGGTTGCCGCGGCTTGCGAGCGGTGAGATTCGCGGCGCTCTGTCACTGTCGGAGCCCGACGCCGGTAGCGACACGAGCGCGATCACGTGCCGGGCGGTGCGCGACGGTGACGAGTACGTGATCACGGGCACGAAGATGTGGGTCACCAACGGGCAGCGGGCGGGACTGGTGGCGCTGGCGGCCCGTACCGACGAGGGCATCACGTGCTTCATGGTCGAGAAGGAGCCCGGCGCGGACCGCTTCGGCGGCATCAGCGTCAGCCGCAACATCGGCAAGCTCGGCTACAAGGGCATCGAGACCGTCGAGATGGTTTACGACGGGCACCGGGTCGACGCCGGCAGCGTCCTCGGCGGCGACGAAGGCCTCGGCCGCGGCCAGCACTTCATCCTGTCGGCGCTGGAGGTCGGTCGCATCAACATCGCCGCCCGCGCGGTCGGCGTGGCGCGCGCCGCGTTCGAGGCCGCGATCGCCTACGCGCAGCAGCGGGAGACGTTCGGGCGGCGCATCGCCCAGCACCAGGCCATCCAGCTGAAGCTCGCCGACATGGGCACCAAGCTCCAGGCCGCCCGGCTCCTGACCGAGCACGCGGCGGCGCAGAAGGAGGCGGGCGAGCGGGCCGATGTGGAGGCGGGCATGGCGAAGTTGTTCGCCAGCGAAGCCGCGTTCGAGATCGCCACCGAGGCCATGCGCGTCCACGGCGGGGTGGGCTATACGACCGAGCTTCCGGTCGAGCGCTACTACCGCGACGCGCCGCTGATGATCATCGGCGAGGGCACGAACGAGATCCAGCGCCTCGTCATCGCGCGCGGTCTGCTCGAGCGGTACCGGACCTGAGCGAGGTGGACGAGTACACGGGCGCCGAAGGCGTTCGCCGCTTCAACGAGGAGGCGCCGTGGGGGCGGTTCCCGTCGATGATCGGGCTCGAGGTGCTCGAGGTCGAGCGTGACGTCGTACGGGGCCGGCTCGAGACGACGGAGCAACTCCTCGCGGGAACCGGCTACCTTTGGGCCCCCGTTGTGGTCGGGCTGGCCGACGCGCTCTGCGCGGCGGGCACCGGCGCCAACCTTCCCGACGGCGCGACGTTCACGACCGTCGAGCTCAAGACGAACTTCCTCGGCAGCGCACGGTCGGGTGAGGCGGTGGTCGGCAAGGCGACTCCTGCTCACATCGGCCGCACGACCCAGGTGTGGGACGTCACCGTGACCAACGAGACGACCGGCCGAACGATCGCCCTCCAGCGCTGCACGCAAATGGTGCTGTATCCGACACGCTGATCATCACCGATGAGTTTCATCGTCGTCGGGTGTCTCGACTAGCAAGGGGGCCGACCGAAGGGAGCGACGACATGCCTACGGATGCGCCGGTGGACGAGCGGAACCTCGATGGCTACGAGGCACCGCTGATCGATTGGACCCGGGCACGTGACGCTCTGGAGGGCGGTCTGTCCCATCAGGCGCCCGAAACGGGCGGTCCCAATCGGCATACGCCCTGGCTCGCAACCCTGAATCCGGACGGCACGCCCCACGTCATGCCGGTGGGGGTCATGCTCGTCGACGGGTCCCTGTACTTCACCTCGGGCGCCGGCACTCGCAAGGCAAAGAACCTGGCGAAGAACCCGCACTGTGCCATCACGGTGGCGACATACCCGTTCGACCTCGTCATGGAAGGCGAGGCGGTTAGAGTCACCGACGATGCGAAGCTGCAGCGCATCGCCCACGTGTTCTCTTCTCAGGGGTGGCAGCGACGGTTCGTGACGGCGCCTTCTATGCCGAGTTCAGCGCGCCGAGCGCCGGCCCGCCCCCGTGGGACGTGTACGAGATGACCCCGACCACCGTCTACGCCTTGGGGACGGCCGAGCCCTACGGCGCGACGCGGTTTCGGTTCTGAGCCGACCGAGGCTCAGCTAGGAAGACCCTTCGCCAAGACGGGCTCGCCGAGGACCAGCTCCGACTTCGCGATGAGCGGGCCCAAGGTCGGCATGGCCTTTGCCATCGCGTCACTGCTGCCGTGCGCCGCGAACGCGTCGTCGTCGCCATAGAGCTCGGAGAACCAGAACAGATCGGGATCGTCCTTGGCCCGGTTCATCACGTACAGCACCGTCCCGGGTTCCTTTTCGACCTGCTCGAAGAGCGTCCGGAACGCGGCGATCAGTTCTTCGCCCTTGCCTTCGTGCACCCGGAACTTGGCCAGCAACGACACCTGGGGCATGGCGCTTCCTCCTTCGACTGGAGCGGGATCGTAAGCTCACCCGCGGCGACGGCGGCTCTGCCGACCGTCGCCCGCGGTGGCGGCGGCTTCGCCGCCCGCTGCCGCGAAGCCCGAGCTTGCGAGGGCGACAGGAAATGTAGAGCCGGAGCTTGCGACGGCGACAAAGGAGCATTGTTGGCGGTGCACGAGCGGCCCTTCGGCCGGTACTTCGAGGACTTCGAGCCCGGCGACGTCTACAAGCACTGGCCGGGCAAGACCATCACCGAGTACGACGACCACCTCTTCTGCATGATCACGATGAACCACCACCCCCTGCACACTGACGCGTGGTTCGCCGAGAAGCAGACGCAGTTCGGCAAGAACGTCGTGGTCGGCAACCTCGTCTACTCGCTCGTGCTCGGAATGAGCGTGCCCGACGTGAGCGGCGTCGCCATCGCCAACCTCGAGGTCGAGGAGCTCAAGCACAAGATGCCGACGTTCCACGGCGACACCATCTATGCCGAGACCAAGGTCCTCGACAAGAAGGAGTCGTCGAGCAAGCCCGACCGCGGCGTCGTCGCCGTCGAGACACGCGGCTTCAACCAGCGAGGCGAAGAAGTCTGCTACTTCCGCCGCAAGGTGATGGTCCCCAAGCGCGAGGCGGCCCAGCCCCGCGAGCGGCCCTACACCTCGCCGGAGTGAGCAGGACCGCCGGCTGCAAGTTCTGCCAGATCATCGCGGGCGAGATCCCCGCCCTCTTCGTTCTCGAGACCGATGACGTCGTCGCGTTCCTCGACCACCGCCCGCTCTTCTACGGCCACACGCTCGTCCTGCCCCGTGCGCACATCGAGACCCTGCTTGACCTGCCTTCGGAGTTCGTCGGCCCGTTCTTCCTCGAGGTGCAGCGGGTCACCCGGGCGGTCACGGCGGCGAGGGAGGCCCAAGGCTCGTTCGTGGCCGAGAACAACGTCGTGAGTCAGAGCGTCCCCCACCTCCACGTGCACGTGGTGCCCCGCCGGCGCAAGGACGGTCTGCGGGGCTTCTTCTGGCCCCGCACCAAGTACGAGAGCGAGGCCCAGATGGGGGAGGTGGCGGCTGGCATTCGGGAGCGCCTGCTGTAATCTTGTAATCATGAAACAGGTATCGAGCACCACCCTGGGATGGTTCGTCGGACGGCTACCGGACGACTGGTTCACGGGACCGCCCGAGATCACCTACGACCGGGACGAGATCCTGGTCGTCGGAAAGCTCCCGGAGCCGGAACAGGCCAAGGATGCCGACGAGGAGACCCGGGCCGCCGCCTGTCGGGGCCGGATCGAGTCCTTCCGGGAGGACACCCGCAACCAGCGCATGCGCATCGCCGACCAGGCCGAGGCAAAGTTCGGGCGAAAGATCGCCTGGGGGGCCGAGTGCGGCGGCGAGCGCGTGATCTTCACGACCCTCAGCGTCCCGGTCATGACGCGCTTGCGGATGCCGGAGCGCTCGGTGCTCGACACGCTGGTCGAAGCCAACGTGGCCCGCAGCCGCAGCGAGGCGCTGTCGTGGTGCGTGCAACTCGTGCGCGAGCACGAGGGCGACTGGATCCAGCAGCTGCGCGACGCGCTCTCGCACGTCGACGAGGCCCGTGCCGCGGGCCCCGAGCCGACCACAGCCTGAACCGGGGGTCTGCCACACTCGCCTGATGGGTCGGGCCGCGCGACTTGTCGTCGCGGCCGCGGTCATCACGGTCACGCTCGTCCCGCCGGCGGGCGCGACCGCAGGAACGCCACGTGCCGGCAAGCCGCCGGCGCTGCCCGAGCTCCCGTCCCTCGACCCCGGTTCGCCGTCGTTGTCGCCAGGTGGCCGGGCGATGCTCGAGGCCGCCTCGCTCGAGGACGCGCCCCGGTACGCGTTGAGCGTCACGGTCGAGCCCGGCACCGGGGACGTCGAAGGTCGCATGCATGCGCGCGTGCAGCGACCGGACGATGGCGCCGCAGAGTTTCGGGTGCTCCCAGGGCTGCCGGCTCTGCATGCCGATCGCGTGCCTCGTTCCGGCCCCACGGGCGGCCGCCCGCTCTCCCAAGAGACCATCGGCGTCCTGTCCCGGACCCGCGACGTCCTGCTGCTCGGGCACTGGTTTCCGTTATGGCTCCCGCCCGGTGCGGACGCCGATCCCGGGCTCTCGGGCTTCGGCGACATCGGCAACTTCGCCGCCGGCGCCATCACCGCCCGCGTCCAGGTCAAGACCGGGTACGACGTGAGGAGTGGCGGCGTGAACATCGACCGGGCCGACAAGGGCTCTCGCTCGATCGTGACCGAGTCGGGCGTGGGACTGCGTGATCTCGCCCTCGTCGTCGGACGAGGCCGGCGCAACGCCGAGACGTCGACCGGTGACGTTACCGTGCGGGCCACCGGCGCCGCCGGGCTCGACCTCGACGCCGCCGCCCGCGAGTCCGCCGACGACGTGCAAGCGCTCACCGACCTGTACGCGCCGTATCCGTGGTCGGAAGTCGACGTGGTGTCGGCGCCGCTCGGTCCCGGGATCGGCGGCATGGAGTGGCCGGGCATGGTGTGGGTGGCCGGGATCGGCGAGGGGTTCCTCGGTGGGACGTCGCTCGCGCTCGCCCACGAGCTCGCGCACCAGTGGTGGCACGCGCTGGTGGGGAACGACTCGATCCGTGCCCCGGTCGTGGACGAGCCGCTGGCGCAGTACTCGATGTGCCTGGCGACGGCCCGACAGCAGATCGGCGACCTCGAGTGCGTCGGCCTCGGCCGCGGCACCCTGGACCGGAGCCCCCGCGACGCGTGCGCCAACCGCCCGACGAACCGCTTCCGGTCGGCGGAACAGTACGGGCTGATCTACGACCAGGCGCCCGGCTTCTACTTCGCGCTCTCTGACGCGGTCGGCGAGGACGCGACGGTTGCCGCGCTCCGCGGCGTCGTGTCCCGGCACGCGTTCGGGATCCTGACGCCAGAACAGTTGCGCGACGAGATCGTGGGTGCGTTCCCCGATCGGACGGCCGAGGTCCGCGACCTTTGGGAGCGCTATATCGGCGCGCCCGGCTGCGGGAGATAGCGGTAGGGGACCGGTCAGCCCTGCAGGAACGTGACGATGCGGTGGTTCACGACATCGGGCTCCTCGAGATGGAGGAAGTGCCCGGTGCCCGGAACCATGACGAGCTCCAGCCCGGCCGGGAAATGCGGCCGCAGCTCGTCCTCGACGACGATCTCCGCGCCCATCACGCCGTCGTCCGTGCCGTGGAGGTACAGGGTGGGCACGGGCGTCGGCTGGAGGTACGCGGCTTGCACCTCGGCCAGCGCGGGCTCGGCGTCCTTGGTGCCGAACACGAACCGGTAGTAGTCGAGCGCGGCGGAGAGCGAGCCGGGCGCGCTGAGCGTCTTCTTGAGGTCGGCCATGAAGTCCGGGTCGGGCTCGTATCCCGGCGACCAGTCGCGCCACAGCTGGTCGATGACCGCGTAATCGTTCATCGGCACCGCGCCGTCGGAGAACGGCAGCTGGAAGAAGAACTGGTACCACGAGCGCTTGAGCTGCCCAGGGTCGAAGATGTGCTGCCCGAGCGCCGCGGCGTGCGGGACGGCCATGTTGGCGAGCCTGATGAAGCGCGCCGGCGCGTGCGCGACGGCGGTGTAACCCGCCATCGCCCCCCAATCGTGACCCACGAGCACGGCAGAGCGGTCTCCCGCCAGCGCGTCGGCGAGCGCGATCGCGTCCAGCGCCAGCGACGCCACCTGGTAGTTCCCGTCGGGCGCCAAACCGGTCGGGTGGTACCCGCGCATCCACGGCGCCACCCCGTGGAAGCCGGCTTCGGCGAGATCGTCGAGCAGGCGCTCGAAGCTGCGCGCGTGGTCGGGGAACCCGTGGAGGCACAGCGCGAGCGGTCCGTCGGCCGGGCCGTCCTCGAGGTAGGCGAAGTCGATCCCGTTGGCCGTGACGCGCCCCTCTCGCACGAGTCCGCAGCCTACGGCTCGGCCGCGTTGTGCGGCAGCCGCTGACGGCCGGGCACACTTGAGCAGTGCCCGACGCCCCCACCGACGAGATCATCCGCACCGAGGGCCTGACAAAGATCTTTCCGGGTGGGGTGAAGGCCGTCGACAGTCTCGACCTGTCGTTGCGGCGCGGCGAGATCTTCGGTTTGCTCGGACCGAACGGCGCCGGCAAGACCACCACGGTCGGAATGCTCACGTCGATGGTGATCCCGACCGAGGGGCGCGCCTTCGTCGGTGGCGTCGACGTGATCGCGCATCCGGCGCTTGCAAAGCAGGCGATCGGCGTCGTCCCCCAGACGAACACACTCGACCGGTCGCTCAGCGTGTGGGAGAACCTCTACTTCCACGGCCGCTTCTTCGGGATGAGCGCCCGCGATGCGAAGTCCGAGGCGACGCGGCTGCTCGAACGCTTCCTGCTCGCCGATCGCGCGTCGGCCGAGGTGCTCGCGCTGTCGGGTGGGATGGCCCAGCGGTTGATGGTGGCGCGGGCGGTCATGCACCGGCCCGCCATCCTCTTCCTCGACGAGCCCACCGCCGGGCTCGACCCGCAAGGCCGTATCGCACTGTGGGGCATCCTCCAGGAGCTGCACACCGAGGGTCAGACCATCCTCCTCACCACCCACTACATGGAGGAAGCCGATCAGTACTGCGACCGGGTCGCGATCATGGACCACGGCCGCATCCTCGCCCTCGACTCGCCCTCCGGCCTGAAACGCGGCGTCGGCGCCGACACGATCGTGACCGTGTCGGCCGACGGCGGGCTCGAGGAGCTCGCAGGGCTGCTCGAAGCGAGCGTGCCGGGCGTGACACACGCCCAGCGCGTCGACAGCACCGTCCAGCTCGGTGTCAAGGGCTCGCGGGGTGTGCTCCCTGCCGTCGTGACCGCCGCCGAACAGGGCGGCTTCACGGTCACCGACCTCTCGATCGCCGAGCCCACGCTCGAGACCGTGTTCATCAACCTGACCGGAAAGGACCTGCGCGACTGATGGCCACCGTCACCGAGACACCAGCCGCGGCGCCCGGCCTCGCGACGGCTCGCCGCAACACGGCCGCCGCGAGCTGGACCGCGTACAAGGCGCTGCTCCTGCGCGACCTCACCGTGCTGCGCAAGCAGCTCAACGAGTTCCTGCCCCGCACCTTGCTGCAGCCGTTCCTGCTGGTGTTCGTGTTCACCTACGTGTTCCCGAAGATCGGGCAGGGGATTGGAGGTGTCGGCCGGGGCCCGGCCGGCGAGTCGGCGTTCGCGACCGTGCTCGTTGCCGGTGTGGTCGGCGTCACGATCCTCTTCCAGGGCATCCAGGCGGTGGCGCTGCCGATGGTGCAGGAGTTCGGGTACACGAAGGAGATCGAAGACCGCGTGCTCGCGCCGCTGCCGGTGTCGCTCGTCGCGCTCGGCAAGGTGACATCGGGCGCACTGCAAGGCCTGCTGGCGGCGCTGCTCGTCTTCCCGATCGCGGCGGTCATCCCTGCCAACGACGTGCATCTCGACGTGAACTGGCCGGTGCTGTTGACGCTCGCGCCGCTCGCGTGCATCACGGCGTCGGCGCTCGGCCTCACGTTCGGGACGCGGTTCCAGCCCCGGACCGTGCCGTTGATGTTCGGCGTCGTCGTGATCCCGCTGACGTTCCTCGGCTGCGTCTACTACTCCTGGGTCGCGCTCACGCCGATCAAGATCGGCGGGTTCTCGTGGCTCAAGTGGCTCGTGCTCGTGAACCCGCTCGTCTACATGAGCGAGGGCTTCCGGGCCGCCCTGACGACCGCCGACCACATGTCGCTCGCGGCTGTGTATCTCGTGCTCGCGGGATTCGCGGCACTGTTCCTCTACCTGGGGATCAACGGGTTCAAGAAGCGAGTGCTCAGCTGATCCTCGGAGTGGGAGCGGTTCTCGGGACGGGGCCGTGGTTTGTCAGCGGGCGGCGAGTCGGTATCCTCCTGGCGTGCGCGGGGGGATCAACCTCACCTTTCACGGTGTCCGAGGGTCCACGCCCTGTGCAGGCGAGCAGTACAGGCGCTACGGCGGCAATACGTCATGCGCCTCGCTCGAGGTCGAGGGCCACGACCCCGTCATCTTCGACATGGGCACCGGCCTGCGGCCCTGCGGGCAGGCGCTCGCCACGGACGAGCCCTTCCACGGGACCGTCCTGCTGAGCCACCTCCACTGGGACCACATCCAAGGCCTGCCTTTCTTCGGCCCGATCTCGCAGCCCGACGCCGTGCTCGACATCTATGGCCCCGCCCAGGAGGCGGGGCCGCTCGACACCGTGTTCTCCGGCGTCATGTGTCAGCCGTACTTCCCGATCACGCCCGACGAGCTGCACGGCACAGTGCGCTTCCACGGCGCCGGTAACGAGGACTTCGCCGTGAACGGCGCCAAGGTCCGCTCCCGGTGGATCCGGCACACGAGCCCCACCGTCGGGTTCCGCGTCGACGTCGAGGGCGTGTCGGTGGCGTACGTCTCGGATCATGGGCCGGGGTGCTCCGACGACCCCGACGAATTCATCCCCTCGGACGTGCTCGAGCTCGCCGATGGCGCCGATCTTCTGATTCACGACGCGCAGCACACGTGCGAGGAGTTCGAGAACAAGCGCCACTTCGGGCACTCGACCGTCGACTACGCCGTGCACGTCGCCCGGGCGGCCGGCGCCCGGCGTCTCGCGTTGTTCCACCACTGCCCGTCGCATTCTGACGACGCGGTCGACCTCATGCACCTCTACACGAGCGCGCTCGCCGAGCGCGTCGCCGGGGGCCTCGAGGTGCTCGCAGCTCGCGAAGGCCTGGTCGTCGAGCTGCAAAACGCGCTCGTGCGGTGAGCGAAGGGGAGAGCGCCGAGACGCTCATGCCGCCCGACGAGGCGTCCTACCGGACGGTCCTCGGGCACTTCGCCACCGGCGTCACGATCATCACCGCCATGAGCGATGGTCAGCCGGTCGGCGTGTCGGCCAACTCGTTCACATCGGTCTCACTGGACCCGCCGTTGGTGTTGTTCTGCGCGTCGAAGGACTCGACGACGTGGCCGAAGATCGAGGCGGCCGCGAAGTTCACCGTCAACATCCTCAACGAGCACCAGGAGGACGTCTGCCGGGTGTTCGCCACGAGGGGCGCCGACCGGTTCAGCCGCATCGGATGGCGGCCATCGGCCAACGGGTCGCCGATCCTGCACGACGCGCTCGCGTATATCGACTGCACCATCAAGGACCAGTACGACGGAGGTGACCATCTGATCGTCGTCGGCCTGGTGCAGGAGCTCGGTGTCCTCAGCGAGGAGGGCCCGCTCATCTTCTATCGCGGCGGCTACGGCCACTTCGACAGCTGAGTGGGCGCACTCGCGCTCGCCGCCCGCATCGTCGTCGCGGCCGCGTTCGTCGTGGCGGCGGTCCAGAAGCTGCGAGCGCTCCGAGCGATGCGGGCCCAGCTCGAGGGCTTCGGTGTACCGGGCCCGCTCGTCGGGGCGTCCGTTGCCATGCTGCCGGCGGCCGAGCTCGTGATCGCAGCGGCGCTGGTCGTCCTGCCGCACTCGTCGGTCCCGGCGTTCGCCGCCCTCGGCCTACTCGCCGTGTTCACCGGTGCCGTCGTCGGCAATCTTTCGCGGGGCCGGCGCCCGCCGTGCCCGTGCTTCGGGGCCGGCGCCTCCGACGCGCCGATCTCGGCCCGTACGGTCGTCCGCAACGGGTGGTTACTCGCGCTCGCGGTCGTGGCGACGGGCTCGATCGACGGCGCCGAGCCGACGGCGGTGGTGCTCCTGACCGCCGTGCTCGGCGCCGCGACCGCGTGGCTCGTCGCCACGCTGCGCTGACGCATCACGGACGGCGGGGGCCGGAGAGACGCCGGTAGAGGCGGGCCTCGATCCAGCTGCCGGTAGCGGCGTCGAGCGCGGCCGTCACCACGACCACGAGGGCGATGAACCACGCCAGGCCGCCGACACCGAGCAGGACGAGCACGCTGGCGAGAAATAACACGCCGGTCTGGATGGTCACCGTGAGCCGGACGATGTGGGGATCGACGAGGGTGTCGGCGGGCTCGACCACGTCGGCGGTCGCAGCGGCGAACAGCCGGGGCAGCGGCGCTCGACGCGGCCCCAGCGCGCCACTCACGGCCAGCAAAACGGTGACCGCCGGTATCAGCAGCTCGACCTGGAACGTGAACCCGACCAGCAGCACGAGCGCGACCACGCCCTGCTCGAACCGCGACGGCCGCGGATCCATCGCACGAGACACAGCCAACGAACCTATAGCGTCGCCGGGATGCCTCGATCGGACGAGCGCTCACTCGCCGGGCGCGTCGTCGTGGTCGATCCCGGCGCGACGGACGTCGCGCTGGCGGTAGCGCGCGCCGGCGGCACCGTCGTGATCGCGGGCGCCGACGCCGAGGCGGCCGGCGCGCTGTCGGCCCAGGTCGACGCGGCCGGCGGGCGTGTCGCGATTTTCACCGGCGACCTGACTCGCGACGCCGACCGTGCCGCTCTGGCCGAGCTCCTCGCCGAGCTCTTCGAGTGACCTGCCACAGCTACTCGAACGCTCCGCGGCCGCGCACGAAGAGATGCCAGCCCACGAACGCCCACGCTGCCCACACCGCCCACCGCCAAACACGGTGGCGCATCAGCCGCGTTACCACGTCGTCGAGCGTCGCGAAGCGAGGACGGTGCAGCCGCGTGTACAGACCCCACAGGACCCAGAGCGCGGCGATGACCGCGTAGATCGTGTAGCTGAGCGTGCTGGAGCTCATCGCCGGAACAGCCAGTAGCCGACACCGAGCCACGCCGCGAACATGGCGAACCGGCCGGGATGCGTGCTCATGATCGCGTCGGCGATCGAGCTGAGCGTCGGATGGTCGATCCGCGGCGACAACCGAAACGAGATCAGCTCCCACGCCAACAGCACGACAACCAGGGTCACCCACACACAGGTGCCGCGGCGCTTGACCTCCTCGCCCGATTCGGCCGCCTCGTCGAGCCGGTGGCGCGCCCGTAGTAACGCGACCCCGGCGATGATCAACGGGATCGATACCGCGACCGCTGCGGGATGCGTGAATGCGCGCAAGCCGGACGCGATCCAGGAGTAGACGAGCGCGACGACTACTGCCACGGCGGGCCATGTCACGCGCCGCGCCCGGCGCGTCGTCTCCATGTCCTCAGTTTGTCTCGCGAGGAAGCGCGCGGCCCGGCAATCGCAGGTCGGCCTCGGAGCACCCGCTGGTAGCCTCGATCACGTATCCCCGCGTGCAGCCGGCGCGAGCAGGCGCGGGGTGCACGGCCGCAAGGGGGATCTGGTGGATCGCGAGCGGGAAACCCGACGAGCGGGGTGGCGCCTCCTTCGAGGCGCCCTCAGTACCCAACGGGCCTGGCTGGCGCTCGGTGTCCTCGCCGGCGTGTCGTGGACGGCGGCCAAGGTCACCGTGCCGCTCCTCGCCGCCGGCGCCATCGACAACGGCATCATCCCCGGCGACAGCCGGGTCATCCTGACCTATTCGCTGCTGATCGTGGCCGTTGGCGTCGTCCAGGGGCTGTCCTCCGGCTTCCGGCGGTACTGCGCGTTCCGGATCGCGTATCGGACGGAGACCGACCTGCGGCAGCGGCTGTTCGCCCACCTCGAACGGCTGCACTTCGCGTTCCACGACGAGGCCCAGACCGGTCAGCTCATGGCCCGGGCCAACAGCGACATCCTCCAGATCAACCAGGTCGTCATCCTCATCCCGCTCACGATCGCCAGCACGCTGACGCTGGTCGCCGTGGTTGCGATCATGGCGACGCAGAGCATCATCCTCACGCTGCTCGCGCTGGGCGCGTTGCCGCTGCTCAACATCAGCGCCGCTCGGTTCAGCCGCCGGATGCAGCCCGTCACCAGCCAGCTTCAACAGAAGCTCGGCGACTTCACGAATGTGGTCGAGGAGAGCGTTGCCGGCGTGCGCGCCGTGAAGGGCTTCGGCTCCGAACGACTCCAGTCGCGCCAGCTCGACCGGGAGGCCGACGCCGTACGCGCCAGCTCCCTCGACACCGCTCGCCTGCGTGCGGGCTTCCTGCCCCTCGTCGACTTCCTGCCCGCGCTCGCGCTCGTTGCCATCCTCTGGTACGGCGGCCACCTCGTGCTGAACGGCGAGCTCGAGCTCGGCTACATCGTCGCGTTCAACTCCTACATCCTCATGCTCATCTGGCCGCTGCGGATGGCCGGCATGCTCGTCGCCCAGGCGTCGCGCTCCTCTGCGGCGGCCGGGAGGCTGCACGCGATCCTCGCCACCGATCCCGAGGTCGTCGACGAGCCCGCGGCGCGCACGCTGTCGCCGGGACCGGGAGAGATCCGCTTCGAGGGCGTCCGGTTCGGTTACCGCGGCGGACGTCCGATCCTCACCGACCTCGACCTCGTGATCCGAGGCGGGGAAGCGGTGGCCCTGGTCGGACCGACCGGCTCGGGCAAGACGACCGTCGCCCGCCTCGTCCCGCGCTTCTACGACGTCGACGCCGGGCGGGTGGTCCTCGACGGCGTCGACGTGCACGAGGTCAAGGTCCACGACCTTCGCCGCAACATCGGCATCGTGTTCGAAGACACGTTCCTCTTCTCCGACACGGTGCGCGACAACATCGCCTTCGCCGATCCTCAGGCGCCGATGGATGACGTCCGGCGGGCGGCGCGTCTCGCCGGGGCCGACGAGTTCATCGACGACATGCCCGAGGGCTACGAGACCGTCGTCGGCGAGCAGGGCTATTCGCTCTCGGGCGGCCAGCGCCAGCGGATCGCGATCGCGCGCGCGGTGCTCGCCGACCCGCGCGTCCTGATCCTCGACGACGCCACGTCGTCGGTCGACCCGACCAAGGAGCAGGAGATACGGGCCGCGCTCCGCGAGGTCATGGCCGGCCGGACCACGCTGATCATCGCCCACCGGCCGGCGACGATCGCCCTCGCCGACCGTGTGATCCTCCTCGACGGCGGGCGCGTCGCGGCCGAAGGCACGCACGACGAGCTCCTCGCAAGCTCCGAGCGTTATCGCGAGGTGCTCGCCCAAGCCGCCGCCATCGAAGCGGCCGCGACGGTGGAGTCGGCGCAATGAGGGGCGGCGGCGGGGGACCGTGGGGCGCGCACCCGGTCGAGGAAACGTTGAGCCGGCGCGATGCGTCCCAGGTCCTGCGGCGGCTCACCCAGATCCTGCGTCCGTACCGGGGGCGGATCGCCGTCGCGGTGCTCCTGCTGATCGGCCAGACCTCCTGCCTCCTCGCCGGCCCCGCGCTCGTGCGCTACGGGATCGACCACGGCCTGCGCGCCGGCGACGGGGGAGCGCTCAACCGGGCGGCCGTGCTCTATCTCGGCGCCGCCGTCCTCGGCCTGGGCTTCGGCCGCGCCGTGATCATCATGGTGTCCCGCGTCGGCGAGACGTTCCTGCGCGACCTGCGCTCGAACGTCTTCCGTCACCTCATGTCGCTCGGCATGGACTTCTTCGAGAAGGAGAAGACCGGCAAGCTCGTCGCCCGCATGACCTCCGACATCGAGGCCCTGCAGGAGCTCGTGCAGATGGGCCTGGTCATGTTCGTACAGAACGCCATGATCTTCGTCGGCGCGATCCTCGTGATCTTCCTGCTGAGCTGGAAGCTCGCAGTGGTCACGCTCATCGTCGTGCCCCCGGTCGTGATCGCGAGCCGCTGGTTCCGGCGGGCGTCGAACAAGGCGTACCTGCTCGTGCGCGACCGCATCGGCCAGAACCTCTCGACGCTCCAGGAGGGCCTCGCGGGCGTGCGCGTGGTGCAGGCGTTCGCCCGGGAACGGGCCTTTACGCGCCGTTTCCGCGAGACCAACGAGGCGCAGTACGACGCCAACATCGAGACCGTCCGCATCTCGGCGAAGTACTTCCCGATCGTCGAGTTCGCCGGCGTCGCCGGCATCGCGCTCATCGTCGGCATTGGCGGCGCGTTCGTGTCCTACGACATCGTCACGATCGGCACGGTCGCCGCATTCGTGCTGTATCTCAACAACCTGTTCGAGCCGATCCAGCAGCTCAGCCAGCTGTACAACGTCCTGCAGCAGGCGGGCGCCGCGCTACAGAAGCTGTTCGAGCTCCTCGACACCCCGCCATCGATCGCGGAGCGCGCGGGCGCCGTCGACCTCCCCGAGGAGGGTGGGCTCGACATCGAGCACCTGTCGTTCGCATACGACGGATCCGACGTGTTGCACGACGTGTCGCTGCGTGTGCCACTGGGCGAGCGGTTGGCGCTGGTGGGGCCGACGGGCGCGGGCAAGTCGACGCTCGCCAAGCTGATCGCGCGCTTCTACGACCCGCGCGAGGGACTCGTCGAGTACGGCGGTGTCGACCTGCGTGACGCGACGCTGCGGTCGCTACGGGAACGCATCGTCGTCGTGCCCCAGGAAGGGTTCCTGTTCGCTGGCACCGTGCGCGACAACGTGCTCGTCGGGAAGGGGGACGCCACCGACGAGGAGATCCGCGACGCGATCGCGGCCCTCGGCCTCACCGACCGGTTCGATGCCTTCCCGGACGGGCTCGACACGGAGGTGCGCGAGCGCGGGACGCGGCTCTCGGCAGGCGAGCGTCAGCTCGTGTCGCTGCTGCGGGCGGCGCTCGCCGACCCGGCGCTGCTCGTGCTCGACGAGGCGACGTCGAGCCTCGACCCGGGCACCGAGCGCGCCGTCGAGCGCGCGCTGACCCGGCTGACGGCGGGGAGGACGGTCGTCGTGGTGGCGCACCGGCTGTCGACCGCGGCCCGCGCCGACAGGATCGCCGTCATCGACGAGGGGCGCGTCGCCGAGCTCGGCACGCACGACGAGCTCATCGCCCACGAAGGCCGCTACGCGAGCCTCTACGCGGCATGGGACTCCCGCGCCGCCATGGGCCGCGCTTCCTGATTTTGGCGTCGCAGAGCCCGGATTATTGGGGTTGAGCGACGCCAAAATCCGAGTCTCAGGGCACCGGCTCGAGCACGACGGCCGGCTCGAGACGATGGGCGAACCGTCGCAGCGTGCGCATCAATGCCGTCCCGGTGACGAGGATGAGCACGGCGTTGGTGAGCGCGCCGGCGGCGTCCCAGGCGAACGACGTCGTCACGTAGAAGGACCAGTACCGGTGCAGCGTCTCGACGACACCGAGCCCGGGATGCCACGACAGCGATCCGCCGCGCTGGAACGGCCAGAACCAGAGGTTCATGATCGCCCCGTATACAAAGCCCCATGCCCAGCCGTACGCGGCGAGGGTGAGCACCTCGACGCGAGGCTCGAGGTGGGCTGTCGCCCGCCCGACGAGCCCGGCCCCCGCGCCCATCCATCCGAGCGCGAGCATCTGGAACGGCAGCCACGGCCCGACACCGCCGGTGATGAGCGCGCCGACCGCCATCGAACAGAGGCCGAGTAGCAGTCCGAAGCGCGGTCCGAAGGCTGCGCCTGCGAGCACGACGATGAAGAAGATGCCGCTCCCGCCGCCGGGGAGGTCGAGGAGGCGGAGCAGGCCGCCGATGGCGGCGAGTACTCCGAGAATCGCGACCGTGGCGCCGTTCATCGTGCCGCGTCGCACTTCGAGCGCCACCGCGCCGACGACGAGCGCGCCGACGGCGGCTGCGATGAGAGGCGCGTCGCCCGCGTGCGCCTCGTTCGTGAACACCTCGCCCGGGACCCAGAACGGATAGAGGAACGCGCCCGCGCCGACCACGATCATGAGCACGTAGAGGAGCGCGGGTCTGATCCGGGTCATGTTCGACTCACCGCCGCGTCGACCTCCTCGACCGTGAGGTACGGCGGGAACACCCGCATGACCTGCGGGGCGAAGAGCGAGCCGGCGAGCACCCTGTGCGCGTCGCCCTGGGCGACGACGTCGCCGTCGCCGAGGACGACCGCTCGCGTTGCGCAGCGGGCGGCGAGCTCGACGTCGTGCGTCGCGAGGACGACTGCTCCGCCGCGTGACGCGTGCTCGGTGGCTGCGTCGTGCAGCGCGCGACGTGACGGTGCATCCATGCCGCGAGTGGGCTCGTCGAGCAGCAGCACGTCGGCGCCGCTTACGGCGACGGCGGCGATGGCGACCCGCTGGCGCTCGCCGCCGGCCAGGCCGCGCGGGTGCCGGTCGGCAACCTCCTCGAGGCCCAGCGCGGTGAGCCAGTGGTCGACGGCGCCGTCGTCCGACTTGCCCAGGACCTTGAGCGTCTCGCGCAGCTCGCGTCGCACGGTCGGCGCGAAGAGCAAGCTGTTCGGATCCTGCGGCACGTACGCGGTGGTGGCGCCGCCCTCGACGCTTCCACGAGCGGACGGAACGAGCCGGGCGAGCGCGCGCAGCAAGGTCGTCTTCCCGGCGCCATTGCGGCCGAGCAGCGCGACGACCTCGCCTTGCCGGACGTCGACCGAGACGCCCTGAAGCACCTCGCGTCCGCCCAGCGTGACGCGCAGATCACGCGCGACAACGAGCTCCTCACCCGGTGCCGGCGGCGGAGACGGGTCAGGCGCAGGCCCGAGGTCGGTGGCGACGGCGAAACGGCGCGCGTCGCGCACGGTGAGCGGCGGTGGGTCCCATCCCAGCAAACGACCGAGGCGGGTGACGGCAGGCGCGCCGGCGTAGCCGGCCAGCACCGCGCCGGGGGCTCCGGGCGAGTCAACGCGGCCGGTGTCGATCAGCACCGCGCGGTCTGCCAACGGGGCGGCGCGTTCCAAGCGGTGTTCGGCAAGGAGCACCGTCGTGCCGAGGTCGGCGTTGAGGCGCGTCACCGCGGCCAGGACGTCGTCGGCGCCCTGTGGGTCGAGCTGCGAGGTCGGCTCGTCGAGCACGAGCGCGGACGGCGCCGCCGCCAGCGCGCCCGCGATGGCACAGCGCTGACGCTCGCCGCCGGACAAGGTGGCCGGCGACCGGTTGCGGAGATGCGCGATGCCGAGCGCGTCGAGCGTCTCCTCGACGCGGCGTCGCATCGCCTCGTGTCCCACGCCGAGGTTCTCGAGCACGAACGCGACGTCGGTCTCGACCCGGTCGACAACGAACTGCCCTTCGGGATCCTGGTGCACGAACCCGACGACGTCGGCCAGCTCCCGAGGATGGTGCGAGCGGGTCGACCGCCCGAAGGTGACGACCTCGCCGCCGAAGCGGCCGCCGGTCGAGTGGGGGACGAGCCCGTTCGCGCTTCGCAGCAGCGTGCTCTTGCCCGACCCCGACGGCCCGACGACCAGCAACACCTCGCCGGCGGCGACGTCGAGATCCACATCGACCAGACTCGGCCGGGGGGCGTCCGGGTACGTGAACGACGCTCCGCGGTACTCGATCGCGCTCATGCCGGCACCGCCTCCCGCACGTTTTGGCGTCGCGCAGCCCGGATAATCGGGGTCCGGCGACGCGAAAACGAGGCGAGCGGCGCGAGCAGGAGCGCGATGGCGAGCGCGGGGAGCAGCTGGAAGGTCGGCCAGCGCAACGGGCTCGCGTCCCATGTGAGCGACGCGTCGCCTACCACGGTGAACAGCGCGAGGAGACCTGGCGCCGCGAGTGACACAGCCACCAGCGCACGGTCGGCGCCGGTGAGCCGGCGCGGCCGGTAACGGACGCGTCGGGTCTGGCTCGAAGCCACAAGCACGGCCGCCGCCAGCCCGAGGGCGCCCACGAGCCCGAGGACAACCGCGGCGAGGCGGGCGCGGCCCACGAGCGCCACGAACGCGCCACCGAGCGCGAGCAGTGACGCGAACCCGCACCAGCCGCTGAAGCGCTCACGAGCTGTGGCGCGGCCGCGGCCGAAACCGCGCGAGTCCATCGACTCTGCCAGTGCGACAGCCCGCTCCATCCCCGTCTCGAGGATCGGTACGACGAGCCGCACGAGCCGGCCGCGACGCACGACACGCCCACCGGTGCGGGCGCGGTCGGCCTCTCGAACCGACGAGATCGCGCCGATCGTCGAAGGCACGAACGCCAGCGCCACGATCACGATCAGCCCGAGCTCGTAGAACGCGCGCGGCGCCGACTGCACCAGCTCGTAATGAGAGACCACGGCGTTGAACGTGCCGAACACCGCCATCACGCCCACGACGGCGAATCCTTCGGCTGCCGACTGCAGCAGGATCTCCAGCTCGATCGAGCCACCGACGGTGAAACCACCCAATGCATCCGGGAGTGACAGGTGCGGTGTCGTGAAGAGGGTGATGCCAGGCCCACCGTGCGTCGTCGCGACGGTCAGCACCGTGCGGAGCAGCGCGAAGACGATCCCGACTGTCAGGAGCGTCGGGAAAGCGCGCGCAAACGGAGTGTCGAGCCCGTGCAGCGACACGACGAGCGCGGCCACGCCGATCACGAGCGCGACGTAGACAGGGCTCGGCGCGAGCTGCACCGCGGCTGCGGCCGATACCGCCCACGCCAGCCACACGATCGCGGGCCACGATCCATCCGGTCCCGTTCTCGCGGCGGTGGTCGTTGACCCGCCCTGTGACATGTCCCTAGGCTGCCTGGCCGACAGCGGTCGCGCGCAACCCGGATGTTGCGTGCGGTCCCGGCGAGGAGCGAAAACCCCGCCGGGGCGGGGGAAGTCGGTGAGAGTCCGACGCTGTCCCGCAACTGTGTGCGGTCCCTCCGGGGTCGCGAGCCAGGATGCCCACCGCCGTCCGCCGGGCCACCGGCGCTCCCGAATGGGAACCGCCCCCCGGGCGGTCTTGACACGGCCCTCGTGGACCAGGGGCCAGCGGAGGAACAGTCATGGCACCCCATGTGCGACCCGCGGCGAAGCTCGTCGCGCTCGCGTCCCTGCTCACCGTCCTTGTCGGCGGCGCACTCCGCGCCGGCGCCGTCGACCCGGCCGTCACGCAGAACGCGGTCAGCTATCTCCACTCGAAACAGATCCCCGGCACCACGACCGCGACGACGGGGAGTGGCGCGTGGGACTCGAGCCCTTCGTTCGAGTTCGTGACCTCGGAAGCCGTGCTCGCCACCGGCGAAGGGGCACAAACCGGCGGCGCCTGGAGCACCAGCGCCGCGCTGACGGCGGTGCAGAACACCAAGAACGCAGACGACAAGAGCCCGATGCCGTTTCTCGACCTCGTGGCCGGCGGCTCGCTGAGCCCCGGCAAGGCCGCCAAGCTCATCCTGCTCGTTGCCAAGCCGCTCGGTCTCAACCCGACGAGCTTCGACCCCGCCGGCGACGGCTCGCCCGTGAACCTCGTCAACGCGATGGGTCCCGGGAATCCGGACGGATCGTTCGGCCCTGCGAACGCGTTCAACCAGACGCTCTTCGCCGCGCTGGCGAAGAAGCTGGTCGACGGGTCAGTGCCAGCGAAGACGATCGATTACATCCGCAGCAAGCAGAAGCCGTCGAACGGGGGATGGGCCTTCGACGCCGACACCGGCACGACCACGGACGCCGACGTCGACACGACTTCCTTTGCGATCCAGGCGCTGATCGCCGGAGGTGTCGCGCCCGCAGATCCCGCTGTGCGGAACGGCCTCGCGTTCGTCGCGTCGCAGCAGAACGGCGACGGCTCCTGGTCGGCCTTCGGCAACGTGAGCTCTGAGAGCACGTCCCGGGCGATCCTCGCCATCGCGTCCGCCGGCTACGACCCGAACTCGAGCTGCTGGCGCGACACGGTCTCCCCCGCGCTGGCGGGAAGTCCGTATGGCGCGCCGGACAACGCGCTCGCCGGGTTGCAGGCCGGCGACGGCAGTATCGCCGGCCCGGGCTCGTTCAGCCCCGAGTTCTCGACGGCCCAGGCGGTCCAGGGCCTCGAGCGACATTGGCTGCCGATCGCGACCGCCGCTGCGCAAACCTGTCCGGCCCCGCCCGGCGGAGGCTCGGCGCCGACCGGCGCGCCGACCGGCACGCCGGCGGGTTCTTCAGCCGGTTCTCCCGCGGGGGCCGTCGCTGCCACCCCGACGTTCACGGGATGATCGAGGACTGATGCGCCCGCGTCACGTCTTCGGCGCGATCGCCGTCGCCCTGCTCGCGACCGCGCCCGCGACACCGGTTGTCGCATCGCCGCCTCGGCACGCGGGACCGAACGGCGAGGCCGTCGTCGTCATCGGCAACAGCGCCCAGGTCGTGCAGGTCGGTGGCGGCATCCGCGGCATTGACGCGCTGCGGGCGATCGCCAGCGTCGAGACGCTCAATTACGGAGGAAGCCTCGGCGAGGCCGTGTGCAAGATCAACGGCGTCGGCGACGACCCGCAGCCGAGCAGCTGCCCTGGCGGGTGGCGGTACTACCGCGCCACGAACGGCGCGTCGGGCTGGACGTACTCCGGCGCCGGCGCGAGCAACACGACCGTGCGCGGCGGCGACGTCGAGGGCTGGGGCTACAACTCGACCCCACCGTTCCGGCCGTTCTGCTCGGTCGCGCACTGCGCGCCACCTCCGCCACCGGGGCAGGGTGGGGGTGGCGGTCCGATCCCCGGTGGGGCGTATGGGGCGCCCGACGGCGGTGGGGGCGGTGGCGGAGGTGGCGGTCCCAACGGCGGCGGCGCTCCCGGCAGCAGTAGCGGGCCGGGTGGACCGGGTGCGCCCGGCCAGCCCGGCGCGTCGGGTACGCCCGAAGATCCGACGGGGACCACCGCGCCTCCCGACACCACGACCGCTGACACCAAAAGCGACAGCTCCTCGCGCGCGGCGCGCACGCGTCTCACCAGCCACGACTCGCCCGGTCCCGGGTCACCGTTGTCGTTCATCGTCTTCGGCGTCGTGCTCGCCCTGCTCGTGGCAAGCGTGCTCGCGGTGCGACGGGCGCGCCACCGGCCCGCGACCGCGACCGTCGGAACCGGGCCGGCGGTAGAGCCTGAGAAGTCTCCGGAACCGAGCGAGCCAACCAAACCGGACGACGCCGCGACCTAAGGTGCGCGCGTGGTAGCGGCGAGCACCGGCTTCGACCTTGCTCTCGTCGCGACCGCCTTCGCCCTCGGCTTCCGGCACGGCTTCGACTGGGACCACATCGCGGCGCTCAGCGATATCGCCGCGTCGCAAGAGAGCCGCCGCCGCTCGATCGCGCTCGCCACGCTGTACGCGCTCGGGCACGCGGCGGTCGCGTTCACGATCGGCGCGGTCGTCGTCGTCGCCTCGGCGCGGCTGCCTTCGTCCGTCGGCGAAGTCATGGAACGCGTCGTGGGCGTGACACTCGTCGCGCTCGGCGGGTGGGTGATCGTGACGTGGGCGCGCAGCGGCGGAAGGGCACGGATGCCGAGCCGCGGACTGCTTGTGCTGGCAGCCTTTCGGCGTCTTCGACGGCGCCCGCAGCTTGTTGTCATCGAGCACGAGCACGAGCATCCGGTGACCGAACCGCACGTGCACGATCCCCAGCTCGTCGACCACCATGCCTTCGAGCACCAGCGCATCGCCGCGGGACGAGCCGAAGGTGGGGACGCGCCGGTGCACCGGCATCGCCACACGCACGTCGCCTCGGTGCCCGACGACCCGTTCCCGACGTACGGCGCCGGCGTGACGCTCGGCATCGGCATGCTGCACGGCGTCGGCTTCGAGACCCCCACGCAAGCGCTCGTCTTCGTCGCCGCCGCCGGAACCGGCTCTCGAGCCGTGGGCGTGCTGGTACTTGCGTGCTTCCTCGCCGGTCTGCTCCTCGCCAACACGCTCGTCGCCGCCGCGAGCACGCTCGGCCTCACCGGCGCGAGATCTCGCACCTGGCTGTACACGAGCGCGTGTCTTCTGGCCGCGGCGGCGAGCCTGGCGCTCGGATTGCTCTACGTGGCCGGGAGAGGCGACCTCCTGCCCAGCTGATCCACCGCCGGCGGTGGCCGCCTCCGGTACCGTTCGCAGATGGCCACGCGCACACGATCGTTCGGCGCCGGGAACCGCGAGTCGCACGATGCCACGGCGTTCTACGAGCGGTTCACGGCACCGGACCTCTCCGACGACGAGACGGTCAACCAATGCCGAGCCGCCGACTCGATCATCTGCGGCGACGCGCGCGCCATGGATGCGGTCGACGACTGTTCGGTCGCGCTGGTCGTCACCTCACCGCCGTACTTCGCGGGCAAGGACTACGAGGCGGCGTTGGGCGAAGGTCACGTGCCCGGCTCGTATCTCGACTTCCTCGCGATGCTGCGCGACGTGTTTGCCGAGTGCCGGCGCGTTCTCGAACCCGGCGGTCGCATCGCAGTGAACATTGCAAATCTTGGCCGCAAGCCGTACCGCTCGCTCGCCGGCGACGTCGTGCAGATCCTGCAGGACGATCTCGCGTTGCTCCTACGCGGTGAGATCATCTGGCAGAAGGCCCGCGGTGCGACCGGCTCGATCGCAGTCGGTTCGTACCTCTCGGCCGCGAACCCGGTGCTGCGCGACGTGACCGAGCGCTTGATTGTCGCCAGCAAAGGTAGGTTCGACCGTGCCGTCAGCCGGGCCGAGCGCGAACGGCGAGGTCTCCCGTTCGAGAACACGATCTCCAAGGAACAGTTCTTCGCGTCCACGCTCGACGTGTGGGAGATCCGGCCCGAGCACGCTCGCCGCGTCGGCCACCCCGCGCCGTTCCCGGTCGAGCTCCCAGAGCGGCTGATCCAGCTCTATACCTATCGGGGCGACGTCGTGCTCGATCCGTTCCTCGGTTCGGGCTCCACCGCCGTCGCGGCGGTCCGTAGCGACCGCCGCTACCTCGGCTACGACACCGATCCCTCCTACGTCGCCCTCGCCGAGGCGCGCATCGCCGACGAACACGCCGCCTGATCCGAGCTGATGGAGGTCGCGCTGGGCGCGCTCGTCGCGCTCGCCTACGGGACCGGCGACTTCCTGGGCGGAATCTCGGCCAAGCGGCTCCCGACGGTCACCGTGCTGCTGGTGTCGCAAACGTTCGGGCTCGCGGCGGCGATCCTGCTCGTCGTCGCGCTACGAGACGCGCCGCCTGCGGCGCACGTGTTCCTGCTCTCGGCCGGGGCCGGCGTCGTCGGGGTCTTCGCCCTCGGGCTGCTTTTCCGTGGGCTGGCCGTCGGCCGCATGAGTGTCGTCGCGCCGCTGAGCGCGATCGGTGGCGGTGTGCTGCCGGTGGTGTGGGGACTCGTCAGCGGCGAGCGCCCCTCCGCGCTCGCGCTCGCCGGCGTAGGGCTGGCGCTCGTGGCGGTCGTGATCGTCGGGCGCGGCGCCGAGCACGATCCAGACCGCGCCGTGTCCCCGCGCATCGAGCTCATGCTCGGCGGCGGTGCCGGCCTGGGATTCGGCGTCGTGTTCATCCTGCTGTCCGAAGCCGCGACCACCAACGGCTCGGGGATGTGGCCGGTCTTGATCGCCCGGTGCGCCTCGGTGCCGCTCCTCGCCGCCATCGGCCTCACGCTGGGCGGCTTGTCACGCGTCGACCGCGCCGACGTCGCGCCTGTAGCGGGAGCAGGACTGTTCGACGTAGGCGCGAACGCGCTGATCCTCCTCGCCGTGCGGCGCGGTCTCGTCTCGCTCGTCGCCCCGGTCGCGTCCCTGTATCCCACCACGACAGTCGTGCTGGCCCGGCTCGTGCTGCAGGAGCGCATCGGCCGGCAACGCCTCGGCGGCCTCGTGCTCGGCCTCGCCGGGCTCGCACTGATCGCGACCCGGTGAGTCCCGCGCCGTGGGGTCCCCGTACCATGTCGTGCGCGTGTTCGGAGTCTCCGCGTCGAACGTGAACGTGCTGGTCGCCTTCGGCGGCGGGATCATCTCGTTCCTGTCGCCGTGCGTGTTGCCGATCGTTCCCGGCTACCTGAGCCTCGTCACCGGGTTGACGTTCGGTGAGCTCGAGGCGCCTGACGCCCGCCGCCTGACGCGCATCGCGATCAACACCGGGCTGTTCGTGCTCGGCTTCACGGCGGTGTTCGTCGCGCTGTTCCTGACGACGTGGTCGCTGAGCGACGTCGTCGCCGACAACCAGGAGACGCTCACACGAGTCTCGGGCGCGCTCGTCCTGCTCATGGCGCTGTACCTGGCCGGGTCACAACTGCTCACGACGCCCCGCCTCTACCAGGAGTTCCGCTTCCATCCCCACCTGGAGCGCTTCGGGCCCTTCGCCGCGCCGGTGGCCGGCGCCGCGTTCGGCCTGGGGTGGACGCCGTGCATCGGCCCCGTCCTGGCGGCGGTGCTCGCGGTCGCCTCGTCGCAGGGTGAGACGGCGAAGGGCGCGTCGCTCCTGATCGCCTACTCGTTGGGCCTCGGATTGCCGTTCCTGCTCGTCGGCCTGGGGCTGGGCCGGTTCGCACCCGCGCTCAACTGGTTCAAGCGCCATTCGCAGGCGATCACACTCGTCTCGGCAGCTTTGCTCGGCGTGTTCGGCGTGATCCTGCTGCTCGACCGGCTGCCACTCGTGACGGCCCGACTGTCGGACGCGTTGCGTGCCATCGGGCTGGCTCGCCTCGTCGAGCTGGGTTAGCGAGGACCTGTGGCGGGCACCGTTCTCTACGATCGCGACGGGCACGTCGCGACGATCACGTACAACCGGCCCGACGTCCGCAACGCCATCAACGCCGAGATGCGACACGATCTCAACGCGGTATGGGAGCAGTTCCGCGACGACGAGGACGCGTGGGTCGGCATCGTCACCGGCGCCGGCGAGTCGTTCTGCGCCGGCGCCGACATGAAGGACCCCGCCGGGTCGGCAGGCACGTGGCCGGGATCGTTCTGGGAGATCCCGACGATCAACTCGTACGAGAGCGGCCTGGAGGTCTGGAAGCCCACGATCGCGGCCGTCAACGGCCACTGCCTCGGCTACGGGCTCACGCTCGTCACCCGGTGCGACTTCGTCATCGCCGCCGACGACGCTCGGTTCGGCTTTCCCGAGGTGCGCCTGGGCGTGCCCACGATCGTCGGCGCGCTCCGACTGCCCGAGCGCGTGGGCTGGTCGAACGCGATGGAGCTGCTGTTGACCGGCGACCGCGTCGACTCGGCGCGTGCGCACGAGATGGGCCTGGCGTGGAAGGTCGTGCCCCGCGACGAGCTCATGACCGAGGCACGCCGCCTCGCCGACCGGTTGCTCCACGCCGCGCCGCTCGCGGCGCGGGCGACGAAGGAGGTCGCGACGCGCGGCCGGTACCTGCCGTGGCTCGAGGCGGTGCGGTTCGGGGAGACCATGCGCCGTGTCGCCGCCGCCACCGAGGATGCGGCCGAGGGTCGCGCCGCGGCCCGCGAAGGCCGCCCTCCGAATTGGCAGGGCCGCTGAGCGCTATTGCGCAGGTCTGACCCGGTAGAGGGCGAGCGGGTCGTCGACGCCGCGCATCATCCGCACGCCGACCTCCTCGACGGGGATGCCGTCATTGCTCGCGGCCTTGGCGACCGGCTCGGTGAGCAGGATCTGGCCGGGCATGGCCGCATTCACGACGCGGGACGCGACGTTGACGGCGTTGCCGAGGTAGTCGCCGGTCCTGTACAAGGTCGGCCCCGTGTTGATGCCGACGCGGATCGCGGGAAGGTCGGGATCGCGAGCAAGGTCGGCTTGGGTTGCAACTGCGAACCGCACGGCGGCGGCAGGGTCGCGGAACGCGAGCATGAAGCCGTCACCAACGTGCTTCACGAGCTTGCCGTCGTGCTCGACGAGCAGTGGACGAACGATCGTGTCGATCCGATCGAGCACGTGCATCGCTGTGTCGTCGCCGCTTGCCTCCGCGAGGGCGGTGAACGAGGCGATGTCGACGAACGCGATCGTGGCCTCGACCGAGCCGAGCTCCCTCGCTTGCCTGTCGGATTCGGCGAAATGGAAGAACGCGTCCTCCATCATCGCTTCGAGCAGATACTCGCGATGCAACCGCTGGATCATCGGTTCGACGAGCGGCCCGAGGTCCCGTTCGATGCCGGAGATCATCCGCTCGACGTCCTCCTCGGACGCACCTTCGGCCATCAGGCGTTCGTGGACGTACACGTGGACCATTCGGATCTCACTGTCCGCGATGCGCCGCAGTGAATCACCGAAGACGCGAGTCATGCCCAGGATCGCCTCCCAGGGGAGTCCGGCATCACGCGCTACCCGGAGGACGTCGAAGATCTCGATGTCGGACTCGCGCAGGCCGCTCCACGAGAATCCCAACGCGGCCATGAGTTGCTGGACCTGCTCCGGCTCGAGACCTGCCCGCGCCGCCGCATCGTCCAATCCGAGCGGTGAGCCGCCCTCGAAGAGCCGCCTCCCGTACATCGACTCGACGCGACCCTCGCGGATAGCAACAGCCAGGCTCTTGGGGTCGTACTCGGCTTCGGTCAGCCGGTGGCGCACGAAGTCCAGCCGCACCAGGTCGACGTCGTCGAGCAGACCGTCGTCCTCGGGGTCGAGCAGGCCGAGCGACCGGTACGTTTCCACCTCGTCGCGCGAGAGCCCGACGAGCGCCGCGAACTCGTCGGGGGTCATGGCCTGACGCACGGCAAAAGCGTACGCCTAGGTGCGGTCGACGGGACCTTTCTGCGACGACCATCGCCACGTCACCGAGATCCGCGGCCCGGCGCGCTTGACTTTCGGCAGACCGTGCTCCCAGTCGACCTGCGTGCGACCGCCCATCACGAGAAGGTCGCCGGAAGCCGGGGAGATGTCGCGCGACTTGCCTCCACCCTTGGGCCTGATCAGGAACGGGCGCTTCGCGCCCAGCGTCACGATCGCGATCAGCGTGTCGTCGAGATGGCGCAGCTCCCGGTCGCGGTGAGGGGCGACGCTGTCGCGCCCGTCCCGGTAGTAGTTGAGTCCGATCCCGCCCAGAGGGACGCCGTATTTCTCCTCGAGCGCCCTACGCACGTCTGGCAGCGCGGGATGGGGGACGGGCTCGTCGGCTCCGAGCCACCGTGAGAGGCGCGGGTCGTCGACCATCCGCTCGTACATCCAGCGCCGGTGCTGCTGCCAGTCGACGTTCTCGATCAGGGCGTCGAGCAGCGTGTCGGCGCCGTGGAGCCAGCCCCGGGCGACGTCGATCCACGAGTTGTCGTCGAGCCACATGCGCTCGAAGGGCGCGGTGGGGTCGACTACCGGCTCTCCGACGCCGAGCAGGGAGGTCTGGTACACGGTCACGGATTGGCGAGTCTACCGCCGTCGAACAAGTGTTCGCCAAGGAGAGGTGGATGGCAGAACCGAATGCGAGCAGGCCGTACATGCCGGGGTACGGCATCAAGGGCTCGACCGACGGCCGCGGGCTGCTCCCGTGGTCATGGGCCGAGGAGCGTCTGACCGAGTCCCACGACTACTGGATCGCCACCGTCCGGTCGGATGGCCGGCCGCACCTGATGCCCGTCTGGGGCGTGTGGGACGGCGACGCGTTGTGGTTCAGCAGCAGCAGAGGGTCGAGCAAGGCTCGCAACCTGACTGCCGAACCCCGATGCTCGGTCGCCACCGAGAACGCATGGGAGCCCGTCGTCATCGAGGGAATCGCCGGCGTCGTCACCGACCACGACTCACTTGCGCGCTTCATCGCGCTCGAGAACGAGAAGTACGGGACGGACTACAGCGTCGACTTCCTCGACCCCGACGTGAACGCGACCTACCGGATACAGCCCTCTTGGGTGTTCAGCCTCACCGAGGACGACTTCGAAGGATCACCGACGCGCTGGTCGTTCGAGACTTAGAGCCGCGCCGGCAGCACGGCGTCGACGAGGTACGGGCCGGGCTCGGCGAGGCCGCGTTCGAGGGCGGCGACGAGGTCGTCGGCCGTGGTCGCGCGCGCAGCCGGCACGCCCATCCCCTGCGCGAGCGTGGCGAAGTCGAGGTCCGGGCGCGACAGGTCGAGCATGTCGAGCGCCTTCGGGCCGGGTGATTCTGCACCCACCCGGCTGAGCTCGAGGTTGAGGATCGCGTACGAGCGGTTGTTGAAGATCACCGTGGTGACGTCGAGCCCGTCGCGCGCCTGGGTCCACAACGCCTGGAGCGTGTACATGGCGCTGCCGTCCGCCTCGAGGCACAACACCTTGCGGTCCGGGCACGCAACGGCGGCGCCCGTCGCGGCCGGCAAGCCCTGGCCGATCGCTCCCCCGGTGAGGGTCAGAGAGTCGTGCGGTGGCCCGCCCGCCGTCGCCGCCGCGACCCACAAGCCGGCGGTGTTCGCCTCGTCCGACACGATCGCGTGCTCGGGCAAGAGCGCGCCGATGGCGCTCGCCGCGGCCTCGCCCGTCAGCTCACCCGTCGGAGCCTCCGGCCGCTGCGCGGGCTGCAGCGTCGGCTCGGCGTCGCCGACGACCTCGGCGAGATGCTCGAGCGCGGCGACCGCGTCGTCAGCACCTGACGCCAGCACGTGCACGTTGCAGCCGTCGGGCACGAGGTAGCTCGGCTTCTCCGGATAGGCGAAGAACGACACCGGCTCCTTCGCGTCGACGAGCACGAGGTGACGCAGACCGGCGAGCTGCGCGGTCATGAACTCGGCGAGGTAGCCGAGTCGTTCCAGCGGCGGCCGTCCCGCACCGCGTTCGAGGCGGGCCGGGAACGTCTCGCCGAGCAGCTTGGCGCCGGTCGCGTTGGCGACGCGGCTGGCGGCCACCAGACCGCGCTCGCGCGTCGCGCTCCCGCCGACGAGGAGCGCGCTCGGTTCGCCCGACACGAGCGCCTTGGCCACGGCGTCCACGACGTCGTCCGGTACGACGGCGCGGGGCGCTGGCGGTATGGGCTGCGCAGGCTCGCCGCCTTCGCCCCAGGACACGTCGGCGGGCAGGATCAGCGTGGCCACCTGTCCCGGTGGGCTCATCGCGGCGGAGACGGCCTCGGCGGCCTCACGAGCGACGTCCCCGGTGCGCCGCGACGTCCGCATCCATCCCGACACCGCGTGCGCGATGCTCTCGATCTCGGACTGCAGAGGCGCGTCGTACTGCTGGTGGTAGGTCGCGTGGTCACCGACGATGTTCACGAGCGGAGTGCGCGCCCGGCGGGCGTTGTGCAGGTTGGCGAGCCCGTTCCCGAGCCCGGGGCCGAGGTGCAGCAGCGTCGCCGCCGGCTTGTCGGCCATGCGCCCATAGCCGTCGGCGGCGCCGGTGACCACGCCCTCGAACAAGCCGAGTGACGCTCGCATCTCGGGCACGGAGTCCAGCGCGGCCACGAAGTGCATCTCCGACGTGCCCGGGTTCGTGAAGCACACGTCGACGCCGCCGTCGACGAGCGTCCGGATCAGCGCCTGCGCACCGTTCATCGAATGTCTCCTGCTCAGTCGAAGAGCGTGCCCGGATTGAGGATGTCGTTGGGATCGAAGGCGGTCTTGATGCGGCGCATCAGCTCGACCTTGGTCGGGTCCTCGAGCTCGAGGTAGTACCGCTTCTTCTCCTTGCCGACGCCGTGCTCACCGGAGATGGCACCGCCGAGCGCCATAGCCGTCTCGAAGAGCCCGCGCAGCACCTTGTAGCGCCGCTCGGGGTCGGGTTGGAACACGGAGAGGTGGACATTGCCGTCGCCGGCATGGCCGCAGCCTGCAATCAGCGATTTATAGGTCTGGCCGAGCTCGCCGACCTTGGCCATGAACTCTGGGACCGCCGACCGCGGCACGACCGTGTCCACGATGTCGTCGGCGTTGTTCGCCTTGGCGACCCAGAACGCCTTCTCGCGCGCGTCGATGAGCTGCGCCGCGGCTTGGGCCGGGAGCACATAGACGTCGAGGGCGCCGAGCTCAGCGAGCTGCTCGCCGAGCGCCTGCACGTCCTCGTCGAGCCGGTCGGCGTGTGTGTTCTCCATCATCACGACGAGGTAGGCGAGGGCGTGCTCCTTGATGTCGGACGGGATTCCGAGGTCCAGGCCGACGTGCGCGGTGATGGCCGACATCGTCAGCGTGTCGATGTATTCGAGGATCAGCGGCCCGATGCCGCTGGCGACGATGGCCGGCACCGCGCGAGTGACGTCCTCGAGGACGGGAAACGGCGCGAGGACCGTTGCTTGGTGCTCGGGACGTGGATAGAGCTTCAGGATCGCCTCGGTGACGAGCGCGAGCGTGCCTTCGGAGCCGATGATGAGCTGTGTGAGGTCATAGCCGGTCGTTGCCTTGACGAACTTGCCCCCGGTTCGAATGGCGTCGCCGTTGGCGAGCACAGCTTCGAGCCCGAGCACCTGATGGCGGGTCACGCCGTACTTCACGGCGCGCATCCCGCCCGCGTTGGTCGCGACGTTGCCACCGAGACTCGAGCTGTACTCGCCCGGATACACGGGGTAGACGAGCTTGTGCGCGGCGGTGACCTCGTCGAGCTGGTCGAGGGTGACGCCGGGTTGCACGACGGCGACGTGGTTGCTCTCGTCGATCTCGACGATCTCGTTCATGCGCTCGAACGAGACAATCATCCCGCCGGGGCGCGGCACGGCAGCACCTGAGAGGCCGGTCCCGCTGCCGCGCGCTGTGACCGGGACGTTGTGTTCGTTCGCGATGCGCAGGACCGCCGATACCTCGGCCGTGCTGCCGGGCCGCACGACGAACCCGGGTGTCTCCGGTGCCGCGGTGAGCGCCTCGTCGTGCCCGTAGTCGTCGCTGATCGCGTCGCCCGTCAGCACCTGCTCGGGCGACACGGTGTCGGCGAGGAGCGCGGCGACGTCCGCCATGTCAGGGCCTCCGGCCCGTGAAGCACAAGAGCTCCACGCCCGCATCGGCGCCCGGCGGTGGGTCGACCTTGGGGCCGAACGTCCCCGTGCTGCGGAGAATCTCGTCGTTCGGCTTGAGACGCTCGAGCACGATCGCGGCTGTATCGGGGTCGAGACGCTCGTCGCCGCCGGTGGCGCGGGCGAGATCCCAGGTGTGGACGATGAGGTCGGACAAGCGGGGGATGAGCGCCATCTCGACGGGCACCTCGCCCGAACGGCCGGGCATGGTCCGGTCGAGCACCCCAGGCTGGCGCAGCGCCGCGAGCGCGGCCTCCCGCACACCGCTCCATTTCTCCTGCGCGTCGGCGCCGTCGTTGACGCGTGTGCCGAGTCCTTCCGGGATCTGCCGCTGGATTTCGATCACGTGGTCGACGAGCTGGCGCACGTCCCAATCGGTGCACGGAGTGGGGTTCGTCCACTGGTCGTCGCTGACGTCATCGAGGCGGCCGGTGAAGCGAGCGGCTGCCTCTTCGTACCGATCGATGAGGTCCACAAACCCTCCTCTACGCCAGCGCCCATCATCGCAAATCTGGACCCTCTGGTACTCTGGGGACTGCGACGCGGGGTGGAGCAGTCTGGTAGCTCGTCGGGCTCATAACCCGAAGGTCGCGGGTTCAAATCCCGCCCCCGCCACCATCGAAAACGCAGTTCAGAAGGGGTCCCGGGTGACCGGGGCCCCTTCTGGCAAGGCTCCGGATGGGCCTGATGTCAACACTTTGTCAACACTTTTCGGCGGGGCGGTTCTGATGGGGCGAGTGGTGAGCCTCGAGCAGGAGCGAGTCGATCGGCTCGCGGATGTGATCGTCAGTGAACTGCGCTCCAACGACAACGAGGTAGTCCACCTGACATCGCACATCTCGAACATCGACGAGTGGCGTCGGGCGGCCAGGAAGGCGGGGCGGCAGCTCGGGATCCAGATCCGGACCGGCGTGTCCCGAAGGGGTGACAAGGTCTGGGCTATCGAGGAGCCCTAGATAGGCAGCACCTGCGGCAAGCTCGTTCGAGGTGCGCGCCCCTTATAACCCCGGTTTGTAACTGACTTCGGGATACGGACCGGGCGGGCGTAGACGTCAGCTGTCTCGGGTCATTTCCGAGGACCCGAGAAGATGAGGTCCGCTACCTGGGCTGCCGCTCGCTCCTGCATGGCTGGTATTGCGTGCATGTAGATGTCCTCGGTGAAGGATGTGGTGGCGTGGCCGAGACGGTCGGATATCACCTTCGTGGGGACCCCGGCGGCGAGGCCGAGTGTGGCGTAGATATGGCGAAGGTCATGGAGGCGAATTCGAGGGAGTCCGAGCTTGGTCACAGTTCGGTCGAAGAGCTGCGAGAAGTAGTCGGGATGGAGCGGACGCCCGTCTTCGCGCGCGAAGACAAGGTCGAGGTCCGTGTACTCGGAACCGACGGCGAGCCGCTCGGAGCGTTGAAGGTGGCGATGCTCCTGTAGAGCAGCCACCGTCGTTTGATCGAGTGCGATGGAGCGCTTCCCTCGGTTGGTCTTCGGTGTGCTGGTTGTCACGGTGTAGGCGACGGACACGATCGTCTGTTGAACCGCGAGGCGAGCTGCGCGGAAATCCACGTCTGCCCATCGCAAGCCGAGCACTTCGCCGCGCCGCATGCCCGTTGTAGCGAGCACGACAAACGCTACAGCTAGCCGGTGTCCTGCTATCGCGTCGAGGAAAGTTCGCAGCTCCGTTGCTGTCCATGTCTTCATTTCGGACGCTCGTAACTTTGGCGGGTCAGCCGCGGAGGCGACGTTGCGCACAACGAGGCTTTTTCGCTCCGCGTCGCGGAGCGCCTTGTGCAGGATGGTGTGCAGGTGGCGAACGGTCTTCGGCGAGAGTCCCTCCTGACGGCCGTCGCGCCGCCCACCCGCGAGCTTCTCGGCGTAGAAGCGGTCCAGGCGGTCCGCCGTGAGCTTCTGCAGGGGGATCCCGCCGAGTTCCGGAAGGATGTGGAGCTCGATATTGCGCCGGTAGCTGTCCCACGTGCTCTCTCGCAGAGAGGCACGCGTCA